>ERZ1090864.633-NODE-635-length-18738-cov-47.702939_pt1 | contig 18738 bp, 17 predicted proteins | sample MGYA00478479_ERZ1090864 | MGnify/ENA primary metagenome ERZ1090864 (study PRJEB33644, sample SAMEA5815743) | chicken gut metagenome | biome: Chicken; feature: Gastrointestinal Tract; material: Caecum | place: Ireland | collected 2019-01-01 | study: A study of the...
TGCGGGAGAGGTGGCACAGGACGCGCAAGCGGACTGTGACGGAGAGGGCTGCCTCCCACGCGTGCGGGGGAGCTGTCACAGTGCCCCGCAGGGGCCTGTGACTGAGAGGGGAGCAAACAAAAACCCGCCGTACGGGTGTTATCCCATACGGCGGGTTATTCAGGCTTTGAAACGTGGACCTTCGTTCCTTGGCCCTCATGCTTGACTACCAAAAAGCCCCCAACGTCGCACCGTCAGGGGCTTTCTCCTCACGAAAAGGAATTAGGGTCAATGAGAGGACTATTACTTCTTAGTAACAGTCTGCTCAATGGCGACACCAATAACCCATGCTTCGGCGTCCTTAGCACCAGATGCAGAGCTGGCAGTAGGGATGGTCACTTTGTAGGCGGCCACATTGCCTTTGTAGGTATTATTGTATGTTTTGTTGCCCGTAGCATCCGGCAGGTCGATAGTGGCCAGCGAATCTTTGACTTCTGTAGCAACCTCATCGAGGGTGTTATAGTCATCATTGGTTGCGTTGAACACATAAACCTTGACATAAGTGCCACTTTCCTCTGCAACACCCCATTTACTTATGTTGAGCGTACCATAAGTGGTCATAGTCTCAACAGTAGTAGTGAGTTTTTCAGGGAAGTTTTCACCAGTCGCCGAATTAGCCATATCCTCAGTCACAGCATTTGCGATTGTACGGATGGCGTTCTTCAGCTCGGAATCATTGCTACGGTAACGAATAACCTCTGCGGTTGCGTCATCGAGCTTGCTATTCAGCGTGCTGGCAAAGGGGCTGCTCTGATCACCTGCACCAAAGATGCCAGAGCCGCCACCAATGCCACAAGCAGTCAGCATGCTGACTGCCAGGACGCCGGACAGCGCCAGGGAAAGAATGCGTTTGAGTTTCATTGGACCTTTTACCTCCTTTAGAAGATAAATTTGCCTGGGGTTACCTGTTTCGAGTCTTGGACCTTGCGGGATAAGGACGGCCCCTACCCCGTCTAGTCATATGATAGTACAATTTCCTCGATTTGTCAATCACACCATTTTTCACCTTGGGAATTGTTCACAATTTTTACTTTCTTTAGAATCAGGCGCTCCAGCCTTTCAGACCGGAGCGCCTTTGGTGGTTTTTGCTTTCGTTTCCAAAGAAAAAGTGGTGTTTTGGACGCCTCGGAGGGGTCTTTTTCAGGCTTTTGGGAAAAATTTTTCCGTTCTTTTTCTTGTAAATTTTTTGTTGCGTCAGGTTTTGTGCTCCTCTTTGGCGGTCTGGTCGATGCCAATGCCCACCACCCACGCGGTATTCTGGTCCCCATAGGCCTGCTGTACGCTTACCGAGTAGGTGTATGTATAGGTGTAATAGCTGTCGATGACCACCTGCCGGGACTGGGTGGAGAGCTCCGCCTCCATCGCCTCGATCTGGATCAGCACGGCGCGGGCCACCTCGTCCTCGGGCCATTCGCCGGGATACAGGAACAGCCGGGACATCCGGGTCACGCCCGGCGTGGTGGGCGCGCTGTAGCGGTTGTACTTTTGAGTGTCGGACTCGTCCCGCAGCTTTTCGGCCAGGACGCCGGTGTCCTCCTGATTGGTCAGGTTGGGGGCACTGCGCTCTTTCAGCAGATAGGTGGCCGCGGCCGCGGTGCCCGCGCCCAGCTGGCTGTCGGTGGTGTCGATCTCCTCGTCGGGCGACATGGCCGCCACGAGGTTTGCGGTGGAGGCCATGCTGCGCGTCCCGATCTGTTTGGGCGCTGCCGCCGAACATCCGGTCAGTACCACCAGCGCCAGCCCTGCGGCCAGCAAAGCAAGCTCCCTCTTGATTTTGCGCAACGCGCACACCTCCCTTCCGGCCGTAACGTCGCACCGGCCCATTGTCGATTCTATTGTACACCGAACAGGCAGGTTTTGTCAACCTTCACACAAACTTCGCAGTTTTGCTGTGCACGGCATACAAAACGAAAAGAATGGGGCGGTTTGGCCCTCTCCGGCCCTGCGGGCCGCGGTTACGGTGCCCTGTTTTTGCTGCGCAGTCCCGTAAACGTGGCCCTCTCCGGCCCTGCGGGCCACGGTTGCGGTGCCCTGTTTTTGCTGCGCGGGTCGCCGCCCGCTTGCAAAAAGCAGACCGCTGCCCCTGCTCCGCTTCGGCTGTCTCGTCCGCTGGACGCGCCTCAGCTTCGCAGTCCCGTAAACGTGGGAGGCTGTGACTTATAGGTTACGTTAGCCTCTCCCGCGTGCGGGAGAGGTGGCACAGGACGCGCCAGCGGACTGTGACGGAGAGGGCTACCTCTCCCGCGTGCGGGGGAGCTGGCACAGGGTGCGCAAGCGCCCTGTGACTGAGAGGGCTGCCTCCCACGCGTGCGGGGGAGGTGGCATGGCGCGAAGCGACATGACGGAGAGGGCTGCCGCCCGGCCTCCCCACTTCCCTCTTGATTTTACCTGCGATTCAGGGTAATATAGTGCTATACTTTAATAAGGAGGAATTGGGAATGAAAACAATAGGCTTTATTGGCTGCGGCAATATGGGCGGGGCGCTGGCCCGGGCCGTCTGCCGGGTGGCCGCGCCGGAGGATGTGGTGCTGGCAAACCGCACCCCCGCCAAGGCCGAAGCGCTGGCCGCCGAACTGGGCTGCCGCACCGGCACGAACGAGGACGCCGCCGGCTGCGATCTGGTCTTTCTGGGGGTCAAGCCCCAGATGATGGCCGGGATGCTGGCCCCGCTGCAGGCCGTGTTCGCCGCGCGGGCCGCCAAAGGCGAGCGCTTTGTGCTGTGCACCATGGCGGCAGGGCTGACCATGGCCCAGATCCGCCAGATGGCCGGCGGGGACTACCCCGTCGTCCGCGTCAACCCCAATATCCCCTCCGCCGTGGGCGAAGGGATGGTGCCCTACTGCACCCTGGGCATCACCGGCGCCGAGGAGGCCGATTTCCGCCGCGTGATGGCGGGGGCCGGCCGGCTGGACCCCCTGGACGAAAACCTGATCGACGCTTCCAGCTGCGTGTCCGGCTGCGGGCCGGCATGGGCCTGCCAGTTCATCGAGGCCCTGGCCGACGGCGGCGTGGCCTGCGGCCTGCCCCGGGCCAAGGCCCAGCAGTACGCCGCCCAGATGGTGCTGGGTACGGCCAGGATGCTGCTGGAAAACGACGGCCACCCCGGCGCTTTGAAGGACGCCGTCTGCAGCCCCGGCGGCACCACCATCCAGGGGGTGCGCGTGCTGGAGGAGCGCGGCTTCCGCGGCGCGGCCATGGACGCCGTCATCGCCGCCTACGAAAAGACCTGCAAGCTGCGGGAGGGCTGAGCCGATGCGCATTGTCGTCAAGGTCGGCACATCGACCCTCACCTACCCCACCGGCCGGCTGAACATCCGCCGCACCGAAGAACTGGTCAAAGTGCTGAGCGACCTGAAAAACGCCGGCCATCAGGTGATCCTGGTGTCGTCGGGCGCCATCGGCATGGGGGTGGGCAAGCTGTCGCTGCCCAAACGCCCCGCCGACATGGCCGGCAAGCAGGCCTGCGCCGCCGTCGGCCAGTGCGAGCTGATGTATACTTATGACCGTCTCTTTGCCGATTACAACCACACCGTCGCCCAGATCCTGCTTACCGGTGTGGACGTCGAGCACACCGAGCGCCGCCAGAACTTTGAAAACACCCTCTACCGCCTGCTGGAGCTGGGCGCGCTGCCCATCATCAACGAGAACGACACCGTGTCCACCATGGAGATCGCCTCCATCGGCGACAACGACACCCTTGCCGCCATCGTGGCCTGCTGCGCCCGGGCGGACCTGCTGGTCCTGCTCAGCGACATCGACGGGCTGTACACCGCCAACCCCCGCACCCATCCCGACGCCAAACTGATCCCCCTGGTGGAGGAGATCACCCCGGATATCCTGGGGATGTCGGACGGGGCAGGCTCGGCCCTGGGCACCGGCGGCATGGCCACCAAGCTGCGCGCCGCCCAGATGGTCACCGCCGACGGCGTCGATATGGTCATCGCCAACGGCGCCCACCCCGAACTGCTGTACAAAATCGCCGAGGGCGAAGCCGCAGGCACCCGGTTTGCGGCCCGGCCCCGGGCCCACTGAAAGGAGGCCGCCCCATGACCACACAGGAGATCTTGACCGCCGCCCGCGATGCCAAGCGCACCGTCGGCGTTTCCGGCACCGCCCAGCGCAACCGCGCCCTGCTGGGCATGGCGGACGCTCTGGATGACGCTGCCAACCGCGCGGCCATCCTCAGCGCCAACGCCGCCGACCTGGACGCCGCCCGCGGCCACATCTCGGAGGTGATGCTGGACCGCCTTGCCCTGAACGGCAAGCGGCTGGACGGTATGTCCCAGGGCATCCGGGAAGTGGCCGCCCTGCCCGACCCGGTGGGGGCGGTGCTGCGCCGCATCCAGCGGCCCAACGGCCTCGTCATCGAAAAGACCGCCGTCCCGATGGGGGTCATCGCCATCATCTACGAGAGCCGCCCCAACGTCACCAGCGACGCGGCGGCCCTGGCCCTCAAGAGCGGCAATGCCTGCGTGCTGCGCTGCGGCAAGGAAGCCTGGCGCACCAGCAAAGCCATTGTGGACGCCCTGCGCCAGGGGGTGACGGCCGCCGGCCTGCCCGCAGCCGCCGTCAACCTGATCGAGGACACCACCCGCGCCTCCTCCTACGCCCTGATGGAGGCGGTGGGCTACGTTGACCTGCTGATCCCCCGGGGCGGGGCCGGCCTGATCCGCGCCTGCGTCGAGAACGCCAAGGTGCCCTGCATCCAGACCGGCACCGGCATCTGCCACATCTACGTGGACGACACCGCCGACCAGGCCAAGGCTCTGGACATCATCGAGAACGCCAAGGCCAGCCGCCCCAGCGTCTGCAACGCCGAGGAGGTCTGCCTGGTCCACAAGGACATCGCGGCGCAGTTCCTGCCCAAGCTGGCCCAGCGCCTCGGCCCCGACCGCGCGGCCCGCGGCCTCCACCCGGTGGAGCTACGGCTGGACCCGCGTGCCGCGGCCGTCATCCCCGGCACCCCCGCCGGCCCCCAGGACTTCGACACCGAATTTCTGGACTACATCCTGGCGGTGGGCGTCGTGGACAGCGTAGAGGACGCGGTGGCCCACATCGCCGCCCACTCCACCGGCCACAGCGACGCCATCCTCAGCCAGACGCCCAGCCACATCGACCTGTTCACCGCGGCGGTGGACAGTGCAGCGGTCTACGTCAACTGCTCCACCCGTTTCACCGACGGCGGCGAGTTCGGCCTGGGGTGTGAAATGGGCATCTCCACCCAGAAGCTGCACGCCCGCGGGCCCATGGGCCTGGCCGAGCTGTGCACCTACAAATACATCATCCGGGGCGACGGCCAGATCCGCGCATAAAACAGTCCCTATCATAATAAGGTATAGCGGGGCGCTTTTCTGCCCCGTACAGACAGCGAAAGAGCCGTGGAGCGGCAAACTCCACGGCTCTTTTATCGCGTTTCAGTGGGAGAAGGCTCAGGCCTCTTCCAGGCCTGCCATCTGCTTGATGGCCTTGATGGCGAAGGTCAGGGTGCGGCCGCAGGCGGTGCCGCCCATGACGCAGGGGTAGTTGTTCTGGAAGAAGCTGCCCGACATGTCACCGGTGACATACAGGCCGGGGATGGGCTCGTTGCGGTCGTCCTTGGCCTGGCAGTTGGGGGTGATGGAAATGCCCTGCAGGCTGCACAGCAGGCTGGCGCCCAGCCAGCAGCCGTAGAAGGGCGCGGTCCGGATGGCGCTCAGGCGGCTGGCCGGCTTGCCGAAGTCCTCGTCCTTCTGGGCGTCGTACAGCTCGTTGTAGCGCTCGACGGTGGCGATAAAGGTATCCTTGTCCGCGCCGGCAAACCCCATCTTGTCGGCCAGCTCCTCGATGGTGTCGGCCTTCATGATCAGGCCCTCGGCCTCGTACTGCTCCAGCTGGCTTTCCATCATGCCGGGGATGTAACGGGTCAGCGCCGAGCAGCCGATGGTGTGGAAGCGGTCCACGTCCTCCCGGAAATTGGCGTCGTGGATCATGGCGTAGACGTGGCCCGGCTGCTGGAAGGAGGCGTGAGAGGCGTTGTCGTATTCCTGGCTTTCGTTCATGAAGCGCTCGCCGTGGCGGTTGACCTTCAGGAAAGGCTGGCTGCCGGGGTTGTACTGGCCCACGGTGCCGGGGAACGCCTTGCCGCCGAAGGAGGAGGCAGACTCCACATAGCCCGAGTCCACCCCAGGGGCCACCAGGCCGCGGTCGAACAGGACCGGCGCAGCTTCGGCGTCCAGGTGGGCGCCGGCCCAGATGGCGGCGCGGATGCCGTAGCCCTTGTCGGCGGGCGCGTAGGAGCAGGCGGTGGTGACACTGGTGCCCAGGGGGTCCAGCTTTTCCATCATGTAGGGGTTGCCGGCGTAGCCGCCGCAGGCCAGCAGCACGCCCTGGGACGCGTTGATCCGGATGAAGTGGCCGTCCTCGGTGTTCTGGGCGATGAGGCCGGTGATGCGGCCGTCGCCGTCCTTTTCCAGCTTGGCCAGGCCGGTGTGGAAATCCACGGCGTAGCCCAGGCTTTCGATGTACTCCTGGAACACCACATTGCGGGGCTTTTCGGCGCTGCTGTAGTCCACCTGCTGGACCGGGAACATCAGCTTGGTCTGGCTGATCTGGGTGTCGTCGGGCCACTTAGCCTCGTCGCCCAGGGTCAGGTTGCAGGTGTAGTTGTAGGGTGCGCTCTCCAGGATACCGGCCACGAAGTCGTGCATGGCGGCCGACTCGTCGATCCAGGTCTTGACCACCCGCTGGTCGCACCGGCCGCCCATGCTGCGGGAGATCTCGCTCAGCAGCTCGGCGCGGTCCACCGGGGGCACGCCCTGCTTCTGGGCCTCGCTGCTGTCGATGGTGCCGTACCAGTGGCGGGTCTCCATGACGGCGGAGTTCTGCTCGATGATGCGGAAGTTCAGGCCCTTCTGGGCGGCGTAGGCGGCGGCGCACATGCCGCCGTTGCCCGCGCCCACGATGACGATGTCGGTGTCCCAGGTCTCGGTGATGGCGGCCTCGTCGATGTCGGGCTCAGTGCCCAGCCAGTCGTTCTCGTCGCCGGTGGGCAGCTGGACCGCGGTGACCACCGCCTCGCCCTTGGCCTGGGCGTAGCAGCTCTGGGCCGCCTTCATGACGGCGTCGGAGGTGATGGTCGAGCCGGAAACGCCGTCGATCTCGGCGGAGCCGGCTTCCAGCAGCTGCTTCTGCAGTTCCTCGGCGGCGGCCGCGCCGTAGGAGGCGGTCTCGCCGGAGGTGTCCACCACCACGTCGGTGACGGCGGTCTCCGAGAAGGTCATGGTGACCTTGACAGTGGAGGAAATGCCCTCGGCGGTGCCCTCATAGGTGCCGGGGATGTAGGTAGCGCCAGCCGCCACCGAGCCTGCGCCCGAAGAAACGGCGCCGGACACCGCCGAGCTGGCCGACTCGCAGGCCGCCAGCGCGCCGGCGGTCACGCCGCTCATGGCCGCGGCTGCGGCGATTTTGAGGAAACCTTTGCGGGAAATTTTGTTCATGGGGGATCCTTTTCCTTTCTGCTCTTTTCGCTTCGTATTCCACTTACCCTGCCCGGCGCACTGGGCGCCAGGGCATACAGGCAGAAAACCCGCGCCGCCTTCCGCGTGCAGGCTTCCCGCTCCTTCTTTATAAATAATAACATAATCGAGTTTTTTTGTCCATCACTCCTTGCTTCATTTTGTGGTGCAGACTAGCACAATATGGATGCAATTTCTGGTAAACGAATCGTAGAGTACGTCCGCACGCGCAAAACCGCCTTTCTCAACGCCCCATCGGTTGCAGCGCGGCCGCCGGGATGCTATACTGTTCTTACACCAAACGACGCAGGAGGCGATCTTATGGACGCACAGAAATTCGGCGCATTCATCGCCGAGATGCGCAAAGCCCGCGGCCTCACCCAGGCCGCCCTGGCCGCGCAGCTCCACGTCACCGACAAGGCCGTCAGCCGGTGGGAGCGGGGGCTGGGTTTCCCCGACATCAACACCATGGAGCCGCTGGCCGCCGCCCTCGGCGTCACCGTCCTCGAGCTGATGCGCTCCGAGCGCCTGCCCGAAGGCGCCGTCTCCAACGAGGAAGCCAGCGAGGCCATCACCGACACCCTGACCTTTGCCCAGCAGCGGCGGGCCAGTCTCTTTTTTGACATCACGGCCGGGCTGGCCTGCCTGCTCTGCGCCGGGATGACCTTCTTCCTCTTTGGCACCGGGGCGGTGGCCGAGATCCTGTTTTTCTTTGGGGCTATCGGGGTCATGGTGATCGGGGTCCATCGCTATGTCAGCGAGGCCAGCATCCAAAAACGCCGCTATGGAGCCATTGCCGCCGGCATCGCCTGCATCTTTCTGTTGCTGGCCGGCGGCAGCCTGCTGGGCAGCAGCCCTTCCACCTCCCGCTATGCCGCCCTATTCATGGCCTATTTTTTCCCTGTTATGCTTGCCTGCTGGCTGATGCTGCTACTCCGCCGGGTGCGCGCGTGGCTGGGCGGGGAGGACCTCATCTTCTGGGGCGATTTTTTCAGCACCTCCGGGGAACTGGGAAGCGAGCTGGGCGCGAGCCTCTCTCCCAAAGCGCGCTCCCTCATCAATATCGCCTTTGCTCTTTTGCTCACGGTCGAATGCGTGTTCTATACGGTGCACTCCGTGGGCTACGCCGCCGAAACCCTGCGCACCCCGCCCGAGGAGACCGTCACCCGGCAGTACGCTGCGCTCTGCCTTGAGCGGGACTTCAGTGTGGCGGAAGAACAGCTCACCGGGACCGTTCTCACCCTGACGCCCCGAGACGAATGGGAAGGCTGGGACGACCTGTATTCCTACACCTTTACCTGGCAGAGCGGAGACGGTGCGGCAAGCCAGTGCTACAGCGTCGTTTTTTACGACGACTATTCCTGCGAGGCCCTCAGCCATGGGGCGGACTTTGACGCCAGCCTCGACGCCGCCAATCGCGAACTGTACCGGCGGATGCACGGACTGCCGGAAACATAGCACAGGCGGCAAAGCATAAAAAAACGGCGCAGCCTTTTGAGAGCCGCGCCGTTTTTCTGTATCGTTATACGCCCGCTTCGATCAGGCCCAGCTTGACGAAGGCGTTGTACAGGCCGTCCTCGTCCACGCTGTCGGTGACAAGGTCGGCCATGGCCTTGATCTCCTCGCCGCCGCTGCCCATCGCCACGCCATAGGCGCAGTATTCCAGCATGGGGATATCCACCTTGGCGTCGCCGAAGGCAATGGTGTCCTTCACGTCCGCGCCCAGATAGGCCAGCAGGTGCTGGATGGCGTTGGCCTTGGTGATGTCCTTGACGCCGATGTCGCCAAAGAGGGCGGTCTCCCCCGCGCCGCCCCAGGTGCCGTTCTGCATATCGGGGAACTGTGCTTTGGTGTCCAGAAAGTCCTGATAGCTGCCCAGCAGGTAGCTGACCTTGTTCAGGTCGTCGCGGTAGAGCTGCTCACCCGCGCACCCAAAGATCATGTCCGGGAACGCCTGCCGCACCGTCATCTGCTCCGCGCCGGGGCGGCCTTTCCGGCGGGTATATTCCTGCATGGCGGCCTGACCGGCGGTCTCGAAATGCTCGCTGGCAAACAGGCCGTTGTTGCTCTCCAGATAAAACTCCAGCTTGCGGCTGTGCAGCCAGTCTACGATCCGGCGGGCCTGCTCCGGGGTGATGAGCTGGTGCATGACCACGACGCCGTGGTCCTCCACATAGCTGCCGTTGCCTCCGATCATGCCGTCCAGCCCGATGTCCCACAGGGGCGGGTAGACCTCGGCCCTGCTGCGGCCGGTGCAGATGTACACCCGGTGCCCCGCAGCCCGGGCGGCCCGGATGGCCCGCACCGCCGATTCGGGCAGGTGGTTTTCGTAGTCCACCAGGGTGCCGTCCACGTCGATGAAAAGGATCTTGCGCATGATGTGTTCTCCTTCCTGCTTGTTCTCCCCGTTCCGACAGGGTCTTTCTTCTATTAAAGATACCGTATCCGCCGGTAAAAATCAATCCTGAATCCGCCGCGAAACTGCAAGGATCTTTCACAGGTTGCGTTTTGGCGCGGCAGCTTTATAATAGAGGCAGGGCTTCCCCCACATCCCACAACAGAAAGGAATGTTACCATGGAACATAACCCACAGGATATTCTTTTGCCCGCCGGTTTTGAGGAACTTGTCCGCCGGGTGGAGGCGATCCGCGCCCGCAAGGGCCGGGCCTTTGTGGCGCTGGACGGGCGGTGCGGCAGCTGCAAGACCACCCTCGCCGCCCTGCTGGCCGCCCGGTGGGACTGCACCCTGGTCCACGCCGACGACTTTTTCCTCCGCCCGGAGCAGCGCACCCCCGAGCGCATGGCCCAGCCGGGGGGCAACTTTGACCGGGAGCGCTTTTTGGCCGAGGTGCTGTCCCCCCTGCTGGAAGGCCGGGACGCCTCATACCGCCCCTACGACTGCCACGCCGGTGCGCTGAAAGCGCCGGTGGCCGCTCCCCTGCGGCCGGTGGTCCTGGCGGAGGGCTCTTACACCTGCCACCCTGACCTGTGGCCCTGCTATGACCTGCACGTCTTTCTCACCGCACCGCTGGAGGTGCGCCTGGAACGTCTGGCCCGCCGCCCCGGCGTTGACCTGGAGGCTTTCCGCACCCGCTGGATCCCGCTGGAGGAAGCCTATTTTGCTGCGGAACGGCTCGAGCAGCGGTTCGAAATCGTGCTGGAAACCTAAAACTATTTGTAATATTTTCAGGCCCAGGCGCGCCGCTCCCGGCACGCAAAAAAGGCGGCGCAGCCAAAAACTGCGCCGCCTTTGCGTTATGTAACGGGTTTTATTGATTATGCCAGGCCAGCCATCTGGGGCAGGATCATGCTGATGGCCGGGATATACGTCACCAGCATCAGGCCCACCAGAATGGCCGCGTAATAGGCCAGCATGTAAGGCATGGTCTTGGCCAGGGTGGTGCGGCCCACCTTGATGGCCACGAACAGGGTGTTGCCCACGGGCGGGGTGATGTTGCCGATGCACAGGTTATACACCAGCACCAGGCCGAAGTGGATGGGGTTCATCCCAAAGGTCTGGACGATGGGCAGGAACAGCGGGGTGAAGATCAGGATGGCGGGGGTGACGTCCATGAAGGTGCCCGCAATCAGCAGGATCACGTTCATGATGAGCAGGATGATCACAGGGTTATCGGTGATGCCCAGCAGCGCGGCGGACACGGCCTGCGGGATCTGCAGGAAGGCCATGACCCAGCCCAGAATGTTGGACACGCCGATCAGAAAGACCACCATGCCGCTCATCTTGGCGCTTTCCACCACGATGTTCCAGAATTTTTTCCAGGTGATGTTGCGGTAGCAGATGCCCAGGATCAGGGCGTAGACCACGGCGATGGCCGAGCCCTCGGTGGCGCTGAAAACGCCGGCGATGATGCCGCCGATGACCACGACGATCAGGGACAGGGAGGGGATGGCCTGCAGGGTAGCCTTGCCCAGGTTGGACCAGCTGAATTTGCCGGGGGTTCCTTTATAGCCCTTTTTGCGGGCGATGATGATGGCCACCACCATACAGCACAGCGCCCAGATGATGCCGGGCAGGTAGCCGGCCATGAACAGCGCGGCCACCGAGGTGCCGCCCGCGGCCAGGGAGTAAGTAATCAGTGCGTTGGACGGGGGGATCAGCAGGCCGGAGGGGGCCGAAGCGCCGTTGGTGGCGGCGCACAGGGCTTCGTCATAGCCCTGCTCCTGCTCGCCTTCCAGCACCATCGAGCCGACGGCGGCAGCCGCGGCCGAAGCCGAACCGGAAATGGCGCCGAACAGCGCATTGGCGCCCACGTTGGTCACCAGCAGGGCGCCGGGCAGCTTGCCCAGAATCGCCATGACGAAATTGACCAGCCGCTTGGCGATGCCGCCCTGGTTCATCAGGTTGCCCGCCAGGATGAAGAACGGGATGGCCGTCAAGCTGAATTTGCTCATGCCCACGAAAATGCGCTGGGCGCCGGTGACGACCGAGATATCCAGGGGCACGGTCTGCAGAATGGTGAACAGAGAGGCAATGCCGATGGAATAGGAGATGGGCACGCCCACCACCAGCAGCACCGCAAGGATGAGAATGATCATCCCGAGAGATTGCATAGCCATAACTTACGCTGCCTCCTTCTTACCTTTGCAGATGTCATAGATGTTCAGGATGGTATACAAAATGTTGATGACGCCGCAGATGGGCATGGTGACATAGAACACGCCCACGGCCACCCCCAGGGAGGAGGTCATCTGGCCCATGGCCAGCTGGGTGATGGCGTAGCCGCCGTACACCAGGATGATCCCCGAGAACAGCATGGCGATCACCTCGCCGAAAATGGCGAAGAACTTCTGGGCCGCGGCGGGCATCATCTCGACCACCACGGGGATATTCATGTGGCCGCGCTCGCCGGTGATGAGGGACGCGCCGAACAGGCTGGCCCAGGCAAACAGATAGCCCACCAGCTCTTCCGACCAGGTGGAGGGGTTGTTCAGGACGTAGCGGGTGAACACCTGCCAGCAGGTCAGGGCGGTCATAGCGATCAGGCTGGCCCCCGCCAGAACGTTCATGATATGGTTGAGCACTTTACGGATCGACTGCATAACGTTGGACACTTCCTTTCTCTCACGCCTGGGCTTCAAACTCGGCGTTGTGCTCCTGGATCAGCTCGTAAATGGGGGCGAGGTCGGGGTAATCGGCCAGCATTTCCTCGTGCATGGGGGCCACCGCCTCCTGGAAGGGGGTGATGTCGGGGTAGATGAAGTTGACCCCCTGCTCGTTCTGGGCCTTTTCCTTGGCGGCTTCCACAGCGTCGGTCCAGGCTTCCCGCTGGGTCTGGTTCAGGATCTCGAAGCCCTCGTCAAAAATGGCGCGCTCCTCCTCGCTCAGACCGTCCATAAAGCCCAGGTTGCCGATCAGAATATCGGGGATCATCTGGTGCATGGTGTAGGAGTAGTATTTGCACACGTCGCCGTGGCCGTTGTCGGTCAGGGCCAGCTCGTTGTTCTCTGCGCCGTCCAGCATCTGGGCCTGCAGGGCGGTATACACATCACCGAAGCCCATGGGGGTGGCCGAGCCGCCCAGCAGCTCCATCATCCGCACGTTGGTGGGCGACTGCTGGACGCGGATCTTCAGGCCGTGCAGGTCCGCGGGGGTGTTGATGGGGGTGTCGATGGTGTAGAAGTTGCGGGTGCCGGCGTCCAGCCAGGTGACGGCCTCGAAGCCGGCCTGTTTGGTGGACTCAAAGATGGGCCCCACGATGTCGGGGTCGTCCATCGAGGCGTGGTATGCCTCGGCGCTGGAGAACAGGTAGGGCAGGTTGAACAGGGTGTAGTTCTCCGAGAAGGTCTCCAGCAGGGAGTTGGACGCCACGCAGAAGGTGATGGCACCGGTCTGGGTCAGCTGGACCATCTCATTCTGGGAGCCCAGCAGCTCGCTGGGGAAGATCTGGATGTCGTACTTGTCCCCCAGCTTGCCGCTGATGAACTCCTGGAAGGCCAGCAGTCCGGTGTGGGTGGGGTGGTTGGTGGACTGGTTGTGTCCGATGCGGATGATCTCCAGCCCGTTGCTGCCGGAGCCCGCGCAGCCCGCCAGCCCGCCGGCTGCCAGAGCTGCCATCGCCGCCATGAATGAGCGGCGCGTGATTTTTTTCATATGCTTCTCTCCTCCTTGGTTGCCGCAGGCGGCCGCACTAGGGTGTATCTGAGAATTCAAAAATGTTGAACAATTCGCCAGAAAGGTGCAGATGCAAGGCGCATGAGCGCCGAAACTCTTGCGCTTAGCCGATTTTCGCGGCGCGGGACGGTGCCCGCTTGCGAAAACCGGAGCGCTGCGCCAGCCGTGCCTTCGCTGCTTCGTCCGCAGGACGCGCTCGGCGCGGCTGCTTTTGTGGAATGCAAGCGAATGCAACACAGCAGATGCGCCTTTCTGGTAGAATTGGACAGTGTTGAGGAGTTTTCAGATACACCCTACCGCCATGCAAAAAGTACACCCCTATCATACCGCATTTGTATAGCAAGCGCCATGGTCATCATTCACCAATTTTATGAACCCTTTTTGTACAAAAAGACAACATTTTTCGTCTTGTATCCAATTTTGCGCTTTTTCTTGCAAAAAATCATCGTATCTGCATGGTATATTACTCAAAAACGGTTTCTCGGCATTTTGCCCGGCGCAGACGAAAAAACAGGGCCTCCCCCGCCAAAAAGGGAGGCCCCGTTTTCCAGTACGCTGAAAACAGACGTAATTCCTGCAAATCGTACAAACCGGTCGCGCCGGGGCTTTTCGGCCACGGGCATGATGCGCGGCCGGCAGGAGGCAAACGCGCCGGGACAAAAGAAAACCCCGAGCTCTTCCAGATGGAAAAGCTCGGGGTTTCTGGTGGGCGCGGGTGGATTCGAACCACCGAAGCATTAAGCAGCAGATTTACAGTCTGTCCCCATTGGCCACTCGGGAACACGCCCTTATTTTGTTTGGCCGACCAGCTTGTCTTGCCGGACGACTTGTTTATTTTACCACAGGCTTTGCGGTTTGTCAACAGCTTTTTTGAGATTTTTCAGGGCCGCCCGATGCGGTGTCCTGTCCTCTCTGGCTGCCTTTGCCCCTGCGGTGCGGCCGGCTGCGCCGGACTGCTTGCTTATTCTAGCACCCGGCGCGAGATTTGTCAACAGCCAATTTTGCTTTTGCTGTGAGATTGGTATCTACTGACAAAATTTTTGAATCCTCTTGTCTTTTTTCAGGCGGTACTTTATAATAATGACAGCGGCACACGGCGCGGGGCGGCAGTCCTCGGTTTTTGTCTGCCGCGGTCCGGCCAAACCCGTGAAGGAGGTATTTTACAAACCATGGATATCATCGGACAATTTACAAGTCTGTTCTCGAACTTCGGGAACCTGACCTGGCAGATGCTGGTCATGTGGATCGTAGGCGGCCTGCTGATCTACCTGGCCATTGCCAAAAAGATGGAGCCCAGCCTGCTGCTGCCGATGGGCTTCGGCGCCATCCTCGTCAACCTGCCCCTGTCGGGCGCCATCACCCAGGGCGACACCGAAGGCCCCCTTTCGGTGCTGTTCCAGGCAGGTATGTCGAATGAGCTGTTCCCCCTGCTGCTGTTCATCGGCATCGGCGCCATGATCGACTTCGGCCCCCTGCTGGAAAAACCCTGGCTGATGCTGTTCGGCGCAGCCGCCCAGTTCGGCATTTTCTTCACCGTCTGCCTGGCGGGCATCTTCTTTGATCTGAACGACGCCGTTTCCATCGGCGTCATCGGCGCGGCCGACGGCCCCACCGCCATTTTCGTGGCCAACACCCTGGGCTCCCAGTACCTGGGCGCCATCATGGTGGCCGCCTACAGCTATATGGCTCTGGTGCCCATCGTCCAGCCGCCGGTCATCCGCGCCGTCACCACCAAAAAGGAGCGGCGCATCCGCATGGCCTACCAGAAGGGCAGCGTCACCCGCACCACCCGCATCCTGTTCCCCATCGTGGTCACGGTGGTGGCCGGCCTGGTCGCCCCCGCCAGCGTGGCGCTGGTCGGCTTCCTGATGTTCGGCAACCTGCTGCGTGAGTGCGGCGTGCTGAACTCCCTGAGCGAGACCGCCCAGAATGCCCTGGCCAACCTGATCACCATCCTGCTGGGCATGACCGTCGCCAGCCAGATGACGGCCGACAAATTCGTCCGCCCCGACACCCTCCTGATTCTGGCTCTGGGCCTGTTCGCCTTCGTGTTCGATACCGCGGGCGGCGTCCTGTTCGCCAAGCTGCTCAACCTCTTCCTGCCCGAGGGCAAGAAGGTCAATCCCATGATCGGCGCGGCCGGCATCTCGGCCTTCCCCATGAGCGGCCGTGTGGTCAACCAGATGGGCCTGGCGGAGGACAACCAGAACTTCCTGCTGATGTACTCCATCAGCGTCAACGTTTCGGGTCAGATCGCCTCGGTCATCGCCGGCGGCCTGCTGCTGACCCTGATGGGCGCATAAAGGCGTACCAGCTTTATAAGAAGAAAGGGGCTTTGTTATGAACTTCGCTTCTCTGGCCCAGACCCTGCCGATCATGCTGATCGGTATGGTGGGCATTTTCCTGGTCATCGCGGTCATCATCCTGGTGGTCATGCTGCTGGGCAAACTGACCGGCAACCGGTAAAAAAACTGCAAAAAAGCCTGTGACTCTTACCAGAGCCACAGGCTTTTTCAGTGTACCGCAAAACGCCGCATTGTTTACACTTCCGCTTTGGCGCGGGAGAGGAAGCATTCCAGCTCGTCCAGATGCTTTTCCGCCACTGCGCGGCCGGTGTCGTAGACCCGCTGCAGCTGGCGGGGGTCGCGCTCCATCGCGCCGATCTCCAAAGCGATGGGCGGCCGGACAACGTAGGCCTCGCCGGCCTCCTCCAGCATCGAGATGTAGGCGAGCGTCTCATTGTACCGCTCGTGCCGGTCGGCCACCGCCGCCACAAAGGCGGGGTAGCGGGCATAGCGGGCCCGGATGGCGGGCAGGAGCTTGTTTTTCTTTTTCTCGTAGTCCTTCGGCTGGGTCAGGACGATGACGTTGCGCCTGTAGCCGATGGACTCGAAGAAACGCACCGGGATCGAATCCGCGATGCCGCCGTCCAGCAGCCTGTGCTGCCCGATCTTGACGGTGCGGGCGGCCAGCGGCATGGAGGCCGAAGCCTGCATCCACTTCAGGTCCTCGGCGCCGCCGGTGCGGCACTTGTGGTAAACCGGGTCGCCGGTGCGCAGCTCGGTGCACACCACGAAGAACTCCATCGGGGAGGCGGCAAACGTCTCCACATCGAAGGGGTCCAGCTTTTCCGGGATCTCGTGGTAGCAGAACTGCTCGCTGTACAGGTCTCCGGTGTGCAGCAGGTTGTGGAAGCTGGCGTACCGCTTGTCGTTGCAGTAGGCCAAATTGTAGCGGATGGCCCGGCCCGGCTGGTGCGACTTGTAGTTGCAGCCGAACACCGCCCCCGCCGACACGCCGGCCGCGCCGTCGAAGGTCACGCCGTGCTCCATCCAAACATCGGTGACGCCCGCGGTGAACATCCCCCGCATGGCGCCGCCTTCCAGGATCAATCCGGTTTTCATGATTCCCGCACTCCCCTCTTGTTGCAGCTTCCAGCCTGCGGCGCGCCCGTGCAGCCGCCGCGTCTGGCGCCATTGAACACAGTATAATCAAAAACTGCCAAAAGCACAAGAGGGCAGCGCCCAAAAACCGGCCGCCGCCCCCGCGCGTTTTTTGTAAAATTTTCGCCGGAAAGCTATTGCCACCCCTGCCGCAATCCGTTATACTGTTTGGTAACAAGAGAAGAAGTGTGAGCCGCCGCAAGGCGGAGGGAGGAGCCAAAGCATGAAACTTCTGGAAGAGCGCATCCGCAAAGACGGCATCGTCCGGGCGGGCGGGGTGCTGAAAGTCGACAGCTTTATCAACCACCAGATGGACATTCCCCTGTTCCGGGAGATGGCCCGGGAATGGAAGCGCCTTTTTGCGGGCAAGCCCATCAACAAGGTGCTGACCATCGAGGCCAGCGGCATCGGCATTGCGGCCATCGTCGCCAGCGAGCTGGACGTGCCGGTGGTCTTTGCCAAAAAGGCTATGAGCATCAACCTGGACTATGACAACTACGAGACGCAGATCCAGTCCTTCACCCACAAAAAGATCTACAACGTCATCGTCTCCAAAAAGTTCCTCGGCCCGGAGGACCACCTCCTGATCGTGGACGACTTTCTGGCCAACGGCTGCGCCCTGATGGGCCTGCTGGACCTGGCCGAGCGGGCCGGCGCCACCGTCGAGGGCATCGGCATCGCGGTGGAAAAGGGCTTCCAGCACGGCGGCGACCTGGTCCGCGCCCGCGGCATCCAGCTGGAATCCCTCGCCATCATCGAATCCATGGACGCCGACACCGGCGAGATCGTTTTCCGCCCCCAGCCCCACCAGAGCTGAGGCTTTCCCCCGCAAAACACCCCGGCAAGATGTGCACAGGCTGCACACCTTTGCCGGGGTTTTCTTGTTCCGCCCTGCCGGGGGCGTCTCGTTTTAATTCGCGTCGATCAGTTTGCCCAGGCTGAAGGAATAGATGCCCTTGTACGTCACCTTTTTGGGGGCAAAGCGCTTTTCCACCGCGATGGCGTAGAGGTTCAGCTGGGGCCGGTAGGCGGCCAAAAAGTCCGCCTCGGTCTTGCCGCGGTCGGTCTTGTAGTCCAGCAGCTCGAGGTGGTCGGGGAAAACCAGCAGGATGTCGGCGATGCCCTGCACCAGCACCTGGGCCCCGCCCGCAGCGGGGGGCATCTCCTCGGGGGTCTGGCCCTGGGCGGCCAGCACCGCGCCGGCGGGCAGGGCCGTGATGAAGGCGTACTCCCGCAGCACCTGTTCCGCCGCCAGCACCCGCCGGAACGCCTCCCCGCCAAAGAAGCGGGCCAGCCGGGCAAGGTCCAGCTTGTCTGCGATCTCGGGGGCGGTCAGCCGGGCTTCGGTCTGGCGGTCCCGCTCGGCGGCCAGCGCGGCCAGCAGGGCGGCCTGGCCCTCGCGGGCAGGGGCGGCCAGGGCGGCGAAATCGGCGTGTTCCATAAAGGCGTGCAGCGCGGTGCCCATCTCGGCGGCGGAAAGGCCCTCCTTGGCCAGGAAGGCGGGGCGTTCCAGCGAGGTCTCCCCCGCCTTGTGGACGATGCTGGTCACGCTGACCTTGGCGGGCACTTCGGACAGGCCCGCCGCCGGGTACCGCCAGGCAAAGCCGTCCCGCAGCGCCCTGACCAGCGC
>ERZ1090864.634-NODE-636-length-18708-cov-78.396237_pt1 | contig 18708 bp, 15 predicted proteins | sample MGYA00478479_ERZ1090864 | MGnify/ENA primary metagenome ERZ1090864 (study PRJEB33644, sample SAMEA5815743) | chicken gut metagenome | biome: Chicken; feature: Gastrointestinal Tract; material: Caecum | place: Ireland | collected 2019-01-01 | study: A study of the...
GCGCGTTTCTGCTACACTGGAAAAGAAGCCCGCTCGGGAGCGGCGGGCGGTTGCCTATACTCCCCTCTCAGTCACGGCCTATGGCCGTGCCAGCTCCCCCGCGGGGGGAGCCAAGTGTACGTGCGTCAAACCCGGCAAACTACACGGTAAGGCGAAGGCGGGAACAAGTTTGCCTTACCACCGCCTGACCGACACCCACGGGCGTGCTCTTGCCTCCCCCCGTGGGGGAGGTGGCACAGGACGCGCAAGCGGACTGTGACGGAGAGGGCAACTGCCCGCCGTGCCTGAGCGGGGAGCACGGGCACCCGTCAGGCGCTCCCGAGCGGGCTTCTTTTCCAGTGTAGCAGAAACGCGCGGGGTTGGCAATCGGGTTTTGCGGCCTGTTTTGGGATTTTCGTTGCCAAGCGCCCCTAAAAGAGGTATAATGAGCGGTGTGCCAATCTATGCCTGTCACAGGGCGACAGGGGGCCGCGGGCCCCGGGAGGGATTTGTTATGCAGAAAGAACAGCAGCAGCTCGCCGCGCTGGTACGCGGCAAAAAGGTGGCGTTCATCGGCGCAGGGGTCAGCCACAAGGCCCTGATCAAGGAGTTCGTGGGGCTGGGGGCCGAAGTGACCCTGTGCGACAAAAAGCCGTCGGTGGAAGCCTTTGGCGACTACGCCGGCACCATCCGCCGGCTGGGTGTGCGGCTGAGTTTGGGCGAAAACTATATGGACGGCTTCCGGGGGCAGGACATCATCCTGCGCACCCCCGGCTTTGAATATTACCAGAAGCCCTTGCAGGACGCCATCGCCGCAGGGACCATGGTCACCAGCGAAGTGGAGCTCTTTTTCGACCTGTGCCCCTGCGAGATCGTGGCCGTGACCGGCTCGGACGGCAAGACCACCACCACCACCCTCATCAGCGAGATGTTCAAGGCGGCGGGGCGCACCGTCCATCTGGGCGGCAACATCGGCGCGCCGCTGCTGCCCATGCTGCCCGAGGTGGCCCCCACCGACGTGGCTGTGGTGGAGCTGTCCAGCTTCCAGCTCATCAGTATGCGCAAGAGCCCCACGGTGGCGGTGGTGACCAACGTCACCCCCAACCACCTGGACCACCACAAGGATATGCAGGAGTATATCGACGCCAAGCGCAACATCCTGCTGTACCAGACGCCGCCCTGCCGCGCGGTGCTGGGGTATGAAAACGACATCACCCGCGCCATGCAGGCCGACTGCAAGGGCGAACAGGTCTGGTTCACCCGGCTGCATGAGACCGATAACGGCGCTTTCCTGCGCGGGGACGGGATGCTCTGCATGGCGGAGGGCGGCAAAGTGACCCCCTTCCTGGCCCAGAAGGACGTCAAGCTGCGGGGCCTGCACAACATCGAGAACCTGCTGGCCGCGGCCGCCGCAGTCTGGGGCCGGGTGCCGGTGGAGGCCATCCGGCAGGTGGGCAGCACCTTTACCGGGGTGGAACACCGCATCGAGCCGGTGCGCGTGCTGGACGGCGTGACCTGGTACAACGATTCCATCGCCACCAGCCCCACCCGCACCATCGCGGGGCTGCGCAGCTTCGACCAGAAGATCATCCTCATCGCGGGGGGCTACGACAAAAAGATCCCCTACGAGCCGCTGGCCCCCGAGCTGCTGGCCCACGTCAAGACCCTGGTGCTGATGGGGGCCACCGGGCCCCGCATCGAGGCGGCCGTCCGGGCCGAGCAGGGCTTTGCCGAAAGCGGCCTTGCCATCCTCCACGCCGAAAGCATGGAGGAAGCGGTGGCCCTGGCCCGCAGCGCGGCCAAACCGGGGGACATCGTCAGCCTGTCCCCGGCCAGCGCCTCCTTCGACGCTTACCCCAACTTCGAGGCGCGGGGCAAACACTATAAGCAGATCGTGAACAGCCTGTGATCGCCCGGGCCGTCACCCCCGCCGCCCGCAAGCGCTTTGTGCGGGCCTGCCGGGGCGCGCCGGGGCTGGAAGTGCTGCTGCCGGTGGAGCGCGCCCTGTTCGCCCGCAGCCAGCCGGGCCGGTTCTACGCCGGGCCGGGGCTGGCGCTGGACGTGGGCGGGCCGGAGGCCCTGGCCGCCGGCGGGGCAAACCCCGAGGAACTGGCCGCGTTTTTGCAGTTCTGCGGGTGCAGCGCCCTCATCACGAACGGGACGGCTCCCGCCGGCTGGCGTGCGGACGGGCATCTATACGGCTTTGCCCTGGCGGCCGGGGCGCAGCTGCCCGAACCCGCCGCCGACGAGGCGCTGTGGTCGGCCCTCGCGCTGGACGCAGCGCCCCCGGCCGGGGAGCTGGCGGCCTTCCTCTACCCGGCGGGGCCGCAGCGGGACGACTACTATTCGGCCCTGTGCACGAAACGGGTGCGGGGCCTGGCCCGCGTGTGGGCCCTGCGGCAGGGCGGGGTCCTTGCCGCCACCATCGGGGCCTACGCCATCCGGGACGGCAGGGCCTACCTGGCCTGCGGCTGCACGGCGGAGCCCCTGCGGGGGCGCGGGGCAGGGGGACGGCTGGCCGTCCGCTTTGCCAACGCCCTGGCCGGGCAGGGGCTGGAAGTGTGCCTGCTGTGCCGGGGCGAGCGGACGGATTTTTACACCCGGCTGGGCTTTGCGCCTGCGGGCGCGCTGGCCCGCTACACCAACGAGACTGGAAAGGAAAGCTATGCTTGAACGTTTTTTTGATTACCGCCCCGAGGTGCTGGCCCTGGACGAAAAGGCCATGCAGCTGTGCGCGCCTTACTTCCGTCAGGCCGAACAGGTGCGGGACTACAACCAGCTGAAGATGCTGCGCGCCTTCACCGGCAACCAGATGTCCTCCTCCGACCTGCTGGGCACCACCGGCTACGGCCTGTGGGACACCGGCCGGGCCAAACTCGAGGCCATCTTTGCCCAGGTGATGGGCTGCGAGGATGCGCTGGTGCGCAGCCAGTTCATGAGCGGCACCCACACCCTGGCGGTGGCGCTGTTCGGCCTGCTGCGGGCGGGGGACACCCTGCTGGCCGCCACCGGCCGCCCCTACGATACCCTGGAAGGGGTCATCGGCATCGAGGGCAAGGGCGAGGGCACCGGCACCCTGACCGACTACGGCGTGCGCTATGAGGAAGTGCCCCTCAAACCCGACTTTACCCCCGACTACGAGGCCATCGCGGCGGCGGCTCCCCGGGCAAAGGTCTGCCACATCCAGCGCAGCCGGGGCTACCTGCAGCGCAACGCCTTCGACCTGGACACCATCCGCAAGGTGGCCGAGGCCGCCCGCAGCAAAAACCCCGGCATCATCGTGTTCGTGGATAACTGCTACGGCGAGTTCACCCAGACGGCGGAGCCCTCCCAGGCGGGGGCCGACCTGATCGCCGGCAGCCTCATCAAGAACCCCGGCGGCGGCATCGCCCCCACCGGCGGCTACATCGCGGGCCGGCGGGACCTGGTGGAACAGTGCGCCTACCGGCTGAACGCCCCCGGCCTTGGCAAGGACCTGGGCTGCACCCTGGACGCCCCGCGCGAGATGTACCTGGGGCTTTACTACGCGCCGGGCGTGGTGTGCGAGGCGGTCAAGACCGCCATCTACGCCCAGTGCCTGCTGGAACTGGCGGGCAAACAGCCGGTGCCCCGCTACTGCGACGCCCACAACGACATCGTCACCTGCTTTGACGCGGGCAGCGCCGAAGCCCTGGTGGGCTTTTGCCGGGGCATCCAGGCGGCCAGCCCGGTGGACAGCTACGCCCTGCCCGAGCCCTGCCCCGAGCCGGGCTACACCGACGAGGTGGTCATGGCAAGCGGCAGCTTCACCCAGGGCAGCACCATCGAGCTGAGCTGCGACGGGCCCATCCGGGCCCCCTACACCTGCTATCTGCAGGGCGGACTGAACTTTGCGGCCAGCCGCGCCGGCGTGCTGCTGGCGGTGCAGAACGCATGGTTTGCCCAGTGAGCGGGCCGCAGCGCACCTGCCGGTGGCTGTCGCCGCTGGGACCCATGCTGCTGGCCGCCGAAGGGGACTGGCTGACCGGCGCGTGGTTCGAGGGGCAGAAGTACTTTGGCCGCACCCTCGCGGCCGGCCGCGCGGAGGGGGACGCCCCCGTCCTGACGCTGGCCCGCCGCTGGCTGGAAGTGTACTTTTCGGGCCGCGAGCCGGATTTTGCGGTGCCGCTGCGCCCGTCGGGCACCCCTTTCCAGCAGGAGGTGTGGGCGGCGCTGCGCGAGATACCCTACGGCCAGACCACCACCTACGGGGCCATCGCCCGGCAGATGGCGGCCCGGCGGGGCCTGCCCCGGCTAGCCGCCCAGGCGGTGGGCGGCGCGGTGGGCCGCAACCCCATCTGCATCCTGGTGCCCTGCCACCGTGTGCTGGGCGCGGACGGCAGCCTGACCGGCTACGCCGGCGGCGTGGAGCGCAAGCGCCGGCTGCTGGAGAGCGAGGGGGCGCTCTGATGCGCCGGCGTGTGCCGGAACGTTTGGAACGTTTGGAACGATTTTGCGACAGGGAACGATAGGAACGAAATAGCCCTAAAATTGGCATTTCGTTCCCATCGTTCTTTTCGTTCCTTTCGTTCTTTTCGTTCCTGACCGTTCCTGCCGTTAGAAACGTTCCAATCGTTCCTACCGTTCCTTTCGTTCCACACCGGAAAAACGTTCCTTTCGTTCCAATCGTTCCTGTCGTTCCGTCGGTGTGGGCGAAAGGGAAGGGGGAGCGGGACGGTTCAGGCGCGGGACGTGCGGGCGAAGCGGTACACGCGCCCGCCGGTGCCTTTGGAGGCTGCGCGGTAGGCCACCCCGTCGCGCTCGTGCAGGAGGGGGGCCAGCTTTTCCAGCGCGCGGGCCAGGGCGGGACCGCTGTCCACCGGGCACTCGCCGCAGGCGTCCTCGCAGGCGGCAAAGAAGCCCTTGGCGTTGGTCTGCCACTTGCCGCCCCCGGCGTCCAGCTGCTGCAGCACGGTCTGCACCAGAGGGTCGGCGGCGTAGTGTTGGGCCAGCTGGGCCCGCTCGACCTCCTCGGGGCTGCCCAGCGAACGCCACTGGCACGCGCCCTTGTCGAAGCGCAGCACCAGGCGCTTGTCCTCCACATCGCGGCCGGTCAGGTCGAGGGTGGTCTGGGCGTCCTCGCGCTTGGCGCGGGTCAGCACCAGGGCCGCGTCGGCCGCGCCGAAGATGCCGTTCGACCCCGCGATGCGGTTGAACGGGTCGGTGTCGTCGCTCATCTTGCGCAGGTGGTGTACCAGCAGCAAACACAGGCCGAACCGGTCGGCAAAGGCCTTCAGGGCGCCGACGTCGGCGTAGTCGGCCGCGTAGACGCTGCTTGCCCGGTCGCCGTCGCCCCGCACCTTCTGCAGGGTGTCCACCACCACCAGACGGCAGTCGGGGTGCCGGGCCAGAAAGCTCTCGAGGTAGACCAGCAGCCCCCCGGCCAGGGTGGGGGCGTTGGTCTCGAAGTAGAGCGAGCGGCTGCCGTGACTGCCCAGGCGGCCAAGCCGCTTTTGCAGCCGCTGCCGGCCGTCCTCCAAAGCCAGATACAGGCAGGTGGCCTGCCGGGTGGGCATGCCCAGGAAGGGCTGCCCCTCGCTGACGGCCAGGCACAGCTGCATGGCCAGCCAGCTCTTGCCGTATTTGGGAGGCGAGGCCAGCAGCGCCAGCCCCTGGGCCAGAAAGCCCTCCACCACATAGTGCAGCTCGGGCAGCTTCTGGGCCATCAGCGCAGCCGACGAGAACCAGCTGCCGGTCTCGAGGTACTGCTCGAGGAAGGCGGCGGGGTCCTCCCGGTACGCCTGGCGGCAGGCCATCCACGCGGCCTTGAAGGCCTCCGGCGCGACGCCGAAGCCCCCCGTGCCCAGCGCGTCGGTGGCGAGGTGCTGCAGCTTCTGGCCGCGCCGGCGGCGCTCGGCCTCGTCGGCGGTGTCCCAGCACAGGGCGAACGCCCGCGGCTGCATCACCTTGTCGGGCGTCATCACCCGCATCTCCTGGTCAAAGTAATCGTTTGTTGTCATGTAGGCTCCTTTCGGTTGGGTAAGTTTTCTTCCGCCCTTATCCTACCACCGGCGCGCCGGGGCGGACAGCGCGTCCTTTCAGGAGCCATTTTCTTTCAGGAAAAGCGCTGCTTTTTTGCCGTGCGCCGTCGGAACGACAGGAACGATTGGCCCTCTCAGTCTCGCTTCGCTCGCCAGCTCCCCCGCACGCGGGGGAGCCAAAACGTGACCTGTAGGTTACTGCCTCCCACGTTTACGGGGGAGGTGGCCCGCAGGGCCGGAGAGGGCTTATAACGAGTGGAACGATTGGAACGAAAGGAACGTTTTTCCGGTGTGGAACGAAAGGAACGATAGGAACGATTGGAACGTTTTTAACGGCAGGAACGAAAAGAACGGCAGAAACGAAAAGAACGATGGGAACGAAAGCCCCAAAACAGGCATTTCGTTCCTATCGTTTTACCTGCGGTTACTGCGGGGTGGCGCTGCCTATGAGCCCTCTCCGTCACAGTCCGCTTGCGCGTCCTGTGCCACCTCCCCCGCACGCGTGGGAGGCTAACGTAACCTACAGGTCCGGCCTCCCACGTTTACGGGGGAGGTGGCCCGCAGGGCCGGAGAGGGCCCGTGACGAAAAGAACGATGGGAACGAAAGCCCCAAAACAGGCATTTCGTTCCTATCGTTCCCTGTCGCAAAATCGTTCCTATCGTTCCAAACGTTCCGGGAGGCTTTCGTTAAAACATACCGGATGACGTTCAAAAAGCGGGCTTGACATTCCTGCCCGCCTGCTGTATACTAAACATAGAAAGGGTGCTGCCGGACAAACGGTAGTCCCCCTGGTCCAGTTACAGAAGTAACCGCGCGCCGTGGGAAGCAGAGCGGTTACTTCTTTTTATTGTTTACGGTTCCTCTCGGCTTCAATCAGTCGGAGGACTACGTCAATAATAGCGACGATTAGGATACCTGTCTGTATCAGATCAGAGTATGTAACCATGGCTAAGTCCCCCCTTTCCGATACGGTCAGGGGAACCAAGAAGTGCCTCTGACCGCACAAAAGTCGGACCAGAGGGGCATACCGCTTGCCGTTTATCGACAACACCCAACCAAATAATACCATATGCACAGGTAAATGGCAAGGGCCTCCGCCTTTGGGGCGGGGGCCTTATTTTGCGTTCTTTGCCCGGTAGGCGCGGGGGGAGCAGCCGTAAAAGCGGCGGAACTGCTGGGAAAAGTTGCTGGGGTTGTCGAAGCCGCAGCCGGCGGCCACCTGGGCGATGCTGTCGGCCGGGCGGGCCAGAAGGGCGTCTGCGGCCTGCATCACGCGGTATTTCAGCAGGTACTGCATGGGCGGCACGTGGATGGTCTTGCCAAAGCAGCGCAGGCATTCCCGCTCGCCGATGCCGGCGGCCCGGGCGATCTCGGCCAGGGTGAGGGGACGGTCGAAGTGGTCCTGGATGAAGGTCAGCATCAGCTGTACCCGCGCCTCGTCGAGGTTGGGGCGGGGGGCTTTGGCCGAAAGCTCGGCCGCAAAGCGCCGCCGCAGCGCCAGGCACACCTCCGAAAGCCGGGCCCGCACCGTGAACTCGTACCCGTCGGGCTCGGCCTCCAGCGCGCGGTAAGCCTCGACGAAGGCCGCGATGGCCCCGGCTTCGGCCTGCCGGTCGAACACATAGGCCCGGAAGGCCCGGCACCCGGCCAGGGGCGTGATGTACTTTTTGGCAAAGACGGTGTCCTTGCCCCCCGTCACCAGGCTCTGGCTGAACACCAGCGAGCGTATCTCGCAGGCGGTGGCGGTGTTGGCGCTGTGCAGCACCCCGGCGTTGACGGCGATGCAGTCCCCTTCGTCCAGGTGGTACTGGGCGCCGGGGGTCTCCACCGTCAGCTGGCCGGACAGGATGTGGATGACCTCGAACTCGGCGTGCCAGTGCCAGGGCAGGGAATGGCCGGGGCCGGGGGCGTAGTGCTCGGCGTACCCCGCGCAGGGGAAGTCGAGGGTGCCCTGGGGTTTCAGCTCCCGCTGCTGGGGCGAGAGGTCGAGCGGCGGGTTGATGCCGCAGGCGTGCAGGCTCATGGCTGGCCTCCTTTGGTGCGGCGCGCGGCCTTCCGGGCGGGCCGGGCGCGGGTTGGTCCGTTTATTGATAGTATAGGGCGTTTTTTGTATTGAATCAAGTGCCATTTGGCGCTATCCTATAAAAAACAACGTTTTGGGAGGATTCCAACCTATGGTCCATCTGCTGCTGGGCGTCATCTACCTGGCCTTTATCAGTCTCGGCCTGCCCGATTCCCTGCTGGGGTCGGCGTGGCCCTCCATGTACGGGCCCTTCGGGGTGCCGGTGTCCTTCGCGGGCATCATCTCGATGATCATCGCGGTGGGCACCATCGTTTCCAGCCTGAACAGCGACCGGCTGACGGCCCGCTTCGGCCCCGGCCGGGTGACGGCGTGCAGCGTCGCGCTGACGGCGCTGGCGCTGTTCGGCTTTTCGCTCTCGAGCGAGTTCTGGATGCTCTGCCTGTGGGCGGTGCCCTACGGGCTGGGCGCGGGCAGCGTGGACGCCGCGCTGAACAACTACGTCGCCCTCCACTACGCCAGCCGCCACATGAGCTGGCTGCACTGTATGTGGGGCGTGGGCACCCTGGTGGGGCCCAACCTCATCAGCTGCGCGCTGAGCGGGGGCCAGGGCTGGCAGGCGGGCTACCGGTACATCTCGCTGCTGCAGGTGGCCCTGACGGCGGTGCTGGTGTTCAGCCTGCCGCTGTGGAAGCGCCAGCCCTCCGCCGCCGGAGGGGAGGCCGACAGCGCCCATGAAGCGCTCGGCCTGCGGCAGGCAGCCCGCATCCCCGGCGCAAAAAGCGCGGTGCTGGGCTTTTTCTGCTACTGCGCCCTGGAGCAGACGGCGGGCCTGTGGGCCGGCAGTTACCTGGTGCTGCACGGGGGCCTGTCGGCCGAGCGTGCGGCCGCGCTCGCGGCGCTGTTCTACATCGGCATCACGGCGGGCCGGGCCGTCAGCGGCTTTGTGTCCGGGCCGCTGGGGGACGTGCGGATGATCCGCCTGGGCCAGGGCATCATCCTGGCGGGCGCGGCGGCGCTGCTGCTGCCCTCGTCCTTTGCGATGCAGGCGGGCCTTGTGCTGGTGGGGCTGGGCTGCGCGCCCATCTACCCCAGCATCATCCACGCCACCCCCGCCCGCTTTGGCGCGGCGCGCTCCCAGGCGCTGATCGGCCTCGAGATGGCGGGCGCCTATGTGGGCACCTGCCTGATGCCGCCGCTGTTCGGCGCGCTGAGCGAGCGCCTTTCCATCAGCCTGATGCCGCTGTACCTGCTGGCGCTGCTGGCGGTGATGTTCCTTGCCAACGAGCGCGCCAACCGCGCCTCCGGCCTGGTCCGCTCCGCCCGCCCCGCCCGGGAACGTGGGTAAAAACGGGCGGAGCGCTCTGAACGTTTCTGATAACTCCCCTCTCAGTCTCGCCGCCCTGACGGGGCACTGTGACGGAGAGGGCAACCGCCAGGCGAGACTGGAAGGAAAACTACAATAAAAACGGGCCTCCGTCCAAAAGGGCGGGGGCCTTGTCATTTGCCTGTGAGTATGGTATTATTTGGTTGGGTGTTGTCGATAAACGGCAAGCGGTATGCCCCTCTGGCTCGACTTTGTGCGGTCAGGGGCACTTCTTTGCTCTCCTGACCGTCAGGAAAGGGGGCACGAACAGCGACCGCGTCCAGCGGACGAAACAGGGAGCTGTGAGTGGCGCAGCGCTCCGGTTTTTGCAAGCGCCCGCCGTGGCGCGCCGCAAAAAGCGGCTAAGCGCAAGAGGACCGGCCATGGTTACCTATTCCGATTTGATTCAAACCGGCATTTTAATCATCGGCCTGATTGACTTGGTCCTCCGGCTCATGGAAGCCGACAGGAACAAAAGGCAATAAAAAAGAAGTAACCGCCCACAGCTCCCAACCTGTGCGGTTACTTCTCTAACCGGACCAGGGGGACTACCGTTTGTCCGGCAGCACCCTTTCTGTATCCAGTATAACGCAGGCAGGCCGGATTGTCAAGCCCTCCCCGCCCGAAAGGCTCAGCGTTCCGCTGGCGGCGTCTTGACACCCGGCGGGGAATCTTCTACACTATAAGAAAAGCTGGAAAAGCTGCGGCGGGAGGTGTTCCGATGGGCAGGGATGTGCTGCCTTTTCTGGGCTGGTGCGCGGTGGGCCTGGTCTTCGAGGGGCTGGCCGCGTACATATGGTTTTGCAAAAAGCCCGCCTCGTTCGGGTGGGCCAGGGCGCCGGAAGTCGCCGACGTGAAACGCTATAACCGCGCTGTGGCAAAGCTCTATGTGGCCTATGGCGCGGTGTTCGTCCTGCTGGGACTGCCGCTGCTCGCAAAGCCCCTGCCGGGATGGGCCGCCTGGCTGATGGCAGCCGGGGTCGTGGGGGAAGGCGCGGCCTGCCGGGCGGTCTACGCGCGGGTGATCTGCAAAAAGTACAAAAAGCACTATGGAGATTGGAGAGATTAGTCCGCTATGATCAAAATAGACCTCATCACCGGTTTTCTCGGCGCGGGCAAGACCACGCTGATCCACGCCTACGCCCGCTGGCTGATGGGCCAGGGGCAAAAGATCGGCATTCTGGAAAACGATTACGGCGCGGTCAACGTGGACCGGATGCTGCTGCAGGACCTGGAAGGGCCCCAGTGCAGCCTGGAAATGATCGCGGGCGGGTGCGGGCCCGACTGCCACAGGCGGCGCTTCCGCACCAAGCTGATCGCGATGGGGATGCTGGGGTACGACCGGGTGCTGGTCGAGCCGTCGGGCGTCTACGACGTGGACGAGTTCTTCGACGCGCTGTGCGAGTCCCCGCTGGACCGCTGGTATGAGCCGGGCAGCGTGCTGGCCGTCCTGGACGCGAACCTGGGGCAGGCGCTCACCCCCGGGGAGGAGTATCTGCTGGCCAGCGAGGCGGCCGGGGCCGGGTGCGTGGTCCTGAGCCGGTACGGGCAGGCCGGGCCCGAGCGGGCCGCTGCGGCCCTGGCCCGCCTGGACCAGGCGCTGGAAGCGGTGGGCTGCGCGCGGCGCTTTGCCTCCGGGCAGGACGTTCTGGCCAAAGATTGGGCGGAGCTGACCGGTGACGACTTTGCCCGGCTGGCCGGGTGCGGCTGGCGGCAGGCCCGCTTTGCCAAGCGGCAGGCGGAAGCCGGGTTTGCCTCGCTGGCGCTGCTCAGCCTGGACTGCGGCCCCGACGAGCTGCGCCGCCGGGTGCAGGGCCTGTGGGCCGACGAGAGCTGCGGCCGGGTGTTCCGGGTCAAGGGCTTTGTGCAGGGGCCGGAGGGCTGGCTGGAAGTGAACGCCACCCCCGCCGGTTTTGACCTGCGGCCCATCCGGGAGGGGCAGGCGGTGCTCATCGTCATCGGCGAGGGGCTGGACGGCCCCGCCATCGCGGCCCGGCTCGGGGCCGAGCTGCCCGCCTGAGAGACCCCGCCGCTTGGATACAAGTTGACAACGCGCCCCGGCTGTGCTATACTATCCTTAATTTGCACAGACTAGGAGGTGTGATCGGTCCATGGAAGACGGTTCGGATGGGGACCCCCATACGGCAGCCTTTGTTTCTCCGCGGCGTTTGAATATGAATCGGTTGAACTTATAAGGGCATAGTCTGCGCTTTTGCAAGCGGCGGACTGTGCCTTTTTGCGTACGGCACCGAGACACTTGATATTCAGGTATTTATTAGAAACGCTACAAACGCCTTGAAAATAGAACGGAGAATGATTGTATGATTGGCGCTTTAATTTTGCAAGCTGTACTGATCGCGGTCAACGCGCTGTTTGCCAGCTCGGAGATCGCTGTGATATCCATGAGCGAGGGCCGGCTGAAAATGCTGGCCGACGAGGGCGACAAGCGGGCCAAAAAGCTGCTGACCCTGACAAAGCAGCCCTCCAAATTCCTGGCCACCATCCAGGTGGCCATCACCCTGGCCGGCTTGATGGGCGGCGCGTTCGCGGCTGAGAACTTCGCCGACCCCATCGTGGACCTGATCCTCTCGCTGGGGGCCAGCGTGCCCCGGCAGGCCCTGCACTCGGCGGTGGTGGTGCTCATCACCCTGGTGCTGACCTATTTCAGCATCGTGTTCGGCGAGCTGGTGCCCAAACGCCTGGCCATGAAAAAGACCGAGAGCCTGTCCTTGAGCCTGGCCGGCATCCTCTATTTCATGTCCAAGATCTGCGCGCCGCTGGTCTGGCTGCTGACCGTGTCCACCAACGCGCTGCTGCGGATGCTGGGCATCGACCCCAACCAGAACGAGGAGATCGTCACCGAGGACGAGATCAAGATGAAGCTGATGGAGGGCGCCCAGCAGGGCACCATCGAGACGGATGAGAACGAGATCATCCAGAACGTCTTTGATATGAACGACACCTCCGCCGAGGAGGTCAGCACCCGCCGCCGGGACGTGGTCTGCCTGTACCTGGAGGACGACATGAGCGTCTGGGCCGACACCATCCGGGGCAGCCACTATACTTACTTCCCCGTCTGCGGCGAGAGCCAGGACGACGTGGTGGGCGTTTTGAACACCAAGGACTACTTCCGCCTGGACGATCTGTCCCGCAAGTCGGTGATGAAGAACGCGGTGGATAAGCCCTTCTTCGTGCCGGAGGGCATCCGCGCCGACCAGCTGTTCAGCCGGATGAAGCAGGAGCGCAAGTATTTCGCCATCGTCATCGACGAGTACGGCGGGATGAGCGGCATCGTCACCGTCCACGACCTGATGGAGGAACTGGTGGGCAACATGGACGACGAGGACACCGTCCGCGAAGTGGAGATCCGCCAGCTCAGCGACGGCCGCTGGGAGATCCGCGGCTCGGCCGACCTGGAAGAAGTGGCCGAAAAGCTGGAAGTCCAGCTGCCCACCGACGAGCACGAGACCTTCAACGGCCTGGTGTGCGGCATCGTGGGCCGCGTGCCCGACGAGGGCGAGCAGTTCAGCTGCGAGGGCTACGGCCTGAAGATCAGCGTCAAGAACGTGACCGGCCACCGCGTGGACACCGCCATTGTGGAAAAGACCCGCGAGCCCTTTGACGGGACGCAGGAAGAAAAGGACAAGTAAACCCTAGAGAAGGGGGACTGCTTTCGCCCGCAGATGCGGGGCGGGGGAGTCCCCCTCTTGATTTTGCCCTGAAATAAGGTATAATAGACCCGTGAAAAAGCAAACCGCATCGAAAACCGCGGCCCCCGCGCTGCGGACTGGAGGATTGGAATGGAGCGAACCTATATTTCCGACGTGCGCAGCCATGTCGGCGAAACCATAAAAGTGCAGGGCTTTATCGAAAACCTGCGCAGCAGCAAGGCGATGGCCTTCATCGTGCTGAAGGACATCACCGGCAAGCTGCAGATCACCATTGAAAAAGAGGACCACCCCGATCTCGTCCCCGTCATCGACCAGCTGACCGGCGACTCGGTCATCACGGTGGTGGGCAAGGCCCGCCTGGACGATTACGTCAAGCTGGGCGGCATCGAGATGATCCCCGAGGCCATCGAGATCGAGAGCATCGCCGACCCCCTGCCCATCGTCCGCAAGGAGATCGCCGCCACCAAAAAGAAAAAGGCGGTCGAGCGCTCCAGCATCGACCAGCGCATCGACTACCGCTGGATCGACCTGCGCACCGACGAAAACCAGCTGATGTTCAAGGCCCAGACCGTCATGGTCAACGCCATGCGCCAGTACCTGCTGGACAAGCACTTTATCGAGATCCACACCCCCAAGCTGATCGCGGCCGCCAGCGAGAGCGGCGCCGAGGTGTTCAAGGTGGATTACTTCGACCGCAACGCCTACCTGGCCCAGAGCCCCCAGTTCTACAAGCAGATGGCCATGGCCAGCGGCTTCGAGCGCATCTTTGAGGTGGGGCCCGTGTTCCGCGCCGAAAAGTCCTACACCAACAAGCACACCACTGAGTTCACCGGCTTCGATCTGGAGTTCAGCTACATCAACTCCTTCCGGGACGTGATGGCCATGGAGGAGGGCCTGCTCAAGGCCGCCCTGCAGGCCGTCAAGGACGCCTACGGCAAAGAGATCGAGGAGATGTTCGGCCTGCCGGTCATCGTGCCCGAGACCCCCTTCCCGGTGATCAAGCTGGCCGACCTGTACAAGGGCCTGGAGGAGGACTTCGGCTACACGGTGGACGAATCCGAAAAGGGCGACCTGACCACCGAGGCCGAGCGGCTGAGCTACGACTGGGTCAAAAAGCACTATAACCACGAATTCCTGTTCGTGACCGACTACGCCGCCGAGAAGCGCGCGTTCTACCATATGCGGGACGAAAACGGCGTGCCCCAGGGCTACGACCTGATCTGGCGCGGGGTGGAGATCACCACCGGCGCCCAGCGCGAGCACCGCTACGAGGTGCTGAAAAAGCAGGCCGAGGAAAAGGGCCTGGCCGAGGACGTCAAGTTCTACCTCGAGTTCTTCAAGTACGGCTGCCCGCCGCACGGCGGCTTCGGCCTGGGCGTGGACCGTCTGACCATGCTGCTGGTGGGCCTGAGCATCAAGGAGTGCATGTTCCTGTTCCGCGGCCCCAACCGCCTCACGCCGTAAAGAGCGCGCCGCAGACGCGACATGCTGAGGGCTTGCAAAACCCGGCAAAGTGTGCTACTATAGGCAAAGCGAAACAAGCAAAACGCAATGACGGAGAAAGTACGCGCTGCCCGCCTGGCGCAGAGAGGGGCTCCACCGGCTGCAAGGGCCCCCGCATGGCAGCGGCGCGGAAGTTCGCTCCCGAGCGGCCCGCGGGAACGGCAGGCGCACCCTGCCCGGTAGTGCGGGACGGCGCGCCCCGTTACGGCGTTCGAGTGCCGCGCAGACTTCGCACCTGCGCGGAATTTGGGTGGTACCACGGAGTTAAGCAACAGGGCTCCGTCCCTTGGCTGGTTTGAGCCGGCCGGGGGACGGGGCTCTTTTTTGTTCCGTCCCGAAGTGCAAGACACAGTTTTGAAAAGGAGAGGAAATGTATGCAGGCAATCATTGAAGAGCTGGCCCGGCAGGCCGAAGCGGACCTTGCACAGGTGGCCTCCAAGGAGACGCTGGCGGCCTTCTGGCAGAAATACCTGAGCAAGAACGGGCAGGTGCCCGCCCTGATGAAGCAGCTGCGCACCGTGGACGCGGCCGAGCGCCCCGCCATGGGCAAGGCCATCAACGAGCTGAAACAAAAGGTGCAGGCCGACTACGATGCCGCCGCCGTCCGGGTGAACCAGGCCGAGCTGGCCGCCCGCAACGCGGCCGAGACGGTGGACATCACCCTGCCGGCCAAGATGCGCCCCGCCGGCGGGCTGCACCCCCTGACGCTGGTGCGCAACCAGATCATCGACGCCTTTGCGGGCATGGGCTTTGAAATTTACGAGGGCCCCGAGATCGAGGACGACGACCACTGCTTTACCCGCCTGAACGTCCCCAAGGACCATCCCGCCCGGGATATGCAGGACACCTTCTACCTGACCGACGAGCTGCTGCTGCGCACCCAGACTTCCACCGGCCAGATCCGCACCATGGACGCCGAAAAGCCCCCCATCAAGGTGCTGGTGCCCGGCCGGGTGTTCCGCTCCGACTCGGACGCCACCCACAGCCCCATGTTCCACCAGATGGAGGGCCTTGTGGTGGACAAGGGCATCACCCTGTGCGACTTGCAAGGCATGCTGGACGTGTTCGTCCAGCGGCTGTTCGGCAGCGAGGTGCGCACCCGCCTGCGTCCGTCCTACTTCCCCTTCACCGAGCCCAGCGTCGAGGTGGACGTCAGCTGCTTTGAATGCCACGGCAAGGGCTGCAGCCTGTGCAAGCACACCGGCTGGATCGAGATCTTGGGCGGCGGCGTCGTCAACCAGAAGGTGCTGCGCAACTGCGGCATCGACCCCGAGGTGTACTCGGGCATCGCCTTCGGCATCGGCATCGAGCGCATCGCCATGCTGAAATACGGCATCAACAACATCGGCCTGATGTTCGAGAACGATCTGCGGTTCCTCGGGCAGTTCCACGAATAAGAGGGAGGAGCGAGTGATATGAAAGTACCTTTCAGCTGGCTGAAAGAGCTGGTGGATATCGACATTACCGCGCAGGAGCTGGAGGACAAGCTCTTTTCCTGCGGGTTTGAAGTGGAGGAGCGGATCGACCTGTCCGCCGGCATCGACAAGGTGGTGGTGGGCGTCATCACCTCCATCGAAAAGCAGGAGGGCACCCACCTGAGCCGCTGCGTGGTGGACTGCGGCGACTACGGCCACGACATCCGCATCACCACCGGCGCGCCCAACATCTTTGTGGGGGCCCATGTGCCCGCCGCCCTGGACGGCTCGACCCTGCCCGGCGGCATCCACATCAAAAAGCGGATGATGCAGGGCTTTGAGTCCAACGGGATGCTCTGCTCGGGCGAGGAGCTGGGCCTGAACGAGGACCTCTACCCCGGCGCAGGCGTCTACGGCCTGCTGATCCTGCCCGAGGACACAACCCCCGGCGCGGACATCTGCCCGGTGGTGGGCCTCGATGACTCCATCTTCGACATTTCCATCACCGCCAACCGCCCCGACTGCCAGTCCATCCTGGGCATTGCCCGGGAGGTGGCCGCCGTCCTGGGCAAGCCCCTGCATATGCCCGCCATGGACTACCAGGCCGTCTGCGAGCCGGACGCCCCCATCTCGGTGACGGTGGAAGCCCCCGACCTGTGCCCCCGCTACATGGCCCACTATGTGCGCAACATCCGCATGGGGGAGAGCCCCCGCTGGATGAAGCGCCACCTGGCCCTGTGCGGCCTGCGCTCCATCAGCAACGTGGTGGACATCACCAACCACACCCTGCTCGAGATGGGCCAGCCCATGCACGCCTTTGACCTGGACAAGGTGGCCGGCCGCTGCATCGACGTCCGCCGCGCCCGTCCCGGCGAGAAGATCGTCACTTTGGACGAGAAAGAGTTCACCCTGACCGAAAACAACCTCGTCATCTGCGACGCCGAAAAGCCGGTGGCCCTGGCCGGCGTCATGGGCGGCGCCAACTCGGGCATGGACGACAAGACCCACAGCCTGCTGTTCGAGTGCGCCACCTTTGCCCGCGACTCGGTCCGCAAGACCAGCCGCGCCCTGGGGCAGTCGAGCGATTCCTCCGCACGGTACGAGAAGGGGGTCGATTTCAGCTCGCCCAAGCTGGGCCTGGCCCGCGCGCTGCACCTGATCCAGCAGCTGGACTGCGGCGACATCACCACCCTGGCGTTCGACTGCACCGACGGCCGTTCCACCGGCCGCAAGGTGATCGACACCACCCCCGACAAGATCTGCGCCGTGCTGGGCATCCGCGTGCCCGACCAGACCATGTTCGACATTCTGGAACGGCTGGAGTTCACGGTGGAGGTGGACGCGGGCGGCGTGTGGCACGTCAGCGTCCCGCTCTACCGCGAGGACGTGGAGGGCTACCCCGACCTGGCCGAGGAGGTCATCCGGGAGTACGGCTACAGCCACATCGTCCCCACCTTCCTCAAGACGGCTGCCGTCACCAACGGCGGCCTGAACGGCGAGCAGCAGCGCGTCCTCAAGGTCAAGCGGATGCTGGCCGGGCAGGGATTCTACGAGGCTTCGACCCTGGCGTTCTACTCCACCGCCGAGCTGGATATGCTGCACATCCCGGCGGAGGATACTGCCCGCAAGGCCATCCGCATCCTCAACCCCATCAGCGAGAACCTGTCCATCATGCGCACCCTGCTGGCTCCCTCCATGCTCAACGTCATCGTGGACAACCTGAAAAAGGGCAACGGCGCCGGCCGCCTGTTCGAGATAGCCCCCGTCTACCTGCCCAAGAGCCTGCCCCTGACCGAGCGTCCCCACGAGCGGCAGACCCTCTGCATGGGCGTGTTCGGCCCCGGCGAGGACTTCTTCACCGTCAAGGGCGCGCTGGAGGCCCTGGCGGCCTCGCTGGGCCTGGCCTTCACCTACGAGCGGGAGACCGCCACCCCCTGGCTGCACCCCGGCATCGCGGCTTCGGTCTGGTGCAAGGGCAAGCGCCTGGGCGTGTTCGGCAAGCTGTCCAATGAGATCAACGCCGAACTGAAGATCGCCAAGGACGAAAAAGAGAACCAGAACATCTACCTGGCCGAGCTGGACTACGAAGCCCTGTCGGCCTGCGTGGAGGGCGAGCTGCACTACCAGCCCATCAGCCCCTATGCGCCGGTCAAGCGCGACCTGGCCCTGGTGTGCGACGAGGCCGTCACCTGCGGCGCGATCGAGGACGCCATCCGCACGGCCAGCCCCCTGGTGACCGGGGTAGACCTGTTCGACATCTACCGCGGCAAGAACCTGGGCGAGGGCAAAAAGAGCATGGCCTTCTCCCTGGTGCTGGCCGATCCCAAGGCCGAGCTGGACGCCGAACAGGTGGACCGCGCCATCAAGAAGATCCTGGGCAACCTGAAGTATAAGCTGGGCATCGAGATCCGCTGAGCTTTAGTTCCCTGACAGAAATTACCAAAGCAAGAGCTGCCTGTGCGCTGCATGGGCAGCTCCTTTTTTGTCCAGAATAAGGGCGTTGGGGGAAGGAAAAAAGAAAATGGAAAAAAGTGCAAAATAACCCTTGACAAAACCCTGCGGGTGTAGTATTATATTCGAGCGCTCCACGGAGCGGCCCACAAAACCAAAGAGAGCTGCTGAAAAGCCTCGAAAAAAGTGCTTGACAAGCTCGCGGGTCTGTGGTAAAATAAACAAGATGTCAGCCGAGAGGCAGACAGGCAGGACCTTGAAAATTGAACAATATCGAATACTTGTAACGGAACCTTTAACGTG
>ERZ1090864.635-NODE-637-length-18707-cov-7.990993_pt1 | contig 18707 bp, 22 predicted proteins | sample MGYA00478479_ERZ1090864 | MGnify/ENA primary metagenome ERZ1090864 (study PRJEB33644, sample SAMEA5815743) | chicken gut metagenome | biome: Chicken; feature: Gastrointestinal Tract; material: Caecum | place: Ireland | collected 2019-01-01 | study: A study of the...
AGATGAAAGAAAGGGGCTGATTTTATGCCTAAAAATCGAGTTTTCGGACGGTCTGGGGGGGGGTTTTCAGGGGATCAGATACCTGCTGGTATCAGGAGATTATCTGAATTTCCGTCCCGCGCTGGTGATGGAATAGAATATGAAACGAAGAAAGACCGGGTGATGATATGTTTTCTGTATTAAAAAGGAAAAGAAAGAATGAAGAGCGGTTCAGACAGCAGTATGGAATTGCGGAAATAACAAAAATATATTAGAATATTAGCGTAGTGTACAAGAGGGTATGGATCCTTGCACATTACTCTAATTAAATACGATATCGGAGGAATCAGATAATGAAAATCGCAGTAACTTATGACAACGGAAACATCTTTCAGCATTTTGGAAAGACAGAGTATTTCAAGGTGTATGAGGTTGAGGATAATAAAGTGGTTTCCAGTGAAGTGATCGGATCCAACGGCACGGGACACGGGGCGCTGGCAGGACTTCTTGCAGACCAGTCTGTGGACGTGCTGATCTGCGGAGGTATCGGCGGAGGAGCTCAGAGCGCCCTTGCGGAAGCCGGTGTTGAGCTTTGTTCCGGTGCGCAGGGTGACGCTGATCAGGCAGTGGAAGCATATTTAAAAGGCGAACTGGTGTCAACAGGGGTAAACTGTGATCATCACCATGAAGAAGGACACTCCTGCGGAGATCATGGAGACGGACATTCCTGCGGCGGCAATTGCGGAGGAGGATGCGGAGCGGCTCCGGCCATCAAGGGACGCAATGTAGGAAAAACCTGCCGCACACATTACAGAGGCACCTTTAATGACGGAACACAGTTCGATTCTTCCTATGACCGTGGCGAACCGCTGGAGTTTATCTGCGGCGCAGGCATGATGATCAGAGGATTTGACGCGGCAGTGGCAGATATGGAAGTGGGCCAGATCGTGGATATCCATCTGACCCCGGAAGAGGCGTATGGCCAGCCGGATCCAAACGCCATTTTTACGATTGAAACCGCGCAGCTTCCCGGTTCCGAGGATCTGGAAGTGGGCCAGCAGGTATATCTTTCCAATCAGATGGGACAGCCTTTCCCGGTTAAAGTCACAGCAAAAGAGGGAAGCACCATCACATTTGACGCCAACCATGAAATGGCGGGCAAGGAACTGAACTTCAGAATCGAACTGGTTGAAGTGAAATAATTATTCAAATTCATCTTTTGCCGTTTCTGTATCAAACGTCATTCAGAGAAAGGATTTTTTATGAAAAGGATGTTTTATACGGAAGCGGCATATTTTATTGGACTGGTTACTCTTGCATTGGGCACGGCGTTAATGGAACGGGCGGATTTCGGAATGTCGATGGTGGTTGCGCCGGCATATCTTCTCTATTTGAAAGTTTCAGAATATTTGAACTGGTTTTCTTTCGGGATGGCAGAATACTGTTTTCAGGCGTTTCTTATCATTGTACTGGCGGTGGTTTTAGGAAGCTTTAGGCGAAGATACCTGTTTTCATTTATAACAGCTTTTATCTACGGAAACGTGCTTGATATTATGATGAAAGTGGTTGGCCTGGTTCCGGGAAGCGGAATTTTCCCAGGAACAGTGTGTTACGTTACGGGGCTCATAACCTGCGCAATTGGGGTGTCTTTTCTGTTTCATACATATATTTCACCTGAGGCGTACGAATTATTTGTAAATTAAATATCCGCAAGATTTAATCTTGATATCAACAAAACAAAGACGGTATATGATTGCCTCAGCTGCGTTATCGCAATTGCCATGTCGTTTCTTTTTATCGGTTTCGGGCGTTTCGAAGGAGTCAAACTGGGAACAGTTCTGTGCGCGCTGATAAACGGCCGGCTCATTGGAAAATGCAGCAGATTTTTTGAGAAACACTTTGATTTCGTGGATGGATTGAGGTTAAGAAAGTTTTTCTGAGGGTAAGTGCTGTGATAATTAAATAACCGGAAACGGATGAAAAATCAATCGTTAAAATCTGCAGTTGATTGGAAGAGAAGCATATAAAATTCGGATTCATATTTAAGGAGGCAAAGACTATGAGTTTTCCTATTCAGACGGTACTGGGGGATATCACAAAAGTGGATGATCTGGAGGCCATTGTAAATGCGGCAAATAACAGCCTGCTAGGCGGAGGTGGAGTTGATGGCGCCATCCACAGGGCGGCAGGACCGGAGCTTCTGGCGGAATGCCGCCCTCTGCACGGATGCGAAACAGGGGAAGCAAAGATCACGAAGGCATATCGGCTGCCCTGTAAATACGTGATTCACACCGTTGGACCGGTCTGGCGCGGTGGAGATCATGGAGAGCCGCAGCTCCTGGCAAACGCTTACAGAAATTCGCTGCAGTGCGCTGTGGATCATGGGATTAAAACAATTGCTTTTCCGTCGATTTCTACAGGGGTTTACCACTACCCGCTGAAGCAGGCGGCTTCGATTGCTGTGAAAACGGTGAGAGATTTTTGTGCGCAGAATCCAGGAAAGATTGAGACGGTACGCTTTGTGCTGTTCAGCGAGGAGGCGCTGGCTGCGTATGAAAAAGCGGTCGGGGAGAATTTTTGATGTGACAAGTTTCGTTATATGAGAACGCAGGTGGCGATATTCCAGAACAGGTGTATCGCCGCTTGCTATATGTAGGTAGTTCTCCAGTAAATGCGAATATGCCATAAAGCAACACAAACAAGAGATGCCCGCACATCAACAAATTATAACGAAAATTTTTTTATTGAACTACAGAAAATGATTGACTTATGTACGAAATCGGATATAATAAAAGATGTATGAAATCGGACATGGGAAGGAAGGGATGATTTGCATTATTTAGAAACGGGACAATATACCTATTTAGCAGGAGAAATCAATGCTTTATATCACGAAGCGGCTGTGAAAATGGGAATTTCGGACAGCGTTCAAAATATTTTATATGTCCTTTGCGAGAAAAACGGGCAATGTCTGCAAAGTGAAATCAGCAAACTTACAGGTATCAGCCGCCAGACGATCAACTCAGCCATTCGTAATCTGGAAAAAGAAGAGATTGTATATTTGAAGCAAGGAAAAGGCAGAAATAAGATTCTCTGTCTGACGGAAAAGGGAAAGAAATATTCTCTGGAAAAAATAATGCCGATCCACGAGATTGAAAACAAAATCTGGAACGAGTGGACAGAGGAAGAACAACGGCAATATTTAACGCTGACGAAAAAATATCGAGACGGATTAAAAAAATATATGGAAGCCATATTATAAAACGGAAATCAAAATCTTTTGAAGGGAGGTGGCTTGATGTCGGCAGCAGCATAATAAGGGGATTATCACCTTGATATTGTCCCCTGTTTGAAAAACTATTTTGAAAACGAGAGGACAATTTAATATGAAAAATACACAAAAATGGAAATCTCAGTTTATGATCGTCGCATCGGGACAGGCAGTTTCAATGTTGGGAAGTCATGGTGTTCAGTTTGCGTTGATCTGGTGGCTTGCTGAAAAAACATCTTCGCCGTTAATATTGGGAATATCGGGGCTTGTTGCATATCTCCCAATGACATTATTCAGCCCTTTGGCTGGAATTGCAGCTGACCGCTATAACCGAAAATTCATCTCTATTTTTTCGGATATGGCAATGGGTACAGTTGCACTGGTTTATGCAGGGCTGCTGTTCTTTTTTGACCTTCCAGTGTGGACGGTATTTATCATGTTGTGTGTCAGGGGGCTTGGGAGTACATTCCAGCAGCCGGCAATACAGTCAATTATTCCACAGCTTGTACCAAAAGACCAGTTGGTAAAAACAAATGGATGGATGCAGCTTCTAAATTCCGGCTCATTTTTATTGGGACCGGTAATCGGTGCGTCTTTGTATGCGGTTTTTCCAATGTCAGTCGTCTTAATAAGTGATGTGGTGGGCGCGGTTTTGGCAAGTATTGCATTGGCTGTTGTTAAAATTCCCAAACTTGAAAAAACAGATCTGGAAGAACAGCATTTCATTGCCGAAATAAAAGAGGGATTGCAGGTATTTAAGGAAGATAGAAGTTTGTTTTGTATTGTAATTGCGGAAGCACTCTGTATGTTCTTCTATGCACCGTTATCTTCCTTTTACCCGTTGATGACAAGCCACTATTTTAAGCTGTCGGCAATGTATGGCAGTGCGGTGGAATTGTCTTTTGCAATCGGTATGATGGCATCTTCCCTGTTATTTTCCAGTATTCTAAAGATAAATAGGAAAATCAGGGTTTCTTTTATCGGTTTGTTTGGAATGGGAGCTATGTCGTTGCTCTGCGGTATCATACCACCTACTTATATAGGTTGGTTTTTCTTTGCGGGAGGCTGTATCTGCTTAGGTGCTTCCGGTAATATCCATACCCTCCCGTTGACTGCCTATATGCAGGAAACCATATCCCCTGAAAAAATGGGACGGGCATTTTCGGTACTTACCCTGATATCTTCAGTCACAATGCCGGTGGGCTTGCTTTTTAGCAGCCCAATCGCAGAAAAAGTAGGTGTAAATGTATGGTTCTTCATCTCTGGTTTATGTATGATTCTTCTTACTGCCAGTGTTTCATTCCATTATTCAGTAAAACGCAGTATACTGAAAAGAGGTGTAAATAGATGAGTCAGCACATCTGTGCCAGAATTAGCGGAAAAGTCGATTATTGATATTATGGCGGCAGTAAGTAGTCTTGAAAAGGTCGACTGTGTTGCAGAAGCTTTTTCTGAAATAGGCTATGAATATCTTGGCGAATTCGGAATAGAAGGAAGACGTTATCTGCGCAAAGAAGGAGATGAAAGAACCCATCAGATCCACATCTTTCATACGAATGACTGGAACAATATAGGGAGACATCTTGCCTTTCGTAATTATATGCGTACGCATGAAAAAGAAAGGACAGAATATGCGAATCTAAAAAAGAACTTGCGCAGAAGTTCCCTTATGACATTGATGGATATTGCGACGGAAAAGAAAATTTCGTGAGTAACATTGAGAGGATTGCGCTCTCCCGAAATTATGCTGGATTATGAAAAGGAAAAAGTTGTTACACTGGGAGAACTTCCCCCGGACTGGTGGATATAATACAGAAGGAAAGGATATAAGAGATATGATAAAAATATTATTCATCTGCCACGGCAGCAGGATGTGATACTCCAAAATATCACAAAAAACGCCAAAATACTACGATTTGCATAACAGTAACAACAGAACAACAACATTATAATTTGAATTAGAGTCCCGACAGACGTGAATGGCAGAAAAAGCCGTGAAATACCGCGAAATGCAATGATATGTATCCGTGGTCATTTCAGGTTATGATCAGAAGAAAGGGGGCTCTATTTTTATGGGCGAGAAAAGACTCGAAATACCGTTTTATGCACGATATTTACTGACTGTAAATGAGGCTGCATGTTACTTCAATATTGGTGCCAAGAAAATGCGGACACTGGTTTCAGAACACGAAGGAGCCAAGTGGATGATCTATAATGGAAACCGGATTATGATCAAAAGAGAGCTGTTCGCATCCTGGCTGGATCAGCAGACGGTTATTTAAATAAATCGGATCGATTAAAAGAAGAAGTATAGAAAGGACGGATCAGAATATGTTTGTTGATAAAATCTTTAAAAGGGCTACGATACGGGGAGTGGCAGACTATCTGTTGTTTGGACCGGATGCATATGAAGATAACCAGAATTATGAGGAAAGATTAGAGGAAGTATATAGGAAATTTGAGAAGGCAGTTCAAAAATACGATCAAAGTGCGACGCCGGAACTGCTGGATCTGTGCAATGAAGTCAGCAGCGAGACAGCAAGCGTGTATATGGAAATCGGATTACAGACAGGAATCTTGTTGATGCTGGATATGTTAAAAAATATAAATCCAAACAAAGAAAATACATAAGTGATGTAGTGACTCCGGGGAAGACGGTATGGAACTGTTGATCTGGAATTGATAACGGAGGTGCAAAATGAAACTGTTGTTAAAACTTTTTTTACTTCCGGTCTGGGTGATCCTTGGGATCACCTGGCTGGCAGTACATATCCTGGTGAGTATATTTAGTATCTTTCATGGACTCTGGAAGCTGTTCTTTACTTTGATTGCAATTCTGGCAGTAGCATTTGGAATGTACCAGAATGCGATCATATCAGTGATCACCATAGCTGTTACTTTTCTGATACTGATTGCCGGAACAGCGATTGAAGTTTTCTTAGAATATGCAACAAGAAAAATCGGGCGAAGAATTGTTATATAAAATGTTAAAATGTAAAAAAATATTTTACAATAACATTGATGAATCCATAGTTTTGGCATATAGTAATAGTGAAAAAATAGAAGGAGATCATCATAATGAGGTTTGATGAATTATTTGAACAAAGAAGTCTGGTGGCTTCAAAATTAAAAGAGTGTATCAGAGATAAAGGTTACACGAAAGTGTCCTTTGCCGGTAAGACGGACATATCACGTCCGACATTGGATAGATTGTTAAATGGTGCTGTTGATAATAAAAGTACATTTGATCGTCATCTGCAGAAGATTTTAAAAGCATTGAATATGTCAGTAGAAGAGTTGTTGCTTTACCATTCTGTATCTGCTAAACCAGTTACAGCAACAGGCTTTTCGCAGAATGCCCCTTTGCAACATGAAATGAGTGAAACAGCGAAGAAACAGTATAACCTGCTTCTTGATGTTATTGATTTGTGTGAAATATATTATTAAGGATGACGTGTATGAGTGAATTAATAACTTCTGCAAATATAGATTTAGTTATAAAAAAGAATAATGAAATCAGAGATGAAGTGTTGGAGCAAACAATGAAATTACAAATGAATCCTGCAATTATGAAGGTTGCATCAAGACCGCAGCTTGCTTTACTGATTTTGCAGGAATTTGGTTTGATTCAGATGCCCATTGAAGATAAATTTTGGAGCGGAGCAATTTTTGTAAAAAACGGGAAAATAATACCTGTCCTTAATACAGCGCTGCCTCGTGCAAATCAATACTTTACAGCGTGGCATGAAATCTATCATCTTATTTTTGATAAAGTATCATTTGACCATTTTATTGAAAGAGATAATACGATGGAGGAACGAAAGGCTGAATGTTTTGCAGCAAGTATGCTGTTGACGGGAGTTGACAGATATTTTATAGAACTTCCTGAGATGGACTTTGTTTCAAAGATATTCCACTGTATGTCAGCATTTCAGGCTCCGTATAAAGCAGTATTGGTTTCTCTTTATGAATATGCGCTTCAGAGCGAAAATGAAACACTGAAGAAAAGGGTTAAAGAAGTTTTTGACCTGGAAGTTGAAAATATGCCACAGAAGTTTCGGAAACTTGGTTTGGATGACAGTCTGGTAAAACCATCCTATGTAATCAACGCCTCCTCATTGCAGGAACGGATAAGAAAAAGCAAAACCAAGAATCCAGAAATTAATTATCATAAGGATAATGAAGAATTTCTAATAAATATTATGAAAGAAATCTCTATGATTACGAGAAAGGGCGAATGATGACAATAACGAGAATTACAAATATTGATAATAAAAAGCATATCGCTCTTGTAGACGCATCTTCTATCTCATTTATGCAGGGTTTAGAGGCAAAAGGGATTCGAGCAGATTATATTTTTGAAGGACTATGATCTTATTCTTATTCCAGAATGGGTGTTGGTGGAAATCAATGATGCAGAAGGTAGAACAAATTACTTGCAGAAACTGATTGAGCTAGGATATCCGATACATAGCATTGCAGAAGAAGATTATTCGGATCTTGCAAATAATGAGGAAGGGAATCTTTATCAGATTGTTCTTGCCTCGACATATCAGATTGGAAGAATCAAAAGCTATTTGCGTCGCTTTGTGGAAAAGGCAGATGTGCTTGACATGGAAGCATATAAAGATTGGATTAATAAGCTTTATGACGAATGGCCGATTCCAGGTCAGATGTTATCTTCGGGCAGAACAAAAAAGAAGAATGCCGGAGAAATTTCTATCACAATTTTGGCAGAAGTAGTTTCTTGGTATTATCCAGAAACAGAGGCGCTGACTGTATATTCGCAAGATAGTGATACTTATGAGTTCCAGCGTAAGACTAAGGTCAGTTTAAAAGAAATATTCATTTCAAGGACACCTGTACCGGTTTCGTATAAGAGCAATGATGCTATTCTTTGCCAGCTTTTCCGTGATGGGAAAATAAGCATTGAAAATCTGGGAGATTATAGGAAGGATATTCGTAGGATTACTTACAGTAAGGTACAGGACGACCATTCCGTGATTTTAGTAACGGAAGTGGTTGATAACGACCTGTTCTTAGAGCTGGTTCAAGATACATCGGTTCATATTATTTTTTAATGAATACGTAAACGGAAAATTTTCATACAGATACTTATTGAAGCATCAGGAAACTGGTGCTTTTCTTTTGGGTAAAAATAATGTACTCTGCATATGTAGGACTCTAAGAAGAGTTTTTTTAAATTCACAATGATCTATCATAAAAAATAATAGGATTATGATCAAAAGAGAACTATTCGTATCCTAGCTGGACCAGCAGAAAATCTTAAAAAGGGCTATGATGTGTGAACATGACAGTCTGTTGTCCTGTTTAATAGGTTATACTGTTGGAGGGAAGGTAATCAAATTGACTCGATTCAGACTCAAGGAACTTACGAGGTGGTGATGGATATGAAGATTGACCGATTGATTGGGATCTTATCAATCCTTTTGCAGAAAGAAAAGGTGACAGCACCGGAGCTGGCAGAGAAATATGAGGTTTCCCGCCGGACTATCAATCGGGATATAGAAGCGCTGTGTAAAGCTGGAATCCCAATAGTAACTGCCCAGGGACAAAATGGTGGTATTTCCATTATGGAAGGTTACAAGATTGATAATACGCTTTTGACATCTGCTGACATGCAGACAATTTTGGCGGGGCTTCAGAGTTTGGACAGTGTCAGCGGCACCAACCAGGTGGCACAGTTGATGGAAAAGCTTTCTGTTGGTGCATCTTCTTTGATACCGGGTTCTCAAAATATTCTTATAGATCTTTCTTCCTGGTATAAGGACTCTCTTGCACCCAAGATTGATTGTATCCGGAAAGCGATGGACAATTATTACGAGTTATCTTTTCACTATTATGCACCAAAAGGAGAAAGTCAGAGGATCATAGAACCTTACTATCTGATTTTTCGGTGGTCCAGCTGGTATGTATGGGGATATTGCAGAGAAAAGAAGGACTACCGGTTGTTTAAACTCAACCGTATGCAAGGACTCCAACTGGGAGATTCTTTTCCGCCACGTTCAGTACCACTTCCGGATCTTTGCAACGAGCGTATTTTTCCGGGAGGTATTCAAGTAAGCGCTTTGTTTGAACCGGAATGTAAGTGGCGGCTGGTAGAGGAATTCGGTACGGATTGCTTTGAAGAACGGGAAGATGGAAAGCTGATTTTTCATGCTGACTATACGGATGCTGAGAATCTGCTAACTTAGTTATTGACTTTCAGAGATAAGGTGACACTGCTGGAGCCAAAAGAATTAAGGAAAGAACTTGAGGGCTTCATTGAAAATATGAGAAGACGGTATGCGGAGGAATGAAATATGAGGTATGACTGGATAGATGAATTTTTACTAAAGAAGCGCAGTGTGACAAAGGATTTTCAGCCTGTCTGGAAATGGGTGCGCTATCATATCGGGGGGAAGATGTTTGCTGCTCTGTGTCTTGACGATAATGACCAGCCTTATTATATCAATTTGAAAGTAGATCCGGAAGAAGGGGCATTTCTTCAGGAACAATATGAAGATATTATTCCGGGTTATTATTCAGACAAGCGAAACTGGATTTCTGTAAAGCCGGATGGTGCAGTACCGGATGGACTTTTAAAAGATCTGTTGGACAAAGCTTATTGTCTGATGCTTGGGAGCTTCAGTAAAAAGAGACAGAGAGAGATTTTACACCTTAGCTGCTGTGGAACGGAATGCACAGAGTGTCACTTTTATCAAAATGGATGTGGCGGTTGTAATGAATGCCAAGGAAGGGTATTTCATGTACCGGAAAGAAAAGCATGTCCTATTTATAGATGTTCCGTGCAGAAGAATCGACATGTTACCTGCGGGAGCTGCAAGAAAATCCCTTGTGCTATTTGGAAGGAAACACGAGATCCGCAATTTTCAGAGGAGGAATTTGAACGATCAATCCTGGAAAGGATACATAATTTGAAAGAAATAGGATATTAGGGAGGAGGCTCCGCCATGGCATTTGATTATAAAAAAGAGTATAAGGAATTCTACCTGCCACCGAAAAAACCGCAGATCATCACCATACCTTCCATGAATTTTATAGCCGTAAGGGGAAAAGGTGATCCAAACGAAGAAAATGGTGCCTATAAAGAGTCTATCGGACTTTTATATGGCATCGCCTATACGATTAAGATGAGCAAAATGGGTATGCATAAGATCGAAGGATATTTTGACTATGTCGTTCCGCCTTTGGAAGGGTTCTGGTGGCAGGACGAAATCTATGGAGTGGACTATGCCCATAAGGAAACTTTTCAATGGATATCTCTGATTCGACTTCCGGAATTTGCAACGAAAGAAATTTACCAGTGGGCAGTGAAAGAAGCGACTGAAAAAAAGCAGACTGATTTCTCAAAGGTAGAATTTTTTACTTATGAAGAGGGACTTTGTGTTCAGTGTATGCACATAGGTCCCTATGACGATGAACCTAAGACTGTGCAGCTTATGGATCAGTTTGCAAAAGAACAGGGGTATAAACTGGACTTTGAAAGCGGGCGTTATCATCACGAGATATACTTGAGCGATGTCCGACGCTGTAAACCGGAAAATTTAAAAACAGTTATCCGACATCCTATTCGATGCTCGTAGAATGATCCTATGTTAAAAAAAATATTATTGCATTTCAAGGCATTTAGAATCCTGTGAGAGATTAATGTTCGTGAAGGAGATTATACATTGATCTTGAGAAAAGGATGATATTACAAAAATTGCTGATGGATATCTTTCAGATCCTGTTCCGTTAGAGAAAACTTTATTATTGTGTGAGTTTTCTTGGGCGTATAATGTTTAAAGTACTAAACCTATTAATTTTATAATCAAAAACAATCAAAAAAACAATCGTAAATTTTTATGATTGTTTTTTGAACATTTCTTCCGATAATTGAATTGCATTTAATAAAGTACCATGCAACAGTTGGTAGACAGTATCCGGAAAGTGAGAGTTGCATCACGAAGAAGGTGTAGATCTTCTGCCAGCTAACATTGAATTATCGGCCATTGAGGTTGCGATGACATTAATTATGAGCTGTGAGGTCATGATGCGGGAGTATCTGGAACGGGTAAGGGAGAAATATGGTTATATCCTGATTGACTGTATGCCTGCTCTTGGCATGATGACAGTGAATGCACTGGTTGCTGCTGACTCTGTTCTGATTCTGGTGCAGGCTGCTTATCTTCCGATAAAGGGGCTTCAGCAGCTGATCAAGACCATCGCCATGGTAAGCGTTTGAATAAAAAGCTTTCTGTGGAAGGAATTCTTTTGACGATGGTCGATTTCAGAACCAATTTCACAAAGGATATTGCAGCTACTGTACATCAGCTTTATGAAAATATCAGTGTCTTTAATGTAGTGATTCCATCATCTATCAAGGCTGTGGAAACCAGTGCAATTGGAATCAGTATTTACCAGCACTGTCCTAATGTAAAAGTAGCAAAGGCATATGAAAGTCTCACTAAGAAGGTATTGAATCATGAAAGATAATGAAAGACCAGGACAGCAGTTCAAGGGATTATCTGTGCAGGAACTGCTTGGTGTAACGAATGAAGAATCTGCAATGGATATAGAGATCTGTTTGATCCATTCATTTAAGAATCATCCATTTAAGGTGGTAGATGATGAGAAGATGCAGGACCTGCTTGACAGCATCAAATTAAACGGTGTTCTTTCGCCGGTTCCTCTACGAGTGGCCGGATATGGCTAGTATGAGATGATCTCTGGACACAGTAGACTGAATGCAGCATAGCTGGCTGGATTAGATGCAATTCCGGCGTTCATTCGCGACATGACAGATGATGAAGCATCGATAATTATGATTGATTCAAATATACATCTTGCTATTGAAAGATTTATTCTCTCATATATCAGAACGTAGAAGGGATATTTTACGAACCAAAATGTGAAAAAATTGATTTTGTGAGATTTTATAGAATTGTGCGAAAAAGGCTTTTGGAGTAAAATATAAGAAAAGTAATACACATGATCAAAAGAGAAATGTGATACAGCAAGGACGTGAAGAGATGATAGCAGAATTGTTGTCGGCTATGTTGGAAAGTTTTATATATGATATTACCAGTTCTGTTATAAAGAATTGGCGAGACAAGTATCGATGGAATCGTTTCCTCAAGATGCTTAGAAAAGATGTTAGCAAGTTTTGTGAGAAAAATGAGAGTATATATATTGATTCGGGTGCGTTTGATTACTTTATTCGCAATACGGATTTTTTGAAGAGGGTAATTGAAAGATCGATTGCAACTAAACTTGAAAAGACCAATAAAGAATTTCTTGGAGATGAAATTAAAAAAGCGAGAGAAATAGCAGTTGCAGAAGGCATTACGTTTGCAAATGGTGAAGAGCGTGTGATAAAAGATTTATATCATTTAATAATGGATGAGGTAGGTGCCTATTATCGCAATAGTCTCTCTGTTGAACAGCGACATATGGTGTCTATATGTCTTAATCAATTTGCGGAATTAAAGGAAGCAGTAAATGCTAATCATAAAGAAAATCGCAAAGACTTTAATGAAATCCTTAATACGGTAAAAGAGGCAGGAAAACTCAACAATACAAAAGCATCATTGATAGCTGACTTGCTATCAAAGGAGCTGTACGAAGGCTGGATTCAGGAATTTGATGATCTTGCAATTGCTGTAAAAGATAAATCTGATGACTTGTCACTTTTCTACGACTGTTTGTCTCAAATTCTACGTTCAGAAAGTTGTGTCGATGCGGTCAAAAGAATAGCTGATATTTCTGATGCGCGAATTAGGGATAACGCAGTTAGAACTGCACTCCCCATACTTCTGTTTAGAGATGAAGCCATAGATGGTCTGATAGAAGCCACAACTGCGGGATCACTGTGGGATATTGTAGATAGTTTGATAAGTGGCAATAACGAAAGAATCTTTTCAGAAGAGATTACTTTTGATGGAGGTCTTGAGATTCACAATTTTACGCTCAATAAAAAGTTGGTCTATGAAGAAGAAAACCTAATAAAGTTGATTGTCATTTTATGTTTATATAAGAGGCAGATAAGGAATATTTATTTTGCCATGGAAGAAGTAGGAAAAGGGAAGCGCACTTGGTTCACGGATATCTTAATATCCGATAAGAAAGTAGAGAGTTTAATAATCAGTAACGTGGATGATAATTCGCAAGAATTGACTACTGTAATAAATCAAATACTGCAATATAAAGAAATCTATGACGGATTATGCAAAAAAATGAGAAGCTTTTACTATTCTGTGTTGGTAAAAGCTTATTTGGTAATGGATAAAATTGACGAAGCAGAAAAGTATGTTCCAAAGGATCTAATGCAAGAGCGTCCCCTTTCTGATTATGTTTATGCCATAAAAATTGAGAAAAGGGAAGTAGAGTTAAATGAGGTCTATGATTATTCGGTACGAAATGAAACATACTGGTTGCTAAACAATTATTTTTTGGCGAGTAGAAACGAGAAGGAAATAATAGACTTTTGTAAAGGACACGAGGAACTCTTTGAAAAAGATTGGCCGTTGTTTTTCATGAATCAAGGTGCGTTGAAGGTTTTGGGCCTCGATGATGAACGTGAATTTCAATTAAAAAAACATACCAATGAATTAAGTAATGTATATGAATATTGGAATGAAATGTTGAATTTGTCGGATTTAGAAGAAAATCGGAAGGCGTTTGTTGAAGCGTGCCGTGATGGTAAAATGACAAACTTGTTTAACCATTCGGCTTATCTTATAATTGAGCGTTTACTCAATTTTCATGAATATGATCTTGCTGAATTGTATGTAACAAAACATGAAAAAGCAGGGGAAAAAGGTTTTAGAATAAAAAAATACAAGGCGATTATTCTTCAAGGTAAAAAGAATGATATAGAAGCCTTGAAATGGTACAGGCTAGCGTTTGAAGATAATAGCACTGATGAATTCGTTATAGATTCATTAATAACATTATCACTGATAAATAAGCGAAAAGTCAGCAAAGAGGTATTAGATGCAGCAATAAAAGCAAATACATCACGACTACATATGCTTGTGGCTGCCTGTTATTTGAATGATGGTGACATATCAAGAGCGAAGAGTGAAAATATACGTGCTATTTTAATGTCAGGAGAAAGCTACAATCCTGCGTTTGGGCAATATATAGCAATTTCGACATCTATAGACAGTAATGAAGTAATAACAATAACAGGAATCGAGGCTGATACTGCGGCATGCTGTAAAAAAGACAATGGTAATCAACGCTGGTTATGTGTATATAAGGATTGTATTCTTCCGACTTCTCCATATGTTTGGAATAATGATTATCATGTGCATATTGATGATGCTGCTAGATTTGGCTTTTTAAGAAAGCATACTGGTGATCAAATTACTATAGATAATGATTTGTATGTAATTACGGAAATCATGCCTTTAGACTGTTACTTATTCAGAACATGTACGGCGAAAATGACCCAGAATGGCTTTGCTAAGGAACTATCTATTCCGATGAATAATGGGAAACTGGATTCTTCCGCCTTTGCAGAAATGATTGTCAAAAGTACTCCTGATGAAAGACAGTCAGTTGATTGGCTTGAACAGTATAATAACATTCAAGACGTTCCTTTACCACTGTATACGTATAAAAAATTTACACGTCTTACATACTTTCAGTTTGTAGATATGGTTCTCTCCTCTCATGATTATTTTGTTAGGCAGATGGTTCATGCTTCTAAACCAGCAGAAAAATATGTAATTTCCTTTTCTGCGTTATTAGCTTTATATAAGGCGGGATATCCGGCAGACAAAATAAGTGAAGCTGGCGGAATCATTATGGAATCTGCGTTGATACAAGCTAATTCAGATGTTGCAGAGGTCATTAAAGAATACAATAGAGACACTGTAGCCTCTTTAGGGGTTATTGACGGAGAGCTTTTTATTAATCAAGTGGATGAGGCCGGAAAAGATTATTGGCTAAAAGAAGCCGGAGGTTTTAAAAAGTATTGTGAAGCTATACCTACCGTTAAGAGTGATCAGGATCTGTCCGGAGATTTTTTTGGGGAATTTGATAGCAAGGAATTATTCGGAATCTGTGATTATGATGCTATAGCATTTGTTCAACATAATGAAGAGTATTCTTTGGTAATAATTGAAGCAATATTAGCATCTTTGTCACAAAATGAGCTAGTCAATTTAAGTGTTATTTCAGTTTCAGATTGGTTGGTTAGACAGCAAATAGATGATACAAGATTAATTGGGTACTTGCAATCTTTACTAGATGAAGGCTGCTTAATGTCTGTCACTAAAGATGTGATTGATTATATGTCATTGGAAGCATCAAAGAAAGATAGTGATTCCAAACAGAGAATGTATTTGATGTGGGATGATTTATTAGGGAGAGTTGATAACTTTTCAGATAAACAAAAGGACGTATTTATTCAAGCCGTGTCGGAAGTATTTGCTTCACTTAAGGATGAGGTAAGAAACATTGATAATGGCATTCTTCATATACTGGCTATGAATATATTATCGCTTCGAAAACAAAAAATTGAAATGTTTATCGATGAAGCAGGATATGTATCTTTTTCGCTTGTAAATATTGAACCTGAAGAACAAACGGTGGAAGTCGAGGACAAGTAAAAGATATAGATCTTCTGAGAGCAGCAGGAGTTGATATTGTCGGTGAACGTAAACGTGCCTGGGAATATCATCTTGCAGATCGAAAATTCTCAGTACCGGAGCTGAGGATCCTGATAGATGCAGTGCAGTCTTCTAAGTTTATCACAGAAAAAAGAGTAAAATTCTGATTGAGAAACTGGTTTCTCTAACCAGTGAGACTAATGCAGATAAGCTAAAGAGATCGGTACATATCACCGGACGGGTAAAGTCTGAGAATGAAAAGGGCTATTACATTGTTGATGCGATCAATGAGGCAATCAATGCCGGAGTAAAGATTTCTTTTTATTATTTTGAACTGAATGGAAAGAAGAGAAAAGTTCTCAGAAATGATGGGAAACCATATACGGTCAGTCCGTTTGATCTGATCTGGGACGGCGATTATTATTATCTGACCGGATTCTGTGATGAGCGAAGTGCAGTTCGTACATTCCGGGTGGATCGTATCAGCCAACAGCCAGAGTTACTTGCAGAGAAAGCTATGGAAAAACCGGACGGATATGATGTGTCGAAATATACAACAGAGGTTTTCCGTATGTTTTCTACGGATGAACCAATTAATGTGACATTACGTTGCGAAAATTGTGTTATGAAATCTGTGATTGACAAATTTGGAATGAAGATTAAGACCACAAGCTTGGACGCTGATACGTTCAGAACGACGGTTAAGGTCTGTGCAGGTCCCACATTTTATCGTTGGGTGTTTGGAGCCGGTGGAAAAATCGTGATTGAGAGTCCAATTGAAACACGTAATGAATATAGAGAAATGCTTCAGAATGCACTTAATCAACTATAGAAAGCAGGAGAAAATTAGAGAAGTATCCAGACATTAGACATGTGGCTTCGCATATCTGAAAGACAGCTCATAGGTGTTTATGGTTAGTTATATCTGAAAAGGATTATTCGAATAAAATCGAGTCGGAGCAAACCGAATAAGAATTGAAAAAATACAAAAACATGTTATAATATATTCGAATGAAACCGAGTCGGAGGTGACCGAATAAAATGAAATTCATTGGAAGAAAGGAACAGCTGAGAAAGCTTAATAGAGCAATTGCCAATACTAATAAAGAGGAAGCGATGCAAACCGTCCTGATCTATGGTCGACGACGGGTAGGAAAAAGTGAGCTGGTGAAGCAGCTTCTCAAAAGTACAACGTGTCAAAGCATTTATTATGAATGCAAGCAGGTGGCAGAAGAAAGCAATGCACAGGGAATCTGCAATATTTTATCGGAAGAGTTACATCTTCCAAAACTTGGATATCAATTCATAGAGGAGGTTCTTGAGTACATCTTTCAAAGATCATGCGAAGAGAATATGATTTTTGTTCTGGATGAATATCCTTATCTGAGAGAAAACACCAAGGGAATGGACAGCATTCTGCAGGCGATGATTGATAAATATAGAGACTCTGCAAAACTCACATTTATTATTTTGGGATCATTTGTAGAAATCATGAGAAATCTGATGGAACCTTCCAATCCTTTGTATGGCCGTATTGATCTTACGATCAACCTAAAGCCTATGGATTATTATGAGTCTACAGAGTTTTATCCGGCATTTTCCGAGGAGGACCGAATAAAGATTTATTCTGTATTTGGAGGTATCCCATATTACAATCGTTTAGTGGATGATTCCATTTCTGTTGAAGAGAACCTGCTGGAACTTTTGGTGGCTCCAGAGGCGCGTTTGGAAAATGAGGTTTCCATGTACTTAAACGCAGAAATCTCCAAAATTACAAACGCAAACGAGGTATTTGAAGCTTTGTCCAGGGGATATACCAAGTATAAAGATATTCTCGATCAATCTCATGTATCCAGTGGTCCTACATTAGTGGACGTACTTGATAAACTCTCTAAGATGGAGGTGGTCGAGAAAAGAACGCCGATTAATGATGAGGGAAATAAAAGAAAAGCAAGCTACCATATCAGTGATCCACTTTCAGCATTTTATTACCGGTATATTTTCCGGTATGCTTCGCAAAGAAAGATCATGGATCCGTCGATTTTTTATGAGAAATATATCCGCGAGGATTTTGAATCCTTCTATGTTCCGCATTATTTCGAAGAAATCTGTAAGCAGTACTTGATCCGAAAGAACAGGGCAGGAGAGATTTCTCCGGTGATTGAGAAAATTGGAAAGTACTACTATGACATCCCGTCAGAGAAAAGAAACGGAGAATTTGATGTTGTAACACAGGATGAAAATGGATATGTTTTTTATGAAGTTAAATTCCGAAAAGAAACGATTCCGACGGCAATTGTTCGAGAAGAAATCGAACAGGTAAAGGCAACAGGAATGAATTGCCATAAATATGTGTTTGTTTCAAAATCTCCAGTTGACTTGGAAGGAATAGAAGAAACAGTGGAAGTTATAAGACTAACGAATTTATGGAATTGAAATCTAACAGTTCTTTATCAAGATCGTGTCCTCGAATATCCCATCATATTTATTGGCTACTCTATTTCAGATCTTGATATTCAGCAGATCCTTGGCGATGTAATAGAATGTCTTCCCTTAGATAAGATAGATTCTATTCAAAAAAAGTTTTGTGCTTTCCCTGAAAATGAGAAGTAAGATATGTGGGGTGTTGCCATGCGGCGACGCCTCCTTTCTTTTTGCAAAAATATGTTGCAGTAACAGAACGTATGTTCTATTATAATCCTATCGAAAACAAATTGTTCGCATTAGAACTTAGAAAGAGAGGATCCTTTTATGAGACATGTTCTCCATTTATGAGGTACTGCCGCAGATTCTGGAACTGTGGGGTGAGAACCTTGTGACGGATGTGACGTCAA
>ERZ1090864.637-NODE-639-length-18697-cov-23.862300_pt1 | contig 18697 bp, 13 predicted proteins | sample MGYA00478479_ERZ1090864 | MGnify/ENA primary metagenome ERZ1090864 (study PRJEB33644, sample SAMEA5815743) | chicken gut metagenome | biome: Chicken; feature: Gastrointestinal Tract; material: Caecum | place: Ireland | collected 2019-01-01 | study: A study of the...
GGGCATGGGGGCGGTGTGTCTGGCCGCCGGCTGGCCCTTCGGACTGGGGGCCGAGATACGGGCGGCCTGCCGCGGCGGAAGAAACGCTGAAAGTTCTGGACACAGCCGGGAAAACTGAGTATAATATAAGATGTTTATCTGCGGGGGACGGTCTGGCCGGCGGCCCGCAGACAGCAATAAACGGCGCTGAGCCGCCGGAGAATAAGAGGACGTATCTTGAAAAAGGAAACCAAACGCAAGGGGTCGATCTTGCTGCGGCGGGCGCTGCTGTTCTTGATCGATCTTTTGATCGTATGCTTCAGTTTTTATCTCGGGCTGCTGCTGCGCGCCGACGGTGCGCCGGACGTGGATATCTGGTGGCCCCACAACCTGGCTCTGCTGTACGAGAACCTGCCCTGGATCGCGGCGCTGTATATGCTGTCCTTCGCGGCGGGGGGCCTGTACTCCATCCTGTGGAAGTATGCCGGCGAACGGGATCTGATCCGCCTGTGCGTGATGGTGGCGGTGCCCACGGTGGCGGTGTATTTCGTCAACCGCCTGTTCGTCCATGGCGTGCTGTTCAACTCGGCCAACTGCATCGCGGCGGTGTTCATCCTGCTGTTCGTGGGCGGCATCCGCCTGGTGTGGCGGATGTTCCTGGACCACCCCCTGGGGGCGGCCCTGCGCGGTGTGACCAGCAACGACCCCAACCGCCCCATGCTGATCGTGGGCGCGGGGGAGGCCGGTGCCTGGGCCATCAACGTCTGCAAGTCCAACAAGACCTACGGCCACCCGGTGGTGGTGGCGGACGACGCCCCTGAAAAACTGAACCAGACCATTCACGGCGTGCCGGTCAAGGGTACCCTGGAGGATATCCCCGAGCTGTGCACCCGCTACAACATCTACGGCATCATCATCGCCATTCCCACGTTGCGGGGCAGCCGGCTGAACCATGTCATCGACCTATGCATGTCCACCCACTGCAAGGTGCAGGTCCTGAGCGACCCCCAGTCGGTGGGTACGGCCGGCGCGCCGGCCCACGCCTTCCGCGAGGTGAACACCGCCGATTTCCTCTCCCGGGACGAAGTCACCCTGGACACCGAGAAGATCAGCGGCTACCTGAAGGACAAGGTGGTGCTGGTGACGGGCGGCGGCGGCAGCATCGGCAGCGAGCTGTGCCGCCAGGTGATGCGGTTCGGCCCGGCCAAACTGCTGATCTTTGACATCTACGAGAACTGCGCCTACGAGCTGCAGATGGAGCTGCAGCGCAAGTACGGCCGCGAGGCCCCCATCGAGGTGCTGATCGGCTCCATCCGGGACAAAAAGCGGCTGGACGAGGTGTTTGAGACGTACCACCCCCAGGTGGTGTTCCACGCCGCGGCCCATAAGCACGTGCCGCTGATGGAGGTCAGCCCGGCCGAGGCGGTCAAGAACAACGTCATGGGCACCAAGAACCTGCTCACCAGCGCCAGCGAGCACGGGGTGGAGCGGCTGGTCCAGCTTTCCACCGACAAGGCGGTCAACCCCACCAGCGTCATGGGCTGCACCAAGCGGCTGTGCGAGATGCTGATCCAGACCTTCGCCCGGAACACCGAGATGAAGTGCGTGGCGGTGCGGTTCGGCAACGTGCTGGGCAGCCACGGCAGCGTCATCCCCCTGTTCGAAGCCCAGATCAAGCAGGGCGGCCCCGTCACCCTGACCGACCCCAACATCGAGCGGTACTTTATGACCATCCCCGAAGCGGCCCAGCTGGTGCTGCAGGCCGGGGCCCTGGCCGAAAGCGGCAGCATCTATGTGCTGGATATGGGCGAGCCGGTCAAGATCATCGACCTGGCCCGCCAGCTGATCCGCTTTTACGGCTATGAGCCGGGGGTCAACATGGAGATCAAGATCGTGGGCCTGCGCCCCGGCGAAAAGCTCTACGAGGAGCTGATGATGGACGAGGAGCAGGACAAGATGCGCCGCACCGAGCACAACAAGATCTTTGTCGCGCCGCCGCGGGACATCAAACTGGACGTGTTCTATCAGGAACTGCAGGAGCTGTTCCACGCTGCCGAGCACAACGACGAGGGCGTGGTCCGGCAGCTGCAGAAGATGATCCCCACCTTTACGCCGGTGCGGGACCAGCTGAAACAGAAACAGTGAACCAAGAGAGGGACGTGAATACCATGGAAAAAAGACCATTCCTGACCGAGGCCCAGGTGCAGGAGATCCTGCCCGACGTGCCGACCCCCTTCCACATCTACGATGAGAAGGCCATCCGCGCCAACGCCCGCCGCATCAACGAGGCGTTCAGCTGGAACAAGGGCTTCAAGGAATACTTTGCGGTCAAGGCCCTGCCCAACCCCGCGATCCTGGAGATCCTGCGGGAGGAAGGCTGCGGGGTGGACTGCTCTTCCCTGACCGAGCTGATGCTGAGCGAGGCCGTGGGCTTCGGCGGGGAGGAGATCATGTTTTCCTCCAACCAGACCCCCAGCGAGGATATGAAAAAGGCCCGCGAACTGGGGGCCTACATCAACCTGGACGACGCCACCATGGTGGGCTTCCTGGACCGGGTGGCCGGCGTGCCCGAGACGGTGTTCTGCCGGTATAACCCCGGCGGCACCTTCCGCCTGGGAGAGAGCGAAGAAGGCTTCCAGGTGATGGACAAGCCCGGCGAAGCCAAGTACGGCATGACCGAACAGCAGATGGTGGACAGCTTCAAGCAGCTCAAAGCCAAAGGGGCCAAGCACTTTGGCATCCACGCCTTCCTGGCCTCCAACACCATTTCGGACGAGTATTACCCCGAGCTGGCCGGCATCCTGTTCCGCCTGGCGGTGCGGGTGTCCCAGGCGGCCGGCGTCCATGTGGGCTATATCAACCTGTCGGGCGGCGTGGGCATCCCGTACCGCCCCGGCCAGCGGGAAAACGACATCTACGCCATCGGCGAGGGGGTCCGCAAAAAGTTTGAGGAGATCCTGGTCCCCGCCGGCATGGGGGATATCGCCATCTTTACCGAGATGGGCCGGTTCATGACCGGGCCCTACGGCGCGCTGATCGCCACCGCCATCCACGAAAAGCACATCTATAAGGAGTACATCGGCCTGGACGCCTGCGCCGCCAACCTGATGCGCCCGGCCATGTACGGCGCCTACCACCACATCACGGTGCTGGGCAAGGAGGACGCTCCCTGCGACCACAAGTACGACGTGGTGGGCGGCCTGTGCGAGAACAACGACAAGTTCGCCGTGGATCGGATGCTGCCCAGGATCGACATCGGGGATCTGATCTATATCCACGACACCGGCGCCCACGGCTCGGCCATGGGCTACAACTACAACGGCAAGCTGCGCAGCGCCGAGGTGCTGCTGTGCACCGACGGCGAACACCGCCTGATCCGCCGGGCCGAGACCCCCCAGGACTACTTTGCCACTCTGGATTTCACCCCCTTCTACAAGGAGATGTTCCCCGGCGAGGACGAAAAGAAGTAACCTGGGCTTATCGGAAAAGCCCTCCGGCTGCCCGGTCGTTGGGACCCGGCAGGTACACCATCAGGCAACGAGGCGAGAGAGATGTTTTTTGGTTTTCAGCTGACCTGCGGCATGATGCTGCTCTATTATGGCTACACGGTGATGAAAAATCCCCGGGTCTGGGGCGACCAGGGGCGCAACGCCATCAAGCCCGAAAACTTTGCCGAATATGCCCGGCAGAACGGCCTGTTCTTTATGAAAGCGGGGTTCGTCATCTGCATTGTCGGCGCCCTGGACGCCCTGGGCTGGCTGGACGGGCTGCTGTATGTGCTGCTGTATGTCTTTGGGCTGGCCTTTGCCTTTGTGCCCCTGAGCCGCTGGTGCAAGGAGCATGAGGGCCACGCCTGGCCCTGGCGCTATGTGGAGAGCGAGAAAAAGCGAATCCGCCGCCTGCGCAGAGAGCAGGAAGAACAGCAGGCCGGAGAGGATCCGGAAGGCCCTTCCCAAACATAACAAGCAAACAAGATAAGGCCCTCTCCCGCACGGGAAAGGGCCTTTTTGTTTGCTGACGCAGGAGCGGGCGGTTCAGAAGTTTTCCTGGGGACGGTATTGCAGCGCCTCCAGCAGGGCGTTCACCTCGATCTGTTCGGTGCCGGCCAGGTCGGCGATGGTGCGGGCCACCCGCAGGATGCGGTCGTGGCTGCGGGCGGACAGCCCCAGCCGGTCGAAAGACTTCTTCAGCAGCTGGTCGGCGTCGGGCTCCATCTGGCATACCTCGCGCACCTGGCTGGCGGACAGGCGGGCGTTGCAGGGAACGTTCTGGTAGCCCAGGGCTTCGAACCGCTCGGCCTGGATCTGGCGGGCGGCCAGGACCTGCTGGCGCATCTCGGCGCTGCTTGTCTGCTGGCCCGTGCCATGAAGCTCGCTGTAAGAGATGGGGGCCATCTGGACGTACAGATCGATGCGGTCCAGCAGGGGACCCGACACACGGCTGCGGTACTGCTGCACCGCGCGCGCAGAACAGGTGCAGGGCCGGGTGGGATGGCCGTAGTAGCCGCACCTGCAGGGATTCATGGCGGCCACCAGCTGGAAGTGGCTGGGATAGGTGGCGCTGCCCGCCGCCCGGCTGATGGTGATCTGCCCGTCTTCGAGGGGCTGGCGCAGCACTTCCAGGCTTTCCCGGGGAAATTCGGGCAGCTCGTCCAAAAACAGTACGCCCGCGTTGGCCAGGCTGCACTCACCCGGACGGAACTGGCTGCCGCCTCCGGCCAGGGCTGCCGGGCTGGCCGAGTGGTGGGGACTGCGGAAAGGCCGGGTGGTGATCAGGCCGCTGCCCCGGGGCAGAAGGCCCGCCACCGAATAGATCTTGGCCGTCTCGACCGACTCCTCCCGGGTGAGGGGCGGCAGGATGCCGGGCAGGCGTTTGGCCAGCATCGACTTGCCGGTGCCGGGCGCGCCGATCATCAGGACATTGTGGCCCCCGGCGGCGGCCACCACCATGGCCCGGCGGGCCATATCCTGTCCCAGCACATCGGCAAAGTCGGGGCAGGCGTCCGGGCCGCTGTCCGGCACAAAGGGGATGGCCTCGGTGGGCGGGATGAGCGTCTCGCCTTCCAGCGCCTCCACCACCTGGGTGACCGTCTGGGCGGGGTAAACGCACATCCCGGTGCTGCCGCAGGCCTCGGCGGCCTCCGCAGCATTGTCGGCGGGCAGATAGAGGGCCTGCACCCCGGCCTCGGCGGCGGCCAGGGCCATGGGCAGCACCCCGGCCACGGGCCGCAGGGAACCGTCCAGGGCCACCTCCCCCAAAAAGGCGGTGCCGGGGGAGGGGACACGGATCTGGCGTGAAGCGGCCAGCACCGCCAGAAGCAGGGGCAGGTCATAGACGGGACCGGTCTTGCGGACGTCGGCGGGGGCCAGGTTGACCGTCACCCGGCCTGCGGGCCAGCGGTAATGCAGGTTGCGTGCGGCCGCCCGCACCCGGTCGGCGCTCTCCCGCACCGCCGAGTCGGGCAGTCCCACGATGGCAAAGGCGTCCATCCCCAGACAGACGTCCGCCTCCACCACCACCTTGAATCCTTGCAGGCCGTTCAGGCCAAAACTTTGCAATACAGCGTACATGGGTGCCCCTTTCTGCCGGTCAGTCCGGCTGTTTAGAATGGTCGAGGGCGTCGAACTGCCCCAGGATCTGGGGATCTTTCAGTTTGATGACCTTGCCGGTGAGGTAATGCAGTGTGTTTTCTTTGGGAATATCCAGAAAGCTGATCCGCACGGCGCACAGCGCCTGGGTGCGGGCGCCGGCACGCTGGTTGGCTTTGCGGTTGCCGTATTTGATGTCCCCCAGTACGGGCCGGCCCAGGTAGGCCAGGTGGGCCCGGATCTGATGGGTGCGCCCGGTGACCAGGCCGATCTGGCACAGGGCGTACGGCCCGGCGGTGCGCAGCACGTCCACGTCGGTGACGATCTGCTTGCGGCGGCCCGCCTGGTCGGGGTGGGCGTGTATGCTGACCTTGTTGGCTTTTTCGTCGTGCTCCCACCAGGCCGTGAAGCGGCCCCGGGGCGGGATGCCCACCGTGATGGTGTAATACTCCTTCTTCAGCCGGTCGGTGCGTATGATCTCGTTCATGTCGCGCAGGGCGGCATAATTTTTGGCCGCGATCACCAGGCCCTCGGTGCCGCGGTCCAGCCGGTTGCACAGGGCGGGGGCAAAGCGGTTTTCCCCGCCGGGAAGGTATTCTCCCTTGCCGGCCAGATACTGGGTGAAGGCGTCCACCAGGTTGGCGTCCCCGGTGCGGTCGCTGTGGCACAGCAGATGGGCGGGTTTGTAGAGGACGGCGATGTTTTCGTCCTCGTACACCACCTGCACGCTGGGCTGGCGTGTCCTGGGAGGTTTGGCGGGGCGGGGAGCCGCCGTCCCGGACGGGAAAAACTCGTCGTTGATGTACAGCTGCACCAGATCCCCGGCGGCCAGCCGGTCCTCGGGGGCGGCCCGTTTGCCATTGACCTTGATCCGCTTGTTGCGGAAGCTCTTGTACAGCAGGCTGGTGGGCAGCCCCACCGTCACACTCTGGACGAAGCGGGACAGCCGCACCCCCGCGTCGTTGGATGTTGCGGTAAATTCTTTCATGGGCATTCTCCTCATTGATTTAAGTCCATGATAAACGATTTTCGCCCCTGCGTCAACGGGCAGAACGGATCTGGGACGCCAAAATGTTGCAGCATCCGACCGAAAGCGCTTTCGGGAGGAGGCTTTCAGGAAAATTTGCCCGGAGGGCTTGAGTTTTTGCACAAAGAAAAGTATCCTTATAGTACAGGACGGTTGAGAGAACCGATCGAACGGGCGCGCTGCGCAGGCAGCCGCCTGAGGAAGGAGCAGGAAATTATGGCTGGCAAAAAACAAATCCATGCAGGGCACCGCCAGCGGATGCATGACCGTGTGAGCCAATATGGGCTGGAGAGTCTGGCCGAACATGAGGTGCTGGAATATCTGCTGTACTTTACCAACGCCCAACGGAACACCAACCCCATCGCCCATGCGCTTCTGGAGCAGTTCGGGGATCTGGCAGGGGTGCTGGAGGCGACCGAGGCGGAGCTATGCCAGGTGGAAGGGGTCGGCCCCGCCAGCGCCAGGCTGCTGCATCTGCTTCCCCAGGTCTGCACGTGCTACAACCGCAGCCGGACCAACGACCGCCGCAAGCTGCAGACGGTGGAACAGATGGGCAGCTACATGATGAACCGTTTCCGCGGCCTGAACAAGGAACGGGTGCTGCTGGTCTGCCTGGACAAGAACCGCCGCATCACCAATACCTCCTGGCTCAACGCCGGCAAGGACGATCAGGTGGACCTGCCCGTACAGGAGGCCATCGCGCAGGCGGTGCGGATGCGGGCCTGCAACGTCCTCATCTGCCACAACCACCCCAACGGCAACGTGCTGCCCTCCCGGCAGGACATCGAGGCCACCGCAGAGCTGGCCCGGGGAATGTACCTGGTGGGGGTGCGGCTGCTGGATCACATCATCGTCACCGAGAATGAGTTCATCTCCCTGCGCCAGCGCAACGAAATGTCCGACCCCGGCGGGATCAAGCTGGATCTGTTCGCCCCCCGGGAAGTATAACGTCTGCCCGGGCCGAAAACGCCGGCCCGCTGGCTTTGCGCGCCCTGCCGCTGCCCGCCTTTGACAGGCTGGCCGGCAGGTTTTCTTTTAAAAGCCACTGTACATAATAAAACAAATGTGGTATAATCTGAGACGATTACACAACTATTGATTGTTAAAACCGGGTAAAAGCACCCTGAGGGAGGGATGCGTTATGGAAGAAAGACCATTCAAACTGGTGTCGCCCTATCAGCCCACCGGCGACCAGCCCGAGGCCATCCAGCAGCTGGTGGCGGGGGTGCAGCGGGGGGACCGCTGCCAGACCCTGCTGGGCGTCACCGGCAGCGGCAAGACCTTTACCATGGCCAACGTCATTGCCCAGTGCAACCGGCCTACCCTGGTGCTGGCCCACAACAAGACGCTGGCCGCCCAGCTGTGCACCGAGTTCCGGGCCTTTTTCCCTGAGAATGCGGTGGAGTATTTCGTATCCTACTACGATTACTACCAGCCCGAGGCCTATATCCCCAGCACCGACACCTATATTGAGAAGGACAGCGCCATCAACGATGAGATCGACCGCCTGCGCCACTCGGCGACGGCGGCTTTGTCTGAGCGGCGGGATGTGATCATCGTGGCGTCGGTGTCCTGCATCTACTCCCTGGGCGACCCCATCGACTACCGCAGCATGGTCATCAGCCTGCGGCCGGGCATGGAGATGAGCCGGGAGGAGCTGTGCCGCCGTCTGGTGAACTTGCAATATGAGCGCAACGACGTGAACTTTGTGCGAAATAAGTTCCGTGTGCGGGGAGACACGGTGGACATCTACCTGGCTTATATGAGCGAGCTGGCCATCAAGGTGGAGTTTTTCGGGGACGAGATCGACCGCATCACCGAGTTCAATCCCGTCACCGGCGCCCGGCAGAACGTTGTCAAGCATGTGGCCATCTTCCCGGCCAGCCACTATATCGTCAGCGCCGAGAAGAAGGCCGCCGCCATCGAAAAGATCCGGGCCGAATGCGACAGCCAGGTCAGGCAGTTCACCGCCCAGGGCAAGCTGATCGAGGCCCAGCGGATCGCCCAGCGCACCAGCTACGACATCGAGATGCTCAACGAGGTGGGGGTGTGCAAGGGAATCGAGAACTATTCGGCGGTGCTGTCGGGGCGCGCTCCGGGCAGTATGCCCACCACCCTGCTGGATTATTTCCCCAAGGATTTTTTGCTGTTCGTGGACGAGAGCCACGTCACCCTGCCCCAGGTGCGGGCCATGTACGGCGGGGACTATGCCCGCAAAAAGACCCTGGTGGAGTACGGCTTCCGGCTGCCCTCCGCCTTTGACAACCGCCCCCTCAAGTTCGAGGAGGTGGAGAGCAAGCTGAACCAGATGATCTTCGTCTCGGCCACCCCCGGACCGTATGAGCAGGCCCACAGCACCCAGGTGGCCCAGCAGGTGATCCGGCCCACCGGCCTGCTGGACCCGCCCATCTCGGTGCGTCCGGTGGAGGGCCAGGTGACCGACCTGCTGGGGGAGATCAACGCCCGCACCGCCCGGGGCGAGCGGGTGCTGGTGACCACCCTGACCAAAAAGATGGCCGAGGATCTGACCGATTACCTGACCGACCAGGGGGTCAAGGTGAAATATATGCACCATGAGGTGGACACCTTCGAGCGGATGGAGCTGATCCGGGACCTGCGGCTGGGCACCATCGACGTCATCGTGGGCATCAATCTGCTGCGGGAGGGCCTGGACCTGCCCGAGGTCAGCCTGGTGGCCATCCTGGATGCAGACAAGGAGGGTTTCCTGCGCAGCGAGACCAGCCTGATCCAGACCATCGGCCGGGCGGCCCGCAACGCGGACGGCCTGGTCATCATGTACGCCGACACCGTCACCGACAGCATGGAGCGGGCCATCACCGAGACCGAGCGCCGCCGGGCCATCCAGACGGCCTACAACCAGGCCCACGGCATCACCCCCAGGACCATCGTCAAGGAGATACGCGACTCCATCGAAATCAGCGACAAGGCCGAAAACGCCAAGGCCAACACCCGCCGGATGGGCAAGAAGGAGCGGGAAGCGGCCATCGAGCGGCTGACCCGGGAGATGAAAGAGGCGGCCAAGCTGCTGCAGTTCGAGCACGCAGCCTTCCTGCGGGACCAGATCGACCGGCTGCGCCGGGGCGAGAACCCCACCGCCGACTCGGACGCCGAGGCCGAACGCCGCCAGAACCACGCACAGACACAGAGAAAAGGAAGAAAATACTTTGGCAAACGATAAAATCGTCATCAAGGGCGCGCGGGAGCACAACCTGAAAAACGTCAGCCTGACCCTCCCGCGGGACAAGTTCATCGTCATGACCGGGCTGTCGGGGTCGGGCAAATCCAGCCTGGCCTTCGACACCATTTACGCCGACGGCCAGCGCCGCTATGTGGAAAGCCTGTCCAGCTATGCCCGGATGTTCCTGGGCCGGATGGACAAGCCCGACGTGGACGAGATCACCGGGCTTTCCCCGGCCATCTCCATCGACCAGAAGACCACCAGCCACAACCCCCGCTCCACGGTGGGCACCGTGACCGAGATCTACGACTACCTCCGCCTGCTGTACGCCCGCATCGGCGTGCCCCACTGCCCGGTCTGCGGCCGGGTCATCAGCCAGCAGAGCGTGGACGAGATGGTGGACGCCGTCCTCAAACTGGAGGAGGGAACACGCTTCCAGGTGCTGGCCCCGGTGGTCCGCCAGCGCAAGGGCACCCAGCAGAAGGAGCTGGACGCCGCCCGGCGGGCCGGCTATACCCGCGTCAAGGTGGACGGCAGCCTCTACGACCTGGACGAGGAGATCACCCTGGAAAAGAACATCAAGCACACCGTCGAGGTGGTGGTGGACCGCCTGGTCATCCGGGACGGGGTGCGTAGCCGCCTGGCCGACAGCCTGGAAACGGCCCTCAGCCTGACCGGCGGGGTGGCCGAAGTGGAGGTGATCGGCGGCGAGACCATGACCTTCAGCCAGAACTTCGCCTGCCCGGAGCACGGCGTCTCGATCAGCGAGCTGACCCCGCGGCTGTTCTCCTTCAACAACCCTCAGGGCGCCTGCGACAAGTGCACCGGCCTGGGCATCTTCATGAAAGTGGACGAGGACCGCATCATCCCCAACCGCAGCCTGTCCATCCGGCAGGGGGCCATCAAGGCCAGCGGCTGGTATTACGCCGAGGGCTCGGTGAGCGAGATGTACTACCTCGCCCTGGGCAAGCGGTACGGCTTCACCCTGGACACCCCTCTGCGGGACTTTTCCACCGAGGCGCGCAACGCCCTGCTCTACGGCACCAACGGCGAAAAGCTGGAGCTGCACCGGACCAACGAGTTCGGCAGCGGCAAATATTACGGCGAATTCGAGGGCATTGTGGAGAACCTGGAGCGCCGTTTCCGCGAAACGAACAGCGAATGGGTCAAGGAGGAGATCGCCGGCGTGATGTCGGGGGTCAAGTGCCCGGCCTGCAAGGGCCAGCGGCTCAAGCCGGTGGTGCTGGCGGTCACGGTGGGGGGCGTCAACATCAGCCAGTTCTGCGAGATGTCCATCCGCGAGGAACTGAACTTTATCCGCGCCAGCGAGGAGGGCCGCGGCGCCGAGCCCCTGACCGATAAGCAGCGCCAGATCGGCGGGCAGATCCTGAAGGAGATCCGCACCCGGCTGGAATTTTTGCAGAGCGTGGGCCTGGATTACCTGACCCTGGCCCGCTCGGCCGGCACCCTGTCGGGCGGCGAGAGCCAGCGCATCCGGCTGACCACCCAGATCGGCAGCGCCCTGTCGGGGGTGCTGTACGTGCTGGACGAGCCTTCCATCGGGCTGCACCAGCGGGACAACGACAAGCTGATTGCCACCCTCAAGCACCTGCGGGACCTGGGCAACACGGTGATCGTGGTAGAGCACGACGAGGACACCATCCGCGCCGCCGACTACATCGTGGACGTGGGCCCCGGCGCGGGGGTGCACGGCGGCGAGATCGTGGCCGCCGGCAGCGTCAAAGATATCTGCAAGGCAAAGCGCAGCGTGACCGGCGACTATTTGTCCGGCCGCAAGCGGATCGCCGTGCCCCAGACCCGCCGCCCCGGCAACGGCCACTGCCTGCGGGTGAACAAGGCCCGGGAGAACAACCTCCGGGGCATCACGGTGGAGTTCCCGCTGGGCACCTTCACCTGTGTGACCGGCATCTCGGGCAGCGGCAAGTCCAGCCTGGTGAACGAGATCCTGTACAAGACCCTGGCGGGCGAATTGAACGGCGCCCGCAGCCGCCCCGGCAAGAGCGACGGGGTGGACGGGCTGGAATATGTGGACAAGGTCATCGGCATCGACCAGCAGCCCATCGGGCGCACCCCACGCTCCAACCCCGCCACCTACACCGGGGTGTTCAACGACATACGGGCGGTGTTTGCCCAGACCCAGGACGCCAAGATGCGGGGCTACGGCCCCGGCCGGTTCAGCTTCAACGTCAAGGGCGGCCGGTGCGAAGCCTGCGAGGGCAACGGCATCCTGCAGATCGAGATGCACTTTTTGCCCGACGTCTACGTCCCCTGCGAGGTGTGCAAGGGCGCGCGCTACAACCGCGAAACGCTGGAAGTCAAATACAAGGAAAAGACCATCGCCGACGTGCTGAACATGACGGTGGAAGAAGCGGTGGTGTTCTTTGCCAACCAGCCCAAGATCGCCCGCAAACTGCAGACCCTGCTGGACGTGGGCCTGGGCTATGTCACGCTGGGACAGAGCGCCACCACCCTTTCGGGCGGCGAGGCCCAGCGGGTCAAGCTGGCCAACGAGCTGGCCCGCCGCTCCACCGGCAAGACGGTGTATATCCTGGACGAGCCCACCACCGGCCTGCACATCGCCGACGTCCACCGCCTGATCGAGGTGCTGCAAAAGCTGGTGGACGCGGGCAACACGGTGATCGTCATCGAGCACAACCTGGATCTGATCAAGTGCGCCGACTATATCATCGACCTGGGCCCCGAGGGGGGCAGCGCCGGCGGCAAGGTGATCGCCGCGGGCACTCCCGAGCAGGTGGCCAAAGTGGCCGGCAGCTTTACCGGCCAGTACCTCAAACCCCTGCTGGAGCGGGACAAACAGGCCCGTCTGGAAGAAATTTGAAAAAAGCGGTTGACAAACCGCCCCAGCCTGAGTATAATACTATTCGTCGCCCCGGTTCAGACCGGGCCGGGGCAGATATCCGGGTGTAGCGCAGTTTTGGTAGCGCGCTTGAATGGGGTTCAAGAGGCCGTGAGTTCGATTCTCGCCACTCGGACCAGAAGCCGGGCTGTATTTCGCAGGAAATACAGCCCGGCTTTTTCGTTGTGGAAAAGGAGGGAACGGGTATGGATTGGTTTTGGGCGCTGCGGGTCCGGCTGGGACTGGACCCGGCGGTCAACAAGGGGATCGAAGGGGAGGACGCGGTGGCCGGGAAGCTGGCCGAGAAAGGCTGGTTCCGGGTCAAGGGGCTGTGCCTGCGCAACCTCTATCTGCCCGCGGGGCAGGAGGGGACCGCCGAGATCGACCTGGCCTATCTGACCCGCCGGGGGATCTATGTGATCGAAAGCAAGAATTACAACGGCTGGATCTTTGGCCGGGAGGAAGAAGCGGAGTGGGTGCTGTCGGTGTATGCAGGCAGGGACTGGCTGGGCCGCATCAAGACCGAAAAACATCCCTTTTACAATCCGCTGTGGCAGAACCGGGGGCACATCCGTGCCCTGGAAGCGCTGACCGGCCCCGACGTGCCTCTTTGGTCGGTGGTGGTGTTCCCGGGCCGGTGCCATCTGGCCGATGTGGAGTGGGACAGCGAAGATACCCAGGTCTGCCTGCTGGAACAGCTGCCCCGCGCCCTGCGCCGGATGGGGCGGCGGACCCTCAGCCGGGGTCAGGTGCGGCGCCTGTACGAGCAGCTGCAACCCTACACCCGGGCCAGCTGGGGGGAGAAAAAGGCCCACATCCGGCAGGTGCGCCGGCTCGAAAAGGCCCGGGCCCGGGACGGCGGCCCGGGGCGCTGCCCCTGGTGCGGCGGGGCGCTGGTGCTGCGGACGGCCCGCCGGGGCAGCCAGGCCGGGCGGCAGTTCTACGGCTGCATCCATTATCCGGACTGCACCTATACACAGGAACTTTGAAGCGAAAAACCATGCGCCTGCCCGTTGGGGGTGGGCGCTTTTGGCTGTAAGGCTGTCAACCCCTTGGAGCGCTGAAATAAAAGGTAAAAAGTTGTAAAGTATACACAAATTTAAAGGTAATACTATGGGGTAATTGCGAAAATATGGTGAAAGTTTGCCCTCGAACTATTTACAAAAAGGTAACAGACGCGCTAAAATAGAGACACAATCGTTGATCGGAAGGGAAGATGGCAAACGTGCAAACACAGAACCGATGGCGCCGCCGCATGGCCGCGCTGATGCTGACCGTGATGCTGCTGGTGCCCTGTATGCCCCGGGCCCTGGCAGCCGATCTGAGCGTAGACGCAGGGTTTTATCTCAAGCAGAGCCGCAGCGGCACCTGCACCCTGACCGCCGCCGCCATGATGCTGCGCCGCCGCGCCTATCTGGACGGCCTGGTCGACTGGGTGGACGTGACCGAAAACAGCGTCCGGCCGCAAGCCTGGGCCAACGGCCTTTCCCACAGCTTTACATACAAGGCCATGAAGGTGCGCTATGCCACCCTGCCTGCCGACCAGGGCGCCAAGACCCAGGCCCTCATCGACCTGCTGGCGGCCCATCCCGAAGGCATCGTCCTGTATGACCGCAGCCAGCCCCACGCCATCCTTCTGACCGATTACACCAACGGTGTGTTCTATTGCTCCGACCCGGCGGGCAACATCACGGCCGGGCGGGTACCCATCGACAGCGCCAGCGTGTCCATTGCGGGTTCCTCCTGCTACTGGTACATCGCTGAGGACCAGAACGCCGCCTCCGCCGCAGCCCAGAGCACCGAGCTGCAGCTGGTGGGGGTGACCTATCCCGTCAACGTCCACACCGGTTCGGGCCTGAGCCTGAACGGCGCCGTGTCGGCCTCCAGCGGCAGCACCCTCACCGAGGTGGCGGTGCTGATCGAGGACGCCGCCGGCAATACCGTCATGAGCGCTTCCGCCAGCCTGACCGGCGCGGAATCCAGCTGGTCTTTGCAGCAGGTAGACGATCAGATCCGGTTCGGCACCCTGCCCGCCGGCAGCTACACCTACCTGATCATCGCGGAGGACGCCGCAGGGGACAGCCTGTGCTTTGCCAGCAGTTTTACCGTTTCGGACGGCCCGACCGCCGACGGTTGCTACTGGTCGGTGCAGGACCCCGAGGGGGCCATGCTGCAGCAGGAAGCCCCTGCCGCACAGGAGCCCGCAGCGGAAAGTTCGCTGGGCAGCCAGGTGGCCGCCTTCCTTGAGAGTCTGGGCAGCCTTTTCTGAGAGCCAAACAAACCATGAAGCGGCCCCGGCGCTGTCTGACTACGCCGGGGCCTCTTTTTCTTCCATCATTCCTCCCGGATGACGGTGCCGGGGAAGTAATGGGCCAGGATCTCCTGCCAGCTGCTGCCCTGCTGGGCCATGGCTCTGGCGCCCCATTGGCTCATGCCCACCCCGTGGCCGTAGCCCCGCGTGGTAATGGAAAAGTCATCCCCCTGCAGCTGGATGGAAAAGCAGGCGCTGCGCAGCCCCAGAGCGGCCCGCAGCCGGGTGCCCTCCACCATCTGCCCGCAGACCGGCAGGGAGGCCACATAGCCCGACGGGGTGTAGCTGGCCGTGCCGAACCAGGCGGAGGGGTCGATGCCGGCGGTCTGGATGCCCAGAGCCGACGCCAGGGCCGCGCTGACCTGCTGGGCCGACAGCTGCACTGTCACCTCATAGCCGTCGGCCTGCCGGTCGGAGCTGCTGTCCACTGCGGTCAGGTAGGGCAGGGGAGCGTCCCAGACGTTCTCGCTGGCCTCGGTCTGGCCGTTGGAGATGGCAAAGTAACTGGCCCCCGCCGGGGCTCCGTCGTAGTACAGCACCGCCCCTGCCACCTGGTCGATGAGGGCGGACAGGCGGGCGTAGTTTTCGGCGTAGGCGGTGCCCCAGTAGCTGCGCAGCACCGGGTCGGTCAGACAGCCCTGCCGCCGGGCAGGGTCTACCGTCAGCCAGGGGCCTTCGGCATCGGCCCGGTGGTCCCGGCAGTAGAGGATGTAGCTGTGGCTGGCCACGGCCTGGGCTTTCAGGGCCTCATCGGGCCAGCTGACGGGCATCTCGGAGGCCACCGCCCCGATCAGGTAATCCCACATGGAGAGGGTGAGATCCTGGCCGCTGTCCTGGTCCCGGAGCAGCACCTGCTGATCCGTGCCGCCGGACGGGGCCAGCCCTCCGAGGCTGCCCGGTTCCAGGGAGGAAGCCTGCGCCTGGGAGGAGGCCGGGGAAACGGGGGCGGCAGTGCCCAGCAGTCTGCGGGCCAGCAGATAGCCTGCCAGGGGCAGGGCGCTGCCCAGCGCCAGCAGGAGGGCGAATAAAAGAGCGATGGCTTTTTTCATGCCGAAACAGCCTCCTTTGGGGGTAAGGGATGGTCAGAAACAGGATACCACCGCCCCGGCGCAAGAAAGGACGAAACCCGCCCTGCGCCCGGAAAAGAAATATGAGGAGAGTGTGAATAAAGTCGGAACTTTTGCTCTGTATGGCGGGTTCGGACGGTTTTGACTTGAATTTACTTAACAAAAGCGATATTATAGGACCATCTACCACATTTTCGGAAAGAAGATCTGGTATACTGTTACAGAGGAGTTTGGAATCGAAAGACCGCGGGCCGGGGGCCTGCCGGGAACTTTGGAAGGGAAGGGATATGCCATGATGAACACCAATGTGGGAAACCATGACCACGAGGCCATGAAAGGGCTCTGTGAGGAGTACCTGGCCAATAACTACATCGACCCCGAGACCAGTGAGCGGCTGGGGGTCAAACGGGGATTGCGCAACCCGGATGGCACCGGTGTGCTGGCCGGCCTGACCAACGTCTGTGACGTTGTGGGTTACCGCAAGGACCAGGAGGGGCACATCATCCCCATCCCCGGTCGGCTGATCTACCGCGGGGTGAACATCAATGAGATCGTGGACGAAGCCTACCGCAACGACCGCTTCGTCTTTGAAGAAGTGATCTGGCTGCTGCTGTTCGGCAGCCTGCCCACCAAGGCGCAGCTGGACTCGTTCTGCAACATCCTGGCCGAGCACCGGGCCCTGCCCGACGGCTTCATGGACACCATGAACGCACCTTCGCCCAACATCATGAACAAGATGCAGCGCTGTGTGCTGGGCATGTACTCCTACGACGAGAACCCGGAGGACCTGAGCCTGGAGAACCTGCTGCACCAGAGCATCACCCTGATCGGCTGTATGCCCACCATGATGGTCAACGCCTACCAGATGAAGCGCCGGGTCTACGACAAGCAGAGTATGTTCTTCCACCTGCCCCAGCCCGGCCACTGCACCGCAGAGCACATCCTGAGCACCTACCGCCCGGATCAGAAGTTCACCCATGAGGAAGCCAAGCTTCTGGACACCTGCCTGCTGCTGCACGCAGACCACGGCGGCGGCAACTGTTCCACTTTCTCTACCCGCGTGGTATCCTCTTCCGGGTCGGACACCTATTCCGCCATCGCGGCGGGCATCGGCGCCCTCAAAGGCCCCAAGCACGGCGGCGCCAACCTGCAGGTCAACCGGCAGCTGAAGGATATCCTGGCCCACGTGGAGGACCCCGACGACGATGAGGAAGTGCGGGAATACCTGCGCCGCATCCTGCGCAAGCAGGCCGGGGACGGCAGCGGCCTGATCTACGGCATGGGCCACGCGGTGTACACCATCAGCGACCCCCGTGAGGTGATCCTGAAAGAGCGCGCCCGCCACCTGGCCTATGAGAAGGGCTTTGAAAAAGAGTACAATATGCTGTGCAGCGTCGAGCGGCTGGCCCCTGCCATCTTTGCGGAGGAAAAGGGCAGCTCCAAGCCTGTGTGCGCCAACGTGGACCTGTTCAGCGGCCTGATCTACCAGATGCTGGGCATCTCGGAGGACCTGTACACCCCGCTGTTCGCCATCGCCCGTCTGCCGGGCTGGTGCGCCCACCGCATTGAGGAAGTCATCTTCGCCAACCGGATCATCCGCCCGGCTTACAAGTACCTGGGCGTCCGGCAGCGCTATAAGCCCCTGGAGGAGCGGTAAGCCATGCAGAAACGTGTCGTCGGCTGTCTGGCGGCGGGGGCAGCGCTGGGCGCGGCCCGTTTTGCCGACCTGGCCCTGTGGACCGACCGTGACACCGGCCTTGTGACCGCGGGCTGGGTGGGATGGCGGTATCTGGCCCTGTTCGCATTTGTGGCGGCGGTGCTGCTGGTGTCCTGGCGGGGCAGCTGGCAGGCCGGGCCTGTGGTCCGGCCCGGGGGCCAGGTGCCGGCCGGGGCGCTGGATGTGTCCGCCGCCCTTGCCGCCCTTTGTATGCTGGAACAGGCGGTCGGGAGCTTTGTCCAGGCTGAAGGGGGCGCCAGCCTCGTCCGCGGGGCGCTGGCCGTGGTGTGTGCCCTCTGGCTGGCTGCCCTGGACTGGTACTGGCTGACAAACCGCAGGGAAAGCCCCGCCGCCCCGCCGCCCTGGATGGCCTGGCTGGGTGTGGCGGGCAGCCTGGTGTTCGTGTGGGATATCCTGCGCAGCTTTATGACCAACGGCTCGAGCTGGCACCGGGTGGCACAGACGGCGGCGGTGTGGCAGCAGCTGGCTGCTTTGCTGTTGCTGTCCGCTTTGCTGCGGGCCGTCTGCCTGCCCGGAGAGCCCAACCCCCGGGTGGTGGGGCGCTATGGGCTGCTGGCGTTCGGGCTGTGCCTGTGCTGGCAGCTGCCCCAGTGCATCCTGCTGCCGGGCGGCCCCGGAGACTGGGCCCTGTGCGCTTTGGGGCTGCTGGGAGGGCTGTGCGCCGTGCTCTGCGCGGGGCCGGGACTGGAAAAACGGGGCAGCCACGCGGCTGACTGAATCAACAAAAATACCGAAAAATTTTGAACAAAATCAGCCAGAATCTATAAAAACAAAAATCCGCTCGTTATTTCTTTGTCGGACACTTGCAGGTTTCGCAATTTTGTTCTATAATAAAGACACCGTGAAATTTATCCGGATTCCAAGGGTAAAAATTTTAGGAGGTACTATACAATGGCTGTAAGAGTTGCTA
>ERZ1090864.644-NODE-646-length-18604-cov-36.170413_pt1 | contig 18604 bp, 17 predicted proteins | sample MGYA00478479_ERZ1090864 | MGnify/ENA primary metagenome ERZ1090864 (study PRJEB33644, sample SAMEA5815743) | chicken gut metagenome | biome: Chicken; feature: Gastrointestinal Tract; material: Caecum | place: Ireland | collected 2019-01-01 | study: A study of the...
AGCGGACAAGCGCGTCCTGGACATTTCTACCCACGCCCTCCGCGAGGAGGGCGACGCAGGACCTTGCAGCGGACAAGCGCGTCCTGGACATTTCTACCCACGCCCTCCGCGAGGAGGGCGACCTGCCGAGATGGCCGCCTGCTTGAAGGCCGCGATGGGATTTCTACCCACGCCCTCCGCGAGGAGGGCGACGGTAGGCGGCAATGTCGCCGTAGTTGTTGGTAATATTTCTACCCACGCCCTCCGCGAGGAGGGCGACTTTTTCTCCCCCAGCAGCACCCGTACCTCATAGGGATTTCTACCCACGCCCTCCGCGAGGAGGGCGACTTGGCGGACGCCGTAAACGGATGGAGAAACAAACTATTTCTACCCACGCCCTCCGCGAGGAGGGCGACCGTCCTGTTCATAGTCTCCCGGTTCTCTCACAACCGATTTCTACCCACGCCCTCCGCGAGGAGGGCGACGGCCTTGAGTGTCGGGCTCTTTTCGGTGTGCACGATTTCTACCCACGCCCTCCGCGAGGAGGGCGACTTGGCGTGGTGAGCCTTACCGTAACCAACAACGGATTTCTACCCACGCCCTCCGCGAGGAGGGCGACGCTGGCCTTGAGTGTCGGGCTCTTTTCGGTGTGCACGATTTCTACCCACGCCCTCCGCGAGGAGGGCGACGCTGGCGCGGACGGCGCGCCCGGAGCCCAGGGGCCGATTTCTACCCACGCCCTCCGCGAGGAGGGCGACCGGGGAGGCCATGGCGAGCACCCGCTGCACGATATTTCTACCCACGCCCTCCGCGAGGAGGGCGACTGGCAGGTCATGCAGGCACAGAGCGTGCTGCGGTCATTTCTACCCACGCCCTCCGCGAGGAGGGCGACGCCACCGAAAACGTTTACCGCAAAGAGGATGAGCCATTTCTACCCACGCCCTCCGCGAGGAGGGCGACGCATCGTACAGACCATTGTCTGCGACGGCGTGCAATTTCTACCCACGCCCTCCGCGAGGAGGGCGACGCATTTTCTGCTGGATGACAACCCCAGCCTGGACATTTCTACCCACGCCCTCCGCGAGGAGGGCGACATGATCCGGCGTTACCCGGAGCTCTGCCGCCGGATTTCTACCCACGCCCTCCGCGAGGAGGGCGACCATGCCCACCCGGACCATATCCTCCCGGATGGTGGATTTCTACCCACGCCCTCCGCGAGGAGGGCGACTTGCCGAGGCGGCACAGGTCAACATCACCATCAACATTTCTACCCACGCCCTCCGCGAGGAGGGCGACATGTTGACCTTCTTGGTCTTCTTGGCCGTGTTGGTATTTCTACCCACGCCCTCCGCGAGGAGGGCGACTCGGGTGGGGGTCGCAGTCGCCGCTGGAGGCGACGATTTCTACCCACGCCCTCCGCGAGGAGGGCGACGGCCACAGTCTTGCCGCTCTCATTGTTGGCGGAATTTCTACCCACGCCCTCCGCGAGGAGGGCGACCTGGAGGTCCAGCAGGTAGCCGACAATCGTTTTCTTATTTCTACCCACGCCCTCCGCGAGGAGGGCGACCGGTGTCACCTCCAGAAATCGCTGCATTTCCTTGTCATTTCTACCCACGCCCTCCGCGAGGAGGGCGACGCCGGTGGCCGAAACGCTCGAACCCGTCAGCTTATTATTTCTACCCACGCCCTCCGCGAGGAGGGCGACAACCGATGCTTGCGAATCTGGGCGAGATGGCCGTATTTCTACCCACGCCCTCCGCGAGGAGGGCGACAATCGGGAGTGTCTACTCCTACTGGATCTAACTGATTTCTACCCACGCCCTCCGCGAGGAGGGCGACCGATGCTAGCCAACTTGGGCGAAATGGCAGTCCTATTTCTACCCACGCCCTCCGCGAGGAGGGCGACGCCCCACATCTCAGCCAGCTTGTCTTTGATTGCATTTCTACCCACGCCCTCCGCGAGGAGGGCGACTCCTGCACGACAGGCTGCTGAAGGTTCTCATCTCGATTTCTACCCACGCCCTCCGCGAGGAGGGCGACACGACTACGGCAACAACAATGCACAGGTCGTACAATTTCTACCCACGCCCTCCGCGAGGAGGGCGACCATTTCGCCCAAGTTGGCTAGCATCGGATTGTAATTTCTACCCACGCCCTCCGCGAGGAGGGCGACATGCTGTTCACTTTGAGGTTCGCTACCTGGGTAGATTTCTACCCACGCCCTCCGCGAGGAGGGCGACCGCAGACAGCCTATCAGGACACTATGGAGGACATATTTCTACCCACGCCCTCCGCGAGGAGGGCGACGTCGGCTTCCTGACGTTCCTTTGCCATGAACATATTTCTACCCACGCCCTCCGCGAGGAGGGCGACAACTACAACAAGGACACTGGCGAGATTGCGACCCTTATTTCTACCCACGCCCTCCGCGAGGAGGGCGACCAAGCGGGACTACAGCAACATCACCACAATCAACATTTCTACCCACGCCCTCCGCGAGGAGGGCGACGGCCATCTCTCCCAGGTTGGCCAACATCGGATGGTAATTTCTACCCACGCCCTCCGCGAGGAGGGCGACGGGCTGAAACTGCCTGACCTTAAGTTCCACTACATATTTCTACCCACGCCCTCCGCGAGGAGGGCGACCGTTCACGGCCTTAGTTTTTTTTGCTGTGTTCGTATTTCTACCCACGCCCTCCGCGAGGAGGGCGACCCACAAAATAATCAACAGTCAACAGTGAATTTCAGATTTCTACCCACGCCCTCCGCGAGGAGGGCGACCGCTCGCCGAATGCTGGTCCAACCTATTCGTCCTATTTCTACCCACGCCCTCCGCGAGGAGGGCGACCGGGAGAAATTCGACGCACTGCCAACGACCATCAAACAATTTCTACCCACGCCCTCCGCGAGGAGGGCGACTACATCGCCGACATTGCTGCAGTCTTTGCAGACGATTTCTACCCACGCCCTCCGCGAGGAGGGCGACAGCAAATGTGCCATAAAACAAAAGCTATTTTCTGGCAGCATTTGTACAATGAGATACAGCCCACGAAAAAAGCGGGCTGTATTTGTGCAGGCTGCACTGTCTTTGGAGCGCAGCCTGCATGTTTAAGCAAAACAGACAGGTGCGAGGCAGCGGGGGATTTTCTGTTCGCTGTGCCCTCGCACCAAAGTTCTGCCTTGCTGACAGTATACCATAAGTGGGGGCGTTAGACCAGCAGGACGCCGTCCTGCGGCCACTGGGGTGTGAGGCCGATGTGCTCCACTTTGGCTTTGTAACTGTTGCCCAGGCGGTAAAAGCGCAGACTGTCCGCATCCGGGTCGATCAAAGCGGTGAGCTCTGCCTTGAACACAGCGTACTGCGCGGCATCCAGGATGCACTCAAATACAGAGTTCTGCACCCGTTGGCCGTGGTTGACGCAGGCTTTTGCAACCTTGCGCAGCCTGCGCCGCCCGGCAGCAGTTTCGGTGTTGACGTCGTAAGTGACCAAAACCAGCATAGCGCCCTCCTTATTTCCAGAAAAATGGGGGATAGCGGTCCAGATCGCCCCGCAGGGTGCGGGCCAGCAGCAAAGCCTGCACATAGGGCACCAGTCCCCAGGGGATCTTTTCGCCCAGAAACGGGTGCTGGATGGTCTGCTGCCTGCGCTGCTGCCAGGCCTGCAGAAAAGCCCTGCGGCCCTCGTCGGTCAGCAGGACGGCGCCGCTTTCCTGTTTGACGCAGTGTTTGGGCAGGATGGTCTTTTGATTGATGCAGGCCAGCACAAAGCGGTCGGCAAAAGCGGTGCGCAGTTCTTCCATCAGGTCCAGCGCCAGGCTGGTGCGGCCGGGCCGGGGCCGGTGCAGAAAACCCACATATGGATCAAGGCCGGCGCCTTCCAGTGCGGCGGCGCAGTCACGGGCCAACAGCGTGTAGGCAAAGGAGAGCAGGGCGTTGACCGGGTCCAGCGGCGGACGGCGGGTGCGCTTGGCAAAGGCAAAAGCCGGGCGCTGCTGCAGGATCAAGTCATCAAAACCGCTGAAGTAGAGCTGTGCCGCTTCGCCTTCGATGCCGCGCAGTTCTTCGGTGGTCATGGCGTCTTCGACGCGGGAAAGGGCTGCGGCCAGCTGGCCGGACAAGGTTTTCAGCTTCTCCACAGGGACGCGCTGCGGGTGGTCGCGCGTTGCGCGTTCCAGCACCCAGCGGGCGTTGTAGATCTTGCCCAGCAGGAACCCTTTGGCGTAGCGGCAGCTGACGCCGGGGTCGTCCGCAGCGCGGAACTGCTGCTGGCGCAGCAAAACATTTCCCTTTGCCTCGCCGACAGAACGGGCCAAAAACTTCCCGCGCGGCGTGAAAAATGCCATATCTACATTCCGCTGGGCACAGGCGCCCATCAAAGCAGGGGAAGCGCCCGCGTAGGAAAAGCAGAGGATGCCTTCCAAAGTGTGCAGGGGAAAGCGCGCCGCTTCGGCATCCCCCTGCTTGACCACCACGGTTTCGCCGTCCAGGGTCAGATAGCTGCTTTCAGTCAGGACAAATAAAGTGTTCAGCAGCTTCCTCATGGTGCATCTGCCTCCGTTTCTTCCAGGTGGGCGCGGATATAGCCTGCCGGATCGGCGCGCCGGCAGAGAACGGGCAGGCACAGCTCTTTCAGGGAGCAGGCGTTGCAGTGCTTGCCGGGCTTCACCTTGGGGGTGTGGCCCCGCGCAAAGCAGTCGTTCATCTCGGCGGCCACAGCCTGCGTCTTTTGCCGCAGCTCGGGGGTCAGGTCCACCCATTCGCGGCGGCGGGTCTCTGCATAGAAAAGAGCGCCCTTTGGGATTTCGCAGACCAGCATTTCTTCCAGCGCCATGGCCTGGGCGCAGAGCTGCAAACGGTCGGCGTCGTTTGCCTTGGGGGAACCGTGTTTGTACTCCACCGGCAGAGGCAGCCACAGCCCGGGATAGTCCTGGAGGGGCACCCCTTCGGGGCTGGCGCGAAATTCCACCACATCGCAGACGCCGGACAGCTGCAGCCGGTGGCTGACCACCCGCAACCCCCGTACAGTCAATAGGCCCCCGCGCTTTTCGTGAAGGGCTTCGTCGTGGCAGCGCTCATGCAGAAGGTGCCCTTCGGCGGTGCGCAGGTTTTCCGCCCACTGCTGTTCCAGATGGATAAGGGCCCACTGGCGGCGGCAGAAGCAGAAATGCTGGATGCCGGACATCAGCAGGTAGCTGTCGGGGTCCATCAGGCCAGCCTCTGGCAGGTGACGCCGGCGGGCAGGCCGGCGTCAACGGTCACGACGTAATCGCCGTATTTGCGGGGGAGGGTCACGCCCTCCACGCGCTGGACGTGGACCGCATCGAACAGCTTGTAAGCGGGGGCGCAGCCCAGCTCGGAATCGTGCTTAAAAACGATCAATTCCCGCACGGCCATTTTGCCGCGCGCCGCGCTGTGGTCATTTTCAAACATATTCAGGATCGCTTCCCACAGAAGCTGCAGGTCCTCCTCAGAGAAACCGGTGACCTTGCGGGCCAGGTTGGCCGAGACGAAGCCCTCGGCCCGGTACAGGCCGTAGGGGACGATGTACTTGCGGCCCATCTCGGTGCCTTTTTTTTCCGCGTCCGCCTCAGTGGCGATGGCGATGCGGGTAATAGTGACCTCCTGGGGCAGGATGGGGTCGATGCTGCGGGCAAAGCCCAGCTGGACCGGGCCGCGCACCTGGCCGCAGTTCAGCGCGCCCTTGACAAAGGTTGTCATCACCGCGCCGAAGGTGCGGATGTCGTAGAAGTTCCGGCACATGAAATCGCGGATCTTCCCGTCCAAGGCCGGGTCGTCCTTTTTGGCGGCTTTCAGGTCCTTGTCCACACCCAGGTAGCGCAGAGCTTCGGCGTCGCTGCGCTGGAGGGGCACCTGGTCCCGGATGTAGATGCGGTAGCCCTCGGCGTCCTCTTTGGCGTCCTCGATGTAATTGCGGATCTTCCGCTTCAGGCAGACGTCCGTCACCAGGCCGCAGCCGGTCTCAGGGTCCACGCGCGGCATATTGCCGGCATCAGGGTCGCCATTGGGGTTTCCGTTCTCCACATCGAACAGGATGACAAAATCGTAGCGGTTCTTGATGGCCTCGGACATGGTTACTTTTCCTCCTTCTTGGTGTAGCGGTTCTGGGTCTCGTGGTAGTATCCGATCTGGAAGGCGCTCTGCTCGTCCAGCGTCATACGGGCGGGCAGGGTCTCGGTGATGAGGCTGTGCAGTTCGGCAAGACGCTTTTCATAATAGGCGGCGAGCCCGCCGTCCAGTTTGTTCAGATGCTTTTGCGCGAGGTTGATGAGGGTGGGGAACACAAGGGCCGGGGTGGCCGACGCCGCGTTGAAATAGCGGTTCTTGATGGTGGTGTTGATGCCGGGGCTGGCGCTGCGCTGGATCGACTCCAGCACCGAAAACAGCCGGCCCAGCACATAGGGCAGATAGTCGCTCTGATCGTTCAGTTTCATGTCCATGACCTCCTTGATCTGTTCGTTGGCGGAATTGCGCTTGTAATAGGCTTTCAGGATGGCCGCCTGCCCCCAGGTGATATCCTGCTGGGCGCGGATGCGCAGCTGGACGCCGTTCAGCAGGGTGGCGGGATAGGGGGCGTCGTTCAGGACTGCCAGCAGCAGGTCGCCTGCCAGGCGCTGGGCCGGTTCAGGAGCTCTGGAACCGGGAGCAGGCTTGCGGACCGTTTCCAGGGCCATGCGCCAGATGGTCAGCAGCGTGCCGTTGGCATAAGCGGGGCGGATGATGTTCAGCTGCTCATAGTGGTGGGCCAGATGCGCAGCCAGGCCGCCGAAGCTGTTCTGCCAGAAAAAGCGCACCGACAAACGGGCCGCATTGGGGGCAAGGCCCAGTATGTAAAACCGGGTGTTGGGGTCAAGGCGGCTGCCGTCCCAGTCAACGGGTCGCCCCTGGGAGAGCTGCTTGAGCACGTTGAAAAGGTCGGCTTCCTGGTAGGCGGCATTTTCCCCGGCCCCGCCGCCGAACAGGGCGAACATGGCGCAGTCCTGATACGCAGAGTCGGAGCCGTCGGCCCAGAAAACGATGGTGGTGTCTCCCACCCGGCAGACATGGTTCCGGTCGGCCAGCAGGGTGTTGAGCGCGGTGGTATAAGCAAACGCGGCGTATTCGCTGGTGGGGGCGTTGCTGCCCTGTTCGTGCTCGTAGGAGCAGAAGGCCGGGCCGTTGAACGACACCAGCGCCGCGCCGGAGGACTGGGCCCCAGCGACCCCCTTGATGTTGGGGTGCAGCCGGGCGAGGGGCGCGTGGCGGCCCGTCACCAGGCAGAGGATGTCCTCCGCACCGTCGGCGCTGCCCGCGTCGTAATGGTTTTGCCAGGCGTCGCGGACGGCGGGGTCTTCCGCTGCTGGGTGGCCGTCGTAAAAGAAGGTCAGGTTGCCGCCCTTCATCAAATCGTCCCAGTCCTCCTGGAGCAGGGGACAGGCGGAAGCCTGAGCGGGGTCCCAGCGCGCAAAAAAGCGGACGATGGCGTTTGCCGCCGGCGAACCGGCGCGCTGCAAAAGTTCGGTGTGCAGGGCCTTTGCAGCGGCAAAACAGCTGGCGGTGCGCTCCGGCTTGCCCTTGCTGTCTGCGCCCAGCAGATAGCCGCTGTTGTCGCACAGAAAGTTGGCCGCGACGGCGACGCTCCGCTTGACCTGTGCGGGCAGCAGGAGCTCGCGGGGGACAAGGGCCGTCTTTTTGCCGCGGGTTACTTCCTGCTGCAGATGAAGCAGCTGGACAAGATGGCCTTCTTCATCCAGCTCCAGCCCATAGGACACCTTGACCTGGCTCCATCCGGGGCGGCCAATTTTGCCCGCTTCCAGCAGATCTTCATAATAATGGGTCAATGCCTGCAGGATCATCGGAACACCTCACAATCCCGGACGTTGAGAATGCCGTTTTCCAGTTTGGCGCGGAAATAGGTGGGCGTGATGTTTTGCGGGTCGGTATAATCGAAGTCGTACAGCATCAAACCAAGGTCTCTGGTCTCGTGGATGGTTTTGATCGGGCCACCCGCCCAGCGGCGGAACGAGGCGGAAAACTCTCTGCACCCCAAGTAGGGCGTCGTATAGCACTGCCCCTTTTCCATCCGCCGCGTCACGATGTCCTGGAACTTGCCGGGGTTATCGGACGGCGCGGCTTTGCTGGTCATTTCAAAGTGGGCCTCGATGACATAGTGCACGTCCTGCAGCAGCAGCGACGAGCGCTGCACGATCTCCTGGGGCGCGGCGAGGTACAGTTCCTGCCGTCCACCCTGTGCGGCCTGCCGTACATTGCGGGCGGAGATCTTGCTAAGGACCTCGTTCCGGCGTATACTGGTAAAAGAAATGGGGTTTAGAACATAGATGCGATCAATATACCAGCGCAGCCCGGGGTGAAAATAGACAGCTTCCACAATGCCCCGCGCCGCCGAGGGCGTAGGGACATCGTAGGACACCTTTTCGACTTTCAGCTCAGGCCTGCTGAACAGGGCGTAAGGCCCCCAGACCTCCAGTTGGATCACGTTTCAAATCTCCTTTCAATTAAATGTAATTTGTATTTACATACTACATCGGGAAAAGACCTCTGTCAAGGCAAATGAAGTAAAAACAAAGGGAAAAACGAAAAATCGTAGCATTGCCCAAATTTGGCATCCATTTTTTGTGAGGGAGTGCAGGCTGACAGCAGGCGTTTGCTTTTTGAAAAGGAATCGGATATAATACGCATGTCAGCATATTGGCCTGCAAGCAAGGCGTGCTGTGGATAGAAAAAATTAGATGTACTTTGTAGAAAAGCGGCGGCAAGAGAATCGACCTCTTGCCGCCCTTTTCATAGCATTCAGATAAAAAGGGCGCCGCCGGTCTCCACATCCAGAGAAAGCCCGGTGTTCGGGTCGTACAGGGAAGGGTCCGTCAGCAGGTAGGAAGTGCCGTCCAGAAGTTCCGCTGCGCCGGCGTCCAAAAGCGCCTGCAGGTGGCCCGGGTAAATGCTGACGGCATACTGGCCCAATTTGCGGTAAAGCGCCCGGCTGGCCTGCCCGGCCTGCAGCTGGGCGATGAGGGGCTGGCTCTCCTCGGTCGAAAGGTACAGGGTGACGGTGGGGGAGTCGATCAGGTGGAACTGTTCCGCCACGGTGGCAAACGGAAGGGTGCAGCCCTGATAACCGCGGCGGAAGGCGTCCAGGATGCCCTTTCGGTCCAGGGCGGCGTCGCCTTTCAGGGTGCGGTAAAAAGAAAAATAGGCTTCAATGGCCTGCGGGCTGGCCGGGTCGGCAAAATGCGCCAGCACGCTGCGCGCGGAGTCAACATTGGGCCGGATCATGGCCGGAGTGCGCTGCCCTTCCAGACGGAACACGGTGACAAGGCTTTCGCCGGCGGAGCGCCGCCCCTCCCGGTTGCAGCGGCCTGCGGTCTGCAAAATGGAATCGAGGCCGGCTTCTTCCCGCCAGGCGGCAGGAAAATCCACGTCCACGCCTGCCTCGATCAGGGAGGTGGAGACCACCCGGCAGGGTTTGCCATCCCGCAGGCGGGTACGGATCTCTTTCAGCAGGCGTTTGCGGTCGGCAGGGCAAAGCAGAGTGGTCAGGCAGTAGCGCCCCTCCGCTTCCAGCATGGCGTAGAGTTTTTGCGCCGTGGCGCGGCGGTTGACCACGCACAAAGCCTGCGGCTGGGCGTTCAGCCGTCCGGCGAGCTCTTCTTCGGACAAGACGCCGGCCTGGCACAGGGTGGTGCGGCGGAAAAAGTCGTAAAGAGACTGGGTGTCCGGGCAGAGCTCCTGCATTGAAAGGCGGGGCACCAGTTGAGCAAACAGAGGCTGCAGCGCCGGCTGCGTAGCGGTGCAGAGCACCGCGGTGACACGGTACGACTGCACCAGCTGGCCGATGGCCTCCACGCAGGGCAGCAGAAAGCTGACGGGCAGGGTCTGGGCTTCGTCAAAGATCACGACGCTGTTGGCGATATTGTGCAGTTTGCGGCAGCGGGAGGGCCGGTTGCCGTAAAGGGACTCAAAAAACTGCACGGCAGTGGTGACGATCACCGGCGCATCCCAATTTTCCGTTGCGAGGGATTTGCGGTAGAGCGCGGGGTCGACCACATCGCCGCTGACAGCGTAGTCCGCGCCGGAGTGGTGTTCCAGGACGTTTTCGTCTCCCAGGATGTCCCTGAATGTATCGGCGGTCTGGTCGATGATGGAAGTATAGGGGATCACATAGATGACCCGGGACTTGTTATGGGCCACGGCGTGGGTGAGCGCAAAGGCCAGGGAGGAAACGGTCTTGCCGCCGCCGGTGGGGACGGTCAGGGTGTAAAGGCCGGAGGGCTGTTCCTGACCGGCTGCAAGGCAGCGCTGCAGGATCTCGCAGCGCTTGCGGTTCAGCGCATTGGAAGGGTTCAGCCAGGGGGCAATGTACTGCCGCAGCTTTTGAAGCAGCTCGGAAAGGGGCGCGTACCCGCCGCGCGGCACAGCATCTTCCCGCATGAAGGCTTCGGTGTCCAAAAAGTCAGCGTCCACCAGGCAGGAATAGAGCATCCGGGTGTAAAAGGCTTCGCTGAGATTGTCGGGCGCGATCTGCGCCGGGCGTTTGGCGACGGAAAGGCCGGGCTGGACCTCCTGGGACCAGGCCCCGTAAGGTTCCACCTTCTTTTTGAGCCGTCCAAATAAGGTCGGCGTCTCGCCGCGGTCGGTGGAGGCGCCGCCGTCCGGCAGTCCGCTGTGGTGGCCGGCAATGGCGAAGGCGGCTTCCGGCTGCCGCAGGCGGAACGCTTCCTGCGCGCCGGCGGTGGAGTGGTCCACCGTGCTGCGGCTGCCCTGCAGCCGCGCCTGAAAGGCCTCGCTGTATTTGCCGATGTCGTGGAGCATCCCGGCCAGACGGGCCTGCTCGCCGCCGCCAAAGGGGCGGGCAAACTGTTCCGCCAGGGCGGCGGTGCCTTCCAGATGCTCGAGCACCGTCTGAACGCGGCTTTTGTCCTCGGACTGGTGGGCGAGAAAGCCGGCTGATGGATGGTTTGTCATGGTGCGCTTCATCCTTTCTGATCTGTTTGGGAGGGGACAGGAGCTTTCCTGTATCTAGGATAGCACTTTGGAAGGTCTATAAACAGGACTTTTGCAAAAAAGATTTATAAAAAGCGTAACAGGGGAGAAGGCTGGGTTATACAGCCGCCCCGAATGGTTTGAGTATAACAGAAAAACCACGTGCCGGCAAGAAAATGGCGTGTTCCTTGCGCCGGGGCGGCGTTTATGATATACTAAGCCCTGCAAAGCACCGCGAGGTGCCCGGAGCCGCGCCGCGGCTGGCCGGGAGAATAGGGAAACAGGTGCAAAGCCTGTGCGGGACCGCCGCCGTATGGGGAGAGTTCCGGCCAACGATGCCACTGCGCAAGCGGGAAGGCTGGCCGGAGCGACGACCCCCGAGCCGGAAGACCTGCCCTGCGGTTGATACTGCGCGCCGCCTGGCTGCCTGCCGGGGCGGCGGGAGGGCAGACCCCGCGCCGCGGACGGACCAAACGCCGGTGCGGAAAAGAGGCTTGCGGCCGCCGTGGCCGCAGGCCCGATCAAGCGCTGTTTTTGAGGGGGCTGCAGTCCCGCTCAGGGGCTTTGTGGAACGCCTTTCTCTCCGTTGGGTGAGAAGGGCGTTTTATTTTTACGGCGCACAGACTGCGGCAGGCGGAAGGAGCGTATCATGAAGCGCAGAAACTTTCTTGTTTGTCTGGCGGCGGCCGCCCTGGCGCTGGGCGGGTGCGGCCGGCCGACACCGGCGTCCAGCCCGGCGGCTTCCGGCGAGGCCGGCCCCGCCGGTCCTGCCGGGACAGACCATTCCTACCCGGTGACCATCACCAACTACGACTACGCCGGCAACGAAGTCAGCTACACTTACCAGCAGGCGCCCCGGCGGGTGGTGGCGGTGTACCAGGGCTCCATCGAGACCATGATCGCCTTGGGGCTGGAGGAGCACGTGGTGGCCTGCTACGGGCTGGACAACCCGGTCAAGGAGGAGTGGCAGGCGGGCCTGGCACAGATGAACTATCAGCAGGAGCCCTTTGCCCCCGACCGGGAGACGGTCACTCTGCTGCAGCCCGACTTGATCCTGTCCTGGGGGTCGCTGTTCAGCGACAAGCAGCTGGGAGACGTGGCAAACTGGAACGCAAAAGGGGTGGCGACCTATATGAATACCAACACCCGCCCGGGCGGCCATCCCCGCACCCTGCAAAATGAGTACGCCGACATCCTCAATCTGGGCCGCATCTTTGGGGTGGAGGACCGCGCCCAGGCGCTGGTGGACCAGATGCAGGCCGCCGTGGAGGACACGCTGGCGTCGGTGGAAGGGCTGCCCCCGGTGACAGCCGCCGTGGTGGAACCTTTGAGTGGCAGCGTCACCAACTATGGAGCCAGCACCCTGGCGGGGGACATGGTCACCCAGCTGGGCGGCGTGCTGGTCCAGCCGGAGGGCAGTGAGATGGGCAAGGAAAACCTTGTCACCGCCGACCCGGACGTGATCTTTGTGGTGTACATGGCCTATTCCGGGGAGGACCCGGACAGCGTCATTGCCAGCCAGCTGGCCGCCATCACCCAGGACCCCGCGCTGGCCAGCCTGTCGGCGGTGCGGCAGGGGAGGGTGTATCCCATCATGCTGGGGAACGTCTATGCCGCAGGCCCCCGGGTGATGGACGGCATCCAGGCCATTGCGGCGGGCCTCTACGGTGATCTGACATGAGGGCGCTGCGCAGCCGCACCGGCTTTTTGTTGGCGCTGGGAGTGCTGGCGGCGGCGCTGCCCGTCTCGCTGGCAGTGGCGGCGTCCTTTGGCACCAACGCCCTGCCGGTAGACCAGGTGTACACGATCATCCGGTGGGAACTGGGCCACCTGCTGCTGGGCCAGACCATCCCGGCCCAGTGGGCCCCCGGCACGGCGGTGCACGATGTGGTCTGGCTGATCCGCCTGCCCCGGCTGGTGCTGGCGGCAGCCGTCGGGGTCTGCCTGTCTCTGTGCGGCGTGGCGATGCAGGCGGTGGTCCAGAACCCCCTGGCCGACCCTTATATACTGGGCATTTCCTCGGGGGCGTCCCTGGGGGCTACGCTGGCAGTGCTGCTGGGGGTGGGCGCGGCCCTGGGGCAGAACGCCGTGGGCGTCATGGCCTTTTTGGGGGCGCTGGCCGTCTCCTGCGCCGTGGTCTTTCTGGCCAATCTGGGAGGCCGGGCCAGCCCGGTGAAGCTGCTGCTGGCCGGGTCGGCCCTGTCGGCGGTGTGCGGGGCTTTCTCCAACTTTGTGGTCTACCAGACGGGGCCGGACCAGGCCGCCAGTCAGGTCATGCGCTGGACCATGGGCAGCCTGGCCGCCGCCAGCTGGCCGGTCAACGGGGTGATGCTGGGCATCGCCGTCCTGGGAACGGCGTTCTTTCTCAGCCAGAGCCGCGGGCTGAACCTGATGCTGCTGGGGGACGAGACTGCCCGCACCCTGGGGGTTGACCTGCACCGGCGGCGTCTGGCCTGCCTGGCGGCGGCCGCCCTGATGACCGGGTTCGCGGTGTGGGCTGCGGGGATCATCGGGTTTGTGGGGCTGGTGGTGCCCCATGTGGTGCGGATGCTGTTTGGCACCGACCACCGGCGTCTTGTGCCCCTGTCGGCCCTGACCGGCGGGCTGTTTTTGCTGTGGGCCGATGTGCTGTGCCGGGTCATTCTGCCCGGCAGCGAACTGCCCGTGGGCATCCTGACCTCCATGCTGGGGGCGCCGGTGTTCCTCTGGCTGATGGCCCGCAGCCGCTATCATTTTGGAGGTGGAGCCGCATGAAACTGGAAGTACGCGGCCTGCGGGCGGCCCCCGGAGGGCGGGAGATCCTGCACGGCATCGACCTGGAAGCCCACAGCGGCCAGATGGTGGGCCTGATCGGTCCCAACGGCAGCGGCAAATCCACCCTGCTGCGGTGCATCTGCCGGGCCTTGCAGCCCACCGGCGGGGCGGTGCTGCTGGACGGCGCCGGCCTGGAACAGATGAACCTGCGGCAATCTGCACAAAAAATGGCCGTGGTGGCGCAGCACAACGCCTATGCTTTCGACTTCACGGTGGAGGAGCTGGTGCTGCTGGGCCGCACGCCCCACAAACGCCCCCTCGAACGGGACACCTCCGCCGACCGACGCATCGCCGCCCAGGCCCTGGCGCAGGTAGGGCTGGCAGGGTTTGGGCCGCGCAGCTATGCCACCCTCTCGGGCGGGGAACAGCAGCGGGTGATTTTGGCCCGGGCCCTGGCACAGCAGACGCCCTGCCTGCTGCTGGACGAACCCACCAACCATCTGGACATCAAGTATCAGCTGGATATGCTGGATCTGGTGCGCGGCCTGGGCCGGACTGTTCTAGCGGCGCTGCACGACCTGAACCTGGCTGCGGCCTACTGCGACTGGCTCTATGCGCTGCAGGATGGCCGGCTGGTGGGCAGCGGCGCGCCCCAAGACCTGCTGACCCCCGCCTTCATCCGCCGTGTCTACGGCGTGGATGCCCAGGTGCAGCAGCTGGACGGCCAGCTGGTCGTCCTGTACCGCCCCGCCCGCCGGGAGGGTACGTAAAAAGGACCCGCATCCGCCCACGGCCGCAAATTTGCCCCCTGATCCTCATAGATTAAAACGAATGCGTTTATCTACCGGATCAGGAGGCTTTTTGTATGCTGCTGGCACTGCTTCAATTTTTTTCGGCCCAATTTCTCTACCTCGCGCTGCACCTGGAATCGGGCAGCTTCCCGCGGCCGCTGACGCCCAAAGAGGAGGCCGCCGCCTTCGAGGCGCTGCGGGCCGGCGACAGCGCCGCCCGGGAAAAGATCATCCAGCACAATCTGCGCCTGGTGGCCCACATTGCCAAAAAATACTACGCCCTGCCCAGCGACCAGGACGACCTCATCAGCATCGGCACCATCGGCCTGATCAAAGCGGTCAACACCTTTGACAGCACCCGCCGGGCCCGCTTCTCCACGTATGCCAGCCGGTGTATTGAAAATGCGACCCTCTCGCCAAGGCCCTTTTGGAGGACCTGGCTGGAAAAGCGGGCCGGATTTTCAGGCTTCCGCCGGGGTGGAGCTTCTTTGGACAAATTGCGCCCCGTATCTTCCTTTTGAGCCGCGGTGGGACCTTATTTGCACCTCTTTGCCTCCACTCCTTCCGCCTGTCTCCGGCCTGCCGGTTATCGGAAGCACGAAAACTCCATCACCTTGGCGGCAGCTATGCACAAGCAGTCACCGTACCTGAACGGCTACGATGGCTCCGCCACAGCCAAGGTCTGCTGCAGAAGGAAGCCGCCGCCCAGGCGGGCATCCCCCTTCCCCGTTACATCGACATGGAGACCGGCGCCTGTACCCACTACCCCGCCGCCGTCATGGACAAGCTGGCGGCTCTCTATCAGGTGCCGGTGAAGGAGCTACTGGACGAGTATAACCTCTTCCTTTACAAGGGCCAGGCCCGTCAGATCATCGCCCTGCGGGAGAAGCTGGGCCTGAGCCGCACCGCCTTTGCCCGGCAGTTCGGCATCAGTGAGCGCTCCCTGCGGGCGTGGGAGAGCGGGGAGAAGGTTATCAGCAAGGGGTGTTGGGAGAGGTATTTTCAGAGATTGATGGGGATACTATGAGCTCTTTCCAGATTCCCTCCGCAAAGGCCCGGTGGCCTTGTTCCGTAAAGTGTACACCATCGTATGCCAGATCCACACCCCACGCCCCGCCCTACCAATCCGGCCAAATGGATATCCACAGCCGCAGCATTCCAAGCGGGGATCTGCCTCGCTGCGCAGGACGCTCTTTCTGGTGATGGGTGTCATCCTACAATGCGCTCCAATGAATGAGCCGGTCTACCAGTTCATGGACAAGAAACGCTCTGAAGGCAAGCCCTACCGGGTCTACATGATGGCCTCCGCAAATAAGTTCCTGCGCATCTACTACGCTTCTGTGAAAGCCTACTTGGATTCTCTGGAACACGACTGATTTTCCTGCGCTATACCACCTGGCCGGCCGCCATTTCAATTTTGAAATGCTCAGCGGCTTAATTTTCTGTTGCCTTTTTCACTTCCCTAAAAATATCAAATTTCTACTTGACTTTTATTAGCAGGTCTTCCGAATTGTTCTCCTTTATCAAAGCTGTCACTTTGCCATATATCCGAATTGTTCAAGTCTCTCCCGGCACATTCTGCGTTCTTCATCAGTAAACAACTCTGCATATTCCGCCTTAAGAACGTGGGCCTCTACAGATAAATCCAATCGTCCATGCTCCCAGAGCGTAGTGAATCCATCGGTGCCGCCGGGTTTGCTTATTAGCTGCTTTGCCGCAGCCAATCCTCCCTTAGCTCCCAACATTTGAAGAAAGCGACTGGCGTTATAACCACATTCTTTCTTAGCGGTCATATAAATATCTATCATTTCCTGTTCAAAGCGTTTTTCCAATATTGTCATATGGCATCTCCTATTTAAACATCTCGTCGTTCCAAACCAATCGCACCAACTGTACCAGTAGGGCAACACGCTCCGTAATTTCGGCTTTACCAAACTGGTCATAAGCCTTGAAATTTAGGCCGTTGTCAGCAATAAATTTCTTGAATTTCGGATTATTCTGATATGCAAGCTGCCCCAAAGACTCGGTATAAATATTACCTTCGTTTGAGCAATATTTACTCAGCTTGTAGCCATAGCGTGAATCGTTCAAGCTGGCATTGATGCTCTTATGCAGCAACAGTAGCGCACCAACACTATTTCTCCAACGCCTGAAATCCTCCTGATCTGTATACTCATCAGTAAACCACTCATAGTGATCGGTGATGATATGCTCGATTTCAAAAGGATTCTTAGTCTGGGTATTCATGTAGTTGCAGTAGTTGGACGCAACGCCAGTGCTTTCTTCGATAAATCCGGTAACACGGGCCAGAATGTTTTTGATGTACTTCTTGGTAAAACTGTTCAGTCCCCAATCCGGCAACGCCACTTCCGGCTTAAAATCGAGATTATCGTATTGCTGCTGCAACTTCTGCTTCAGTGTTGCAATATCGCACATACGAATGTCCTTTGTCACATTGAACACGAAATTCTTAATGGTACTATAGTCCACGGAACGATAATTGGTTACTCTGGATACAATAAGAATATCGATAAATCTTGCTGTCAGGTTGATTTTTTCAATAATTACAGGCCACGGATCTTCATAGCAAATAGGCGCAAGAAGCAGCTGCGGCTGCAAGGTGAAATTAACCTGAGCATTGTAGTATACATATTTTGTCTCTTCTGCAAAAACAGTTTCAGCCTGACGAATGCGCTGGTAGACCTCAGCAAATTTAGCAAATTTCTTTATAAACAGTTCAAAATCCGCAGAGGCGTCCAATCCCAACTTGTCACGCTCATCACGGACCCACTTGTGGAACGAGCCACCGATGATATCAAAATCCTTGTTAACCGCACCAGCTTTAGTTTCACGGATGGTTTCAGCGTAATGCGCACGGAGCCATGCCTTAATAAAGGTCTCGTCTCCTTTATCATCGTCCTTTTTCAGAATGAGGACCATGTCTTTCCACACACCATTCATCTTTTCACGAACGGCATCGTCCCTGATTTCAGACAAAATGTAACCTTTCAGCATTTCTGTAGATGTCAGGCTCAAACCACGGTCATTCATGGTTACGAACACTTTATGAGCATCCTGTTCCGTGGTGGCTACGATTTCAATAAAGAATACTTTCTCTGCAAGCCAATCACAGAAGTGAAGAAGCATATCATCTGTAATATCAGCCGGAAACACATCAACGATATCCGTGTAGCGACCATACAGATTTCGCACGGATTCGCCGCAGTTCGTCATATCAAAATCCTTGTTGTTAAAGATGGCTTCCATGCACTCCTGACGGTCATCTACATTGATGTTAAAGGATTTCGTACCGAAAGACTCCGAGAAAATCATAGTCTCAATCATGTTATAACTCTGACCAATTTTCTTCAGACGATTGTTCAGGTACATCAGCAGCAATGTCAAAGATGAAAAACGCTGCTGGCCATCGATAATAGCATTTTCACGTCCTGCCAAAACGATGGACCCCATAAAATATGCACCGTACTCCGCTACAGCCGGACGGGAATCACCCGGCTTATAGTTATCCAGAAATTCAGATGTAAGGTCATCGATAAGTTCTTCGATGTGCTTACGCTGCCACATATATTCTCTCTGATAATAGTGGATGGAGTATTTTGTGTTTTGTAATAATTGTTTTAGATTCTTCGGTGAACCTTCTATCTTTTTCATCGGTGTTCTCCTTAATATCTATATCGTGTTATTCCTCATCTTCAAAAAGGTCAACATCGATTTCTTCGGAATCCAGTATTCCTATCGGATATTCACGAATCCATCCCGTAATATGAATAATTTTTCCGCAGTACGGACATTCGCAGTCAGTAGCACTATCAAAGCTATAAACCGCATCAGGACCCATACCATTTTCCTTTTCAAAATTACTTACATCTTGAAGATAATCTTCTAAGTCAACCTACCTCTTAGAAAATATCTTCTGATGTCCTATTTACATCTATAATCCTTTGTCGGGTTATCAGTCAATACCAATGCAGTTTATATTAGCCGATTTTACAGATCATTTTATGTTCGGCTATAGGCAATTCGGTCGATCTCTATTGCTATCATCTTTTTCGAATCCGAT
>ERZ1090864.648-NODE-650-length-18486-cov-7.469481_pt1 | contig 18486 bp, 17 predicted proteins | sample MGYA00478479_ERZ1090864 | MGnify/ENA primary metagenome ERZ1090864 (study PRJEB33644, sample SAMEA5815743) | chicken gut metagenome | biome: Chicken; feature: Gastrointestinal Tract; material: Caecum | place: Ireland | collected 2019-01-01 | study: A study of the...
CGTGGGCTCGGAGATGTGTATAAGAGACAGTATCTCTTCTCCCCCTTCTCTTTTTACATTGTAAGCAGTTTTATTCCCGAGAACATCTTATGCAGCCTGTATTCATCAAACGGCAGATACTCTGCGATCGTAAGACCTGCCACATCCGCACTTTCCTCGATCAGCCGGAGAATCTCTCCTATTCTTTTGATGGTCATCTTCCCGCCGCCGGAGCCGTCCCCCACTAATTCAGGATTTGCAAAATACGTGGAATGAAACGAGTGCTCGTCTAGTACATCGATATCGAAGTGGATAAGAATATGGTCGAATCTCTCTGCAAATGCTCTGATCTCCTCATCGCTGACAAGCTCTTTGTCCTGTATTTTATAGTCCACGCCTGCCTTATCTAAAAATGCTTTCTGGTAGTCATGCAATGGCTGTAATCCTACATAGAGAATCTCATCAGCGGAAAATGCTCTGTTTTTCATCAATCCGCTTAACTGCTCCGCTCCATCTCCCATCAAACTGCCAAGCACCATAGCGTGGGCGTTCGGATATCCATCTTTTCGAGTGGATACATCCGGATGTGCGTCGATCCATATAATCCCCACATTCTCATATATACCATGTAAATAGTCAAATGGAGCAAGCGACACGATGCAGTTTCCGCCTATCGTGATCACCCGGTCGGGCTTCTCCTCTGATAATTTTTTCTGCGCATCTTGAATCCCTGCCAGTACTTCATCCTCAGCATAGATCCCGTTTGTAATCTGCTTTTCTTTTCCGTCCGGCGGAAGGATATCCACCTTTATCGTTGGCTGGTCCGGATTAGGCGGAAGGATATGCTGGAGAAGGTTTGCGCCAAAATAATAAGTCTCCAGTCCACCGCTCACATGGTCCGGATATAACAATCTGATTGTTTTCATTTTTTCTATACTCCATGATCTTTACGTTTCATGTATACTGCCCGCTTATTTCTTTAACTGCAGGCCGTCCTTGAATGCTTCGCCGACTCATTCCGTAACCTTATAGCAGCCGTGTGTATATGGATCAAATGCAATCGCAGCAACCTGGGAGATATCAACCTTATTATCACCATCCATGACCTCCTCATCAGCAGTCGTATTTACCACTGATTGGCAGCCAAAATATGCTCTGCCTGACGATACACTTTTTCATGAATTTCTAGCTTTATTGTTTCGTAAGCCATATACACACTCATCTACAACATTGCAAGGTAACTGTCCAGCCTTTCATTTACATACCCTGCAAACAACTTTTCCATCGCTCCCAGATTGTATTTTGCATGATACTCGTCAAAAGCATTGTAATACGCAATCCTATCTGCAAATTTAATATCAATCGGCGGATATCCTGCCTTCATCAATTCCATGTTCACAAGTAGTCGTCCTGTGCGGCCATTGCCGTCGATGAAAGGGTGAATCGCTTCAAATTCGATATGAAACCGCGCAAGCCGGGGAATCATATGCTCTGTGCTGTTTCTGTAATCCTCCAGCAGCTGTTCCATCCTGGGCTGAATCAGATAAGGCTGTACAGGTTCATGCTTTGCCCCCATAATTCTTACCGGAATTCTTCTATAAACTCCTCTGTCATCCTTTTTATCTGCCAACACCAGATAATGAATCTGTTTAATAATACCCTCCGATAACGGTAACTGATCCTTTACTAAGTCCCGCACAAAATCAAAGGCTTCCTTATGCCCGACCGCCTCCATGTGATCTTTCAAAGGCTTCTGATCAATCGTCAATCCACGCAGTACCATGTCTGTCTCACGCAAAGTCAGCGTATTTCCCTCGATTGCATTGGAATTATAAGTGTATTCAACCACAAACTGCTCTGTCAGCCGCTCTACCTCACCTTCCGTCAAAGGGCGTCTGGCATCCAGTTCTGCTTTCTTCCTGTCAATGCTCTCAAGCAGGCTTTCGGAAGATTTATACCGTCCGTCCTCCGGTTTCTTCGCCTCTGCTGGAATCCGGTAGCTGCGACCTTCACGAATTACGCCTAGAACTTTCCCTTCCGAGCATAATATCCGTACTCTTCTATCTGAAATTCCCCATTTCTCTGCGGCCTGTTTTACTGACATATACATAATTTTGCACCTCGCTCCCAGTAATAGCATTATACCCTGTTATCGGAACAATAGCAACGCTATCGGAATAATATTTTTCATTTATCGGAATAATGCAAAAGGTTCGGCAGTTGTGTTTCCAACTCCCGAACCGCTATTTTATACTTCTTGATTTTAAGCATATCATTCGTAGTAAAATCGTAGTATCCCACCGCTCCTATTGCCCCGATTTGACGCAATTCAGCCGACAAAGGCCGCCAAGAGACTCATACTCTGACTCCTGCCGTGGCAGGCGAATAATATTTTTTCATATATTTAGACTCCTTGTTCTAACTGGTCAATGTTCCCGCTTTGTATAGCACCAATATTTCTTGCGATCCTTTCCTCCGACCAGTTCCACCATTGAATCTCTAATAGTGCAGAAATAGTTTCTTCTGAAAATCGCTTTTTTATTGGTTTTGCCGGAACACCGCCAACAATCGTATAGGGAGGAACATCTTTTGTGACAACTGCACGAGTTCCAATAATCGCTCCGTCTCCAATCGTGACACCAGCTAAAATAGCAGCTTCATAACCAATCCAAACGTCATTTCCTATGATAATATCGCCTTTATTATCCCATGCGTTTGTTACGTCTTTCTTCTCTAATCCCCATTCCTCAAAAAACAATGGAAATGGATAAGTGGACAATGAAGACAGCGTATGATTGGCACTGTTGAAAAGAAATTTTGCACCACAAGCAATGGAACAGAATTTCCCAATCTGCAGTTTGTCACGGTTTATCGGATAGTGGTACAATACATTGTTTTTCTCAAATAACGTCGGGTCATTTACAAAATCATTATACATTGTAAAATCTCCAACCGTTATATTGGGATTCGTGATTACATGTTTCAAATATATCGTTTCTTTATCTCCTGTACGGGGATAAATCTGTTTTCCTGGAATAGTCATTTAAAATCCTCCTGTCAATTTGAATAATCTCTATTTAACTATTCCAGATAAAGCAATGCAGAGTTTCACCTAAACCACCTTTCTTTTAATTTAAGGACGATCCTATTAGAATAGATCTGTTTTTACACAAACACATACTTCCTCAGCCGCTCAAACGCCTCTTCCACTCTCGTCCGCGGCGACGCCAGGTTCATCCGGATATGGCAGGGTCCGCCGAACGCTCTCCCGTCCTGCCAGCCGACGCCCACCTTCCATCCGTCTCTCAACAGGTCATCAATGGACTTTCCGCTTTTCCTGCAGTATTCCGTACAGTCAAGGAAGAGCATGTACGTTCCCTGGGGATCCGCCACGTCTACGCCGGTAAAGTGTTTCCGGATAAAATCTACGGCAAAGCAGGCATTTCCCTCCAGCACGGTCCGCAGTTCTTCCAGCCACTCATACCCTTCCGGCTGATACGCTCCGATCAGGGCGTGCATGGAGAGAACATTCATCTCATTGTAGTGCGTTGCGTGGCCATGACCGCAGATCCGGTCTCTCAGGTAACTGCTGTAGATAACGTGAAAGCTGCCGATCAGACCGGCAAGGTTAAATGTCTTGCTCGGCGCGTAGGCTGCCGCCACATGCTCTCTCGCCCAGTCATTCGTCATCTGGGTCGGGATATGTCGATGCCCGGCAAAGGTAAGGTCCGCCCAGATCTCATCGCTGATCACATAGCAGTCGTTTGCCTCATAAACCTCCATCGCCCGCTCCAGCTCCCAACGCTCCCATACGCGGCCGGTGGGGTTGTGCGGGGAACAAAAGATGGCAAGATGGATGTGGTTCTCTTTCAGCTTGCGGTCCATGTCTTCATAGTCCATCCGCCAGATCCCGCTGCTGTCTTTCTTCAGTGGACTGTGCACGGATACCCGCCCCAGTCCCTCGATATCCTCGCGGAATCCGAGGTAGAACGGGCTGTGAAGAAGGATCTTATCTCCGGGGTCCGAGAGCACCTGGACGGCGCTCGTCACAAAACCGTGCACTCCGTTCTCATAACCGATATGCTCTTTCTTAAGCCCGGTCACACCGAAATGATGTTCCTGCCACCGGATGATGGAATCATAATATTCCTCTGACGGGCGAAAATATCCGAACGCAGGGTGCTGTACTCTCTTCATTACGGCTTCCGTAACGGAGGGACAGGTGGGAAAATTCATGTCCGCCACCCACATGGGGATAAAATCAAATCCTTCCATGGGCTTCTCCGGCTCGCTGCCCCATACCTTCTCTCCTACGCTGTCTATGGCAAGAGCATCCCTGCCCCTGCGGTCCATGGTCGATGTAAAATCGTACTTCATAAAATGCCTCCGATCCTTCTGCGCTGTTATGAGAAAAGCGCAGGTGCTTCATTCATATTAGCAAAAATTGAAGTGCCTGTACATCCCCTTGCCTCTTTCTGATCCGCATTCTAATCCCACAGACTGAAGAAATACTCTTTCAGCATGTCCATCGCCTCATCCTTTGATGCATTCCGATATTCTTCTATCTTTTTCTCCTCCGCAAAATATCGATGTGATATTTCTTTGTATTCCGGCAGTTCATCCATAAAGTGCACGGTTCCCCCTCCGCCGCGTTTACGATTTTCTTCTAATTCCTTTTCCGTCTGTAATTTTTCGCCCAGGAAACCGTATTTTTCTGTAAATTCCTTATGCGCTTTCGAGTATTCTTCTTCGTAAGGATTCTGTCTGGTACATGTATATTCATTCGATTCTCTCCACAGAAAGATCATGCGGTCTAAGAGCTTATCCCATTCTTCGTGACAGGTATCATTGACTAAGATTCCGTCTTCATTCGTATAATTTTCACCCAGAAAACCGGGCGAACCGTGCCGCTTATCCCGCAGATCCTGCAGCATATCCGGGATCAGGTTCTGCAGATACCGGCACATATTCCATTTATCGCAGTCTGCGTATCCGCGGGCAATGCGCTGCCGGCTCCAGCGGCAGCACTTTCTGAAGTATTTGATCCTTGCTATGATTTTATTCTTTTCTCCCAGTCCGCACATCAGGAACCCCTCTTTGTTCCAGATGTTGTTAGCAGACTCTGCTTTTTCCCTTTTCATCATTATCCTCCCGAGTAAAGAAAAAACCGCGACATACACCGCATCCTTTCTTCTAAATGGTATTGCCCACATTACAGCCATGAGGTTCATCCCCGGCCAATCAGTTCAGCACCTTAACCTGTCCCATGGATTTCAGCACATTTCTATGCCTGAAGAAAAGTTCCCTGTTTATCAAAGACTGTTTAAGAAGAAGATCATTGACCATTCACAGTTGAAAGTTCAGACAAAACCCAAAACGATTAACGCCCCAGATGTTCTTCCACATCTTTCATGTCTCAATACTCTGAAGACGGGATTTGAACCCGCGACATCATGGTTTCCGGCCATGTGCGCTACCAGCTGCGCCACTTCTTTATCGAGCGATCCAATTTAATCAGAATTGGTATTTTCACCATGCAGCATTACCCCGCTGCGGGGGAACTGAGTCCGGGATTTTCGTAATGCAGGCAATGCATTTATGCGATTTCAATAAACGTAGTTGCGTTGGATACTTTGATCTGTGTATCCAGCTCTGTGAGAAGTGTATTCCTCTTTTCCTCAAGCTGTTCCAGCTTCTTCTTCACATCCAGCGGATCTACAAGCTCCGTTGTGTTCTCTTTTACATATGCGTCAACCACGCCCAGCGGTTTATCATCTTTTGCCTTTGCATCGCGGCCTAAAATGCTCAGTCTCATACTTTCGGCAGTGTTCTGAAGCTGACTGTTCTTCAGATCACAGAAGCGCACGCGTTCATTGTATTCGGTGTTTAATTTTTCGTGCAGTTTTCCTTCAAAATCAGCCTCTCCGTCGTAAGAGTCCATGCCCCGCAGCCTGCTCCTTAAGGAGAGCGCTCCGGCCACTGTAAACGTTCCGTAAGCGGTCTTTACTTCTGTCCTGGCGTTGGAATCTACGATCGCAGCGTCGATCTTCTGGAAACGTTCGATCAGGTCAAGGATCTGCTGATAGGAAGCTTCCGCCTCTTTCGCATATTCTGCCCTGTCGATCCGCTTCGCATAAACTTTTTCTTCATTCGGCCTGACCGTATCTACAAAGCTTGCTTTCACAATTTTATCGCCTATCTTCTTTACCAGCAGGTCTCTCTCGTCCAGTGCCTGCGTCACAAGCATTTTTTCGCTCATAAAAACTCCTCCCTTAAAACGATTCCTGATCTTTATAAGAATCATTTTAAGGGAGGTCACTGCATTTGTCATTGAACTTGTAGTATAAAAGTTCTACGCTGCTTTGTGTTCCAGCAGCCTGTCGTGATATGCCTGCAGGCGTTTCACACGGGCGCTCTGTCTGCCCGCTGCTTTATAATCGTACTGTCTGTTTCCGCACAGCATCTCATCTACCGGGAGCTGAAACAATTCGCTCAGCGCATACAGGTTATCAATGGTCGGCATGCTGATCCCGTTCAGCCAGTGGTAAACACTCTGGATGCTGCCAAGCCCGAGATACTGCTGGACGTCTTTCACGGACAGCGCGCGCTCATCCATGATCCTGCGCAGATGTATCCCGGTTTCCTTTTTATCGATCACAGGGAACAAAATCCTCATCACCCTTCCAGTACTTCAACAAGCTCGATCCTGAAGTTCAGCTCTTTTCCCGCCATCTCATGGTTCGCATCGAATGTGATCATCTTCTCGTCCTTCTCCACGACCTTGACCGGGAACGGCTGTCCGAACTGGTTGGACAGATAGACCTGCTGTCCCGCCTCAAGATCCTCAGAGCCCGGGAGCTGCGCGATCTCAACAGAAAAGACAGCGCTCGGGTCCGGCATGCCGTACGCTTCTTCCGGCATCAGGTGCACATCCACTGCCTGTCCCACTTCCATGTCCGCTACGGCTTTGTCAAAGCCCAGGATCATCTGCCCGGCGCCGCACACAAATTCCAGCGGCTCCCCGCGGTCGTAGGAAGAATCGAACTGGGTCCCGTCATTGAAGGTTCCTCTGTAATGGGCGCGGCAGGTTTTTCCTACATTGCGTCCGGTAAACGCAGGTCTGGAGCCGCATCCCCCGCCGCAGCTGCTTCCGCACCCGGAACCGCAGGAATGCCCCTCATCGTGGCCGCCGCAGCTGTGCCCGTCCTCATGATGGTGATGGTCACAGTTTGCGCCGGTGGAAACCAGCTCGCCTTTCAGGTAGGCTTCCACCGCCTGGTCCGCATCTCCCTCGGCGCCTGCGCACACTTCAACGCCTGCCTCGGCGAGAGCTGCCTGGGCTCCGCCGCCAAGGCCGCCGCAGATGAGTACGTCGACGGAACGGTCAGCGAGAAGCCCTGCCAGCGCGCCGTGTCCGACCCCGTTGGAACCGATCACTTCACTGGATACTACCTTATTATCCTCTACCTCATACACTTTAAACTGCTCTGTTCTTCCAAAATGCTGAAAGATGTTTCCGTTATCATATGTTACAGCTATTTTCATCTCTTTAACTCTCCTGTCTCGTATAGTTCTTCTTTATCCATTATCAATATTCTGCTGATAATGTCAATATCGGATTTGTTGACAAACAGAATCCCAACTGCTAATATTTTCAGGAAATACATTATAATAAGAAGGGCTGTAACTGCGCCGGAAAGGATCTGTTCAAATGAACCCTCTAAAAAGAATCTACTGCAGGACCTTTCAGACAGGCTTAAAGATCGCCCTGCCGTTCCTGCCCTACCGGAAACCGAAGATCGTCGGCAGCGTAAAGGCCCTGCCGGAAGCCATTCAGAAAAAGAAATGCAGCAAAGTCCTGATCATCACGGATGCCGGGATCCGGAAACTGGGGCTGACCCGCCGTCTGGAGAAAGCGCTGGCGGGCGCAGACATTCCATATTTCATTTATGACGGGACTGTAGCCAACCCTACCACGGATAATGTCGCTGAGGCGATCGAAATCTATCAGAACGAAGGATGCGACTGTATCATCGGTTTCGGCGGCCGCTCCTCATGGCGGTTCCGACCACTGCCGGCACAGGAAGCGAGACAACGCTGGCAACAGTCATCACGGACGCGCAGACACGCTATAAATATGCCATCAATGATTTTCCGCTGATCCCGCGGTACGCGGTCCTCGACCCGAAGGTCACGCTGAGCCTGCCGCCGTTTATCACGGCAGCCACGGGCATGGACGCCCTGACCCATGCAGTGGAGGCATACATCGGCAATTCCACGACCTACGGGACACGGCAGGACGCCCTGCTGGCGGTAAAACTGATTTTTGAAAATATTGATACTGCTTACAATGACGGCGGCAATGTGGAAGCCCGCCGCAATATGCTCCACGCATCCTTCTACGCGGGATGCGCATTTACCAAATCTTACGTGGGGTACGTCCACGCGATCGCACTTTCCCTTGGCGGCGAATATAATGTGCCCCACGGTCTGGCGAATGCGGTGATCCTGCCGATGCTTCTGGAAGCTTACGGAGAGAAGATCCACAAAAAGCTGGCCCGTCTTGCCGTTGCGGCAGGTATCGCGGATGAGGATACCCCCTGCGGGGAAGCTGCCGGCCGGTTCATACAGGCTGTGAAAGATATGAAGAAACGCTTCGGCATCGGCGATCATATCCCGGAAATCCAGGAGACGGATATCCCGAAGCTTGCGCATTATGCAGACAAAGAGGCGAATCCGCTCTACCCTGTCCCCGTCCTTATGGGCGCGCCGGAGCTGGAGCGGTTCTACTACATGCTGATGCCGGAGTCAGATGAAGACGCCGGAAATGAAGGCGCCAAAAACGAAGTTTCTGAAAATGAAAGTTTTGAAAACAGGAATGTAACAGAAATGAAGACCCCAGGGAAAGGAGCAGACGAAGATGACAGAACAGGAAATTAAAGATATTGTCACAAGGCAGAGGAAATATTTTCAGACCGGAGCCACGCTCCCGGTCAGCAGCCGCCTTACGGCGCTTCAGAAGCTCTATCACGCCATCTCCGGCCATGAAGCAGAAATTCATGACGCGCTGAAAAAGGATCTAGGGAAAAGCGGGTTCGAGAGCTATATGTGCGAGACCGGCATGGTCTTAGAGGAGATCAGCTACATGCTGAAGCACACGCCGAAATTCGCACGGGAGCAGCGGGTGCGCACGCCGCTGGCGCAGTTCCATTCCCGCAGCTATAAAAAACCGTCGCCCTACGGCGTGACGCTGATCATGAGCCCTTGGAACTATCCGTTCATGCTGACCCTCTCCCCGCTTGTCGACGCGCTTGCCGCGGGGAATACGGTGGTCGTAAAGCCCAGCGCTTATTCGCCCCACACAAGCGAGGTGCTCCGGCTCATCCTGTCCGAGTGCTTTGAACCCCAGTATGTGGCTGTGGTGACCGGCGGACGCGCGGAGAACACCTGCCTTCTGCACGAGCATTTTGACTACATCTTCTTCACCGGCAGCCAGAACGTGGGAAAGGAAGTCATGCGGAACGCCGCCGAATATCTCACGCCTGTCACCCTGGAACTGGGCGGAAAGAGCCCCTGCATCGTGGACCAGACCGCAGATATCAAGCTTGCGGCAAAAAGGATCGTCTTCGGGAAATACTTAAACTGCGGGCAGACCTGCGTGGCTCCGGACTATGTGTACTGCCACCGCTCTGTGAAAGATAAGCTGATCAAGGAAGTTCAGAAGCAGATCCGCAGACAGTATGGGAAACAGCCGCTTTGCAATTCCGATTACGGAAAGATTATCAACGAAAAGCATTTTGACCGGATCCTCGGCCTGATCGATGAGAAGAAAGTCGTCCACGGCGGAGGTTCTGACCGGAGTACACTCCGCATCGAACCCACGGTCATGGACAATGCGTCCTTCTCCGACGCTGTCATGCAGGAAGAGATTTTCGGGCCGGTCATGCCTGTCCTTACATTCGACAGCCTGGACGAAGCCATCCGGCGGATCAACTCCATGCCTCATCCGCTGGCGCTGTACCTCTTCACCTCAGACAAAAAGGCTGCAAGAAAAGTGACGGCGCGCTGCGGCTTCGGCGGCGGATGCATCAATGATACCATCATCCACCTCGCCACCTCGGAGATGGGCTTCGGCGGCTTTGGTGAGAGCGGCATGGGCGCGTACCATGGCAAGACCGGATTTGACACCTTCACCCACTATAAGAGCATTGTGGACAAGAAGACATGGATCGACCTGCCGATGCGGTATCAGCCCTATCGGAAACGAAATGAAAAGATGGTGCGGTTTTTCCTGAAATAATAAGCAGGAGCCGGCGCACGGGAATGATATTGATACGATTCCCTGTGCGCCGGCTCCTGCTTCTATGTTGTGATTAATACGCTCTCTCAGTTGTGATTAATATGCTCCTCAAATGTCCCGAACACTTTCTGCTCCCCGTCTCTTACCATGACCTGTCCTTTTGCGATCACAGTATCAAGTTCCAGCGTGTCCTCTTTCAGCAGACAGATGTCCGCGTCGAATCCTTCTTTGATCCGTCCTTTTCGATCCAGCTTCAGGATGGCCGCCGGGTTGGATGTGATGCCTTTGACCGCGGTTTCAAGCGGAATGCCTTCCTTCTGCACGCACTCCCGAACTTCTTTCAGCAGGCAGGACGCCTTCCCGATGCCGATGCCCTGGAACTCGCCCTTCTCGTTAAAGACAGGAAGGCTTCCCTGACCGTCGGAAGAGATGGTGAAGCGGTCGCTTGAGATGCCTCTGTCCAGAAGCATGCGGATTCCCCGGCATACGCGCACCTCATCGCAGATCGTCTCCCAGTAGTCGATGTCCTCATTTCCGGTAAAATCAATGGTGCCGCCCTCTGCTGCAAAGTCCAGACACTCCTCGAACAGCGCCGCGTTGCGGTTCACATGGGTGGGCAGGAACTGGGACGCAGGGATCTCGGTCTCATGGACCACCCGGCGGATCAGGTCGAGCCTGCGCTCACTGTCTCCCAGGTGGACATTCACGATCCCCGCCTTCCCCGAGAGCATCCCCGCCACTCTGGCGTCCGCCGCGATCCGTGCGAACTCCTCAAAAGTAGGCTGGGATGAACGGTGGTCAGAGATTGCCACCTCTCCCACACCGATCACCTTGTCCAGCATCATGATATCCTTCATCAGGCTGTCCGTCAGTGTGCGCACCGGCACCTGGTAGGAGCCCGCGTAAGTGTATGTGGTGACTCCTTCATTTTCCAGGGCGTGCGCTTTTGCCAGCAGGGCGGTCATATCCCTGCCCACGCCGTCCGTTCCGATGCAGCCCACCACCGTGGTGATGCCGTTTCGGATCAGGTCGCCAAGAGCAGCTTCAGGCGTCCGTGTGTGGAAACCGCCCTCGCCGCCTCCGCCCAGGATATGCTCGTGGCTGTCGATAAATCCCGGCACAGCAGCCATGCCGCTGCCGTTGATCTCCTGCACCTCAAGACAGCCGCCGAAATCCGCCCGCAGATCCTCTCCGACCGCGGCAATGCGGTCCCCCAGTATAAGAATGTCCTTCACTCCGGCATATTCCGGCTGATAGACTTTCGTGTTTCTGATGATCGTAACCATTGATTTCTCTCCTTATGCCTCAATCTGTTTTTCTGATCTCAATCCATTTCTCCGTGTGTCAAAGCAGTCCGGCCGGCGCCACTTAGAACGCCGGCCGAAGTTATTTTCTGTTTTTCTACTGGAAATTAATCGCAACCGCAATGGCGATAAAGATTGTTCCCATCACGAAGAAGAATGCCTGCATCTTGATCTGGAACTTCGCCCATTTGCCCCACTCGATCCTTGCCACGCCGAGCACACCGATCAAGCTTGCCGACACCGGGGTAAATGCGTCCACAAATCCCGCGCCCAGCTGGTAAGCCAGAACCGCAATCTGCCGGGACACGCCCACCAGGTCTGAGAGCGGCGCCATGATCGGCATGGTCAGGGCCGCCTGTCCGGAGTTGGACGTCACGACCAGGTTGAACAGGCTCTGGAAGATGTACATAAACCATGCTCCCAGGAATGCCGGAACGCCGTCAAGCACATTTCCGATGCCGTACAGAATTGTGTTCAGCACAGACGGAACGTCCGCGTCAGAACCGCCCAGTACGAGAAGGATTCCCTTCGCCATACCAACGACAACCGCCGTGCCTGCCAGGTCTGCGATACCGCCCTGGAATGCGGAAGCCATGCCGTTAATGGTCATGCCGTTCAGCTTGAAGATGATTGCGATCACACCTGCCACGAATCCCATGACAAAGAACTGGGACGCGATCTCCGGGATATAGAATCCGCGCTGGGTAACGCCCCAGATGATCCAGATCAGGACAGCCAGCATTTCCAGAAGGATCAGCTTGTGTCCCAGGTTGAACTCCCGCTCTTCGTCTGTCACCGTATCCATGCGGCTGCGGAAGTAAGCGTCTCCCGCATATACCACAGATTTCTGCGGCGTCTTGCGCACGCCCTCCGCGTAAACCATCATGAAAGCGGCTGCCGCAAGTGTCACGACTACCCACATGACCAGACGGAAGGTCGCTCCGGAAAGGACCGGTACTCCCGCGATTCCCTGCGCCACTGCAACAGAGAATGGGCTCATCCATGACACGGCATTTCCCACCTGGGAGGCCACATAGGTCACGGTCACCGCTACGATGGAGTCATACCCCAGTGCGATCACAAAGGGCACCATGATCATGGCAAAGGGGATACACTCTTCCGCCATGCCGAAGGTCGCCCCGCCCAGTGAGAACAGGATAAAGAGCAGCGGCAGAGCCAGACGCTCCAGTCCCTTTGTCTTTCTGATGAACGCATAGATCCCCGCGTCGATGGCTCCCGTTTTCATGATAATGCCGAAGGAACCGCCGATCACAAGGATCAGCGCACATAAGCCGACTGCGGAGCCGGAACGGTCGCCGGTCACAAGTCCCTCGAACACATAGTTCATAAACCCGAAGCCGCCGAAGTCCTGGGTTCCCCAGATGCCCGCCGTCTTGTGGAGCTTTTCGCTCGTATCATAGAAATCCTCGCCGTACAGGCTGTACATCTCATCGTCACTGATGCCGACCGCGTCCAGGTCTGCCTGAGTCCACGCAGAAGAATCCGTTTCCAACAGTGCGGAGAGCGCCTCGGGATCCACTTCCATCTCGTCCATCAGTTCCTGATCCTTGCTGATATCAGCAAGCGCATCCGCCACAAAATCCGTGTCCAGGTTATAGCTGTAGCGGAACGTATCCGCCATGAGGACCGTCCTTGTAGCTGTCTCGCCGTTGGCGTCCTGATACTCGATCTCGTGGGTGCTGAATTTTCCCGCCGGGATCAGAAATGTCAGAAGCCAGCAGGCAACCACTACGAAAAAGATAATCGCATAAGTATGGGGCGTCTTCAGCTTCGTAAAGTCCTTTTTTGCTGAAGGAACACGCCCCTTTTTGTTCTTTCCAAACATTGCACTTGTCTCCTCCCTTTAAATATGCACCCATTATTGTAACCGAATGCATAAAAATACACAATATAAAAATTACAGGAATCGACAAGATTTTATAGCCCAACAGTTCAGCCATCAGGCTGTGCGGGCGAGAAAAACATGCCTGCATGGTTTTTCGACCGGGCAGCCTGATGAGCTGAGCGCCCGTTAATGAGGAAAACAGCGGCGGCAGCCGCAGTAAGCACGTCAGTGCGGTTTTCCGAATGGCGCGGCTGAACTGTTAAAGTGTTTTTGCATGATTTTATGCAAATGTCATGAACCATTCCACTGTCTGCGGGTCATAATGTGAGAAGAACAAACTCTTCCCTGTATCCAGAGCCCGGATCTTCTGCATCTCTTCCTCGGTCAGCGCAAAATCAAAGATCTGGAAATTCTCCTCCATCCGTTCCCTGTGCGTAGACTTCGGGATCGCCACGACGCCGCTCTGAATGAGAAAACGCAGCGCGGTCTGTGCGGCCGTCTTCCCATATCGCTTCCCAATCTCAACGAGCGCCGGATTCCGGAAGAAATCATTTTTCCCTTCTGCAAACGGTCCCCAGGACTCGATCTGGACACCGCGGGCTTTCAGATACTTCCGCGCTGTTTCCTGCTGCTGGAATACATGAGTCTCGATCTGATTGACCGCAGGCTTGATCTCCGCAAAATGATAAAGATCGATCAGACGGTCCGGGTAGAAATTTGACACACCGATCGCCCTGACTTTTCCCGCTTTATACGCTTCCTCCATCGCCCGGTAAGTTCCATAATAATCCCCGAACGGCTGGTGGATCAAAAGAAGATCCAGAAAACGAATAAAGAAACAGGCGGGTCCTGGACTGATCCGCCGGAAGACAAGGAGGTTGTTATGTTTACATTAGAAGAACTGGAACAATTCGCCGCATTTGCGGAAGCCGGCACTCTCTCCCAGGCTGCGGAAAAGCTCCATATCTCACAGCCCACGATCACGCGGACCATGCAGCATCTGGAAGAGTGCTTCAAAGTCCCCCTGTTCGTCTGAGGGAAGAACAGGATCTCTCTGAACGAGACCGGGCGCTTTGCCGTGGAGCAGGCGCACCGAGTCCTCGATGCAGCAGACTCCGCCCTGAGGCAGGTACAGGATTACGACCGGAGCCTGCGCACCATCACAGTCAGCTCCTGCGCCCCGGCGCCGCTGTGGTATGTGCTTCCCGCACTCTCCTCCGCATTTCCCCGCATGACGATCGCGTCCTCCCTGAAAGATTCCGCCAGAGTATGGGAAGACCTTTCTTCTGATCTGTGCAGGATCGCTGTCCTTCCTCACGAGAGCCGGAACGACCGTTTCCTGTCGTTTCCGTTCCTCAGGGAGCGCCTGTTCATCTGCGTCCCTCCGTCCCATGCACTCGCCGGGAAAACTTCTGTCACATTCCGCGACCTGAACGGATTTAATTTTCTCCTCAAGTCAGAGATTGGCTTCTGGGACGGGATGTGTCGGGAGAAAATGCCGGCCTCACATTTTCTCGTGCAGAACGATGAGTTTGAATTTAACGAACTGGTCCGCAGCTCTTCCCTGCCCTGCTTCGCCACAGATCTCGCAGATGATCCTGACGGGCTTCTCTCCGGACGCGTCCTCGTCCCTCTCACGGACCCGGAAGCTGATGTGACCTATCACCTTGCCTGCCGTAAGGAAAACAGGGATTACCTGACTATTTTAAGAGAACGGCTCCCACAGTCTCAGGGAAGCACCGGCGCAGGACGGAAATTCAGATAATCTCCTGACACAAGCATATATCTGATCCCGTGAAATTCACCCCGGATACTGTCCCCGAAGCGGCTCTCCCCGTGACAGTGGGAATAGACAACCGCGGAAACGCCGTACTCCTCCGCAATCTCAGTAAACGGCGAAGTCTCTTCCAGAATATTCGTCGGCGGATAGTGGAGGAACATGATGAATTTCCGGTACCCTGCCTCCGACGCCTTGCGGAAAGACTCTCTGAGCCGCCCCATCTCCCACTCCACCAGTTTTTCCGCCCGGGCTTCTTTCTGTTCATCCCACCCGGTGATATTCCCCCACCGGTCCAGATAGAACGGACCTTCAAAAGTAAAGCCCTTTGTCCCCACCAGGGCATAGTCCTCATATGCCGCAAAATTATTCTGCAGGAAAAACAGCCTGTCCTTATACTCCTCGTTCAGACGCTCTGTCTTCTTCGCGTCCCAGAACATGTCGTGGTTTCCACGGAGCAGGATCTTCCGTCCCGGCAGGCGCTCGATGAAGGCGAGGTCCTCCCTGCACTCAGGCAGCTTTCTCCCCCAGGAGTGGTCGCCTGTGAGCACAAGTGTGTCGTCCGGCTTTACGATCCGGTTTACATATTTTTCAATCTTTTTCTCGTGGCGCTTCCATACGCTTCCGAAGATGTCCATGGACTTGTCGGACTGGAAGCTTAAGTGGAGATCGCCGAGGGCGTAGAGGGACATGGGGTGCTCCTTTCTTTCAGCATCAAACCTGTTTTTTCTCAATCATGCAGCGCTTTTTGAAGAAAGCAATTCCGTAACAGAAAACCTGATCGTAATCATCCTCGAACTCTTTTGCATACATTTTCTCATCAATCTGCTGGATCGCTCTTTCGCAGTCATTGTGCAGTGTCTCCAGTGACCTGGCATACTTTGCTTCAAAAACTGCCACTCGTCCGTCAACTGAATCGTAAACGACGATGTCGCTTCTGCCCTCTCCATGTTCTTTGTTGGATTCAACCGTATATCCTGCCCCTGCAAAAATTCCCGCAAGAAATGCATGATAAAAATCTTCTTTATAGTCATGGTAACTGATCGTTTTGCGGAGCAGGCGATTCATCTCTTTGGTCAGACTCTCACTGTCGCCGTTCCAGACAGCCTCAAACAGTGCTTTTCGGTCCCATGTCTTTGCACTGTCGTCAAACCATTTTATAACTGTCGATTCGAAAATCTCCCTGATCTCAAGATTCGGTATCATCAGCGCAGTCTCATTTTCGCGTATTGGAAGAGACAGCTCGTTTTCCCTTACCCCTGTCAGGTACCCTGTCAGATACAGGATGCTCCACAGATTGTCTTCCGAAGAATGCAGATAGTCGTAAGTCAGATTTTCTTCGACATTTTGAACGATATATCCTCCTGAAAGCAGGGTTTCCAGCTTCATTGAAATACTGCTTCCGGCATAGTCTATAAAAGAACGGATGATCGCATTATCGCTGGTATTTTTCCAGTAACCGGACGGCTTCGCCTGTGGGTCAAGCTGAAGATCGTGTACATAATTCATCACATCCCACGGACAGTAAACATCGAAATCTCCGAACCGGTATCCGTCATACCATTTCTTTATATCCTCTTTCTTCTCTGTCAGCCCGGCGTCATGCAGGATTTTTTCCACTTCTTTCTGCGTAAAGCCAAAATACTCATTCAGCCTTGTAGAAGAAACCGTATCGGAAACAAAGTTATTTGTACCGGTAAAAATACTTTCCTTTGCAATCTTCAGGCACCCGGTAATAATCGCAAACCGGAGCGAAGGATTATCCTTCAGCGCAGTAATCATCATAGACCGGATGACTTCAAGCATCTCATCATAATATCCCTGGCTGCTGGCTTTTGCCAGAGGCACATCATATTCATCCAGCAGAAGGATAGCCGGCTTATTGTAGTGTTCAGATAAAAGCTGCAGTATCAGCTGGATTGACCGTCGGACTTCGATTTCTCCTGCCGTGCGCTGTCTGATCTGGTCGAACAGCCTTTTCTCTTCTTCACTGATCCGCTCACTGCTCAACAGGAAATCATATCTTTTATACAGATCAGCGATTTCGTATTTTAACTGCCCATAGGCACTGGAAAATGTCAGCCCATCTACATTTTTAAAAGTCAGAAAGACTGTCGGATACTGATTCATCCATAATCTGCACACTTCTGCATTCCCGGATACTTCCAGACCGTCAAAAAGGGCTCTGCTGTTCCGGGTAATATCAAAAAAGCTGGAAAGCATGCTCATAGCAAGAGTTTTTCCAAATCGCCTGGGACGGGTGATCAGTGTCACCTTGGTTGCTGCTGTCTCCAGAAGTTCGCTGACCAAGGCGGACTTGTCAATATAGTAATAATTATTTTGGCGTATTTCTGAAAAATCAGAAATACCGATCGGGATATTTAATCTTGTCATATCGTTATACTCCTGGTAAATACAGATGATTCCATTCTCTCTAAATAAACTTCCGGCACATTATGTGTAAGCCAGACTCCGTTGACAGAACGGTAAAAGGAAAATCCATCCCGGTGCATCTGACCGCTTTTTACTTCATAGACGATCGGTCTGCCGTGACGCTTCCCCACGGTAACCGCAGTCTCTATGTCCGGCGAGAGATGCACATACATGCGGCTGCCCGGCTTTAGCCCTGTTTTCTCAATCGAAGCGGCATATTTTTCCGCGGTTCCGTGCCAGAGCAGATCCGGCGGTTCTATCGGCTGAAGTTCCAGATCGACCTGAACAGAATGACCCTGGTTTGCCCGGATCTTTGTTCCGTCTTCGCTGAATGAGTATCTCTGCTTCTTGTCTGTTCTGACAATCTCCTCAAGTATTTCCCTGTTAAACTTTTTCTTCTGTGCGATCCCTGCGATCAGTTCATCGACATCAGCCCAGCCGTGTGCGTTCAGGCTGATCCCGATCACTTCGGGATGATGCCGCAGGATGAGGCTCAGATATCTGCTTAATCCGTCATAACTCATTTTTATAGTATCCTTATAAATACGGTTTTATTGAAAACTCGGTCTGTTCCCCGATTTTTCTGCTTGTAAGCTCGAATAAATTTTCTTTCGTAGCAAACAGATTCTTAGGGTTCCGCCCGATTATCAAATACTGATTCTTTCCGTCCAGAGAAATGTATTTTCTTGTCCTGTCATCCAGCAGGATATCTGCATTATCAATTACGATCAGTTTTCCTTGTACTTTACAGATCATATCTAAAATATCTTTCTGATAATCAAGATAATTGATACAGAGAATATCTGGATTCACTGACATGCATTCTTTGATAAAAGAAAAGGCGGCC
>ERZ1090864.650-NODE-652-length-18460-cov-9.421788_pt1 | contig 18460 bp, 18 predicted proteins | sample MGYA00478479_ERZ1090864 | MGnify/ENA primary metagenome ERZ1090864 (study PRJEB33644, sample SAMEA5815743) | chicken gut metagenome | biome: Chicken; feature: Gastrointestinal Tract; material: Caecum | place: Ireland | collected 2019-01-01 | study: A study of the...
CTATTTTCACTCTTCATTTACTCTTCTTTTACTTTTTATTTACTTCTGATCTTTGCTGATGTATAATAGAATAAAAATGGACAGGGTTAGGAGCATAATAGATATGTCTGAGCATTGGAAATCCCCGCTCAATTTCCCGATATTCTTTTGGGCGGCACTCAAAAACAACACGGCCACATCCCAGCAAAACGCTGTAAATATTTTACTATCCGGCGTCCCCCTTACTCTCAGCAACTCTTCCCAGAACACAATCTCAGCGTCAATTGTCTCCGGCTATGTGAATGGGTCAAAGAGAATTTCAGAAGATGTATGCCTCTCCTTCTTTCAGCTGACTCAGGAAGAGCGAATAAAGCGTATGGCAGATGTGGCTGTCAGCAGATCTGACTTCGCCGTAAATGCTTTAGTATACCTGCTGAAGTATGATTACTTGCTCATCGACACTCGGACAAAGGAGAGTCTCCTTCAGTTGCCTTACAAGAAAGAGCCTATATTATTCCTGAGCGAGACTCTTCTGGTGGCCATTAAGCAGAATAATACAAATCTGACCAGGCCAGATAATTTTGTAAAAAATGAACTATTTTCATTCCGGACAATGGCCGTAAATCCAAAGAGTTCCACATTGGATAACGTGGCCACCAATACCCCTACATGTTCCGAAGAAATCACAACATCAACACCTGAGCCATCATTGTCCCCCAAAAAGGCCAAATCCGCACAAAAGAAATGCTTCATACTCCCGCAACGAAAGGACGCGCTAAACAAATTGGGAAGCGGTAAACGTGGAAAATGCATCGATGATGATGAAAAAGAATACTATGTGTTGGATGAGTATGACGACAATGATTATCTGGAAGCTGCCCCATCGGAATTTATAGCCAACATCCTGTTTTTTATAACATTCTCCTGTCCGAAACGTGAGCCGGACAAAACCAACGTCTGTACCACGAGAAAGAACTATCTGCTTCTCAAGCATGACAGATATATGGAGGAGGAGGATCTCTGGAGCGTTCCTTTCTGTTCCTATACGGTTCAGTCAGCGAACGGCATACAAAGGCCACGTACCATTGGCATGATCAAGGAATATTACAAAAAAAATATGCCTCACCTGTCTGATGAGATAAATGCTAATGCCCGACAGCTCCTTTTCCAGCTCAACCTGCTCTCTGGCTGCTCTTTAGAAGAGGGTGACTCATACATAGAATACAAGAAGTCCCCTTCCCAACCTGACCGTCGAAAGTGCTATTACGTGCAGGAATATTTTGTCGTCGGCCTGGATCAAGATGACATTATCAATCTCACAGATCCAAAAGATCTGCATGGATACAGATATTTCCCTTTATCCGACTGGGAAATGGGAGAAGAAAATATTCCGGGAATTAAGAAAGATGGGAATAAGATCAAGTTCGCTGGCGGCTACATACCAGAAAATGTCTGTAGATATATTTTCAAACAGCGCCAACTGAAAAAAAGAGCTATCGATCTGGATGGAAACGATCTATTTTGCGCCTGCTCAGGCTATCTGTTCAGCATTGATTTCATCGACTTTGCATATTGCTACGTTTGCACCCTCTCACGTGAGCTGATACATGAGCAAGACCGCAATGCAGCCGAAACAGGTGCCATGTTCGCCGCTTCAAGATACGACTTGAAGGACATAGTCAGAGACATATTCCAGCAATGTCTTGCGGCTGCAGGCGTAGAGAAATATACCATTCATGATGGGACATTGGTAGCATTGCTGCCTTGTACGAAAAGCTCAGATAATTTTCTGTCTGTTGTTACCCTGATAGAAACAATTCATTCTAAGCTATGTGACTATTTCCACCCATTCGACCTCCCAACAAGGATTCGCAGCGCGATCAACTATGCAGACTGTTGTTATTTTGGGAAGCAATACGGATTATCAGAAAGAAAAACGGTATTTTCCGGAGAACATTACAATCGTTTCGCTGCTATTAGATATTTAGTAGAAGTGCTTTCTAAAAAGGACATACATATAGTTACAGATAATACAAGCACTGGTGGTAAAAATGATGATTACAAAATTGACAAACATCGTGAGCTTCTGCGCGCACTTAGAATCGACTCGCTTCCAGGCAACAGTAGACTGCACCAACTACCCGACCGACCATGTTACCCTGGTATACTACTTGGGTATGGAATAACAACCTGTGGCGCACACACGCCTTTAGGATATTACATACTAGATGAATTCCACGCAACAGAAGAAACCATCTGGATTGTGGAAAAACCAGATCCTTCTGAACCTCAGTGGATTACTTAAACATTTTTCTCAAAAGACGCAGTACTGCCCCTCTATCCTCTCCTTCCATCCGACCGAGCAGTAACACGATTTCGGTAATCTCATCGGTCTCAAAATCCTCGGCTGTCTCATCATTCTCAGCAAACCTCTCAGGCATCAGCTCATCCGGGCTGATGCCTAAACCATCTGCTATCTTAAAGAGTGTGCTGATCCGCATCTCGTTCTCTGCTGTTTCATATCTGGAGATGGCGTTACCGGAGATACCAGCCCGTTCTGCAAGCTGTTCCTGTGTAAGTCCGGCAGCTTCCCGTTTTTCCCGGATCCGCCCACCGACATCATAGACATCCTGTGAGTACCGTGTCTTATTAATTGTCTCCAGCAACACCATCACCTCCTTCCAGACAAATTTCGTTGATTATGTAATAAAACAAAGGGGAAAATAAACAAAAAAAGAGCCGGAATCACTTGCGGTAACACGCAGTTCTATACCTACGCATCAACGCAATGATAATTCCGGCTCCACTCAGCCCTTCGCCAGGCCCACTTACCTAGCGGATACAATATTCCGTTTTATCTCATATACCGCAAGTGTTCCATCACGCTTTTTCCTAACTTCTGCATCATTGCCCCGTCCGGTGATCTCACGTATTATACTCAATGTTTGAAGATCCCCTGGCTGCAAGGCGCTTGTTACGCGCTCTACCGCTGTGTTACGATGGCTATGCTCCAATATTCATCCCCCCTCATCAGTTAAAAGGCAAATCCTCATCCATGACGCCCTTGCTTTTCGGACGTAAAAAAGCGTCAATGGACGACCGAACCTCCGCGCTTATTTTAAGATCCCGTTCATGCCTTGAGATACTTCTATATAGAAGCGCGACATCCGCCTCTATGTCATGGGCATTATTCAGGGTACTGCAAACTGGCAGGAAGGTATATTCATAGTCCCCTTCATCCGGCGGATGATACCCTTCAAAATCAGGATTCAATACATTCTTCCCGAAGTAGATATCATAAAAGTCCAGAACTTCCTGTTTACCTTCACGATTAATCTTAATATTTCCTTCCATCCTAAAAAGGAATACCGCAGTACCATCCTCAAGAAGCGTCCGAAATCCAGAACCGCAGAGCCAAACGGTATCCTCTGTCGCTGCTGATTTCACCCGCTTGTTTCCGCAAGACGGGAGCGAACAGTCGAGGTATTGCGTTCCTTTCTCCGTTGCCCCATCTTCTGTGAGGATGCCGTCCCATTTGGCTATGATCGGCAGCTCCTCCTTTACCTCATCCGCGCCATCTTCCCTTTGGAGAGCTTTATCTACATCCTGAACTGTAATGACGTCCCATTCAATTTCATTGGAATCCGTCATCTTTTTCAGTTTCAGAACAAAATTTCTCATATACTGAAGGTTATGTGTTGCCTTAGAGAAATCCCCTTCAATCAGCATATCTGTACTGACTCCCAGGTATTTTGCCAGCTTCCATACGATATCTGCCGATGGGGCGCTGTCAGTTTCTTTTTTGGTAAGCCTTGAAATATATCCTGCCGACACACCAATTCCTGATTCAACCTCGCCGACTTTTAAGCCTTTTTGCTTAATCAGTTCGTTCACATTCTCCATCAATCTTTGACGATTGAATTCTTCCATTCAATCCCCTCCTTTCTTTTGAAGATACAATAGCACACTTTGAATTACTTGTCAATAATAAGTCAATAATTCAAAATTACATTTTCTTGTTCAAGTATTTTAATTAGAGTTTCTGTTGTTCAAGTATGAGACAATGGACAACAATGCTCATCCATATCTTTCCAGAACACTTGTTCTTTTCCCTATTGACAACAGCTACCTGCAGTGTTACTATAAAAGTACGTCAACCGTGTTTAAATGATAGCACGGAAAAATCAGTAAGTCAATACAGAACATGCACATTTGACGTATTTATTTTCCCTTGACGTCTTAATGTGTTTATCCCACTGCTTGTATTGGCTCATATCCGCGGCTGTCGGAACTGTTGTATCGGCTGCACAAAAGCCCTGGCTAGGATAGCCTGTGCAGTCCAACTTATCAAAAAGGAGCGTATCAGAATGAATGCAAACAATGATTTCGGCATGAAACTAAAGTCTTACCGAAAGGCACGGGAGATGTCCCAGGTGGATTTTGCCGCGTTTTTAGGGATCCCCTTCCGTACCTATCAAAATTACGAATCCGGCCACCGCTACCCACGGAATATGGAGGTCGTAAATAAGATAGCAGTTGCGCTTGGCGTCAACGCGGAGGATCTTCTCGGCGCCGCCGGCGGCTATATTGTAGAAGCCAATGAAAAAGGCGGGTCACGCGACCGCAGGCGTATGGAACAGATGGTCACGCAGCTCTCCGCCATGTTCGCGGGAGGAGAAATCGACCAGGAATCGAAAGACAAAGCAATGGCTGCGCTAAATGCAGTATATTGGAAGCATAAAGAGGAAAACCGTGAAAGATATACCACAAAGAAAAAGAAAGGCATCCCAAGAGAACATGATGGCAGGACTGATGAGCCATCTGCTAAAGCGGCAGTCCCTGACGCGCCTGACACATTGGATAATTAATCTTCGGATGCCCGCATCAGAATCCAACCATGAGCTGGAGGTGCATTGAATTGAAAATTGAAGAGAGCTATGCTTTAGCCCGGAGAATCATCAAAGCCTCCGGTGGCAGCCGTAATCCAGAGGAAATCCTAAGATGCCTTGGTATTGAACTGGAAGATACCTTTGATCTGGGGAACCTAAAGGGAATGTACTCGTCTGCGGACCGCCACCGTACCATATACCTGCACAAACACCTGGAGGGATATCTCCGGCGTTTTGTCCTTATGCATGAAATCTGCCATGACCAGATTCCGGAACACCGCAGGCGTGCGAGACGAACACCCTATAAGGAAGTGCTTTTTTTCGGCAGCAAAGACTGTTCCGAGCGAGAGGCCAACTCTGTGGCAGCCCATGTGATGATTGATGATGGACGAATGATAGAGATGATCATAGAAGGATGGACTTCTCAGGCTATCGCCGCAGAACTGTATGTGCCGGAGGACCTTCTCCTGATCGCAATCGAGGATTACCAGTCTATCCATCCCGAATTGCCTTTGCGCCTCCCACGTATAGGACGCGGAAATTACCTGAAGGATTATGAGATTTTTGATTGAGACGAACGAGGTAAATCATAATATGATCTGCTTTTGCACATACTGTCACTATACATTTGAAAATTCCAGGGATAATACAAACGCTGCAGATATCACTCTCTTAGACCGCTGCCCCGACTGTGGAAAACCACATGTCATAAGACCGGCCACGGAACAAGAAACCCTTGAGTATCAACGTATCCGGAGAGAAATTGCACTTGAAGAAAGCATCTATGCCGCTTCGTAAAAATATGGAAGGGAGAATTTGGAAATCCCAGGAGGAGGGTACCTTATGAGCAGAAAAATCAGATCCATAAAGTCGTCCACAGAACGCATCTACGTCAAGGTCAACTCTGACTTTGACAATACTGGACATATGCAGCCCCGTTCCATCACTTGGGATGACGGCCGTACTTTCCCCATCGATGCCGTCCGCGATTACCGGCCTGCGGAAATAGCCGATGGCTCAGGCGTGGGCAAGGGTGACTGCTACATTGTACTGATCCGTGGTCAGGAAAAGCACTTATTTTTTGAGAGAACTGATCCAAGATTTAGTGATAGAATCGGCCGGTGGTTTGTAGAGAAGGCTACAGCGGCTACGTCATAATCATCACATCAACGTATATCGTAAAGGAGGCGCACACTGTGGACACCCATACTGTGGATCATCCGAAAACATACATCGCTATCGACTTGAAATCCTACTATGCCTCTGCTGAGTGCGCCGCAAGAAACCTCGATCCGCTGACCACCAACCTTGTGGTGGCGGACGCATCACGCACCGAGAAGACCATCTGCCTTGCTGTATCGCCAAGTTTAAAGGCATACGGCATACCGGGACGGGCGAGATTATTCGAAGTCGTGCAAAAAGTAAGAGAAGTGAATCAGTCTCGGCTCCAGTCTGCTATACGCAATCATCAAGCCATGTATATTGATGGTAAGCCGCAGCTGTCCGGAGCATCCTACGACTCCATCGCCCTGTCAGCAGACCCTACCCTGGAAGTCTCCTACCTTGTAGCACCACCGAGAATGCTCTACTATGAAAAGGTTTCCCGACAGATTTACGGGATCTATCTGAAATACATCGCGCCGGAAGATATCCTGGTATACTCCATTGATGAGGTGTTTATCGATGCCACAGCTTATCTGTCCCATTACAACATGACAGCACATGACCTGGCAAAGACCATGATTCGGGAAGTTCTATATACGACCGGCATCACTGCCACCGCCGGTATAGGGCCTAATCTGTATCTCTGTAAGCTCGCCATGGATATCACAGCGAAGCACACAGAAGCTGACGCTGACGGTGTGCGGATCGCAGAGCTGGATGAGATGTCGTTCCGGTATCTACTGTGGGATCATAAGCCGCTGACCGACTTCTGGCAGACCGGTCCCGGAACTGTGAAACGCCTTGCGTCCCTCGATATTCACACTATGGGAGACCTGGCACGTGCCAGTCTGACTCGTGAGGATGAGCTGTTTAAGACCTTCGGAATCGATGCGGAAATCCTGATCGACCATGCCTGGGGCTTAGAGCCGTGCGGTATGGCTGAGATTAAGAGCTACAGGCCCAGCTCCAGCAGCATCAGCGAAGGACAGGTTCTTGCGGAGCCATATGACTATGACCACGCCCGGATCATCGTGACAGAGATGGCAGATTCCCTGGTCTATCAACTGACGGATAAAAACCTGATCACGGAAGGGCTGACGCTCGACATCGGTTATGACCGGGAAAATGTAGACAGCGGAGCCTACCACGGCCCAGTCCACATCGATCATTATGGACGCAAGGTTCCGAAAGGCGCCCATGGAAGTAAGCGGTTTGAAAATCCCAGCAACCTCAGCAGTGTGATCATCACAGAGGCCACCGCCCTCTTTGATAAGATTGCGGACAAGACCTTAACCGTCCGCCGGATTACAATCTGTGCTAATCGGGTCACAGCGGATACCGGCACATATCAGTTCAGTCTGTTTGATGACGCGGAGAATGTTGAGAAGATGGAGAAAGAGAAAAAGCTGCAGAAAGCCCTGGTCAGCCTTAAGAAGAAGTATGGGAAAAACAGCATCTTGAAAGGCACGAATTATCTGGACGGTGCTACGATGAGGGAGCGAAATCAGCAGATTGGAGGACATCGTAGTGGATGACAATTACAAAAACACACCAACCGGACGGAACACGGCTCAGAAATACTCTGACATCATTCAACTCTCCCGCCCGGAACCGTCTTATAAGCATCCACGGATGAGCCTGCAGAACAGAGCCAAGATATTTTCTCCTTTCGCGGCACTCCGTGGTTACGATGAGGAGATAGCCTTAGAAAACCTGGATCACCAAAAAGTTAGTAAGTTTAAACTAACCGACGAAGATAGAGAAAAGCTGGGTCAGATGCTGGGGGAGATTCGCAAAGGACAGGTTGTATCCGTAACATATTTCGTCCCATCTTCTGATCCAACTCTAATCCCCTCTGCCTGGAATGATGAGACTGCCGGGGATACCAACGATACAACCAGAGAGGAAACCACAGGCTTCTATCACACGCTCTCTGCTACTGTTGGCAGCGTGGATCTGAGCTACCAGAAGCTGCGATTGTACACAGGCATTCGTAATGAATTCGGAAAGGAACTGCCTGTGGTAATCCCCTTCGATGACATTTTGAATATTTCGATAAAACCATCAGCTACGGGTAGCACTGACTAACGCTCCTCTGCAGGAGACAATACATCCTCTCCCAACAGAGGAGCCTTCTTATTTCTGAAACCGGTCAGTACCTCACTCAGTGCCTCTCTCATACTCTCATACTCTCATCCCATCAGTTCCATCATCAGCCTAGCGCCAACCTTGATCCCTTCGATATAACCTTGCCGCTCATAGATTGTACACAAGCTGTAAACTACATTCATGTACTCATCCGCCGCCTCATCCGTTTCCGCCAGTTCTCTCAGTTTACGGTCCAACGGTCCTATCTTCGCCTTAAACTCCGGGCTCTCTGTAATGTTATACTCCGTGAAAGCATAATAGAGCAGTTCCAAAAGGCTCTCCACCTGAAACCGATAATCCGGAGGATTGCTGTGCAGGTAAGCTTCCAGGCTGCCAAGCACCGTGTGTACGATTTCTGATGAATTGGCGGTGCGCTTTCCCCACAGCCTGGGTGCCTCCTGTTTTCCAGATTCCGGTTTTCCACACGCAATTTTCTGGCTTGTGTCTGCCTGACCGATTCTGTCTTGTTCCGTATCTCGTCCCATTCTACCCATTTTATTACCCACCTTCCAGCCTATAATGATTTCTGGCCCATGTCCAGTACTCCAGGCTATGGTGATATTCGCTCTATAGTTGATACATAGCAAGTAGAAAACGGGAGATTATCACTGACGATTTTCATTTCAATCTAATCAGAAAATTATCAGCAAGTTCTTTAGCAATTTCTTCCGCGTCTTCTCCTCCACTTCTTCATAGCCGCATTCATCACCAGACATCCCAACATACACCCAAGGCCCTTGTGGATCATGTCATCCCACTCAAACAGCCCCCGTTTAAAAATCAACTGGCTTGTTTCGATGACTGCTGAGATGACTACTCCCATCAAATACACCATAGAAGGCCGGAGCCGACTGTCCAGAATTACGGGCAGTAAAATTCCCATAGGGAACAGCAAGATTATGTTTAAAAGATTTTCGACCAGCAGGCTCCAACTGTGATTTACAATCACCTCATACCATGACCAGAATGGAATTCGTTCATAGCGCCGAACGGTCGGTGTCCTGGTAAACACTGTGGAAGCAAACACGACTCCGAGAAAGAGAATCAGAGCCAATACCGCTGCGCCCTGCTGGAGTTTTAACCGTTTCCTACGCACAGCCCGAAAAATAAAAAAGGAGCAGACCGACAGAATGATCAGGAAAACGATAATTTCCCGAACTGACCATGGTCTGTTATGTGTTGTCCAAATCTGAAATAGGCTCATTTTCTTCCTCCGGCTGATTTATATCTGTCAATTTACGGATCACCCCAATCCTCACAAACACAGGATACAGGTAACTTGCCCCGAAGGTTCCCAGCTGCTCCGGATCGTTCACCGATCCGGTCTCCTTCGTCAGCTCCACCGCTCTATTATAAGCCATAAATACTGTAGCTTGTGTAATGGATTTGGCCATCCGGTTCACACACATCTCGCCGCTATGAATTCTATAGGTAAACTTCAGTCCCTTCGCCGTGAGGAACACACAGCCCTGCAAAAATTTCAATAGTTCCCACAGCTCCGTTTCCTGCTCTTTTGCCGTCATTCGATTCGCAGCCGTTATCCGGCCTGCCCTGGAACAGAACTCCTCACATTTTCTTTTCCGTTCCCGGTATAAACGTATTCTCTCGGCGTTGACTGACAGCTCGGCAAGGTTGTACGGAATCTTTGTGTAAGGCAGGTAGGAGTGAACAGACGCCCGGCTTAATCCTGTGATTTTCATTATCTGCTCTATTTTATATCCACCCGCCGCCAGCTCCGCTATCTGGCGGGATAACGATGTAGAATACACTCCTGCAGTAATCAGCAACTTTCTGGTTTTCAGAGATGTAATTCCAAACTCGGCGGCCACGGCGTTCAGGCCGGGAGCTGTGTCATCATCTCTGTCATCATAGAAACCAAAGGCATCAGCTATCGCGTCCATGAACTCTTGCATGATCTGGTGTGGATTATAATTTGGTTTCTTCTTTGGTCTGGACATAAGTCATCTCACACTCCTACAAACATTGCTATTTCCATTTCAATCTAAATTATAGTGTTAGAGAAAAGCCGGATTTTTCGTCCGGCCAAAATAGTCTCAATATTTCCTCCACACCATCTTATTCACAACACCCGTATAACTCTGAATGATCTTAACTATCCTTGTGCTTACATTCTCCTCCACATAATCCGGCACCGGAATCCCATAATCCCCTTCCTGGTTCATCGTAACCGCAGTATCCACCGCCTGCAGCAGACTCGCTTCATCAATACCGGCAAGGATAAAGCAGGCCTTGTCCAGCGCCTCAGGGCGCTCGGTGCTTGTCCGGATACATACCGCCGGGAAGGGATGCCCCACAGAAGTAAAGAAGCTGCTCTCCTCCGGAAGCGTTCCGGAATCGGATACCACCGCAAAAGCGTTCATCTGCAGATGGTTGTAATCATGGAATCCCAGAGGTTCATGCTGGATCACGCGCCGGTCCAGTTCAAATCCGGAAGCGGCCAGACGTTTCCTGCTTCTGGGATGGCAGGAATACAAAATCGGCATATCATACTTTTCCGCCATCTTATTGATTGCTGTGAACAGGCTCAGGAAATTCTTTTCCGTGTCAATGTTCTCTTCCCGATGAGCGGAAAGCAGAATATATTTTTGCGGTTCCAATCCCAGTTTTTCCAGAATATCCGACTTTTCAATCTCAGCCAGGTTCTGGTGCAGCACCTCTGCCATAGGGCTGCCCGTTACATACACTCTTTCCTTTGGCAGTCCGCACTCATGGAGATATTTTCTGGCATGCTCGGAATACGCCAGGTTTACATCGGAAATAATATCCACAATCCGACGGTTTGTCTCCTCCGGCAGACACTCGTCCTTGCAGCGGTTCCCCGCTTCCATATGGAAAATCGGGATATGCAGGCGCTTTGCCGCAATGGCAGACAGGCAGCTGTTGGTATCTCCCAGGATCAGCAGCGCGTCCGGCCGGATCTGATTCATCAGTTTATAAGAACAGTTGATGATATTCCCAACGGTGGCGCCGAGATCGTCCCCTACCGCGTCCATATAGACTTCCGGATTGTCAATTTTCAGGTTTTCAAAGAAAATCCCATTCAGAGTATAATCATAGTTCTGTCCGGTATGGGCAAGCACTACATCGAAATATTTACGACACTTATTGATCACTGCCGCCAGCCGGATGATCTCCGGACGGGTACCGACGATGATGAGAAGCTTCAGCTTCCCGTTGTCTTTAAAATGAATATTGGAATAGTCTGTTCTGATTTCGCTCATCGTTTCTTACGCTCCGTTCTTTTGAGTTAATACTTATACCGGTTCAAAAAAGGTGTCCGGCCGCTCCGGGTTAAAAATCTCATTGCAGGTCATCACCGTCACCAGGTTTTCCGTCTCGCTCAAGTTGATGATATTATGCGTCCAGCCCGGAATCATATGTACCGCCTCAATCTTATCCCCTGACACTTCAAACTCCACGGTCTCGCCTGTATGGATATTCCGCTCCCGGATCAGTCCATGCCCGGCTACCACAATAAACAGCTCCCACTTGGAATTGTGCCAGTGCTGGCCCTTGGTAATGCCCGGTTTGCTGATGTTGATGCTGACCTGGCCGCAGTCGGCTGTGTGTACCAGCTCCGTGAAAGAACCTCTGTCGTCCACATTCATTTTCAGCGGATATTTAAACTTCTCCGCCGGAAGATACGTCAGATACAAGCTGTACAGCTTCTTCGCGAAAGAGCCCTCCGGCATCTTGGGTATCATCAGCGTAGACGGCTGCTCCTTAAACTGCGCCAGCAGATCTACAATCTCACCGAGAGTCACTTTATGTGTCACAGGTACACAACAATAGCGGCCGGTTTCCGTGATCACTGTCTCCACACCGTCAAACTCACAATGGACTTCCTTACCCTCCAGCAAGTCGAACATTCCCTCTACCAAATCATCAATATAAAGCAGTTCCAGTTCGGTGCTCCTGTCATTCACATGGAATTCCTCATTATTCGCCACAGCCCAACAGAAGGTGGAGACTGCACTATTATACTTCGGACGGCTGTGCCCCATCAGATTTGGGAAACGATAAACCGCTACCTTTGCTCCGGTTTCCTCGGCATAAGAGAAGAACAGCTCCTCCCCTGCTTTCTTGGACCGTCCGTACTCAGAGTCGCCGAAACGTCCGGATAAAGTGGCCTGGATGGAGGAAGACAGCATAATAGTGGCCTTGTTATTGTACTTCTTCAAGGTGTCCAGAAGCGTACTGGCAAAGCCGAAGTTGCCCTTCATGAAGTCCTCCGGATTCTCTGGGCGGTTCACCCCGGCGAGGTTGAATACGAAGTCGGCTTTCTTACAGTATTCGTCCAGCTGTTCTGCTGTAGACTCCAGATCATACTCGTATATCTCATCTATATGTATCCCCGGTCTTGTTCGATTTTTATTTTCTTTGATATTTTTCAGATTGGCTACAAGAGCAGTTCCCACCATGCCCTTTGCGCCGGTTACTAAGATATTCATAAACTAGCACCTTTCTTTATTTCTCTGGTTATATTCCCCTGGTATGTTTATGAAGTTCTTCCACACCAAATTTTTCCTTTACACTTCCACGCATGGCTGTGTATACGACATAAACCCGTCCTTATTCCTATCATACCATCTATCACATGTTTCTGTCAGCAATTATGTGTAACGGTTTATATGTCCATTTTATGTATTCCACACCTGCTATAATTCTGTTTTACGCTTCCACCGTATGCGGTCTTCCTTCCAGCTCTTCCTTCACATAATCTGTGCCCATGATCTTCTTAACCACACCATCTGCATCAAGCCGATTTGTATTATGGCTTGTATAGGCCTCTTCACCCTCTGTTGTCACAGTGCCTTCCACATAGAACTTGTCATAGTTTAAGCCCCTGGCATCCGGAGTAATCCGATAGTAGTTTCCCATATCTACAGACCGCAGCATCTCTTCCCTTGTCACAAGCGTTTCGTACAGCTTTTCCCCATGACGTGATCCAATAATCTTACACTCGGTTTCTCCGAATACCTTCATGACCCCCTTTGCCAGATTCCCGATAGTGCTTGCATCCGCTTTCTGCACAAACAGATCGCCTGGCTCGGCATGCTCAAAGGCAAAAGCTACAAGGTCAACAGCTTCGTCCAGATTCATAAGAAATCGAGTCATATTCGGATCGGTGATGGTAATCGGAGCCTTTCTCTTAATCTGGTCGATAAAAAGCGGAATAACGGATCCCCTGCTGCACATCACATTCCCGTAGCGAGTACAGGCCAACACCGTACCGCCACGTTCAAAGGCTTTCTGCGCCCTTGCCTGTACCACCTTCTCGCCCACTGCTTTTGTCATGCCCATGGTGTTGATAGGGTATGCTGCTTTGTCAGTTGACAAGAATACCACACGCTCTACATGATTTTCTACCGCCGCCGAGATCACGTTATCGGTTCCAATAATGTTTGTCCTAACAGCTTCCATAGGGAAGAACTCACAGGAAGGTACTTCCTTCAACGCTGCGGCATGGAACACATAATTTGCTCCGTACATCACATCCCGGACGGAATTCACGTTGCGAACGTCTCCCACATAAAATTGCACCTTTCCTGCATAATCAGGATATTGGGCCTGCAGCGTGTGACGCATCCAGTCCTGCTTTTTCTCGTCGCGGCTGATAATACGAATTTCTCCGATATCGGTAGTTAAAAAGTGCTTTAGGACAGTGGAACCAAAAGAGCCGGTACCGCCGGTGATGACTAAGATTTTGTTTTTGAATGCTTCTGTAATGTTGTTCATAATTAGATTATCCTCCCTCGCTTATATTTTCTGTTATTTTGGTTTAATCGCGACAGAAAATATCGCGAGTGTGTATGCTTCTATCTATGTCTGTTTTTCATATACTATTTTCCAGAATCATATTCTGACATTCGGAGACGTAGTACATCTCAAAGAGACTCCATCGCCACGTTTGTGATATTCATATAGAAGCAATTTTCATTTTCCGTAAGCCGTAACATTAAAACAGCAACATATAATTGCTCACTTTGCAGAAAAGTTGCACTGGTATGCAAAGCTGATATTTAAATATCTTGGAGAAATGCGACCTTGTAATGAACCTCCATATCCTAAATATCTCGGTCACAATGTTTCCATCGATCGAACCCGATTTAAAAAGATATATCCGACTTCTTCAGAAAAACGACATCAGCACTACCTCAAAACTCATCACTGCATATCTTACATGCTATATTCCAAAAATGACTGCTTCCCAAGACGAGCATTTTTAATTTTTACCTGCGGTCATGAATACCTTTATCTGGAATCCATGACTGTATCTCCGTTTTTCATTATCATTAAATAAATATATACATTTTCAAATGTGTCATCCCGATTCAAAGCACATAAATCTGTTTTAATGAAATTATCAAACCATAACTGAGTTAACCTCCATGTATAATTTCTAAAAATCGCCAATATCCGTGGCTTTAATGGCACCTGTTCTAAATCTAACTAGACTAAGTATCCCTCTCCGCATTTCCCCCCAATGATTTAGTCGCTAATGTTGAATAATGAAACTTAATGCTCACATCCTCTGCTCGAGTCTTCATTTTTTCATAAGTTTCTCTTGAATATATTATTTCCTTTAGTATACCCGTTAACTCAGACACGGAATTATTATAGAAAAACCTCATATTTCCCCGAAGATCAATATGTTCAATTCCATCCCAATGGCGAAACACTCCCGGCAATCCATATCCCACAGCTTGCTCCCAAATAACAGAGTGTGTCCCTGGGAAAGCACATAAGTCCGAGGCATGAAAATATTCATACATTCTTCTGGAATCAATCCAACCTAGATTTCTTATGTAATCTTTCCGTTGAATTTCTTCCATATAAACCTGCATTTTATCATCCGGTTTTCCAAAAATTAATAACTTAACATTATTATCTTTAAAAGGTTCAATCGCATCCACTAGAACTTTAAGATTTTTTCTTTCATCGATTTTTCCGCCCGTAATAATTACAAAATCATCCTCGCTGAGATTCAAGTTTTTCCTTATTCTTTTTCTAATTGCTATTCTTTGTTTGTAATCAATAAGTTCATCTTCCGCGCCCATCAATAACAAATCAATCTTATCATCCGAAAGACCATACATTTCTTTTAGGAAACTCACTCTCGTCGGCAATACTCCATATATCTTTTCAAAATATGCTTCCGATCCTTTTAAAACATGTTTCCATATTATCCCATGCAATATTTTTTTTGACAGCCATCCATGCGCACTATTGATGTAATCGGCATGACTGTCTCCATAAACCTTTACTTCCGGGTGATTCTTTTTATATCTGACAACATCCTTAATTGAAACAGACTGTATTAAATGAACAAAAATATAGTCTGGCTGTTCTTTCTCCAGGACATTATACAATGTCGGCATATATGCTAACTTCCTTCTAATTTTACCTTTTGAATTTGCTATACGTATCAGTCTTAACCCATTAAAACAAGTATATTCTCCAGGAGCATTAACCACACTTTCATTACTTCCAGTTTTGAGACTATATTGTCCAGCAACAATAACAACATCCGCTCCAAAGGCTTTTTTTTGATAATACGGAAGGCAATTTTCCTGATAAGCCATTCCATCTGTAAAATTACCATGAAGGACAATACTTACTATTTTCATATCATTTTTCTGCCAAATCACAGCCTCCACCATGTCATATTCGTTTCTCGCAATTCCTTAACTGCGTATAAACCTTTAACGTCAATTAATACCTTTTCTTTATCACTGACATCTTTGTATAGTTCTCTGATCCTGTCTAATCCCAATTTCTTGAACTCATTATGGGCAACGGCCACAATCACGCAATCCGCATCCTTAACTTCTTCAATCTTAGTCAACTTTATGCCATACTCTTGCAGAGCGTCTCTTTCACTTGCCCAAGGATCTACTATGATCGGTTTAATTCCATATGTATTAAGATGCTTAATAATGTCATCTACCTTAGAGTTTCTGGTATCTGGGCAATTCTCCTTAAAAGTCAATCCAAGAATGACAACTTTACTCTTCTTCGGTGCTTGCCCTGCTTCAATCATCTTTCTGATAGCAGCATCAGCCACATAGGCTCCCATAGAATCATTCACGATACGCCCATTCAATATAATCTGGCTGTGATATCCCAACTTTTCAGCCTCATACGTAAAGTAATATGGATCGACGCCAATACAATGACCACCGACCAAGCCTGGTCTGAAGCCTAATGCGTTCCACTTGGTATTCATGCCATCGACAACCTCATTTGTATCAATATCCATACGGTCAAATACCATAGCAAGTTCATTCATGAATGCAATGTTAATATCTCTTTGACTATTCTCTACCACTTTTACTGCCTCTGCAGTACGCAGGTTTGATACTGGATGGGTCCCAACTTCAATCACAAGATCGTATACAGCCTTAATCTCCTCTAAGGATTCTTCATCTATACCGCTCACAATCTTATGAATATTTTCCAATCGATGAACTTTATCACCAGGATTAATTCGTTCAGGGCTATAGCCAACTTTGAAATCCACGCCACACTTCAAACCGCTCTGCTTTTCAAGAATCGGAATACAAACGTCTTCCGTACAACCAGGATAAACTGTAGACTCATATACTACGATCGCCCCTGGAACAAGATTACGCCCTACAATCTCAGAAGCGCTAATAACAGGGGTCAAATCCGGCGTGTGGTCAGTGTTCACAGGTGTAGGAACAGCTACAATATGGAACTTGGCTTGTTGAAGATCCTTTTCATTCGAAGTAAAGTTAATCTTCGTATTTTTGATCTCTTCATCGCCAACCTCGTTAGTGGGATCAATGCCAGATTTGTAGATTTCAATTTTTTCTTTATTTAGATCAAAGCCTATTACATTTAATCCTTTTTTAGCAAAAGCATGGGCAATAGGCATACCGACATATCCTAAACCCACAAGAGAAAGGGCCTCTTCATGATTGATAAGTTTGTCAAATAATTTCATTTTCACTAATCTCCTTTACAATTTTTTTTGTTGAATAGTTCTAAAATATTATCCTACATTGCTCATAGTCCTCCTCTTCTTTTTGAATATAGGAATACAGAGCAGTAAATAAATGCCTGCCCCGACAGCAATTTCAATGACCAACCGAACAAATATCGACGCATCCAGAAGCGCACATATTCGCACAGCGAAAATCATCACTAACCCTGGAATTACATAAACCAGAGAGCCAATTATCGGTTTTAAAATATTAGTCCTTCTCTGGGTAAAAATGACATAAAATAAACATGTCGCAAATTCTGCTATCAAGGTACCTAAAGTTGCTCCCATAGCACCAAATTCAAGCGGTACTAGGAACACATAATTGCAAATAAAATTAAGAATTGCACCGGCAATAACTGAACACGTATATACCTTCTCTTCATTATTTGGTATTAAATACTGATTTCTAATGATGCTAGAAATGGATTTGATTACCATCACTATTGCAAACACATATATCAGCTGAATACATACTTCATAGCCGCTTCCAAAGAATACTGGGATAAATTCCTGTGCAACAGCAGCGATTCCAAACGACATGGCATATGTCAAAAACATAAACAAGTCTAATGTTTGATTAAAGAGTTTCCCCTCTTCATCTTTCCTTCCTTCCGCAACCAAAACCGACATACGTGGTAACATAACCGTCCCCATCGCAGTAATCAATGACAGCGGAATGTTAATCACTTTATCAGCATTGTAATAAAATCCAGATTGTTCATATGTACTGAAAATGCCAAGCATGGTCTTGTCCATAATGTGATAAACACTTGTCGCAATCAACGGTATAAACAAAAGAAAATTAGGTTTAAGATGAGATAAAATCCCCTGGATAGATGGTTTACAATAAATAATTTCCCTCCGAAGGAACGGCCATAGTGCCAACTGACTCAGTAGTGTTCCCGCTGACATTATCACAACATATTTCCATAAATCCTCTGCATTTCTGACAAATAGAAAAATTGCAATGACTGTTAATAGTTTAATTATTGTATTTCTTACAACTGTAACTTTAAAATTTTCCATTCCAAAAAAGAACCAACTAATATCAAATACGCATGCAACTATCCAGATTGCCTGCGTAAGAACAATTTCTTTATTATCACTAGATATAAAAATTACAACACAATATCCTAAAATCGCCATTAAACTAGATATGAGTTGTAAGGAATATATCTCCCAAAATTTCTTTGAACGTAATTGTTTATCTTTTTTTACTATGGCAAAAGATCGACTTCCATAATTA
>ERZ1090864.652-NODE-654-length-18419-cov-2833.072969_pt1 | contig 18419 bp, 20 predicted proteins | sample MGYA00478479_ERZ1090864 | MGnify/ENA primary metagenome ERZ1090864 (study PRJEB33644, sample SAMEA5815743) | chicken gut metagenome | biome: Chicken; feature: Gastrointestinal Tract; material: Caecum | place: Ireland | collected 2019-01-01 | study: A study of...
GGTTTCCAGTGCTTCCACCCGGCCTTCCAGCTCAGGGTCAGTAGCGTTCTGTACAGCATCATCGACGTACTTTTTGGTTGCAGCATTCGCGTCCTCAGTCGGGGTCTGGACATTCAGTGCGCCGGTCATGGTCCCACCAGTCAGGGGCAGATACCCAGACAGGTCACCAGTCACGCCGTCAATTTCAGTCTGAATCCCCGCGATAGCAGTTGTACGGTCCTGGACTTCCTTCTTAATAGCTGCATCCAGAACAGCGTCAGCGTCATCGACGTACTTTTTGGTTGCGGCGTGAGTGTTTATAATAGGATTCGCAACGTTAAGCGGCTGCAAATTCGCCAAAGAATTTCCGCTGCCAATTAAAACTTCGCTGGCATCAGTTTGTCTCAATCCAAAGTAAGAGTCGTAAAAAATAAATCCTTTAGCACGAACGTCATGGTCAGGAATAAGCAGATTACCAGTCATGGTATCCCCCGCCTTCTTGACATACGGCATGGCCGTGGTCCCGCTGGTCAGACCGCTGATAGCAGTATCCACATAGCCTTTGTTGGCTGCATCTGCGGTTTCGGTAGGTGCAGCAACATTCGTGACCTTGTGATTCTGCATATTCAGTGCACCAGTCATGGTATCGCCGGACTTTTTGACATACGGCATCGCCGTAGTTCCGTTCGTAAGATTTGCGATTTCCTGCTTAATAGCGTTGTCCGCTTCTGTACGGTCCTCGACTTCCTGTGTAATTTTGGTTTCCAGAGCATTGTCAGCAGCCTTGCGGTCCGTAGTTTCCTGATTGATAAGGCCAGACAGAGAACTTTCAGCGGCCTCAGCGCGTTTCTTTTCTGTGGTAATTGCGGTGTTCAGCTCATTTTCCTTGTTGGTAGCCCGCTCAGTTTCCGCAGCGATTGCCGCGGCGTTCACTTTGTCAGCATCGTCAACGTACTTTTTTGTTGCAGCATTTGCATCAGCGGTAGGTGCAGCAACATTAACGGTAGCGCCGGTGAAGTTGAAAGTCCCAGTGCCGGTATCACCGCCACGTTTCAGATAGGGCAGGTCAAGGTCCCCAGACTGCATTTTGTCAATCTGGTCGTTCAGGTCAGCGACCGCACTAGACAGGGACGTGTAGTTTTCCTGCAAGGTGTTGACAGTCTGCTGAATCTTATTGACGGTCCCGCTCAGGGTCGTGACGTTGTTGCCCAGCTGTGTTACCTGTTCACCAAGGGAATCGACGGTCGTTTTGAGGTTGTTGACGTTGCTCTCGATATCGTCGATTTTCTGGTTGACTTCGGTCTTAAAGTCGTTAATCTGCTGGGTCACGTCGGACGAAAGGGAATCAATCCGGGCACCCAGTGCCGTGTCGGCATCTTCACGGGCCTGCTGTTCGTTGTTGATGTTGGTCTGGAGTACGGCTTCTGCATCCTTGGCGCGCTGCGTTTCGGTAGTAATCAGGCCGTTCAGGCGATTTTCCTCCAGAGTAGCGCGGTTTACTTCATCTGCCAGGTCACTGGCAATCGCATCTTCACGAGCCTTGGCGCGGGTGACTTCCGCAGTAATCTGCTCCTGCAAATCAGCCTCGACGCCGGTTGCACGTTCGGTCTCAGCGTCGATTTTCGCATCGAGGCGGGCTTCCTCAGCGGTCGCCCGTTCCGTCTCAGCGGTGATTTTGTCGTCGAGGGCTTTTTCAGCAGCCTCAGCGCGGGTTGTTTCAGCCTCGATTTTGGTATCGAGCTGACTTTCCGCAGCCTGTGCACGGGCGGTCTCCGCCTTGATAGCGGCATCGAGGTTGTTTTCAGCATTCTGTGCACGGTCGATTTCAGCAGCCAGGTCAGCTGCAATGTCCTGAATCTTTTCACCGTTCAGGTACCCCTGCCAGATAGACTGACCGTAGTTCTGGGTCAGTTCTGCCAGTTCCCGTTCATAGTCATTTTTGTAAAATCGACGGCGGGTGATGTACCAGAAGCAGTAAGCGGTGGGAACGGTGTCGTTCTCAGGGGTGAACATGAGCTGGCCTTTGTCACAGGCCCCAGCGCTTTCACCTTCGCACAGCTCGACAGCGAGAGTAACGCCGTGCTGACGGAGAATCTCCGCAGCGGCAGTAGAGGTCATGCCCTTCGCGTTGACGTCGTTCTCGTGACCAGTGACCAGAATCATGACTTCGCCGGTGGCGATGTTTTGGCCCATGATAACGCGGCTGGTTTGCTTGTTATAATCAGGAATCTGATTATAGTACATCTCAGAGGTGAGTGCACCATCCTGAATCAGGACGCCAGAGCAGCCCATGGCGTTAAACACGGTGTCCGCGAGCATGGTATCCACGCCAGTACCGTTCGAGTACACGCGCATAAACCCGCCCTTGGTGAAACCGACGGTCCAGAGATTAGCGGCAGGGTCAGCCTGAATGGGAGCGCCATGCCAGATAGCTTTCCCGTACCAACCCTTTTCAGTCTTGGGCTGTGCCACGACGATTTTGTCAGCGTACTTGACTTTAGACGCAGAGAAGATGCTCTGTTCAATTTTGCTGTTGGTCGCGTTGTCGTATGCCAGACCCAGCTCCATGAAGATAGGCTGACCACGGCGGTCAACGTGCCGTTTGTGGATGATGAAATACTTAGCAGACGAATCCGCGTCGTATCCTTCCTCAGTCCACACGTCAGCGGGGCCATAGTACGCGCCGTTTTCCTCCGCTGCACGCTGCAAGTTGTGCAATGTCTTGTAGCACTCAGCCATGACACTGTTGTAAGTGTCCATGCAGACGTTCACACGGTCGATGCAGTTGTTGACAGCCTCATATAGGCTCTCACCCTCTACAACAGAGGGGACAGGCGGCATAGCGGGAACAGGCGGGCGGCAATAGTCGCCGGGGATGAAATGAGGGTAATCAGGGGGCAACGGCTGCGGGGGATGCGGCCCATACGGGGGCGGGGGCGGAAAAGGTTTATGATGGTCGTGCATTTTTACACCTCCCAATATAATAAGGTAGGAACGCAGACGGGGATTATCCGGCTCCTACCTATATTATATCACAGGGACGTCAAAAAATCAACAATGAGTTTCTTGCAACAAAGTTTGTGCGCTGTAGTTCGTTTCCGTTCTCGTCAACGCTCTTAGTGCATTGCAGGTGCGGGTGTTGTTTCGGTTCCCGTAGGGAACTCACCACATTTGCATGAACAGCGGTTCCAGCTCTTTAATAACCAGCATATCAACATTCAGAATCACAGAGCGGTATTCCTCAATCAGCTTTGCAGGGCTGACGCCGCGCCGCCCCTCGCTCTTAATGGTGATATCCCCCTGTTTATCTCCCACGACGTGCTGTTGGCGTGCGCTTGCTTCCTGCTGATTGTGAGCTACGTTCCGTTCGCTGTCTTTCTTCTCATTCTCACCAGTCGCGGTGTTCTGCGTGCCATGTGTATTGTCAGCCTGTGCGGATGTGTTATCCTCACGGTAAGACCGGTCAGCATGATACGCTTCATGGTTCACCCCACTCTCATGCCAGATTTCGTTACTCAAATCGTGCTGATTGATGTTGTTTGTGTTCTTTACATTGTGAGTGTAGTCCTGAATCGTGGTTTCATGCTCCGTCACATCCTGTGTAGATGTGTGGTCCTGTGTCCAGTGGATATCGTCTGTGTTATCCCGGTCGCGGGTAAAGTCCGTGGTCTGGGTATTGTCCTTGGTGTGGTCAGTTTTAACGTTTTCGGTCCAGTTTTCGGTCCCAATATCGGTCGTGTTCTTGGTGGTATTCTCGACAGTTCGGGTAGTAATATACCCGTCAACCTCAATGGTAGTTCCGCCGCCGTTCCCGTCGTCATCGCCCTCGACCGTTTCTTCCGTAGCGGTCATTGCAGACGGCAGGTCAGAGAACTTCGTGTCTTTCGCTTCAATCTCCGTAATGTTATTCGTGTGCATCTTGTTGCCCGTGGTATTTCGAGTTTCGTCAAAATCCTCGTGGGCTTCCATCTTGGTGTTCTCGGTGGTATCTTCGGTATGGGTTTCGTTCTGCTGGTGCTGGGTGTTTTCCTCAAAGTCCGTTTTCCGTGTCAGGTCACGATTCGTGGTTGTGTTCGCGGTCTTATCTTCGTTCAAATCTTCGATACGGCCCATAGTGGTATCTACGGTCCGGTCGCCTTGTTTCTGGTAATCGCTGTTATCGGTACTGTCGATGGTCTCAGCACCAACTTTATGCTTTTCAATGTTCGATGTATAATCCGTGGTGAATTCCATGCCGGTTTTCTGTGTCAGGTCACGATTCGTAGACTGCACGTCTCCGGTCGTTTCGCTCATTGCAGCAGCGTACCCGGCCTCTGTTTTTTCTTTGGTCGTCGTGACGTCCTTGGTCGTCGCGTTGATGAACTCCGTAGCCAAAGGGTCATATTCAATCAGGGTGGAAACATACAGCTGATTGTAATACGGCATGATTTCATTCATCTTCCGGCCCAGCATCCGGTTAAACCGGTCTGGGGTTTCCTGTCCGATTTCACGGTACCAGAAATGCTGAATGATTTTGTTGTTAAGAATAGCCCGGTGGTTTTCATCAAAGATGGGGTACCGGTCCAGAGCAAGCGGGTAATGGCGTTCAACTAGCTCCCGCAGTTCCATTGTGTATTCTGCCATTTTAAAACCTCCTTTCCTATTTGGCTCCCCTTTTAATGGGAGCTCCGCCCGTAGGGCGGTGAGAGGTGATGTCACCTCATTTCATTGAAAGTTGGTGCCCTGCACTGCTTTTCCGTTCTTGTCAACGCACATTGTGCATTGCAGGTGCGGACGTTGTTGCGCTTCCCGTAGGGAAGTTAGTTCAACGGCGTATTCTGGGGAAGGTCTACGGCACGCGCGTCAATAGACTCCGCACTGCCGGTGGTCATGGTCGTCGTGGTTGGCATCTGGGTATTCAGTGCAGAGAAGTCTTGACGGAAGTTGACCTCAATCTCAGTGCCAAACATCTTGTTGATTTGCTCTGCGGCCTTGCGTCGGCTGTTCAGCATCACGTACCGCTGTGCTTGTACGGACCCCAGATTGCTCATGACTTCATCGGTAATCAGACGTTCCTTCTTTTCGCTGTTGCCGTTCTCGACGCCAAAAAACGTAAGCATCTCATTCCAGATTTGCCGCTTGATAATCATGAGCTTATCCGCGACAAACGGGGCCTGTGTCTGAATCGCCTGAATGGCTTTGGGGTCAAATACACCTTTGTTGGCATAAATCACCGGCATATTGCCGTCATAGTCCTTGTACGCATTCTTCATGGTAAACTGCTGTTCTTCCTCACAGGTAATGAGAACAGGGGTTTTCTGCGCCCGGATGTTCACCTCGATGCTGCGTTCAATGTCCGACAGGCGACGGGCATAGAGAATAATGGTCGTGAGCGTATTAGTGTGCAGGTAGTTGTTATACACAAGTACCGAATTCTTTTCATTCAGTTCCTTTTGGTAATCGTCCACCGCATATGCCATGCGTTTACGCGGATACCGGTACACGTCAAACGGCCCCATGGTCATGCAGGTCAGGAACAGATTCCCCATAACAGGGTCATCGAAATAGACACCGTACCCGTACTCACACAGAACCAGTTCGATAAACCGTTCATCCACGGATTCTGGCAGGCCAGACCATTCAAACATATTGATTGCAATTTCCTCAATACGGTAATAATAGTCCATGAATGTGAGGTTATTCAGCCATGCCGCCTCAAGCCGGGGTTTGTTCGGCTTGTTCCAGATGTTCGGATTCAGCAGCGGGTTGAATGGCTTAAACAGTTGACTCATATAAAGACCTCCTTTCCTATTTGGCTCCCCTTTTAAGGGGAGCTCCGCCCGTAGGGCGGTGAGAGGTGTGCCTCCTTTCCTATTATCCGTTATCACCGGGGCCGTTGTACTCTCCGACTTCATCGACGTGCCACAGGCGTACACCCCGTGCGAATGCTGCCTTAATAGCCATCATGCCCTGAACAGGAACGGAACCAGTGATGCAGGGCTTTTGCAACTGCACGTAATTCCATTTCGGACGCCCGGTCAAATTCGGCATTTTGCACTTATTGACCTGATACCCAAACAGGTCAAACAGTGTGTCGAGCCGTTCAAGGTCCTCATAGTTCGGACAGTACCGGCGGAAGTGGAAACCACGGTACCCGGACGAATAGTTCAGCGTGTCAGGGCCGCCGGAGTTGAAATGCTGGACGGGAAGTTCAAACTGCCCGTTCACGTTCGCCATGTCGTTTGCAGAGGATGCTTCATTAACTCCCCGAATAGCCCCGAACACAGCACCAATGGGATTTACAATAAGGTTGCTTCCTAACCCTTCATTCAATGCACCATTGATTGCGCTATGTGCCATATTGTTGATTTGCCGTACTGCGTTTGCCGTGGATGCTTGGTCATACGACTGCCCGCGCCATGTGCAATTAACGACGGAAAAGTAGTTTAGACTATTTTCCGGCAGGGCATCTTCGCCCATATAATCTGGCACGAATTTCAGGCCGAATGTGTTCGTTGCCATGGTGTAAATGGTACCACCGAAAGCGTTACCGCCTACCAGCTCCGGCTTATAAATGGCCTCGTCGCCGGAATCGCTGGTACCCTCGATATAGCAGAACGGGTAAGACAGCAACTTTTTATTGTGTACGTTGTACGTACCTCCGACGGTGTGCATGGTCTCGCCATTCACGTTAATACCACTTGTCCAGCTGGTTTTTTGGGCGTCGGTGCCCTGAATGGGCGGAACCGGGGTCATGAAGATACCGCAGATACATTCAGCCGCATCTACAGCAGCGAGGGCTGCAATCAACGCTTTCACAGCAGCGGGAGCCGTAAGGGCAGGGAAGGAAATGTACATGGCACCATTGTAAATGCCGCTGTACAGGGCATCACCGACAGCCCCGGCACCTTCCAGAATCGGCAAGGAAATTTTATTCGGGATTGCGGCGACGGTACAGTACGAACCAGTCAGGGACGAACCGCCAATGACGTAATCGTCCGTCGCACCGATATCCACGGTATATTTTGTGACTTGGAACGGCTCAGGGACTGTGTTTGCAAACGGGATATCATCTCCGGGGTTGACGTGTTCCCGCAGTACCATACATGGATGCACCTCAAAGTCACACATATAGGTCTGGAACCAGTCAATTTCATAGTCGATTTTGGTGCAGTTCGGGGACACAAAATTGACCTTCCGAATGAACGCATAAAACCACTTGTTGCCGTATGGCTGATTCTGGAACATGATGTAGTTACAGTCGTACACATCATCCGCAACAGCAGGGATTCGCAGCGTGAGCAATTCACGGTACGGGGCGACTTGGTCGTTTACGCGCTGGTATGCAGCATTCTCATAAGTATGTTTTGCGAAACCTTCAAAGAACCCCTGCTGACTGCCGGTGTCCTCGAAATAACGTACATCCGTGTACGTATCGTCGCAAGGAACATCCTTTAATACTCTGACTTTCGTAAGACGGGTAGTTGTAGTTTCAGGCATTGTATCACCTCCGGCACTCTAAAGAGTGCCCAGCATACAAGTTTGTACCTGCAAGGACCTAACCGCGTTGACAAGGGCGGGAAGGTGATGCAGTAACCAAATAATTGACCCTACCCGCCAAGGAAGGAAACCGGCGGAAAGGTGGTGACGCCGTAAAGAAGCAAGCGGGTAGGGTCCTGAATGGCTATTTAGTTTTAGAGCTGCCTTATGCCTTGACAGTCACGGTTGCGGTATCGCTCTTGGGGGGGTCGTAGGTGGAAGTGGCCTTGACGGTCAGTCCAGTATTCTGCTCGTCGACAGTCACGGTCGCGGTATCACTCTTGGTGGGGTCGTAGGTGGAAGTGGCCTTGACGGTCAGTTCAGTATTCTGCTCGTCAGGAACCACCAGCAGACGGCCAGTCCAGTCAATCTGACTTCGGACGGGGAGAGCGCCGGACACTTCCCAGATGACGCCACGGGGAGCCATGGGAGATGCAGTAAAGTTCGCGGTGAACTGCTGCAAGGCACCCTTTTTCACGGTCGCGGTAGCAGGCACAACATCAATGGAGGTAATCGCGATGGTGTCGTCGCTGGTGAACATCAAGGCATTCACGAACGGGGACGCACTGTACAGCCGCCAGACGTGGTAGAAGTAGTTCCAGTACAGCCCTTCGGGATTGTAAATCTCATTGTACTCGCTCATGCGGTCAAAGTCCATGAACCAATCGCGGTCAATGAGAATGGCCTGTACCTTCTCCATGCCGGTACCGAAATTGTCGACCATGATTTTGTGGCCCATGAACTCCGCCTTGTCCATGTTGAACGCGGCGGCAAGGACGTTGACGTCCATCACGGCATCGAAATCAGGGGTAACGAAAAGGTACTGGTCCTGTTTCACGGTGCGGGTTTTCACGCCCATAGGGTTGTAGCTCGCGGAGATGAACTCGAGCTGATTTGACCACTTCTTGATAGTGGTGATTGCACTCTTTGCAGTTGCCTCAGTAATGGCGGGGATGTAGACGGGATAGAACGCGCCCTTCTGCGCCTGAATCGAGAACATCTCTCGCATACTGATATATTCATCCAGTTCCGCGCCAGAGTACAGGGAATCAACGATTTTGGACACAAGGTCCGTAATGCCTTCCGCGTTAAGGAAGGCGGCGGCGAGCTGTTCACGGGTGACGGTGGTCTTGTAGAAAACGCGGCTGTTGATTTTATGGAACACAGCAGAGACGTCAGGAATCTCACGTTTGAACACCGTCCTTTCGGCCAGAATGGGGTCGAACGGTTTCGCGGTCGCCATGTTGACGAACACTTCTTCAATCGCCTCACCCATCTCGAGCACACCCCGCTTGAAGGGTTTCAGCGGGTTGGAGTAGCTCTTGCTCGTGATGATGACGCGGGCGATACGGTTGACCAGCATATGCAGAAATTCATTCTGCGTGGCCTCGTACTGCATCATTGCGTTGCCGACATCCTTGATGTTGTCGCGGGTGGCAACAGGGATGCGTTCCTGATAGGTGGTAGATGCAGCGTTGCGAATGGCGTTCAGAATCTGAATACCGTCAAACTTCGCGTCGAAAGTCTTAGGAACTCTAGGCATAACTTACACCTCACTTCTAGTTAGGCCCTTGTATAACCTTGCCGCTCTTGTCAATGCGGTTTGGTTATTGCAGGTGGAATTGTGTGATTTGCACACTTTTTAAGTGTGCTCAACAAACAGGTCGTCAAGCGTGATTTTTGCGGGGTCGTCAGAGTCATCCCCCGGTTCACCGGGGACGTCGATATGCTTTTCCTCTTTCTTATGCGTATCCCCTCCGCCAAAGAAGCGGTTGCGATATTCGTCTTTCAGCTCACTGTACTTCTCGCTCCACCGCTTGCCGTCCTTATCCATAACGTCTGCATCCGTGTAAGTGTTCGCGGGTTTCTGTTCACCTTCTGCGTCCCCAGTTCCCTGTGCTGCACTTGCATCAATGCTTTCGTTATAGCTGTCTTGCAGCTTTTTCAAGCTGTCCATGATTTCAGGAAAGTCACCGGTATTTTTCGATATCGCCATGACTTCCTTTGCAAATTCTTCCTTGCTCAACATTTATAATCACCTTTCTTATTCAGTCAAGAGGTATCCTCAACACCTGCCCCGGCACAATGAGACTGTTGTGCAGCCCGTTCAGGGTCTTGATTTCCTCCCATCGTGCACCGGAACCAAGATACTTTTCAGCGATTGCCCAAAGGCTGTCGCCTGCCTGTACCGTGTACTCACCTTGTACTGCCGGAACAAGCTCATACTGAATGAAAGGGCAGTACAGCCAATGTTCCCACTTGCGGTCTTTCAAGTTCGTCTCGCACACACCGCCACCAAACTTGGTGTTCGACGTGCATTCGATGACCTTGCCGTTCCCGATGTAAACACCGATGTGCCCATCCATCTGCACGCACACCCCCGGAAGTTCAGGGATGGTAGAGATAGGTCCCTTGGTTTTCGCGGTCTGATACATCCCATTTGCGGAAACATCGTTGCTAGGCCGGTACTTAGGTGACCCGACTCCGCCCCAGTAATAGGACTTGATAAGCCCTACACAGTCGCAGCCGTAAGCTGAACCAACCTTGCTTTTCAGGAACTTAACGCGGGCCGCGGAGTAGTGCGAGGGATACGCCTTTGCCCGGTCGTCCACATATGCGGTAGTGATAGGCCGCATAATCGCACCGTACATATACAGCGTACTCATTTTCAGAGCTTTCTTGCAATACTCCACAAGGCCATCAGCCGTATAACTCATGTGGCTCACCTTCCTTTCTTTTGGTCGCTGATATCGTCGCGGATATCATCGACGTGAACAGACAATTTATAAACCAGATTTTCGAGTTTTTCAATCGCTTCTGTGTTCTTGTCGATACTTTGTTCTAATTTTCTGATTAGTTCATTGTTCGTGCTCTGGATGTTTGCAATCAGTGCTGTATTGTCCTGCTTAGTGTCGCTTCGTTCCTTCTTGTGTTCCTTACGGTCCTGCCAGATAATCCAGAACAGGACCGCGCACATGGCGGTAGGGAACCCAACGTTGGAAAACAAATCGACGAAAGTTGCAGCCTCCATAGGCCCCCACCTCCTTATACTTATTATATCATATTAAAGTGCAAAATTCAAGCGTTAAAGCGTCAGTTTCAAAATTTCTTGACACATATTCTTAATATTCATATCCTCGAACCGCACATACCCCCGTTTATAGTACAGCAAGAACCGGTCAAACAGGACGGAGATGTGCCCCTTTAACAATACCATGTTCGGCTGGTGGTCCGCCTGTGTAATTGAGTAGGAGAAATGGTTGGTTGGGTCTACGTCATACGATACATATAAATAGCCCGTCATGCGGTCTGTCCATACGCCATAGTACGTTTCTTTGTACTTCATCGTGAAACTGTATACCACGGTGTCTGGTTTCTTCTGCACGAACGTGGAATCATCCCGCAAGAACTGATTGCCCATATTATAATCGCCGTATTCAGTGCCCTTAATCAGCTTGCCGAACCGTGTCTGTTCAATGTGCTGCTTGTATTCTTCGTCCGTCACCATCTCGACAAGGATATCACTCTTTGCAGCGATATCCTTGCCGTACGGAAGGTGTATATTAAAATAAAGGAAGTAAGGATTTGTCTGCGTCAGGGCGTTGGACAAGAACAGCACACGCACGTCTCTGTCACGGGCAATGGTTGAATACAGTTCAAGAAAGTTCGTGACTTCATCCGGCAAGTAATGATGGGTGCCTTTATCAAGGATGAATTCATCAAAGATAATGGTACGGACCTTCGGGAACGGGGTCGATTTCTCAATCTTCGCCGTGGATAGCGGCATATAAGTTCCTGCTACAACATCGTCAATGATGAAGTTAGGTGGACTGACCTTAAACTCATGTCCGGGGAACTCTTGATAAATGTCCTCAAAGAACCGTTTCATTTTCTTCAATTCATCTTTGTACCGACGCACGTATACGAATTGTTCCCCGCTCTGGATGAACTTCTTAATTACGTATCTCTTTGCACCGTAGGTCTTACCAACACCTCGAGCGCCAACAATGAAGTTAAATAGGCAGTTGTAGCTTAAACATCGGTTTATGTCCCAATACATATATCTTTCCTCCGTTGCGGTTCCAAACGTGGAGCCTTGCAGCACCTTCCCTGTCTCGTCAACGCGCTTTGTGCGTTGCAGGTACGGTCGTTGTTGCGGTTCCCGTAGGGAACAAGAAAGGGCTAGTATCCGTTCCATCACCACCGGTCAAGGCCACGCGCAAGCAGGAGCCATTTTTCAGGCTTGACACCCTCATTGCGTGCGATGGATTAAACGGAATACCGCCCCATAAAAATTATACCATATTATTCGCGTATTGTCAAGGGTGTCTCCGCCAACAGGACGCCACCCGGCACGTGCGTGTGTTTCAGTTTTCCCGGTATTTCTGCCCCAATGTGGAAATTCTCCCATGTGACAAACTCGTGGCACCGTTCCGGCATTCCGGCACAAGTGACTTTCAATTTTCCATCTATCTGTTCTATGTAGCATTTCTGCCTTAGAAACCGCGCCTTCTCGAACGTGCTTTCATGCTTCCACGCCCCCAGTTTTGATGGGTGCACTTCAAGTCCATCTGGGATTTCTGTCCCAATGAGGTGCAAGCTATCTGTGTCAGCATACAGGAATCGGTCATACACCTGTTGGGCTGAACGTATGGTTTTATCCCTTGCCCATGCAGTAATAAAAGTTCCAACAGGTATATACACAGGGTCGCGGTGCTCAGGCGACGAAAGGCGGTAGTGTACACAGTCATCATCTCCAAGGTATGGGAATTTTTGTGCGCTTTCAGGATTAGTAGAAAACTTCCCGTAAAGGTTGTTCAGCATCAATTTCGCAATGGTCCTTAATCCGGGGTTCCCCGTCTCAGTGGCCTTTACCTTTATATCATTCCATTTATCAATATACGAATCAAACATCCCAACGGCTGCACGAAACTTAAAGCCGTCAATAAAAGTACAGTCAAAAACATCATAGTGCTCCATGAATAACTTTAAGTCCACGCTTGTTAATACCATGTCAACAACTTCACTGTTGGAAGATGTGAGGTATTCAGTGGACACGAAAAATCTTGAATGCTTGACCTGTATCGTAGGAATGTGATTTTGTTTTAACTTGAACTGGCATTGTAGGTGCTGTACATATAAAGGATATGCCTTGTCGTCCTTGTACTCACCTTCAAAGAATATCGGCTGTCCGTAGGGAAGCGGGCAATATTTCATTCTGGATGGGTAGAGACTGTTGACGTCAAGGACTATCCCCTCACCTATGTCTTTCCCTGCAAACCGTGGGTCACAGTATGTAAACCCACCTTTATAAGAGCGGCGTATATCTGTGTCAAAGTAGTCTATCTGGGGAAACAATTTCTCGAATTTCTTTTTCCCTTCAAGGTCCTTGTACTCTGCCAATGCGTTTGAGCCAATGGTCATACGGGTTAACCGCTGCTTGAACATATGGTCTAAACTCATGGCAAGGATAATAACGTCGTTTTTCAGGTACTCGACTTCCTGTTCCGTCAGCTCACTGTCAGGTTTCTGTACTCGCTCATAGTCGATTTCCAGTTTCTTGATTTGAAGTCCGAACGCTTTCGGCATCTTTGCGATAGGCATCGGAATCAACTTTAGACTGTCGTACAGCTTGACTTTCTTCAATGCTTTCTTTCTTTTTCCAAAACAGATTTCAATGGAATAAAACTGCCCCATGTCACTTATCAGGGTACTGAATGTCTCTTTGTCTAGGCCCTCACTGTCCTCTCTATGCTCAAAACCATTGTGCAGCAGCCAATAAATGATGAACTCACCATCGAACTTTAGATTGTGAAAGTAAACCTTAACAGTTTCATGAGATGCAAGGCGCTCCATCAAAGCCATAAAAGAATCTATGTTCGTACCATGCTGGAATGCCTCTGTGTCACCAACTGGACAGAGTCCCCATGCCCAAACGTCTGTATGCTCAGGATTAACAGTTGTTTCAAAGTCAGCGGCGAGAATCATAAACGGTACCCCGTAGAGGGGACGTCTGCGTATTCATATCCGTAACTGGCAAAACGGTCAAGGATATAATTCTCGTGGTCGTTGACTTGTGCTTTAGACGGGTTGGGGTTTGCATCGTATACGAAACTAATATCGGTTACTGCATCTTTGTACCATAGGTCGGAAAGGTCGTCAGCACTCATGTCCTGCACTAACTTGTATAACCGGCTGTTCACTCCAAACTGCTGCCGCACTGCTTCAAGATAGTTCTGCTTGTACAAGTCCTCATAGTAATTGTTCTTGAAACGCATGAGCCGTTCTTCTAAGCTGCGTGAATATGCCTCAAAGGAATTCGGCGCGGTATCCTGTGTACGGTCCTTGATGGGCCGGAAGTCGTTCTCCCGTGCCCTGCCCATAGTTCCTTTATACGGACTAGCATTTTCTTCCGCCTTTTTCAGCCCTGCGCGCTTGTAAGCGTTGATTGCTGCTGCGGCTCTCTTGTTCTCTGTCACTTGATAAATGGTCGTCGTCACTCCCGCTTCCGTGGTAACTACGGCCTCTGCACCCGGTTTATTGTACTGTTCAATGTGCTTTAGCATCTCTTTGTATCCCTTGCGCGTACCAGACTTAGCCTCTTTAATGGCTTGTGCCACATTGATACGTGAGGGCTGATATTCTGCTAACTCCGGTTGACGTTTCGCTACTTTAGCAATCTTTCGGTTGTAGCGCCGAACGGCGTCTCGTAATTCTTTTTCGTCATCCGCAGTCCATCTAATTTTACCTGTCTTTGCCATTCAAATGCACCCCCGTTATGCTCGATGTAAAAGCCGTGCAATTCAATACTTGAATACAGGTATAAATCTGCCAGCAGGCTAGATTCGATATCAAAGCGCCAACGTTTCTTTAGCCTTGCAGCGACCTCTTTGCGGTTATATTGATACCTTTTAATAAAGTTATCCCGCCGCAATTCGGTGGAAAAGAAATATTTGACGCCATCCAGCTCATACCAAAAAGCTGAATCTTTTAGGTTATCGTAGAATGGTTTCATGCCTTCACCTGCCTTAGTTATAATAAAAGGGCAGGGGCCTGAACCCCTGCCCTATCTTGGGACTTCAACGTATAAGGCGCGACGCGGTTGTCTTTGTGTGCACTACAGATTTTTAGAGGAATAGGAGCTTTTCAACTCCTTTCTTATGTTGACCGCAGTTCATGCACACGCTGCGGGCAATGCTGGTGCGGTACTTAAGCCATTACAAGCGACAGCATCTTCCGATTGCCTTTGGTGTGCTGCACCACCTTGACGGCAATCCCTTCGGGCCAAGTAGGCTCGCCGAAAACCTGAATCAGCTTGCGCAGGCTGTTGTAAATGCCAACGGAAACGGACGCATAGGTCCGACCTTCGGTGTCCATCAGGATGATGCGGGGAGCAATAGAGGTAATGCCTTCCTCGTTCTTGACTTCCACGCTCTCGATGTAGAGGTCCTTCACCTTGATGACCTGATTGATGCAATCAGCAAGACGCTCGTCAGAGCTGTTCATCATGTTGTACAGGGCCTTCTTTTCCTCAGTCGTGGTGGGCTTGATGGAGCAGTAGCTATTCGGATGGGACTGCAAGTCCTGCTGAATAGACATCATGCCACCATCATACGCAGTCATGCTCATTTCGTCATTCATTGTTCATACCTCCATTAGTAGTTCTCTTCGGTTTCGGTTTCGGCCTTGTCAGCGTCCACGTCTGCGCTGCCCTTCTCCGGCATCACAATGGACTTGGCCTTGAAGTCCTCCACAGTCATGCCACGCAACTCAGTCTTGTACTCGACACCCTTCACAAGCACGTTGCTATCGTCGGGGTATGCCTTTTTCAGAGCCTTGGTTGCCTTGTAATCGTCGAGCTTGCCGTCAACGATAACGTCAGCGAGGGGGCTGGTCACGCAGTTGTCACCGTCCATGTAGACGGAAACACCGTGAATCACAGTAGTAACGAAAGTGCGGGTAACATACTTTGCCATGTTCTTAAACCTTCTTTCTTGTTCTCATGGTGCAATACTCGATAGGGGGTGACGGGTTTCACCCTCTATCTATAGTATAGCACATCGGGCATCGTGTGTCAAGATTTTTCAGAAAATTTTCTTTAACCGGTACACTTCACAATGTCTTTGCGAAGGTCGTTCGCTGCGGCGACCAGACCTTCCATAGCATCGTTCTCGACAATTCCATTCAAAATAAAGCGGTAAAATTCTTCATCAATCAGGCCACAAACATACAGGTTTGTTACATGATTGCAGAACATCCCCATCACTTCTTGATAGGCTTCCTCAGAAATGCCCATTTCAAGCAGCTTTTGGACACTTTCAAGTTGCATAACCAGAAAGCGCCTGCAAGATTCAAGCTGACGGTTGCGGTCAATAGTCATCATTGCAAATTTCATGTTAGTTTCCTTTCTTGTTGTTAGTGAAATAGTAGGTACAGGATATAATGCTAGCGGCTCTGCGAATTTCGCGCCGTAACAGCCATTGATTAAAATCTTCGGGCGAAAGCGTGGCTTTCATCCTCGCTTCTTCCTCTGCTTCGCGCTGCTGGACTTTGCGAATGTACCAGCACCAGAAATAGAAAAAGATAACAAACACTGCAATGCAAATCACAATAACCGGAATCAGGGGCTTAAATGCCATCCAAAAGAAATCCCATTGACTCAAATGATAGCCATTATTATAATAATTATACAACATAATTAATCTCCCAAATAGGTTGCGCCAAACCATACAATGACAATCAACAAAATTAGAACCAGTAAAAAGCGAGTTACCATAAGTTGTCGAGCCTCCGTAATTCTGATTTCAGGTCACGAATCTCGAGATTGACCTTATAATCATCCGGGTTACGGTCATGCTCCCTGTACAGGTCGTTTAACCGCTGCTGTAACATCTGTACCCGGTACTGCCGTGCCATTTCGTCTCTCATTCAATCACCCCCAATTCACGGCATAAATTCATGTACGGAATTTTCAGGAACGCTTGCTCAGGCTTGAAACAAATATCCTCTGTGACAGCATTCATAGCGCTATATTGCAACATCTTGTCCGTCACAATAGGGGTATTGCCAAGACGCATTTCTTTGCAGGCTTTGCAGCATTCTATTACTAAATCCTCACTCTCAGCGGCAAGCAAATTGTACTCACCGTTGCGCGTGATAAAAAAGCCGATGACAGGAACTACGCGCTCCTGTACGCGAATGCGGTAAGAACCACATTGCGCTTTGTAGACGTAGGGCGTTGCCATCAAGTACTTATAGGGACTTTCAACAATCAAATCCCCTTGCGTGTGATGCAAGCCCATAATCATGTGTCCATCCAAAATGCAATAAAGCGAGAGAGCTACACTCTCTTTATCAGGGCGCATCCACCCTCTATACATCCCGATGGGGCGCGTAGTAAATTCCAGACACCGCACAAGGTCCCTACTCACATACACCATTTTCTAACCTCCGTTTGATTTCATACTGAATGAACTCATAAATTTCCTCATATTTGCGAATGGTCGGGCGCGTTGAATTTTGCATCTTATCTTCACAGAAAGTTGCAAAAGTTTTCAGCAATTTCAACGGCAGTTTCCGCACGTTCTCCGTGGTTAAATTGCGGGTTTCAAAACCTTCCTTGAAACGGTCGGAAAACGTATAAGTGTCGCCATCTTGCCGAACGTATAAATAATAGGACAGCATTGCATCACCTCCTTTCGTGCTGGCTGTTTATTTCAATGCCTGACGCATTGCACCTCACTCATATTTCTACCCACGCCCTCCGCGAGGAGGACGACCAGGTCAAATGTTCCACGTGGAACATTCCGTGCAATATTTCTACCCACGCCCTCCGCGAGGATGGCGACTCACTCATAAATGAAATTCTGGAAATAGTCGTATGCTTCGTTCCACTCCGAACGGGTGATGATTTTGTCGTCATAGGCGCGGTTCAAAGTGTCAAGAGCGTAATAATACATTCCTTCAATCCGAAAACGCTTGTAGCCCTTGCACTGGGCGACAAAGGTCTTTGCGAGAAAATCAGAGTGCGTCATTCTAAAATCTCCTTTCATTGTTTTGACCTGTCATCATCAGGCGCGGGCGGTCAACCCTCACGCGACCGGGTTAAAACCCGGTTTCGACTTAAAAATCACCGTTCATGATGTTCTCATGGAAGTAATCTTCCAACTGGCGACAAACCTCTTTACGAGTGGCTACATTAAATGTATCATAGTAACAACCGCTGCCAAACTCGATAGTATACATCATTGCAGCGTGCTTAACTACATATTGAAAAGCATCGGCTGCCTTGGCAATGATGTACTGCCCTTTCATGGCCTTGCGGTACAGGCATTTAAGCACACAGCGAATATCGTTGTACAATGCCTGCTTGTTGACTGTGTACAGGAACAGCTCACGGGCCGCGATATCGTTACAAATAGTCTTTTTCATAATATTTACCCTCCTGTAAAATAGATATTTTCATATGGTCATTTCATCGAGGTTTGCAATTAACTTGTCTCGCAGGGCCTTTTCTTTATCGGCCTGTTCTGTGAACAACTTAGCAGTCAGACGATTATCAACACTGTCGGCATCTTTAGCTGCCTTGCTAAGGAAGGCACTGTGCGTATACAGTGCTGTCAACAGCATATTCATTTCATCCATTGTTAATTTCATTGTCCTTGGCTCCTTTCCTCTTTTCTTGTCTATATTATACCACACTGCAGCCATCATGTCAAGACTTTTTTCAAATTATTTTTACGTAATGTTTCGACACGCTTTCTAGGTTTATCACTTTGCAGTGCTAAAGTAAAATGTGTTAACACTTTACAACAATGAAGTGACACAATGTCATACTTCATGAGAGTGAAGTGGGAAAACTGACACGGTGTCAGCTGCTGTCTCTTATACACATCTCCGAGCCCACGAGACTGCAGCTAATC
>ERZ1090864.654-NODE-656-length-18402-cov-18.793972_pt1 | contig 18402 bp, 16 predicted proteins | sample MGYA00478479_ERZ1090864 | MGnify/ENA primary metagenome ERZ1090864 (study PRJEB33644, sample SAMEA5815743) | chicken gut metagenome | biome: Chicken; feature: Gastrointestinal Tract; material: Caecum | place: Ireland | collected 2019-01-01 | study: A study of the...
CTATATAGTATTTCTCCTATATAGATATTAGAAATAGTAATTTCTTCTGACGGTTTAAAAGAAATATCCAGTTTTTCTTCAATATCGTGCAGTTTTTTCCAATAAAGTAGTTTCTCTGTACTGAATGACGATTCTCCATTTCTTTCAGTTTCAAAAGAAATGGGCGCATCATTCATTTTCCCTTCCCCATAAAAAAAGGCATTATAAATATCCGCAATTTTAAGAGCCTCTGCAATATTCTTTGCTTTATTTAGATCATATGAAATGTTTACGATCATTGTCTTTTCTTTTAAATTGAATTTAATAAAAAAACTGAGTGCCTTGGTCTTATCTGATTGAAATGCCCGCCAGTCTAGACTATTATCTGGCACCCTTTTTAATGATATCAACATTTCTTCTTGATATCCTGACATCTTAATTGATATTGTTTCATCCATTTTTTGCGGAACCACATAAAGCGAACCACTAAAATATCTCAACTCTTTATATGGATCAAAACCCAATTTATCGATTCTTATCTTTTCATCATTTAAAATAATATATCCGTCCTCTATCATCTTTAACGGTATTTGTTTCTGTGCATTGTAAGAATAATTCAGAACATCTTGAATGTTAGGATTATCACCTAGTATTTCCTCCATTTCCGAGCTCAGATCAAATGTTATACCAGAAAATTTATATTCCCCAGTTAAAGAAGTTATAACGCAGCGTCCATCCTCACCAGAAACATATTTTAAGTTGGAACATTTTAAATCCTGATTCAAGTAGTCAAGAATCACTTGTGGGATTTTCTTATAATTTTCATTTTTCTTAAATGCCTTATCAAAACTCACAAACATAGTTAAAAATCCCCTTTCGCCTCTGACCAAACAAGTAGCTTCGATATTAACAGCTTCTTGTATTCGTTTTCTATATCCAAATTTTCTATAAATTCTAAAAAGGCGTTATAATCTGAAATATCTTCTAAGATAATATACTTAATATCTTTATATTCAAAGGAGAGTGAAGCTTCTTCTCTGCCGTTTAAAGAATTACTCATAAGTAATAGTACACCTTCTGCCATTTTAATCGGATCTGTAATTATTTCTTCCATTTCTAACGCAGTAACATCAGCCACAAATCTCCATTCACATTCGTCAGTAAAACACTTATTTTGTGGTCTTCCTGTGATACGATTCTTAAAAGGTCCAGAATATGGCTTTAAATACATTAATTGTAATGCTATGTAATCTCTTAACTTCTGATATTCTTTATCATTATTCCTTAATGCATCTTTAAAAGCCAATCCATATTCCTTACACAGTTCTGATTCTGGGTTAATATATTGCAAGGGTTGTATTCCTTGCTCCATACCCCACTTTTTAGAAAAAGCAATACCATAATATCCATACCACGAAAGATGTTCTTCTAATTTATGCATGTTAATATCACAAAAGCATTTCATCGGAAAGGCTATTTCTTTAATCCCCAAATGCAAATATTCTATATTTTCTTTACAATATCTGGCAGATAACTTTTTACTTCTAATTGCATCCTCTAAAAATTTTCTTTCTTTCACAAAGTTAAATAAAGTATCTGCTGTTTGAGATGGTGCTACATATGGTATATCCTTCTTTTCATATTCTGTCTCAGACGCTTGATACAACTTGTCTATTTCATCTGTATTTTGCATATAAAATACCCCTTACCATGTTCTTAAGTAGATATGGGCATTACTGCCCATATCCCTCATTCAAACCGTACGTGCGCTATTAACGCATACGGCTTACCCCTATACTCTACATTGAGAACGTTGCATTCTCTGGCTCTCTATTGTCCATACAACAACTCCATGTATCCACATAAGGGGTGTCCCTTCCCTCCACCGTGATTAGCGGTTTCTACGGTACTATGAACACTCGGACTTCCTACTATCCTTTTGACTTCCTCTCTCATTTCTTTGATTGTACATCATACCTCGCCTATGGAGGGAATAGTAGGATCTCAGCTGTTCCGATAACATACTTATCATCAGCCTCGCCAAGCTCTCAGACTGGGGGATGCCGCCTTGACCTCGCCTTACCGGTCATGACAGTGTTGTCTGCTGTGACATAGAACACATCGACCATATCCAACCTCATAATAATTTCCCAGCTCAATCGCTTCACTTTCGTTTCGGCTCTGCTGCTCCCTGTCCTACGCTTAAGCCTGACGTTACCGCTTCGGCTCCAAGGACTCGGTACAGGCGGTTGGCTAGACCTTACCTGATAGGATTTTCCTACTGTATTGTTATCAGCTTACCAAGGCTTGCAGAGTTTCCTCCGCTCGCCAGGGGAAATCAGCTACGCTGATTTCGCAGCTCGCATCTATTATTTAATCATACCATAACATCCATTTCTTGTCAGTGAGATCTCGATAATTCCCTTTCTGGCGCATATACCGCCGTCACTATTTTGTCTTCCCCACTCTCAATCTTCACATAATAATCCCGAATATAATAAGTGACATACTGCTCCTGCAGAGAGTACAATTCCTGTGTCTGAAAATCAATCATACACAAGCCTATCGGACATCCCGAATCCCCATACCCATCTATTACATCAAGAAGTTTATCCAAACATGTCTGGCAGAGATATCCTCGCACCTTATCTGCATCAAAGTAATTTTCCTCACCGTATTCTATCCGTATCTCTGAGATCCTTCTAGCCTGGTTTAGATCCACATGAAAAATACAGCCGCCTTCTCCAGTCGCTGTAATCCTTGAGGAGTTCTGACCACTTATAGTTTCGTCAGTATCTTTTCCAACTCCCATATCCAAAACATACCAATTATTCAAAGAAATGATTCCCAGATCATCCTTCCCCCGGTACATTCCCATCAGGCTGCGGCTGTTGCTGCCACACAGACAGCATTCCTCTTTATTATCCAAAGCACTCTTTACTGCCTCCTGCGGGACTTGCCATTGTTCACTTTCCTGAGAATCCACCTGCAGCATCGAAGCACGTATTGCCGGAAGGCCCAAACCAATTGCAAAACCGGAAAGGAACATCAGGCCGCCAATAATTATTGTAATCCGATATCGTTTCATCCACTCACCTTATCATTCTTTTAGTTGTATAAACTAATTCTATTAGAGTTGCTATAACAAAATCCAGATACAAATTCATCATATAGTGCGTATTTCATTGCTTTTTTTCTTCATATTCTGCCAATTCTTTCCAATAGAAAAACCTGTGGTTTCCCACAGGCTCTTTACTCTTTCTCCGCTTCCTCGATCATCACGTCCAGAATACGATATATTTTATTTTGTTCTTTCAACGGCAGTTTCCTGATCCGCTCCTCACGTTCAATATACTGCTCATATTGTTTTACGTTCAGGACATCCGCCAGCAGATCATCTGCAGATGCGCCGATTGCATTAGCAATCTTGATAAATGTTGCAAGTTTCGGATCTTTCACATTACATTCGATGGCGCTAAGATAGGTACTGCTGATTCCGACTTTTTCTGCCAGACGCTCCTGCGTCAGCCCTGCGGCGACTCTCCCCGCCTTTATTCTTGTTCCTATCCCTTTCATCGCACCACCCCCGTTTTCTCTATCTATTAGTTAAAATCGTGTACCTCTAGTATATGTATTTCCTTCTCGTCAAAACAGTATCTATTCGTTATATAGTCTCAATCTTTTTGATTGACTTTCTTCTGTCACAGAAATGTCCTTAAGTGGCACATCCATGCGATTGTAACGGTAAATCCCATATGCTAAGATTGGTATTGTCAAAATTATATGCAGACGGAACACAGCACACGGGACGCGCCTCTGTTCCCGGATGGTGTGGTATTTCAGGAGGTGAGAGCGAACTACAACTTCATATTGATTCGGAAAGCAGTCTGATTGGCCAGGCTGCTTTCTTTTATGCTTGCGGCATGGACCGCAAAGGAGGCTGGAAACTATAAGCACCACCGGAGTCTCCTCTGAGATTCCGGTGCAACTAAAGGAGGTACTTACGTGATTAACCCAAACCAGAAACACCGCAGGATCAACCGTGGCGCCGTCCTCTATGCAGCCTTTCTTCTTACAACGCTGCTGATCGGGAACGTGCAGCCGGTCCTCGCCGCAAACATGTGGGATAAAGCGAAAGAGATCATGCAGGATGTCTATAACCAGATTGTTCTGATCTCCACGATTGCCGCTGTCGTTACAGCTTCTGTGGCTCTACTTCTGATGAATTTTTCCAAATCTGGAAAGACTGTGGATGAGTCCAGAGCATGGCTGAAACGAATCATTATTACCTGGGCCATCTTAAACGGCTTAGGTTTTATCATGGCCTACATCACCCCCTTCTTCGCTGGCGGACAGTGGAACGGTTAAAAGAAAGGGGGCGTTCTTTTGGGCATTTTAGACGGGATCGTGGAATGGATTGCAGAGCAGGTAATGAATGCGCTGGATCTGATTACCACATCCGTACTTGGTGCGCTGGGCTGCTCTATGGACACCTTCCTTCGTTATTTTCCAGCGGCGGAAGATATGTATGAGATCTTTGTTGCCCTTGCACTGGGCCTGGTCCTCTTAAACTGGATCTGGCAACTGTTCAAAAACTATTTCGCAGGTATCGGGGTGGAAGCGGAAGATCCGATCAAACTGTCTATTATGACGTTTATATTTATTTTTCTGATTTTCTATGCCAACGATATTGTAAATCTGCTTCTCGATCTTGCAGGTACTCCGTATAGCTGGATTCTTTCCGAGGATCTTCCACCGCTTGAGTTCGGCAGTTTTAACTCCGTTATCACAGTCATCTTAGGAGTCTGTGCAAACGGGGCTGTGGCTATTATCGCGCTGATTCTGGTTCTGATCCTTGCATGGAACTATATCAAATTGCTGTTTGAAGCTGCAGAGCGGTACATTCTTCTCGGAGTGCTCGTTTATACTGCGCCTGTCGCCTTTGCGACCGGTGCTTCAAAGGCAACATCCAATATTTTCAAAAGCTGGTGCCGGATGCTCGGCGGCCAGTTTTTTTTATTGCTGATGAACGCCTGGTGCCTGCGTCTGTTTACAACAATGGTCGGAACCTTTCTCGCCAACCCACTTTCTCTATAAAGGAGGAATTCATGAATCATAAGAAAACTCTTGTTTTCCTGATCCTTGCAGTCTGCATCCTGTTCTGTTTCTCCAGTACCGCTTTTGCAGCAGAGCTGACAGAAGCAGAGGTTGAACAGGCTGTGGCGGATCAGGGTAAAGAAACTGTAACCGGAAATATATTTATCTGGTTTCTATGCGCCATTGCTTTCCTGAAGGTTTCACAGAAGATTGACAGCTTTATGGCTTCCCTCGGAATTAATGTCGGCAACACCGGCGGGAATATGATGGCAGAACTTTTAATTGCCGGCCGCGGTCTTTCAGGCGCACTCCGTGGTCATGGTGGCGGAGGAGGATACCGCAAAGCATCGTCGCCCGGAAGCGCCGCAGTTGGCGGAAGTTTTCTCTCCGGCGGGCTCGCCGGTGCAGTCGGACGGCAGATGGAACGCAGTGCTGTCAATGCAGCGACCGGTTATTCCGAAGGCGGCAGCATCGGAAATTCCATGTATCAGTCTTCTCTGCAGAAAGGCGGAGATTTCGCCAACCGGGTTATCGGTGATATTGCCAAAGGCAGCTACGGACAGGTCGGCTCCATTACCGGTGATGATGCTGCGAAAGCCTACGCTTCCTATATGGGATTACGCTCTGGGGATGCAGAAAACACATCAACCTCCGAACCGCTCCCGCAGTACTCCAATATGGAAATTGGCGGCGGCCGCATTACCGGTACAGAAACTTTAGATGGAGAATCCCGGGATTTCGCCATGTATCTATCGGATCAGTATATGGCTCCCACAAACGGCGACTATGAAACCGTTCAATCTGTAGACGGAGCCACCTGGTATAAACAATACGCACAGGACACAGTAGAAAAGAAACCTTATCAGGATGACAACGGAGCCGTTGCCTACCAGGAATCCATTGTCCAGAAAGTCCCGCCTGCTCCTGCGCGTAAGGATCGCATCTAAATATGGCAGAACAACAGAGTGGATTGGATGAAGCAGTTCAGGTAGGCACATCCGCTGTTTCCCATATCCGGTCGCTTCGAACCTTCTCCCTGTTTGCCAAGAGTGCAAAAGGTGCTGCTGTTGCAGGCCCCCTGGGAGCTGCTCTCGGTCTTGCAATCGCGAACCGGCATACCATCCTGAAGATCCTTGCAGCGCTCCTTGCAATCCCGATTCTGGCAGTTCTTTTTATTCTTATGCTTCCCGGTCTGATCTTCGGTTCCTTAACAGATGATACCGGCGCACTCAATGATAACGACCTGATCCAGAAGAACCTGCAGAGCGCAAACCAGGCAATCGTCGAGGTGCTGGAAGAGTGCCATGATGAAGTTCTGTCTGAGGTTAATGCAGCCATTGAAGCTCTTCCAGAAGGGGATACTGCTGTAATCACAGATCCCTATGCCAATATGATTGCTGTCAATGCCAATCAGTTGATTGCCCAGTTCTGTGCAAGTCAGGAGGATTACAAAAATATCAACACAAACCAACTAAAGGCGCTGATCCGGGAAAACAAAGAAGGGCTTTTTTCTTATACTGTTTCTTCTGAGGAGGTAACTGTAGAAGCAGAAGAAGGTTCCGAGCCAGTAACTTTTATCCGGCATACCTATTATATTCAATATGCCGGGGATACTTATTTTTCAGACCATGTGTTTCATCTGGACGATGAGCAGAAAGAGCTTGCTTCTGACTATGCGGAAAACCTGACCACATTTTTCGGAGGAAGCGCCTCTGGTGTGGCCGTTGCCAATGTCTCTGCAGAAGTCGAGGCTTACCGAAGCACTGTACAGCGGATTGCGGCTCAATATGGCATGAGCGATTACGTGGAACTTGTTCTGGCCGTGATGATGCAGGAATCCGGCGGACAGGGAAGTGATCCCATGCAGGCATCTGAGAGCGGTTATAACACACGCTACCCAAGAACGCCCGGAGGGATTACAGATCCGGAATATTCTATCGAATGCGGGATACAGGCACTCAGATCCGTCCTCACAAAAGCAGGATGTACCGGACCAACCGACCTGGACCGGATTAAATTGGCCCTTCAGGGTTATAATTTCGGTTCCGCTTACATTGACTGGGCAATGGAACGCGACGGCGGATATACCAAAGAAAACGCAGCCGCCTATTCTGATATGATGTGTTCCCGCCCAGGCTGGAACTATTCCGTATACGGCGATAAGGACTATGTGGATCATGTTCTGAGATATTACGTGATCATGTCAACCGGTGGAAATTATCCGGCAAACGGAATGCAGATCCCACTCTACATCCAGACCGAATATTCCAATATCCCTTACGGCTCCGGTTCTATTGCCGACTGTGGCTGCGGGCCTACGGCTTTCGCCATGATTGCAAGCTATCTGACCGACTCGACGATTACTCCTGCAGATGCCGTCGCATGGTGCGGAAACGCTTACTATTCGTTTGGATATGGAACAAAGTGGTCTTATTTTCAGGCTGCCTCCGATCATTTCGGATGCGGAACTGTTACAACAACTACGGATGCGAATACCGTACTGCAGGCTCTCTCCCAGGGCTGTCCGGTAATCTCTTCTCAGATGCCGGGCCTGTTTACTTCCGGTGGACACTTCATCGTGCTGCGGGGAGTTACTGCAAACGGTAAAGTCCTGGTCAATGATCCGAATGACAGTGACCAAAAAAACTATGTAAACCGGGAATTCGATATGATGACGGAGATTCACGCAACCTCCCGTCAGTATTGGATTTTCCCTGCAAAATAAAGGAGTTTTTACATAATGAGCAGACTTAGGGTAATTCTTGCCATTTTGCTGTTGATCATTCTAGTGGTCATCGGGATCGTACTTCCCAGCCTCTGGAAATCAACCAAAAATACTTCAGAAAAACAAACAGATCTGGCAAGCTCTAACAGGGAAGACTCAACGCCCAATGAAGAGATGTCAGATTTGGAATATACCGGATTTGAAAAGCTGTCTTCCTTTTTCCCCGACAGCGTAACTGCAGATTTAAAGGCTCTGTTTCCTGTTTATCTGCGGAATTCAGGACGGACCGAAATTAAATCCGTTACTTTCCTCCCGGATGAAACCACGTATCCGGATAACAATACAACCGAACTTTTCTTCCAGCTTTCTGATAGCACCCGGCTGCCGGTTCAATATATCGGTGATCTGGGTGTTCTTCTATTCGGAGACGAAGAGGCTGAGTTTTCGACAGAACAGCAGAGTTACGAAAAGCAGACGGATGACTCGCTGCCTACGGTTACAACCGATCAGGTGGAAACCAGGCAGGAAGGCGGTTATGACGATATCACCTCAACGCAGACTGCCGGATCGGAGGTGAGCCAATGAGCGAACAGGAAAATCAGAAACCCACTCTCATCCCGCCGAATTTTATTGAAAAAGGAAAGATCTTCGGTGGCATGTTTGACATTCGCAATGCGATTGAAGGCGGCGTTATTGCAGCTTTAATCACTTATCCGGTTCTGCAGCTTCCATTCTCGGTAACTGTACGGATCATTATTCTCTGCATGACTGCGCTTCCTCTTTTTATGATCTCTCTGATCGGGATCGGAGGAATGAGCATCACTGCCTTTCTTGGCAGCGCTCTGCTTTTTATAAAGGATCGGCGGATCATTTATCGGTCGGACAAGGTTCCGGATGCTCCCGCTCCAAAGCAGAGAGTGAAATCCCGCAGTAAGGAACCGAGGCCGAAGAAAGTAAAAAAGAAACGTCGTTCTGCAGGTGACGGCAATGACAATCAGGGGGAGAAAGCTGCGCAGGAAAAAGAGTCACTTGTTAAAAAAAAAGAGCGTCGTCAGTTTGATACATCGACCAAGCATGGAATCCGCAGACAGGCCCGGGAGGATATCCGAATTTTAAAATATGAAAAAAGACAGGAAAAACATCAGAAAATTCAGGCTCAGAAAGCTGCCCGGTCCGCGCAGAAGCAGGCAGCCCGCAAGGAGCGGCAGGATGCGCGGGATGCGAAAAAAACGGAAAAGCAGGCGAAATGGGATGCGCGATATGATGAACAGAAAACTGCCTCTGTCCAGAAACAGAAGTCCGCCGATAAGAAGCGGAAGGATCAGACGCTTGAGGATTATCTTCCTATCGAAAAGATTATGAACGGGATCATTTATACGACAGATCAACGTTATATAAAAATTCTGGAGATTAATCCGATCAACTTTCTTCTTAGAAGCGCCCGGGAACAACAGGGGATCATTTACAGCTTTATTTCATATCTGAAGATCAGCCCTGTGAAGCTGCAGATCAAGATGATCTCTAAAAAAGCAGATATCAATAAACATCTGGAGCAGGCGGCACTGGAGCTAGATCAGGAAACCGATCCTCACTGTCGGGAACTGCAGAAAGATTACATTCAGTTTGTAAAAAAATTAAGTTTAAGGGAAGCCGTCTCACGACGGTTTTTTCTTATTTTTGAGTATGAACCTTTTAATGCAAATCGAAAAGAAGAGGAAAAAGACATCATTGCTCAGTTAGAAACAGCAGCACGGACGGCCCAAACCTATCTCTTCCAATGTGGAAATATTGTGGCAGAACATAACAATGAAGACGAATTTACTACAGATGTCCTTTATACCCTTCTGAACCGAAGCCTTTGTGTGGCCAAGCCTCTTCCTGACCGCATCCGCGAGGTACTGGATCGGTATGTTGCTGAGAATCGGGAATCAGAGACAGACCACATTCGGATGAATGAGTTTATTGCTCCGGAGTCCATAGATTTCCGCCATGCAAATTATATCGTCATCAACGGTGTATACCATTCTTACCTGATGGTTCCCAGTGACGGCTATAAAAATCTGGTGTATCCTGGCTGGCTGTCCTTACTCATCAACGCAGGGGAAGGGATTGACGTAGATCTGTATCTGCAGAAACAGCCGAAGGATAAAATCCAGCAGCGTCTTGGTCAGCAGATTCGGATCAACCGTTCCAAATTGAAAGATGCTTCCGATACAAATACGGACTATGACGATCTGGACTCGGCCATCCGCGCTGGCTATTACTTAAAGCAGGGGCTTGCCAATAACGAGGACTTTTATTATATGAGCCTTCTGATCACCATTACAGCCTCCTCTCTTGAGGAGCTTGAGTGGCGGATTCAGGAGATGAAGAAACTGCTGATCTCACAGGATATGGATCTGCGTTCCTGCTATTTTCTTCAGGAGCGCGCTTTCTTATCGACTCTGCCGCTGATGAATCTGGACAAAAAGCTGTTCCAGCTTTCCAAGCGGAATGTCCTGACCAGCGGTGCAGCCACCTGCTATCCTTTTGTGAGCTACTCCATATGTGACGATAATGGAATCCTGTTTGGCGTAAATAAGCATAATAACAGCCTTGTAATTGCAGACATATTTGATTCCCGCCAATATAAAAATTCCAACATCTGTATTCTGGGATGCTCTGGGGCAGGGAAAACCTTCACCATGCAGACTATGGCACTGCGTATGCGTAGAAAAGGCATCCAGGTTTTCATCATCGCTCCGCTCAAAGGCCATGAATTCTATCGGGCCTGCAAGAATGTAGGCGGTGAATTCATCAAGATCTCGCCCGCCAGCTTAAGCTGCATCAACATCATGGAGATCCGCAAGGTGGATAACTCCGTAAATGAGCTGCTGGACGGGCCGACTATGGATACTTCGGCTCTGGCCGCTAAGATCCAGAAACTGCATATCTTTTTCAGTCTGCTGATCCCGGATATGACTCATGAGGAACGGCAGCTTTTGGATGAGGCTCTGATCAAGACCTATGCATTAAAGGGCATCACTCATAAAAACGAATCCCTGATCGATCCGGAACACCCGGACCGCTATAAGGAGATGCCGGTTCTGGAAGATGTCTATAACATCCTGGTAAAAAGCGAGGATACCAAACGTCTTGCCCATATTCTGAATCGTCTGGTTCACGGATCTGCTTCCTCATTTAATCAGCATACGAATGTGGACCTGACAAACAAGTATACTGTCCTGGATATTTCGGAGCTGACCGGGGATCTTTTGACGGTCGGCATGTTTGTAGCTCTTGATTATGTCTGGGATAAGGCAAAAGAAAACCGGACAGAAGAAAAAGCGGTATTTGTCGATGAAGTCTGGCAGTTGATCGGCGCTGCCAGCAACCGCCTGGCGGCGGAATTTGTACTGGAGATTGCAAAAGTCATCCGTGCCTACTCTGGCGCAGGTATTTTTGCAACTCAGGATCTCAATGATTTTTTTGCGTTGGATGATGGGAAGTACGGGAAGGGAATCATAAACAACTGCAAAACCAAAATCGTCCTCAACATGGAGGATGAGGAGGCGCAGCGTGTGAAGAGCATTCTCCGGCTGTCTGAAACGGAGGTGATGAACATTACCCACTTCCAGCGCGGGAACGGCCTGATATCCACGAATAATAATAACATCACAGTGGAGTTCAAGGCATCAAATTTGGAAAAGGAACTGATTACGACGGACCGGCAGGAGCTTCTGGAACTTCTGGAGCGTCAAAAACAGAAAGCCGGTTAAAAAGTTCCCATAGGTTACAGGCGGCAGCCATACATTTCTGCCGCCTTTTATGGATTTATTTTTAAGGAGGAGAATTATGCGAAAAAAGATAACAACTACCGCAAAACGGCTGTTTGCATTTATCCTGACTGCTGTAATTACAGTCGGAACACTTGCTGCAAATCAGCTTCCGGTTCATGCAGCAGACGGAACGCTGAATTTCCAGGCAGGTGATTTAATCTCCTATGGAGATTACTATACCTCACGGATGACAGTTGACGGGAGCAATACCGCTTACTGCGTACAGCCGATGATGAAGACACCTGCATCCGGAACCTACTCATATGATCTGCTTCCCACCGGCTCTGCGCTGCGCAAAGCACTTTACTATCTGCCGGGCGGATATGGCTATGAAAAAGAAAATATTCAGAGTCAGTATTTAAGCGGATGGTCTGAAACCAACTGTTATGTCATCGGTCATCTAACTGCATCCTATGTATATGCAGACTATGATGCCGGAAGCGGAGCCTTCTATGGCGCGCCCCAGAACTATATTGATAAAGCAGTGGAGATTGCAAATGCAATACGGAATCTTCCAAATCCTCCGTCTTCCTTCCGCGCATTTATCATTCCATCATCCAGCAGTCAGACCGTTGCAGGAAGCTGGTATGAAAAACCTTATGGATGGATTGAGATTCAGAAGTCTTCAGCAAACGCGGGCGTCTCTAACGGCAATGGAAATTACAGCCTGGAAGGAGCGCAATACGGGATCTATCAGGGCGAATCACTCATTGAAACGCTGGTGACAGATGCCAACGGTTATGCAAAATCTGGTGAGCTGGAGGAAGGGAATTACACAGTAAAAGAAATCTCCGCTTCCAAAGGATATATCGTAGATACACAGGCTCACAACGTTACAGTTTCTTCAGATGCTACAAGCACTGCAGAGGTAACTGAGATTCCCATTAACAATCCCATTGACCTTGTGCTGCAGAAGCTGGATAAAGAACTGGAGGCTTCCACGCCCCAGGGCGCTGCTTCTCTTGCCGGAGCTGAATTCACGGTTAAGTTCTATACCCAGCAGTCCGACACTGATCCTGCCGCGGACGGCGCTGAACCTGTAAGAACATGGGTACTGAAGACCGGCTCTGACGGAACATTGAAATTTTCTGAGGATGCCGTTGTATCCGGTGATGACTTTTACTATACAAGCGACGGCAGTACCATCTGTCTCCCTCTTGGCACAGTGACTGTACAGGAGACGAAAGCACCTGCAGGATATTTTGTAAATGACACCATCTTTGTACAGAAAATATCCGGTACAAGCGAATCGGAAACTATAAATGTTTATCAGTCGTCCGAAGTACCCGAGCAGATCTACCGCGGCGGCGTGCAGATCCAGAAACGGGATCTGGAAACCGGGGAAGCTGCTGCACAGGGGAATGCTACCCTGGAAGGTGCGGAATTTACTATTATTACGCTGAATGAAAATCCGGTGATCGTAAATGGGGAAACATACGAAAATGGGGAAGCTATCCTGACACTGACTACGGATGAAAACGGACTTGCTTCCACAGATGCGGATACTCTTCCTTATGGTCATTACCGTGTTGACGAAACGAAAGCTCCTGAAGGATATCTGAACGAAGGCCGTATTTCCCTTGAATTTGATGTTACGGAAGATGGAAAAATCGTTGAACTGACCGCAGAAGATCAGTCCATCTCTAATCAGGTGATCCGCGGAGATCTGGAGCTTGTAAAGGTAAGCGATGGGGATTTAAGCCGTCTGGCTGGTGTTCCTTTCACCATTACTTCCAAAACAACAGGTGAAAGCCATACGATCGTAACCGACCGGAATGGTTATGCCAGCACTTCTGCAGAATGGAATAAACATACCTCCAACACCAACCGCGGGGAAACAGCGGAGGATGGCATATGGTTCGGTTCCTCTGATCCGGATGATTCCAAAGGAGCGCTGATCTATGATACATACACAGTAGAAGAACAGCGCTGCGAAGCCAATGAAGGCCGGAATCTTCTGTCCTTTGATGTAGAAGTATACAAAAACTCCGTAACCATCGATCTTGGCACATTAACGAATGATAAAGTCGAGATTGCTACAACCGCACTGGATCAGGAAAGCGGCTCACAGATGGCAAAACCGGATGACAAAGTTACGATTGTAGATACCGTTGAATTCGAGGGGCTCAAGAAAGGTGTGGAGTACAAGGTTATCGGTACTCTGATGAATAAGGAAACCGGTGAAGCTCTGGAGATTAACGGTGAGCCGGTTACTTCCGAAACCACATTTACAGCGAAAAAATCAACCGGCAGTGTAGAAGTAGAATTTACATTTGATGCGACGGGCCTGGAGAGAACCACAGTGGTCTGCTTCGAGGAGTTGTGGCAGGAAGACTTAAAACTCGCTGTTCACGCTGATATTTCAGATCAGGACCAGTCGATCTATTTTCCGTCTGCCGGTACACTGGTAAAAGATTCTGAAACTGGAGCGCAGATTGCCCATGCAGATGAAGAAGTCACTTTGATCGATACGGTATCCTATGCAAATGTGCAGCCCGGCGAAGAACTGACGCTTCAGGGAGTATTAATGGATAAAGAAACCGGTGAGGAACTCCTGATTGGTGGCGAGCCGGTTACGGCAGAAACTAAATTTACGCCGGAAGAATCAGAAGGCACCGTGGATGTTGAATTCACGTTTAATGCATCAGAAGTTTCCGGGAAAACATTAGTTGTCTTCGAGTCACTGTTATATAAAGATAAAGAAATCGCCCAGCACAAGGATCTCGACTCACCCGAGCAGACGCTGGTGCTTCCTTCTGTTAATACTACGGCTACAAATCCGGATACCGGCAGCCAGATCGGACTTACTCAGGAAGAGTCCTCCATACAGGATGTTGCAGAATACACGAACTTGATTCCCGGGGAAACGTTCACGATCCGCGGAGTATTAATGGATCAGGAGACAGAAGAAGAATTTCTTATCGATGAGCAGCCGGTCACTGCAGAAGCTGAATTCACGCCGGAAGAATCTTCCGGATCTGTGGAGCTTTCCTTCCACTTTGATGCTTCCGCACTTTCAGGGAAGACATTAGTTGTCTATGAAGAGATCCTCTATAAAGATCAGGTTGTCGCTTCACACCGGCAGATTGATTCTACCTCCCAGTCCATCTACTATCCTGAAATCGGAACAACTGCATCGGATGCAGATGACGGAGATCAGGAGGCACTTGCTGATGAGGAAGTAACGATCTTAGATGAAATCGCCTATAAAAATCTGGTTCCAGGACTTACCTTCCGTGCCGAAGGGGTGTTGATGGATAAAGAAACCGGAGAACAGCTTTTGATCGACAGCCAGCCGGTTACATCTGAGGTGGAATTTACCCCGGAAGAAAGTTCCGGCACAGTTGAGGTATCTTTTACCTTCAACGGAAGCAATCTGGCCGGGAAAACTCTTGTCGTATTCGAGAAACTTTATCTCATATCCGGCGACTCGGAAATCCCGGTTGCTTCACACGAAGATCTGGAAAGTACGGAGCAGTCTGTTCTGCTTTCCGAGAATCCGCCCGAAGTGCCTGAAGAGGATACTCCGGATGTATCTGCCCCGGTAAAAACAGGCGATGAAACCAACTTGATGCTCTATTTGATCATCGGCGGCGTTGCTATTCTCGTATTAGCCGGAACCGGCGGATATCTGCTCTATAAGCGCAGACACAACAACAAGAACTCATAATCGCAAGGGCCCGGTTTCGTAAGCCGGGTCCTTTTCTCAGGTGGTGAAATCATGATGCTTTATTCAGATCCCAAGCTGTTATGCCGCTTTCTCTCCCTTTGCGGCGGGAACTGGCATAACACGATATATGTTACCTGCGGAAATTGTCTCTATGATAATCCCTGCAGGCAGAGCGACTTTTTGTTTCTTCCTGATAAAAAGGGAACCCCCGTATGTCTCCGCGCTGAAGATGCATTGGTCATCTTCCCGGAACGGCCGGAAGCGTCAGAGTGCCTTTTTTCTCTTACCATTCGTCAGTTCCGGAATATGTATAAAGCGTATTTTGAACAGCTTCCGGAAGGAATGTGTCCGGTTCAGTGGTCCGTCAAAACGCTCACAGATACTTTGTATAATTGGTAGTTTTGCGCTTTTGGCATAAGGAACGTATATTTAAGAAAAAGGAAAGGAGCTGCATAGTAATGATGATTCAGATCGTAAAACAGATTGACCAGATTTTCCAGACTTTAATCTTTCTGCCGGTCCTTTTTTTACTTCTGTACCACTTTCGGGTATTCAAAAAAGAGCGGCCTCGTATCCGCAGCATCCATAAGCTCTGCGTCGTACTGATCCTGATCTTTTTAGTACGCTGTTTCCTTGCGCAGTTCATTTTCACTCCGGTCAATTACAACCGGTTTACGGATGAGGGATACTTTCCCCTTATAAAAGCGCTTTTCTACTCTGAATAACATTTTCTGGGGGAAATCACCAGAATTTGAATAATCCGAACCAGTTTTGGCGGTTTCCCCCTCGTATCTCATCACCTGTCTTTTTACAATAAGAACAAAGAGAGGTGAATCCCTATGAAACGAAAACATGAAATCCGATGCAATTATTGCGGCAGCCCTGCAATCTTAAAATCCGCCTCTGAGATCTTCCATGATCCAAAACAGAAGGGATATGTCTATGTATGCAGCCATTATCCTGCCTGTGATGCTTATGTGAGTGTACATCCCGGAACAAAAACCCCTATGGGAAGTCTGGCTAATGCCGCTCTCCGGAAGAAACGGATTCTTGCTCACCAGGCATTTGACCAGATTTGGAAACGGCGGATTATGTCACGCAAGCAGGCATATTACTGGCTGTCAGACAAGCTGGGAACTGATCCGGCGCATACACACATTGCCCAGTTTGGTGACTATCGCTGTGAGCAGGTAATCCGGGAATCCCGGAAAGTGCTTATCAACAACCGACAGACTATATCGGCTGCATGAAAGGCGGTGAACATCATGGCTAAATATTCCCTGATGCCGGATCAGCAGAAACTGGTAGAAGAACACTTATATTTAGTAGAGATTGCTGTAAAACAATATGTACACGCATTTGGACGAACTCCGGGGATTGAATGGGATGACTTGTATCAGACCGGCTGTCTTGCCCTCTGTAACGCAGCACACTGCTATAATCCGGAATTCCCCTTTCCGCCCTATGCGTCCAAAGCGATCCGGAATGCACTGCACGACTACTGCAGGAGCACAGTCCAGTATCACAAACTTCTATGTCCTCTGGACGATACCCCGGAGCCACAGGACACCATATCGGTTGAACCCTTCACCGTAATCCACGGAACACAGATTGCAGAAATCCTCCAGCAAAGGCAGCGAGACAGCAAAGGGGTTGTTCAAAAAGGGATCTACTCCCTTATGAAAAAATCAGAGGGATACAACAGCGTTGATATTTCCAAGGATTTCGGTGTACCCCCGAATTCTGTCCGGGCCTGGATGAGCCTGGCTGCAAAATATCTGCGGGAAGACACAGAATTAAATCAGCTTTTAGCGTAAGGAAGGAGAAAAATCTATGCTGACACTATTTACAGCCGTAGGACATCTGACGATGCAGAAAACAGAATATGGAAAACACCTCCCCATTGTTCGAGTCAACAAAAAAGAGTATGCCGTTGCGCCCCGGGAACTCATTCTTTGGTCCGGTCTGGCTTTCCAGATCCTCACCAAAGAAGAGCTGCTCCGGTTCTATCAGGCAGGAATCAAACACCAGAATTTGCCCGGAGATCCGGACTTCGACTATATTCTGCGGAGACTGCTCATCCGTGGACTCATCGTAAACGGGACCGGCTGTACTGCAGTAGACGCCCTTTATCATCTTCTCGGTCAGCTTCATATTACTCCCGTAAACGAGGCTTTCCACGTCCGGCTCTTTGCCTGTATCCGGCTCTGGATGAATGGACGTCTTCCTCTTTACAGGATACCGCATTACTTAAAGCGGCCTGAGAATACGCCGATGGAAGTCCTGATCCTGAAGCTGGCACAACATCTTTCCTTCTCGGTAGCCGAGCTGATCGGATTTGTAGATCCTTCCGCTTTGCCTGAAGATTCGGATCTGACAGCATTACCATATACATCGGATGCACACTGTCTGGAGGCTCCTGTAAATCCCGAGAATATCGGACAGACTGTCCTGGATCATGTACAGTATCCGGTTCTTGAAGGAATCGCGAATTTATACCTGAAGAAACAGATTATTTTTCAAAAGTAAGGAGATCCCTATGCCAAAGCCATTATTTTCAAAGCTGGTTGCAGTCGCTACAATCGGCTTTCTTTGTTTACTGGGCGGAAGCGTATATGGCCTCACCAGCGGAGACCGTATTCTTCTGATGCTGAGTATCCTTATTGGTGCCTGCAGCCTGATCCGCTTCTTGATCCTCTTAAGGGATATCAGAACCGGATCTTATTATGTCCTTTCCGGAACATGTGTAAAAAGAGATCCTTCCCTCTTTAAAAAGAGTCAGCAGATTACATTTAAATCAGATGAGGGGAAAGAATATCACTTCACATTCGAGAAAAGTATAAAGTTATTGGAAGGACATCGCTATAAACTGTATTTTCGTAAAAATACCCTTAGCACTGAGGCGATTGTTTCATCCGCTCCAAATCTGTTGGGTTTTGAAGAGATAATATCTTCTGTGAATAATTCCTAAATTTTTTATGATATCTGTTTAGAAAGACACTGGGATAGAAAATTTAGATTTTCTCCCCAGTGCATTAGAAAACAATTAGAAAACAATGTCTTAACATCTGTAATCAGATATTGACTTTTTAAGTTTTTGCATATACTATAGT
>ERZ1090864.661-NODE-663-length-18223-cov-9.678501_pt1 | contig 18223 bp, 14 predicted proteins | sample MGYA00478479_ERZ1090864 | MGnify/ENA primary metagenome ERZ1090864 (study PRJEB33644, sample SAMEA5815743) | chicken gut metagenome | biome: Chicken; feature: Gastrointestinal Tract; material: Caecum | place: Ireland | collected 2019-01-01 | study: A study of the...
ACACCCCCCGGCGGGGCCAAAAAATATATTTCCCCCACGGGGGGGTTGTTGTCGATTAACACCCCACACCAAAAAACCCGCCCGCCCGTCTTTACTTTTGTCCGGATCAATGATATATATAAAAGGTAAAAATGAAGGAGGCATACAGGATGCAGCGCTGGTTTATCACAATGAAAAAAGCAGACTTTAACAGGATCGGGGAGAAGTACCACATCTCCCCGATCGTGGCGCGCCTGATCCGCAACCGGGATATCATCGGGGACGATGCCATTGACTTCTATCTGAACGGGACGATCGCGGACCTGTACGACGGTATGCTGATGAAGGATATGGACTGCGCGGTGGAGATCCTCGCGGAGAAGATCCGGGAGGAGAAGCGGATCCGTGTGATCGGGGATTATGACATAGACGGTGTCAACGCCACCTATATCCTCCAGGAAGGTCTGTCCGGACTTGGGGCGGACGTGGACACAGATATCCCGGACCGGATCAAAGACGGGTACGGGCTCAATCGGATGCTCATCGACCGGGCCATCGATGACGGCATCGATACGATCGTGACCTGCGATAATGGGATCGCGGCGGCAGAGGAGATCGCGTATGCAAAGGACAATGGGCTGACTGTGATCGTGACGGACCACCATGAAGTGCCCTATATTGAGATGGACGGGGAGAAGGAGTACATCCTCCCAAAGGCAGACGCAGTGGTGGATCCTCACCGGGCAGACTGCGGGTATCCGTTTAAAGGGCTCTGCGGCGCAGCGGTGGCGTATAAGCTGGTGGAGGCGCTCTGCAATGTCATGCAGAGGGATCCTGAGGACATGGATTACCTGATGGAGAACGTAGCCATCGCCACGGTGGGAGATGTGATGGATCTGACCGGGGAGAACCGGATCTTCGTGAAACAGGGGCTGGAGATGCTCAAGCGCACGCAGAATCCGGGCTTAAAGGCGCTGATCGAATGCACGGGCATTGACGTGGACCGACTGAACGCCTACCATATCGGCTTTGTCATCGGTCCCTGCATCAATGCCAGCGGAAGGCTGGACACCGCGAAGCGGGCGCTGGAACTGCTGAATGCCAGGACACGGCGCGATGCGGTGATGCTGGCGGAGGACCTCAAAGCCCTCAACGACAGCCGCAAGGAGATGACAGAGCGCGGGGTGGCGGAGGCGGTCAACCTGATCGAGACCACATCCCTGAAAGATGACCGTGTGCTGGTCGTCTATCTGCCGGACTGCCACGAGAGCATCGCCGGGATCATCGCGGGCAGGATCCGGGAGCGGTATTACCGCCCGGTCTTTGTACTGACAAAGGCTGAGGATGGGGTGAAAGGATCCGGACGGTCCATCGAAGCCTATGATATGTTCGCTCAGATGTGCAGGTGCAGAGCATTGTTTACGAAATTCGGCGGGCATAAGCTGGCGGCGGGGCTGTCCCTCGAGGAGGGGAATGTGCAGAGATTCCGGGAGACGATCAACACTCTCTGCGACCTGACAGAGGAGGATCTACAGGAAAAGGTATCCATTGACATGCAGCTTCCCTTCCCTTATATCACGGAGCAGCTCGTGCAGGAGCTGGAACTCCTCGAGCCGTTTGGAAAGGGAAATCCAAAGCCGTTATTTGCGGGAAAGGACTTGAGAGTGATCAGCCCGCGCATTTTCGGGAAGAATCGGAATGTCCTGAAATGCCGTCTGGAAGATATGCAGGGGAATCAGATGGAGGCAGTGTATTTCGGCGATGTGGAGAAGTGCCTGAAGACGATGGAAGAGAAGAAGATTATGGCTTTTACATATTATCCTTCTGTGAATGAGTATATGGGACGGAGGACCATGCAGGTCACGATCGTGGATTACCAGTAAGGGAAGCAGAAGAGAAACAGTATTGTGCGCTGTCTGCGCATATGGTAGTATATGGACAGGGAAACCAAAGCCGGGCGGCTTACCCTCTGATCTTTTCGGAGGGGCAAACCCTCCAGACGAAAGAAAGGAGGGCGATGCCAATGAACGTTACATACTCGGACTTGTTCCAGTTGTTGATCTTCATTGTTGCCCTTGTCAGTCTGTGTTATCAGATCTTCAAGGGAAAGAAATAGCCGCCATTACTCGCAATAATGACGGCTGTTTGTAAGTAACAGTCAATTGTTTTTGGGTAAGCCGCTTAAGGTTTCCCTTTTTCATTTACAATATAGCATATCCGGGTGCAGTGTTCAAGGAAAATGTGATGACAGTCATTGTCTGCTTTTTGTCTGCCATGTCAAAAAACAGCGGATTTTGCAGGCTCACAGCATAAAAATATTTGAAAAAACCGGAATTAATGCTATACTAATACTATTGCAGACATGATCATGAGGCTGGGACAGGCCGTGATCGGAAGGGGGATCTGATATGGCAGGCACACCGGAATATGTACAGTTGAATAAAAACCTGGAGATTGTGGACGGTCACGCGGTAAAAGCGCCGGAAGACTATCAGGACCCGGAGCAGCTCTACCAGGCGCTGGTCGCCCGGGTGAGGAAATACCATCCTTCCACGGATATCTCCATGATCGAGAAGGCATACCGCATCGGGCGGGAAGCCCACAAAGACCAGGTGAGGAAGTCCGGGGAGCCGTACATTATCCATCCGCTCTGGGTGGGGATCATCCTGGCGGACCTGGAGATGGACAAAGAGACGATCGTGGCGGGAATGCTCCACGATGCGGTGGAAGATACAGAGATGACGCTGGAAGATGTCACAAGGGAGTTCGGCGAGGAGGTCGCCCTTCTGGTGGACGGCGTCACAAAGCTGGGCCAGCTCAGCTATTCCCAGGATAAGCTGGAAGTCCAGGCGGAGAACTTAAGGAAGATGTTCCTCGCTATGGCAAAGGATATCCGGGTGATCATCATCAAGCTGGCGGACCGTCTCCACAATATGCGCACGCTGGAATTCATGACTCCGGCGAAGCAGCAGGAGAAGGCAAGGGAGACGATGGACATCTACGCTCCCATCGCCCAGAGGCTCGGTATCTCCAAGATCAAGACAGAGCTTGATGATCTGTCGCTGAAATACTGGAAGCCGGACGTATACAACCAGCTCGTGAAGGACCTGAACGCCCGCAAGACCGAGAGGGAAGAATTTGTCCAGCAGATCGTGGCGGAAGTTTCCAGGCATATGGCCAACGCCCACATTAAGGCAAAGGTGTACGGGCGCGTGAAACATTTCTTCAGCATTTATAAAAAAATGGTCAACCAGAATAAGACGCTGGACCAGGTGTACGACCTGTTCGCCGTGCGTATTATCGTTGACACGGTAAAAGACTGTTACGCGGCCCTGGGAGTGATCCATGAGATGTACACTCCGATCCCGGGGCGCTTTAAAGATTATATCGCAATGCCGAAGCCGAATATGTACCAGTCGCTGCACACGACCCTGATGGGACCGTCCGGGCAGCCTTTTGAGATCCAGATCCGAACGGAAGAGATGCACAAGACTGCGGAATATGGTATCGCGGCGCACTGGAAGTACAAAGAGGGCGCGGATGCGGCGAAGAGCATGGAGTCCCAGGAGGCGAAGCTGAACTGGCTGCGCCAGATCCTGGAGTGGCAGCGGGACATGTCCGACAACCGGGAGTTTTTAAGCCTGTTAAAAGGCGACCTGGACCTGTTCGCGGAGGATGTGTACTGCTTTACCCCGAACGGGGATGTGAAGAACCTGCCCAATGGTTCCACGCCGGTGGACTTCGCCTATGCGATCCACAGCGCGGTGGGCAACAAGATGGTCGGCGCAAGGGTCAATGGCAAGCTGGTAAATATCGACTACAAGATCCAGAACGGCGACAGGATCGAGATCCTGACGTCCCAGAATTCCAAGGGACCGAGCCGTGACTGGCTGAATATCGTCAAGAGCACCCAGGCGAAGAATAAGATCAACCAGTGGTTTAAGAAAGAGTTTAAAGAAGATAATATCATCCGGGGCAAGGAGCTGATCGTCTCCTACTGCCGGAGCAAATCCATCAACCTTCAGGATATCCTGAGACCGAAATACATGCAGATCGTTCAGAAAAAGTACGGGTTCCGCGACTGGGACGCAGTGCTGGCGGCGATCGGGCACGGCGGGTTAAAAGAAGGCCAGGTCGTGAACCGGCTTTTCGAGGAATACGAAAAAGAACACAAAAAGGAGATCACAGACGAGACGATCCTGGAGCGGATCTCCGAGGCGAACAGCAAGAAGGTCCACATCGCCAAATCCAAGAGCGGCATCGTGGTCAAGGGCATCAACGACATGGCGGTGCGCTTCTCCAAATGCTGCAACCCGGTGCCGGGGGATGAGATCGTGGGCTTTGTCACAAGGGGCAGAGGCATGTCCATCCACCGCACGGACTGTGTCAACATGCTCCATCTTTCCGAGGCGGAGCGGGGCAGGCTGATCGAGGCGGAGTGGGAGGATCCCGAAGAGACAGAAGGCGGCGGACAGTATCTGGCTGAGCTGAAAATGTACGGGAATGACCGCCAGGGCCTGCTCATGGATATATCCAGAGTGTTCACAGAGGCAAAGATCGATGTGAAATCCATGAACATCCGCACCAGCAAGAAAGGGACCGCTACCATTGACACCGGATTTATCGTGCACGGCCGCGAGGAGCTGAACAGTGTGATCGAAAAGCTGCGCCAGGTGGACGGCATCCTGGATATCGAGAGGAACGCAGGATAGGAGAAGGGAAAACATATGAAAGTCGGAAAATTTGTGCTCGGGCCTGTGGCGACGAACTGCTATATCGGGATCAATGAGGAGACGAAAGAGTGCTTTATCGTTGACCCCGCCACATGCCCGCCGGAGTTTGTAAGCTATATCAAAAATGCAGGGCTGACCGTAAAAGCGGTCCTGCTGACACACGGGCATTTTGACCATATCATGGGGCTGGACGCGCTCCTGAAAGAATTTCCTGTGCCCGTGTATGCGCACGAGGCGGAGAGGGATGTGCTGGAGAGTGAGCAGTTAAACTCTTCTGCGTCCATGCTCGGGCAGCCGTATTCGTTTTCGGGAGCGGACTATGTGACCAACCGTCAGGAACTCAGGATCGCGGGATTTGAGATCCGGGTCGTCTACACTCCGGGCCATACAATTGGCGGATGCTGTTATTATATAGAGAAGGAAAAGACACTGTTCAGCGGGGATACTCTCTTCCATGGATCTGTGGGGCGGACAGACCTTCCGACAGGCAGCATGGGCCAGCTCGTAAGCTCAGTCCGCGACAGGCTCTTCGTCCTGCCGGATGATACGAAGGTGTATCCGGGCCATATGGAAGAGACGACCATCGGATACGAGAAGAAATATAATCCATTTATATAGGAAAACAGAGACATGATAGAGATCGCGTGTAAAAAGACGAAATTCACTTATAATGCATATCATATCACAAAGGCATTTTTCCCGGATGAGGAAATCGTGCAGAAGGTTGATGAAAAGCAAGAATCTCTCGTGGAGCTGAAGCTCCCCGGAGGCTCTTGCTTTTCCCTTGCGCCGGGGGACATTGCGGGAGAACCGGCGCAGGATATCGGGGGCAGGACCGGGGTGCAGGCTCCTGTAGACGAAAACAAGGCACAGGATGCGGCGCGCCTTCACGGCTCTGAGGAGGACGCGGCTCAGGCGGAGAAGCGCGCGGTGACCCGGAGAGTCTACCGCTTTCTGTGTGAGGAGTCCGGCAGGGAGCTTGCATGGGGGACTCTTACGGGAGTCCGCCCGACCAAGCTGCCGATGCAGATGCTGGAGGAGGGGAAGGCAAGAGAGGAGATCACAGGGTTTCTCGAGAAAGAATATTTTGTCACTCCGGCAAAGGCGGAGCTGGGATACGAGATTGCCTGCCGGGAGAAGGCGCTTCTGGAGAAGCTTGACTGCCGCGGCGGGTTCAGCCTGTATGTGGGCATCCCGTTCTGCCCGAGCGTGTGCTCCTACTGCTCTTTCAGCTCCTCGCCCATCGGAGTGTGGAAAGACAGAGTGGACAGTTACCTGGACGCGCTGGTCAGAGAGCTCCGGGACATCGGGAGGATGGCTCAGGGGAGATACCCGGATACTGTATACATCGGCGGAGGCACGCCGACTACGCTGGAGCCGGATCAGCTCAGGAGACTGCTCACGGAGATCACGGAGAATTTCGACCTGAGCCATACCGTGGAGTTTACCGTGGAGGCGGGGCGGCCGGACAGCATCACAGAGGAAAAGCTTGCCGTGCTGAGAGAATTTCCTGTCACAAGGATCTCCATCAACCCCCAGACCATGCAGCAGAAGACGCTGGACCTGGTGGGGCGCAGACACACCGTGGGAGATGTCTGCGAGGCGTATGCAATGGCCCGGCGGATGGGATTTGACAATATTAACATGGACCTGATCGCAGGGCTCCCGGGGGAGGATGCGGCGGACATGGAGGATACCCTGTCCCGGATCGAGGCGATGCAGCCGGACAGCCTGACCGTCCATTCCCTTGCCATCAAGCGGGCGGCGAAGTTTGGCCAGGAGGGGCGTACAATGGATCTCCACTCCGAGATCTCCCAGATGGTGGACGCCGCGGCGAAGAGCGCGGAGAAGATGGGGCTGAAGCCGTATTATCTGTACCGCCAGAAGAATATCGCCGGGAATTTTGAAAATGTGGGCTATGCGAAGCTTGACAAAGCGGGAATATACAATATACTGATTATGGAAGAAAAGCAGACCATCCTTGCCGCGGGCGCGGGCGCGTCCACAAAGGTGCTGCTTGAGAAGCCCATACGGACGGAAAAGGGCAAAGAGATCGACCTCGTCCATGTGGAAAATGTAAAGAATATCACAGAGTACATCGACCGGATCGATGAAATGATAGAACGAAAAGGAGAATGGCTATGGCGCTGAAGAAGAAACCGGTTACCGGCATGAAAGATATCATGCCCGCCGAAATGGAGATCAGGGATTATGTGATCGGGCTGATCAAAGACACATACAGGACCTTCGGGTTCTCCTCCATGGAGACCCCCTGCGTGGAGCACATCGAGAACCTGTGCAGCAAGCAGGGCGGGGATAATGAGAAACTCATATTTAAGATCTTAAAACGTGGGGAAAAGTTAAAGATCGACGAGGCGAAGGAAGAGGCGGACCTGGTGGACGGCGGGCTGCGCTATGACCTGACGGTTCCCCTTTCCAGATATTACGCAAACCACGCGAACGAGCTGCCCTCTCCTTTTAAGGCGCTCCAGATGGGCAATGTGTGGAGGGCGGACCGTCCCCAGAGAGGGCGCTACCGCCAGTTTATGCAGTGCGATATCGATATCCTGGGCGAGCCGTCAAACCTGGCGGAGATCGAGCTGATCCTGGCGACGACCACCCTTCTCGGGAAGCTGGATTTTAAGAATTTTACGATCCGCATTAATGACCGCCGTTTCTTAAAGGCAATGGCAGCGTACAGCGGATTTGAGGAAAAGGATTATGACAGCGTGTTCATCACCCTGGACAAGATGGACAAGATCGGCATGGACGGCGTGGCGGCTGAGTTAAAGGAGAACGGCTATGCGGAAGATTCGGTGGAAAAATATCTCGCGCTCTTTAAAGAGATTACGAACGATGTGGAGGGTGTCCGCAAGTGTAAAGAGAAACTGGAAGGCTATCTCGCGCCTGAGGCGGCGGATTCACTGGAAATGATCATCACCAGCGTGGAGAGCCAGAAGGAAGCAGACTTTAAGATGAGCTTTGACCCCACGCTTGTGCGGGGCATGTCTTACTATACAGGAACGATCTTCGAGATCTCCATGGATGAGTTCGGCGGCAGCGTCGGCGGCGGCGGACGCTATGATGAGATGATCGGAAAGTTCACCGGGCAGGATACCCCGGCGGTAGGATTCTCCATCGGCTTCGAGCGCATTGTCATGCTCCTTCTTGAGCGCGGCTATCAGGTGCCGACAGGGAAGAAGAAAAAGGCATATCTCCTGGAGAAGAAGCTGCCCCAGGAGAAACTCCTTGAGGTGCTGGCGCAGGCGCGCGCGGACCGGGAGAACGGGTATCAGGTCATGCTGGCAAACATGAAGAAGAACAAGAAGTTCCAGAAGGAACAGCTTGCAGAACAGGGATATACAGAGATTACGGAGGTGTACAATGGCTGAGTCAATGAAAGGGCTTAAGAGAACTCACCGCTGCGGCGAGCTCTCCGCGGCAAATGTCGGTGAGAAAGTGACCATCATGGGATGGGTGCAGAAGAACAGAAATAAAGGCGGTCTTGTGTTCACAGATGTGCGTGACCGTTCCGGCATCGTCCAGGTGGTATGCGAGGAAGGGAAGACAGACGCGGCGCTTCTTGAGAAGGCGGCATCCCTGCGCTCCGAGTATGCGGTTGCCATCGTGGGAGAAGTGGCGAGACGTTCAGGCGCGGTGAATGACAAGCTCGCGACAGGGGAAATCGAGGTCGTCCCCAGTGAGCTGCGTATCCTCTCCGAGTCGCTGACTCCGCCCTTTCCCATTGAGGAAAATTCAAAGACAAAAGAGGAAGTGCGCCTGAAATACCGTTATCTTGACCTGAGAAGGCCTGATCTACAGCGCAACCTGATGATGAAGAGCCAGGTCATGACGCTGACACGTCAGTTCTTTGCGGAGGAAGGATTCCTGGAGGTGGAGACCCCGGTGCTCGGCAAGACCACTCCGGAGGGAGCGAGAGACTATCTCGTGCCCAGCCGTGTGCATCCGGGATGCTTCTATGGGCTGCCCCAGTCTCCGCAGCTCTACAAGCAGCTCCTGATGTGCTCCGGGTTTGACCGCTATATTCAGATCGCCAGATGTTTCCGCGATGAGGACTTAAGGGCGGACCGCCAGCCGGAGTTCACACAGATCGATATGGAGCTGTCCTTCGTGGATGTGGATGACGTCATCGACGTCAATGAGAGATATCTTGCAAAGCTCTTTAAAGAGGTGCTGGACGTGGAGGTACAGCTACCGATCCAGCGTATGACATGGCAGGAGGCGATGGACCGCTTTGGTTCCGACAAGCCGGACCTGCGCTTCGGCATGGAGCTGACCGATGTGACGGACGTGGTGAAAGGATGCGGCTTCGGTGTGTTCACAGGCGCCATCGAGAACGGCGGCAGCGTGCGCGGCATCAATGCCAAAGGCCAGGGCGCGATGCCGAGAAAGAAGATCGACAAGCTGACTGCATTTGTAAAAGATTACGGCGCGAAAGGGCTTGCGTACATCGCTCTCCAGGAGGACGGAAGCGTGAAATCCTCTTTCGCCAAGTTCATGAGCGAGGAAGAGATGTCCGCTCTCATCAGCGCTATGGGCGGTGAGCCGGGAGACCTGCTCCTCTTTGCGGCTGACAAAAATAAAGTCGTATGGGATTCTCTCGGAGCGCTCCGCGTGGAGCTGGCAAAGGAGCTGGATCTCTTAGATAAAGATGAATTCCGCTTTGTGTGGATCACAGAGTTCCCGCAGTTCGAGTGGAGCGATGAGCAGGGACGTTATCTCGCTATGCACCATCCGTTTACCATGCCTATGGAAGAGGACCTTCCGCTCCTGGAGCAGGGAAAACTCGGGGAAGTGCGCGCGAAGGCTTACGATATCGTGCTCAACGGAAATGAGATCGGAGGCGGAAGCGTCAGGATCCATCAGAACGACATCCAGGAGAAGATGTTCGAGGCGCTCGGATTTACAAAAGAACAGGCGCATACCCAGTTCGGGTTCCTGCTCGAGGCATTCAAGTACGGAGTGCCGCCGCACGCAGGGCTTGCCTACGGTCTGGACCGTCTTGTTATGCTCATGGCGAAACAGGACAGCATCCGCGATGTGATCGCGTTCCCGAAGATCAAGGACGCATCCTGCCTGATGACAGAGGCGCCGACTCCGGCAGACCAGAAGCAGCTTGACGAGCTGGGGCTGGAAGTGAAGGCTGAGCCGGAAGCGTAAAGGGCAGCCGGGGAGAGAAGACCCCGGACAGCCAGGGCGGAAAAAGTCCAGTCCGGCGGGGACAGAATAGGACGAAGATAAGGATATAATACAATACAAGAGATGAAACGGGGCTTCAGCACTGATCTGATATTCAGTGCTGAAGCCCTCGTTTTATCTGTCTGAGATTGCATGATGTGAAATATCATGTGCTGTGCTCAGAAAAATATTTAGGTGGAAATAAACAGGGGGATATTGTAAGCTTAAGACAGAAGAAGAGAGAGCGGATTTTCAGGAAAATAGTCAGGAGGTGAATTGTTATGAAAGAAGTTTTTAAACGGAAGTACAGAGCTCTGCACGGCGCGGCAAAAATGTGGAGGCTGCTTTTAGTTAGGAGGCTGCTTTTAGTTATAATGATCATTCCCGCAATGGCCGCAGGATGTGGAAAGCAGGAGACTGAGGAAGACAAAGAAAGCCCTGCCCCTCAGGCGGATGAGGATTCCGAATGGATGGGGCTGACCCCGCCGGAACTGGCGCAGGAGACATTAAATGCGCGAAATGATCCGGATGTGCAGGGAGACCAGGGGGGGCAGAAGGTTTTGGAGAAGGTTTATATAGAAGGCACCGGTATCCTGTGCGGTGTATACAGGGCTGAGGAAGGGGAATACGCCCGCGCGATCGGTCCTGAACTCTGCCTTTATCCGAACGGAGAAGGAAGCTTTCATGCTCACTCAGCCTCGAGCTATATTGCGTCCGGTACTTATAAAGTAGATGGCGGGAAAGTAATCTTGACGGATGAGTTCAGTGAGAAGCCGCAAGATATATATACCTTTGAAATCGCAGACAACAAATTAATCTTCCTGGCGGAGGAGTCCGAGGAGGTCTGGGATTACGGCCCGGGTACAGTGGAAGACGGGATGGTGTTTGTCTATGATGAAGCGGAGACGGAATGGTATATGGCGGATGATCTGGATTGATATGGCTGGAAGATAGATCTATTAAAAACTCAGGAGCAGTTCCTTTATTTTGGGAAGCTGCCCCTGAGTTTTTCGTTTGTGTAGAGGATGCGAGCGGATGAATTGCATATAAAATGTCTGCGCTATTCATCCCATCCTTCGTAAAACCGGATATTCACGGAGATATTTCTCACGATATCTCCTTCTTCTGTTTCGATGTCCTCGATCTCAGACACATAGGGGAGAAGCGGCTCCTCTTCCTCGAGTTCTACTGTGATCCAGTTCCTGCATGCCTCGTTGGCATTATCGATGGCGTCGTCCAGTGTGGCGCCGGAAGCCTCGCAGCATTCAAGATCCGGAAAGAACGCGTGGAAGCCGCCGTCTTCATTTTTGCGGAATACCGCAGGATAAATAAATTTCATAGTCTGATGCTCCTTTGTATTATAATAGATCGATTTGCAAAATTGCTTTCCGGCAGCAGCCGGCACTGTGGTCAGTATAGTATAAACAGAGGAAAATAGCAAGCGTGCCGGAAGTCTTTTGGATGCCGCTATGAGCCGCCGGATACCGCTGTTTAGGTCTCAGGCTCGATCTGCTGGCTGATCTCCGGGCGTACCTTCTGGCTGATGCCTGCCTCTGCATGCGCTTTTCGGATGAGCAGGACTCCTGCCATGAGAAGCGCGGGGAAGATGACAGCTGCCTGGATCCCCAGCTTCAGGTTATCGCCTGCGTGTGCGGATATCAGTCCCACGAAAGAAGGACCGCCGGAACACCCGAGATCCCCGGCGAGCGCCATGAGTGCGAACAGCGCGGTGCCGCCTCCTTTCAGGGCAGACGCGCCGATGCTGAACGCGCCGGGCCACAAGATCCCCACGGAAAAGCCGCAGATCCCGCAGCCCAGAAGGCTGAGGGCAGGCAGCGGGGAAAGCGAGATCACACAGTAGGAGAAAATGCAGAGCGCGCCGCTTAAGATCATTGCTTTCCTCAGATTCAGTTTCTCCCCGCAGAAGCCATAAAGCAGCCGGGAACTTCCCATGCATACTGCAAAAAACATGGGGCCCTCCAGGTCTCCGATGGACTTGCTCACACCCAGCCCCTGCTCGGCAAATGTGGAAGCCCACTGGCTGACTGCCTGTTCACTGGCGCCTGCGCAGGTCATGATGACCATAAGGATCCAGAAAGCCGGCTTCTTAAGCACAGCGCCCAGCGGAAGACCTTCTTCATCCTCGGCAACGAGCGGGCAGAGAGGAGCCTTGCGGAATACAAGGAGATTGTAAAGCGGGACCAGCGCCCACAGAGCGGCCATGATCTTCCAGCTGTCCAGTCCGAACAAGGCAAAAAATATGGTCGATATCAGAACCACAGCCACATGTCCCCAGCAGTAGAAAGAGTGCGGGAGGCTCATGGTCTTCTCTTTATTCTTTGTTGGAAGTGCCTCCACGATCGGGATGAGCATGACTTCCAGAAGCCCTCCGCCCAGCGCGTAGATCGCGACGGACAGGAGAAGCCCGGCGAACGGGGAGGGCAGGATCTCTGGCAGGAACGTCAGGCAGACAAGCCCTGCCGCGGCAGCGGCGTGGGCGATCACCATGGACGCGCGGTAGCCGATCCGGTCGATGAATCCAGCGGACAGACAGTCCACCAGGAGCTGGATCAGGAAATTGACCGTGATCAGCAGGGTGATGCTGCGCATGGAGATGTGATACGAGCTCTGAAAGGTCAGGAATAAGAGAGGGATAAAATTATTGACGATCGCCTGGATCACATAGCCTGTATAGCATGCGGTGAGGGTGCGGTTGTAGGTCTGTTTCATGGAAGAAAGCCTCCTTGTGTGTATATAGCTGGATTCATTACCGGTATCTGTAATTCCACTCCTCTTCCGTAAGCCTTGGAGTGAACCATGTGCCGCTGATCCCTTCTGTGGTCCCGGTCACGCGATTGGAGACATATTGAAAGCTTCCGTCCGGCAGGGGGCGTACAACGAGTTCGCTGATGACTGCCTGGTCGGTGAGGTTCGTAGTCTGGACTGCCTGCACGGTCAGTTTCAGAGTACCGTCCGGCCGGGTCTCATACGCAGTAACTTCGGGATAGGGCGAGTAGGGGTATTCTGCATCCTCCAGCCCTCTTGGACGGTACTGGTAAGTATCACTCTCGGGATAGTATACGGCGCGGGATCTTATGGTATCCGTGCTGATATTCAGATAGGACTGAAGCACGCTGTCAAATTCGGATGCGGGGATTTCATATTCCGCCCCGGTGTATGCGTATGGGTAGGGTGCCTCCGTGCCGTATTTCATCCGGTACATCAGATCATACAGATCATAGAAATTCAAGGAGCCGAAACCGTCAGATTCGCTCCAGTCCGAGATCAGGACATTATTTCTGTTATAGCCCACGGGCATCACATATTTCCGGTTGTATTCCCTGCAGTCAGGGTCCAGCGGCTTGACGCGGATGCCGATCTCCCCGGGCGGGCCGTCGTATCCGGGCATCCGGTACTGGTCGAAAAAGAAATAGCCGCTTTCTGTGTAACACCATTTCTCGGCGGTAAATGCCTCGTAATAGCCTGCCTTCGGCGAGCCGTCATCCCAGTAGAGGGTGCATCTCCGCACGCTGATGCTGCCGTCCTGTGTCCGCAGGTCATAGTATATAACGCTTCCGCCTTCCATGACAAGGAGAACAGTGGCATCCGCTTCTTCTCCGGCTCCTGCGGCAGACAGAAAGTCTTCCAATTTCTCAGAGTTTTCCATATTGATCTGATTATCAGCGTCAGAAGCACACCAGCCCTTTTCGCCCAACCGGGCGATGATCTTCTCCTGTGTTTCGAGAGAGTTAAGTGCGCCTGAGCGGGAAGCCTGTTCATAGATATCCCGAAAACTGTCCGCGGTTTCCAGACAGGAAGCGTACAGGGCGGTTCCTGACGGATCGGATATGCCGGAACTGTCCCCGGATGATCCGGAACTGTCCTCAGATGATCCGGCACGGGCAGTTCCGTCAGAGGTATTTGCGGAAGGAGTCCCTGTGCAGCCGGTGAGGATGAGGAGAATGAAAGAGAGAAGTAGTGCGGATGATCTTATAAATATAGCTGGGTAGTTCATAACGTGTCCTCCTGGTGTCTTTTTACAAATATTACAATTGTAGTATTAAAAAGTCAAGACAAGGGGATGAAAAGAAAATGGACGGATGCTGTTTGGAATACTGGCGGGAGAATATCGTGCGGAAGGAGATGGCAGAAGATGAAGGACGGATGTAGTATACGAAATCCTGCTGAACATGTTATACTTGCTTATATGAATGGATACTGACACGAGGATAGGAGCAGGATTCCTTATCCCGCGTTATGGAATGCGGAATATCAGAGGAGTATCTCTATGCAGTTTTTACACGAATTGATCGTACCGGAACCGGGCTTTCCTTTTAAGCTTTTTATTTTTGAAGGAAGGGACGGGAATTACCGGAGAGACAGGCACTGGCACCGCTCGGTAGAGATTTTTGCCGTGTGCAGCGGGGAACTTGGATTTTATATTGATGACAGGCTCTGGCATTTGAGTGCAGGAGAATTCTTGATCGTGAATTCCAATGAGGTGCATTCCGTGGACTCTCCTCTGCCGAATGAGACGATCGTTCTCCAGATCCCGCTTGAGCTGTTTGAGGATTATTTTACCGGAGAGCAGTTTATCTGGTTTACACACGAGCCGGGGAAGCGGGATGAGAGGTTCATGGAACTGATGAGAGAATTGTACCAGCTATATGAGGAAAAGACATGCGGGTATGATATGAAGATGATGAGCGTATTTTATGATATCCTATATTATCTGGTAAAAGATTACCGGCTGCCTGAGACCGGGCAGGATTATGTGAGGAAAAATAAAACACTGGACAGGCTGTCCGGGATCACTTCTTATATGAAAGAAAATTACAGGAACAGTCTCAGTCTTGAGAAAGTGGCGGAAGAGTTCGGATATTCCCCTACTTACCTGTCGCGCATGTTTCAGAAGTACGCAGGGATCACATTTAAAGATCATGTGCAGAATATCCGTCTTGGACATGCGGTGAAAGATCTTGAAAGCAGGGAGTACAGTATCACAGAGGCTGCGATCCGCAATGGATTTTCAGGCAGCAAGGCGCTTGCCCGGGCATTTCGGAAGAAGTATGGGATTCTGCCAAGCGAATACAGGGAGGAAAGAAAACGGAAATCCTTGAAAAGATAAGAAATGGGCATAAAAAGGCTAATTATTCGGTCGTAAAGCGTAGGATAAGTTGATAAAATGACATTATAGGTGCATGGAAATGCAAAGTCAGAGAAAGGGAGGAGCATAACATGAACAATATGCCGGAATTAAAGATCGGAGTCGTGGCGGTCAGCAGGGACTGTTTCCCGGAGAGCCTGTCCGTGAACAGGAGAAGGGCGCTGATTGACGCGTACACGAAGAAATACGGAGAGGGGACTATCTATGAATGTCCGGTCTGTATCGTAGAGAGCGAGATCCATATGGTACAGGCGCTGGAGGATATCAAGAGAGAGGGGTGTAATGCGCTGGCCGTATACCTGGGAAATTTCGGACCGGAGATCTCAGAGACGCTGCTGGCAAAGCATTTTGACGGACCGAAGATGTTCATCGCCGCGGCGGAGGAGACCCAGGACGACTTAATACAGGGACGCGGGGATGCATACTGCGGGATGCTCAACGCCAGCTACAACCTGAAGCTTCGGGGCATAAAGGCGTACATACCTGAGTATCCGGTCGGGACCGCAGAGGAATGCGCGGATATGATCCATGAGTTTGAGCCCATCGCCAGGGTTGTGATCGGGCTGAACAGCCTGAAGATCATCAGCTTCGGCCCCCGCCCGCTGAATTTCCTCGCGTGCAACGCTCCGATCCAGCAGCTTTACAATATCGGGGTGGAGATCGAGGAAAACTCAGAGCTGGATCTCTTTGAGGCGTTTAACAGACATGCGGGAGATGAAAGGATACCGGCTGTTGTAAAAGAGATGGAAGAGGAGCTCGGAGAAGGCAATAAAAAGCCGGAGATCCTGCAAAAGCTCGCCCAGTATGAGCTTACGCTCACAGACTGGGTGGAGGAGCACAGGGGATATCGGAAATACGTGGCCATCGCGGGAAAGTGCTGGCCTGCGTTCCAGACCCAGTTCGGGTTCGTGCCGTGCTATGTGAACAGCCGTCTGGCAGCGCGGGGGATCCCGGTATCCTGCGAAGTGGATATTTACGGGTGCTTAAGCGAGTTCATCGGAACTGTCGTAAGCCAGGACGCGGTGACGCTGCTTGACATCAACAATACTGTCCCGTCGGATATGTTTAAAGAGAGCATCGAAGGGAAGTTCCCATATACGCAGAAGGATATCTTTATGGGATTCCACTGCGGCAACACTGCTTCTTCCAAGCTCTGCTCCTGCGAGATGGGGTACCAGCTGATCATGGCGAGGACCCTGCCGGAGGAAGTGACGCAGGGGACGCTGGAAGGCGATATCATCCCGGGAGACATTACATTTTACCGCCTGCAGAGCACATCGGATAATATCCTGCGCGCGTACGTGGCACAGGGCGAGGTGCTGCCCGTGAAGACCAGGTCATTCGGCTCCATCGGCGTGTTCGCGATCCCGGAGATGGGGCGCTTTTACCGCCATGTGCTGATCGAGAAGAACTATCCGCACCATGGCGCGGTGGCGTTCGGACACCACGGGAAAGCGTTGTTTGAAGTATTTAAATATATCGGTGTCCCAGTCGGAGAGATCGGATACAATCAGCCGAAGGGCGTGAGGTATCCGACGGAAAATCCGTGGGGATAGGATACAGAGAAACAGGGATATCATAACGGTGAGGCAATGACATGCTGTTTATAGGGATAGATCTGGGGACGTCAGCAGTAAAGCTGCTGCTGATGGATGAGGATGGAAAAATACATAAGACCGTGTCAAGGGAGTACCCGCTGTATTTTCCCAGGCCGGGATGGGCGGAGCAGAACCCGGAAGACTGGTATGCGCAGACTGTGGAAGGGATAAAGGAACTGACTTCGGAATGTGAGAAAAGCCGGATCAGTGGGATCAGTTTCGGCGGACAGATGCACGGGCTCGTGGCGCTGGATGAGGATGACAGGGTGATCCGTCCTGCCATCCTGTGGAATGACGGGCGTTCAGCAGATCAGACAGAGTATCTGAACAATGTTGTCGGGAAGGTGAAGCTCTCAAAATATACCGGGAATATTGCATTTGCAGGGTTTACTGCTCCAAAGATACTCTGGATGAAAGAAAATGAACCCGAAAATTTTGCGCGGATCAGAAAGATCATGCTTCCGAAAGACTATCTTGCATACCGGCTTTCCGGAGTGTTCTGTACAGACTATTCTGATGCATCAGGCACGCTCCTTCTCGATGTGGAACATAAATGCTGGTCAGGGGAGATGCTCAGGCTCTGCGGGATCGCGCGGGAGCAGCTCCCCGGGCTGTATGAGAGCTGGGAGGCTGTGGGGACACTGAAGCCGGAAGCGGCAGTAGAACTGGGGATTTCGGAAGATGTGAAGATCATTGCCGGGGCAGGGGACAATGCTGCCGCGGCAGTGGGTACGGGGACTGTGGGAGACGGAAAATGTAATATCTCTCTGGGTACTTCCGGCACGCTGTTTATTTCGCAGGGGAAGTTCGGTGTGGATGAAAATAATGCGCTTCATTCGTTCGCGCATGCGGATGGTCATTATCATCTCATGGGATGTATGCTCAGTGCGGCGTCATGCAATAAATGGTGGATGGATGAGATCCTGAAGACAAAAGATTATGCAGGGGAGCAGGCGGATGCAGCCGGACTCGGAGAGAATCAGGTATTTTTTCTCCCCTATCTGATGGGCGAGCGCTCTCCGCATAATGATCCGGACGCAAGGGCTGCATTTATCGGCATGAGTATGGATACGACCCGGGCGGATATGACTCTTGCTGTTCTGGAGGGCGTCGCTTTCGGCCTGCGGGATTCGCTGGAGGCGGCGAGGAGTATCGGCGCGGCGCCGAAGAGGACTATGCTCTGCGGCGGAGGCGCAAGAAGCCCGCTGTGGAGAAAGATCATAGCGAATGTCATGGATATGAAAGTGGATCTTATCGAGAGCGAGGAGGGCCCGGGGTACGGGGCAGCGATCCTGGCGGCAGTGGGATGTGGTGTGTTCCCCTCTGTTGAAATGGCGGCAGAGAAATTGGTGAAGGTTATTTCTACCGTGGAACCGGAAGAAGAGCTTGTTGAAAAATATGAGAGGCAGTATCGGAAATTTGTGGGATTTTATCCCGCGCTGAAGCGGCTGTAAGGGTGTTGAAAAAAATTAAAAAACTTTAAAAAAAGCTGTGTCAAGCATTTTTGAAAATGTCCCAAAAAATTTTTAACATTAGCCCCGATTACT
>ERZ1090864.662-NODE-664-length-18213-cov-8.705915_pt1 | contig 18213 bp, 11 predicted proteins | sample MGYA00478479_ERZ1090864 | MGnify/ENA primary metagenome ERZ1090864 (study PRJEB33644, sample SAMEA5815743) | chicken gut metagenome | biome: Chicken; feature: Gastrointestinal Tract; material: Caecum | place: Ireland | collected 2019-01-01 | study: A study of the...
ATTTTTATACAGCTTACCCAAAAGGGGTCAGACCCCTTTTAAAAGGAGCCTGACCCCTTGTACAAATTAATTTGCACTTTTTACGGTCAACACTCAAACACCGCGACCCCATAAGCCGGAAGCGGATATGCAAACGAATACTTCTGTCCGTCGCACTCCTGTTTTACAGGTTTGTAGACCAGCGGCCTCTCCTCGCCTTTCCCGCCATATTTCTTGTCGTCACTGTTGAGGATCAGTTTCAGCTGTTTTCTCCTCGGCACGCCTACCCGGTAATCCGGGCGCTCCATCGGAGTGAAGTTGCACACAAAGAGCAGGTTCTTCTTCCCGTCTTTGGAATGTCTCATAAAGCTGTAAATGCTGCGGAAGCAGTCATCCGCATTGATCCACTGGAATCCCGACGGATCTGAATCCATCTCGTACATTGCCTTATTCTTTTTATAGAGATGGAGCAGGTCTCTGTACCAGTTCTGGATTGCCTGATGCTCCGGCTCTGCCAGCAGGAACCAGTCGAGCTCTCTCTCCTCGCTCCACTCTCTGAGCTGCGCGAATTCCTGCCCCATAAAGAGCAGTTTCTTGCCGGGGTGTCCTGTCATAAAAGCATATCCAACCTTCAGGTTCGCATATTTGTCAAATCCCAGTCCCGGCATTTTATTGAGCATGGAGCACTTCAGATGCACCACTTCGTCATGGGACAATACAAGGATATAGTTCTCGCTGTACGCATACGACATGGCAAATGTCATCATATTATGCGCGTTCTTCCTGAAATACGGATCCAGCTTCATGTACTCTGTAAAGTCATGCATCCAGCCCATATTCCATTTCAGGCTGAATCCGAGCCCGCCGTCCTCCGGCGCCCCGGTCACCTTCGGCCATGCCGTAGACTCTTCCGCGATCATGACAGCGCCCTTATTCCTTCCCAGGACGACAGAATTCAGATGCTTAAAAAACTCGATCGCCTCGAGATTTTCATTGCCGCCGTACTTATTTGCGACCCACTGCCCATCCTGCTTTCCGTAGTCCAGATAGAGCATTGATGCCACCGCATCCACCCGGAGCCCGTCCACGTGGAAATGCTCGATCCAGAACAGAGCATTGGCTATGAGGAAATTCTTCACCTCAGCCTTACCATAGTCAAAGATCTTTGTCCCCCAGTCCGGATGTTCGCCCTTCCGCGGGTCAGCATACTCAAATGTAGGCGTACCGTCGAAATCCGCCAGGCCGTGCGCGTCTCTCGGGAAATGCGCCGGTACCCAGTCAAGGATCACCCCGATATTATTCCGATGCAGATAATTGATCATATAAGCAAAATCTTCCGGCGTGCCATACCTTGAAGTCGGCGCATAATAGCCGGTCACCTGGTATCCCCAGGAACCGTCAAACGGATGCTCAGCCATCCCCATCAGCTCCACATGAGTATACCCCATATCTTTCACATACTTTGTGATAGCTTCCGCGAATTCCCTGTACGTGTAGAATCCTTCATCTTCTCTTCCCGGATGGCGCATCCATGATCCCATATGGACCTCATAGATGGACATCGGATTTACTTTATGGTCCCATGTCTCACGCGCCTTCATCCACGCATCATCCGTCCATTTCAGATGGGAGATATCTGTCACTCTCGATGCCGTTCCCGGTCTCAGCTCTGCATAGTTCGCAAACGGATCCGCCTTAAAGATCCTCTTCCCCTGCTCTGTCTCAATGCAGAACTTATAGAGATCCCCCTCTTTTACTCCCGGGACAAAGAGAGTGTAAATCCCCAGAGGCTCCTGCCTCTCCATGTAATCCGCCTCAAAGTCCCAGTCATTGAAATCACCGATCACTGCGACCCGGCGCGCATGGGGCGCCCAAACTGCAAAATAGACCCCTTCTTTCCCTTTGCAAGTCACTTTATGTGCACCCATTTTCTGATAGATCTCATAGTGATTCCCCTGACCGAAAAGATACTGGTCAAGTTCACCGATCTCATAAGGCTGTAATTTTTTCTTTGTGCTTTTTCCCTTTTTCATGAAAGCCACCTCACCGCTCGATTTTTGTCTATCCATATTATACTTTATCACTACAAAAAAAGAAAGAGAAAAGCTTCTCATTAGCAAAAATAGACAAAAAAGATAGACAGCATTTCGTCAGAATGTCTTACATCTTTTCTGACAAAACACTGTCTTTCTCTTTAGGTCCAAGATCAGATATTAAAATCCTTCTCTGAAAGGATGATCCTGTCCGCCTCATCCGTATTCTTTCCGAATACCCTCTTCATCAGTTTTTTCGCTGATGCCTTCTGGGAATGCTGGATCGCCTCGTCCATGATCTCCTTCACTTCCGCAACTGTTACCGCATGATCCTCCCTCTGCAGGGAATCGATCTTACTGTACAGCGCCAGGATACCCATCTCATCTATCCGGTATCCATTCTCCTGTGCATAAGTCTGCCCGAATGTCACCAGCTCATCATTAATGAAGATCGGGATCTCCAGACGGGATGTAAACTTCCTTCTGAACTCACGGTTCGAAGACAGGAGCCTGTCAAGCGGCTTCCTCTGTTCCTCAAGGACGATCAGCAGTTCCCCTGTGTCTTTCTCCATCGCTTTATTAAGCCGGGCAACCGTCTTTTCATTCATCTTTCCTGCTTTTTCGATGATCAACGCCCCTCCGTAAAGCTTGTCAAAGATATCGCTGATCTTCTTTTTATTCAGAGAATCGCCTGTAACGATAGCGACCTTGCCCTGTTTGATCTCCCGCTGCTTCTGGATCGCCTTGACCACATCCACGGCAAGCACAGTCTTTCCGTTTCCTTTATTTCCAATGATCAGGAGATTCCCTGACTTTGACGTGCCATTCCGGTTCGTACAGTTTTTATCCTGTTCCAGCACATCTACCAGCTGCTCGCTCATGCCGCGCACCGGGACAAAATAGGAAAACAGTTTCTTCTGCTCTTCCGTAAGTCCCGCCCTGGTACCGATGCCGCTCTGCATCTCCAGGTCATAACGGCCATGCACGATGAATCCCGTATCAGACATGGAAAGTGCGTCCGAGATCTCATCCAGCGGAAGCGGCGCGGTCTTTCCTGTTGCGATCATCTTTGCAGTCTCTTTCCTGCTCAGAGGCGTTGTAGCTGAGAGGATATCCATACCGTCATCATCATCGTCCGGGATTTCCCTGTCATCCTCCTGCTCCGCATGTGCCGGATCGACCCGGAACTCCTCATTGATATCCGGTATCTCGTCATCGGCTTCTTCCGCTTCGCCAGGGTACTCATCCTCTTCGTCGAATTCTTCGCCTTCGCCAAGATACTCATCTTCGTCATCGAATTCTTCGCCTTCGCCAAGGTACTCATCTTCCTCGTCAAATTCTTCTCCCTCGCCAAAGTACTCGTCTTCTTCGTCGAATTCTTCGCCTTCGCCAAGATACTCGTCTTCCTCGTCGAATTCTTCTCCCTCGCCAAGGTACTCGTCTCCCTCATCGAACACTTCTCCCTCATCAAAGAATTCCTCTTCCCGGAGTTCGTCCATGCCAGAATCGTCCTCTCCGTCAAAATCATCATCTATGCGGAGAGACTCTGCAACTTTCCCCATATTTTCATGCGGTTCTTCTTTTTTCCTCTCCAGTGTCCTCTTTGCCGGTTTCTCCGGTTTTTCTTCCTCTGGCGGGATCACGCCTTCGATCTCATCGATCAGCCGCTGGATATCCGGCGGCAGGATCGGCTCTGCTGTTTTCTTAGTCTCCATATCCCCTGTCACTTCCCCTTCTAAACTGTCAGTATCTGTATCAGCCACAGCCTGCTTTGCATGTGTCTGGATCTCAGGATCTTCTTCAATTACTTCTTCCACATCCAGATCTTCTGCATCTTCTTCAGCGATCTCATCCGTCAGATCTTCCGCTTCCTCTTCAGCTGTTGCCTCTTCCAGCTCTACTGTATCTTCATCGAGTTCCCCGGCTTCCAGATCCTTCTCCGGCGCTCCCTCCCAGCCGGAAAGGATATCTTCCAGACTCATCTGTCCTGTTATCTGGTCATCATCCTTTCTGGGATCCTCTGCGATTTCCGCATCCTCGTCTATAAGCTCCGAGTCCTCATCTATGATCTCTGCGTCCTCATCTATGATTTCTGCATCCTCATCGATGATCTCCGCATCCTCGTCTATGATCTCTGCGTCCTCGTCTATGATCTCTGCGTCCTCATCTATGATCTCCGCATCTTCATCCTCAAACTCCGCCGCATCTTCCGGAAGAAGTTCTTCCGCATCTTCAAGTGTGATTTCTTCCGTCTCCTCTGCATCGATCTCATCCGGCAGGATCTCAGTCATCCCACTGGCCGCTGTGACAGCTTTTCTTTTCTTTTCTTCCGCGATCTGAGCAACGATCTCCATATCAGCCACAGACTCGATCTCTCCGATCTCTTCAGCCAGATCGTCCAGCACTGGTTCTTCTTCCTCTTCAGGCTGTGGTTCATTTCCCGGGTGAAGGAGCTTTTTCAGAGCCTCTCCAAGAGGCATTGTATCTCCGATCTTCTTTCTCTTCGGCTCCATCTCAACAATATTTTCGCTGCTGTCTCCATCTTCCCCGCGGGCAGGCTCTTCTTCAATCGCTTCTCCAGTCTCGGGAATACTTTCCTCTCCGATATCTCCGGCCTTCTCACTTCCTTCAGAATTGGGGATATCGCTCCCCTCATCAGGAGCCTCATCCTCACCTTTCGCCTCTGCATATGCCAGGATATCCGGCATCTCTTCCGTCTCTTCAGAAAGCTTCTCATACCGCCGGTCATACTTTTCCTGCTGGGAAGGAGTCAGCGGCTTGTACTGCATCTTCAGTTCCATCGCCTTATACACATACTGCCCTTCACTGAACCAGAGGATAAGATCATCGCACTCCTCCAGGCACTCCGCCGTCATGCCGGCCTCCTGGTACAGTTTCGCCAGCTCATACGCCCACTCTTCAATATACTCAGACTTCTTATACTCCTCAAGAGCCTCGATCTGCTGCTCGACAGGAGCTCTCTGCGCGCGGAGGATCTGGTATTTCAGTATATACTGATTCGGGTCTTTCGGCGCGATCTGAACAAAGTCGTCATAATAATCAATAGCTTCGTCCACATTCTCTGTCTTGACCGCCAGGGTACAGAGGCGGCTGATGATCTTCCTGCTCCCCTCCGCACGGCGGTAAGCAAGGTTCAGCACTTCATAAGCCTTCTGATACTCTCTGTTCTTTTCATAGATCTCACTGACATCTGCCAGCATCCCGGTATTGCGGACCCTCTTCCAGTCGATCTCATCCGCGATCTCCGCCGCCTGCCTGTATGCACCGTCCTCCATAAGTTCGAGCATCTCTTCGGTCTTTACTTTATAATCATACTTATCCACCGCATTCACCTCGTCGAAAATATATTTCATCGGTCAGCCATCATCTTCCTGCCCTTTCGGTCACAGGCCGATATTCTTTCAATAGTTTATCATAAGCATCCCCCAATGTCAAAAAAATGCATCCTCAATTGACATTGACGATGCATTTTAATTTTTATTTAATTTTTTCATTTTCTTTTCTATTTTAAATCGGAGGCATTGAGTAGATTTCGTTCCTGTGAGACCTCTGCCATCTGTTATTTGATCTTCGGTCGATTTATTAAGACCTGCTTACTAAATCCGCCTTCCTTCAATAACAATCTGAGGTTCATAACAGCATCCCTTCTGCTTATCGCTTCCGCTTACGCCCCGGGTATCAATTTATATTTATAAAGTCTTCTGAGTTATTCTTCCTATAACCTCCTGCGGTGCAGTACCGTTTACCGATATTCCATCCGCCTGCCGGGTTATTACTTCTATAACTGTAATCCTTTATCTTATAAATGATATTCTACTCAATGTTTCTTTACACATCTTTCGAAATCCTGTTATATGTGGTATCTATATTCAATACGTCTGCAAATGTCAAATCTTGGTAGATTTTCATCCGGATTTACGAACTCTCCGATCTGTTTTTCCATTCTGACTTTTTCCGGATTATTGATCTTCTCTCCAGCAAAGGCCTCTTACATCACAGGAACTTACATTTGCCGTACCACTGACATATTGATGATCAACTGAAACTATACTGTCCATGGGACTTACCTCCTGCTGCTTTTATTTTTAACCTAATCGAACATCTGACTGAGATTTCAATCAATGTTCTCTTAGATAAATATCCTTTTGAGATTTTATTTTCTGTATCTCTTTTGGATGGTTTTATAATATCACTCGAGCCCACATTTGTCAACGCATTTTTCAATTTTATTTCAAATAAATTTATTACTTTTTATAATTACATGAATTTTCTGATAACTTACCCGCTTTATTGTGGAGCTCACATGGGAAAAACACTATATTTATGGAAGCATTTTTATATTGCCTGACTATTCTGACATAATCACACGCACATCAGTATCTCTTAAGAAATCTTTAGATTCTCTTCGGGTATTTTTTAAGGAATCTGCACTATCCTAATATCCGTCGAAAGGAGCAGATTTTCATGAAGAAATGGATATACCCTTTATCCCTTATCATTCTCTTTTTTATATTGATCATCCTGACCGTGCCGGAGGGCGCTGTCTTCGGCTCCCATACAGACTGGCTCAGCCAGCACGCGGCCCTTGCCGGGACGATACGGGATGCCTGCCTGGAACAGCATACCCTCCTCCCGTCCTGGATCGAGCTCGGCGGGGGCAGCAATGGTTTTCAGTTTTCCTACTATGGCTTCCTGCGTCCGGATATCCTGATCAGCTGCCTGCTGCCGCAGGTGCCTGCGATCCATATTCTCACCTGTTACATGCTGGCCGTATACCTGGTCTCTGTCCTTCTGTGCTATGTCTGGCTGCGCAGTGAAAATATACCTCCACTCCTTTCATTTACAGGGAGCGTTCTTTTTATGACAGCGGGATGTATGTTCCACATGCACAGGCAGGTTATGTTTGTCAATTATCTGCCGTTTCTGCTCTGCGCATTCCTGTGCGTGAGAAAGAAAAAGATACGGTGGCTGCCTCTCTGCCTGTGCCTTATCTGCCTCAGCAGCTTTTACTTTGCGATCTCTGCCTTTGCCGCTGTGGGCTGGTATTGGTACCGCCAGGAAGGGAACTCGTTCTGGAAAGATTCTTTTTTGAAAAAATATATTCCCTGTGCACTGACCGGCGCCGCACTGTCAGCCGCCCTGCTGCTCCCTACCGCGCTTGTTCTCCTGGAACACGGCCGGAGCGGCAGTAAGATGTCCCTGCTGACCCTTTTGGAACTGTTCGCTCCTAACCCGGCGCTGAATAACCTGTTGTTCAACGAATACGGGATGGGTGTGACCTTCCTCTGCCTTTATGCCATACTGGCAGGACTTTCCCTGAAGAAATTCCGCATGGACAGCATCCTTTTCCTGCTGTTCGGAGTCTTCGGCGTATTTTCGTGGCTGCTAAACGGTACCCTCTACGCGCGCCCGAAGATCCTGATCCCGTTCCTGCCCCTTGTCATCCTGCTCTGTGTCAGATACCTGAAGGATGCCGCTCTCCCGGCTCTGCAGAAAGCCCGCCCGCTTCCGCTTTATCCTTTTGCAGTGATCCTCCCGGTGGGGCTGCTCTGGTTCAGCCAGGAACAATTCCCCTGGATCCTGGCTGAAGCTGCAATCCTTTTTCTGACCGTACTTTTATCCAGAGCCTGCATATCCAGGCCCCGCAGCCATAGAGGATGCGCGGAAAAGACATGGAAAATCCGCACAGCATGGCGGCATATTGCCGGAAAACCGGCCATACTCTTTTGCGCTGTACCCCTGCTCCTCCTGTCTCCTGTCGGGATGTACCTGACCACGGCCGGCACAGAGGACTGGGTCAAACGCTCAGACGCTTCCCCGGGATTAACATCAGAAGAATCAGAGGCAGCTGATATGGATCCGCTCTATCACTTTGACAGCCTGCTCAGCCCGCTTATAAATGCAAACAGGCTCACAAAGGCGGGACTGTCCCGGAGTACGATGTATTCTTCTGTGACTTCGCAGGCATATTCCAGCCTGTACTATGATACGCTGATGACCCCTGTACGGATCAATAACCGCGTGGCGATCCTGACCTCTGACAATCCATTCATGCTGCATCTGCTCGGCGTCCGCTATCTGGAGACATCGGCAGATGCCGTCCCCGCAGGATATAAGGTCATACAGCAGTCCGGGGATACGGTCCTGGCGGAAAATGACAATGTCCTCCCACGAGCTTATTTCACATCGGACATCATCACGCAGGACCTTTTTGAAAAGGCAGACCCCCTGGGAAAGCTGGATATGCTCGCCAGAAAGACCGTGGTGGATTTCTCCAAGGCGAATGTGCCAGGGGCAGGCCGCTCTGGATCAGTCCACTCTGCGGCAGACCGCTCCGGGTCAGACTTCTCCGGGACAGACTGCCCCGGAGAAGCGGATACATTTGAAAGCCGCATGGAACCATACAACCCGGAGCTCACCGCAGATCCGCTGCCAGACGGACTTACCATCGTCAAAAGCGGAAATACTTATGATATCTCCGCAGAGAAATCCTGCACCCTGGACCTGCACATCGACAACCCGCAGCCCGGCAGGATCCTGCTGCTCAGCTTCCGGGTGAAAAACCAGACATGGGATCCCGTTGTCATTGATATCAACGGGATACGCAATAAACTGTCCGGCGCTTTTGCCCCATACCCCAACGGGAACCGCTGCTTCCACTACCAGTTTTCTTCCGATGCCGGAGAAGGGATCGCGGATCTGTCCGTCACCCTCTCAAAAGGAAAGTATGAAATATCTGACATCCAGTGGCATCTCTATGACCAAGACCTGCTGGATGAAAAAAGCTTCACGCCGGTCACTCTTTCTGATGACAGCACTGACAGCAGCACAGGCATCGGGCATCCGTTCACCGTCTTGTCCGGCACCGCCGCAGACGAGGATGGATACCTTGCCACATCCATCCCTGCGCAGAACGGCCTGGAGATCCTGATTGACGGACGTCCAGCGGAGATCCTTACCGTAAACGAAGCCTTTGCCGGAGCCTTCCTGCCCGAGGGAGAACATCATATCGAGATCCGATTCTCGCCGCCCGGGAAAAGCGCCGGCATCTTCATCAGCCTGGCAGCCGCGGCCGGATATGCAGTATTTCTCGCGGCAGGCACAGTAAAACGACTACCGAACAAGAAGCCGCCGCGGAATAAGAAACTGTTGTGGAATAAGAAACTGATGTGGAATAACGAAAATAACAAACTGCCGAGGGCACATACGAAAGGAAGGGATATGAAATGAAACTGCAGAAAGAACTGGCGTCCTTTGTGGGCGCGCGCTTTCTCACTTTGCTCGCGGAAACGCCCTTCTCTGGCTGTCTATAGATATACTGGACGCCGCGCCGGTTCCCGCGAAGCTGTCCGTCAGCATTATAACAGTTCTGGGGAATTACATTCTCTGCAAATATGGGATTTTCAAAAAGGAGGCTGTCTGTCATGAGTGATCACGCAGAAAACATAACTGAAAAAAAAACAGACAGGGACCTGATCAGCATCATCGTCCCCTGCTATAACGAAGAAAAAGCTCTGCCTGCATTTTACCGGGCAGCCGCAGACGCGGTAAAAGATATCCGCGGCGCGGACTGTGAATTCATTTTCGTGGACGACGGGAGCAGGGACAATACCCCTGAGATCCTGGAACATTTCTCCGCTATGGATCCCAGGTGCCGGTACCTTTCCTTTTCCCGCAATTTCGGAAAAGAAGCAGCCATGTACGCAGGTCTCCAGAACGCTTCCGGAGACTACTGCGTATTCATGGACGCGGACCTCCAGCACCCGCCGGAGCTGTTAAAAGAAATGTACCGCGTCTTAAAGACCGAGGACTATGACTGCTGCGCCGGTCTCCGGGAAGACCGCTCCGGTGAAAATCCCCTGCGCACCTTCCTGTCCCGCTCCTTCTACCATATCATCGGAAAGGCGTGCCGTCTGGATATGGGGGACGGCAAAGGAGATTTCCGCATGATGAGCCGCGCGATGGCTGACTCCATCCTGGAGCTGAAAGAATACAACAGGTACATGAAAGGGATCTTCTCCTTTGTCGGTTTTGAGACGAAATGGATCCCCTTCCACAATGTAGAGCGGACCGCAGGGGAGACAAAGTGGAGCCTGCGCTCCCTGTTCCGTTATGCCATGGACGGTATCCTCTCCTTCTCCACCGCGCCCTCAACGGCTGCCGGTGCGGCAGGAATGCTCCTGCTCTTTACAGCACTGGCCGCGGGAATCTTCTTCCTGCTATCAGGGCAGGGGCTGAGCGGGATACCGCTGGTCATCTGCCTGATCCTCGCGCTTAACGGCGTGCAGATGCTCTTCCTCTCCATCCTCGGCCAGTATATGTCAAAAGAATACATGGAGAGCAAACGGCGGCCCATCTATATCGTGAAGAAAAAGGGCGGATTCTGAAAAGAACGGTTAATCTGCTGCCAGAGGCTCTATGCTCCCCAGCACGATATCATCGATCTTTTCAAATCCGGAGAGTGTATATGATTCCACTGTATTTCCGACAACCAGATAAAATCTTTCGCCCGCGTACAGGCCGCGCGCATCGCCGCCATATGTCAGTTCCCTGGAGAACACTTCCCGGAATCCCTCTGACGCGTCATAGGAAAATACAGCATATACATCTCCGTTTCCGCCGTAGGCGCGGAATCCGAACAGGTTTTTCTCCACATCCGCGAAGACTGCTTTATAATCATACGCCGCATCCGTTCCGTACATGTCTTCCATGACATAGACAGACGCTTCTGTGACATTCCCAGGGTCGGAAATATCGAACATGGACAACTTGACTCCTTCCGTGGTCACACCTTCCTCATCCACAGCCATCCCGATCCCGAGCAGAAGCCTCTCCCCATAAGGGTGAAGGTATTCCGAAAATCCCGGTATCTTCAGCTCCCCGATGATCTGCGGGAACGCCGGGTCTGAGAGGTCCACGGAGAACAGCGGATCCACCTGGCGGAATGTGACAAAGTATCCGGTATCTCCCATAAACCGCGCGGAATACACTGTCTCGCCCGGAGCCAGGTCCCGGATCTCACCGGTGATCTGAAGCTCCCCGTCCAGCACATACAGTGCATTGCTGCTGTCAGGCTCCGCAGCAGAGGAATCTCCGCTGATGGGCATCACGCCATTGTCCGATGTGATCGTGGTCACAAGCCTGAGGTACCCGTTGTATTCGTCAATGCTGAAAGAATCGTTCAGCATCCCGTCCACCTTTGCCTGGGCCGCCCCCTCCAGCTGCCCGTCATGGTAGGCTACCTTCCGTACCGCGGTCCTGGACATGCCCGTGTCATCCGTATCATAACAGGTTTCTGTCACATAAATGTTTTCTCCGCTGACATAGCACAGCCCGGCGCTGCCGAACACTGCCTTACTGTCCGTCTGCTCCTGCGGATCCGCGAGGGAAAATGCCGTGATCACTGTGTACTCGCTTCCCATCTCCTGCTCCGGCATGAGGATCCGGTCTGCTTCCAGAGTACCGCTCTGTACTGACGGCACATAAGCGCCCACATCAGACCGGGGCGACGCTGTATCCGGGTAAAAACTGCTGATCACATAAGCGTATCCGTCCTTCACCCGCATCGTATTATAGGCTCCGCTCTGGGAGAATGTATTCAGCTTCACAGGCGCGGACGGGTCACTGATATCATATACATCCGTACATGCAAATTCCCTGGAGCGCACCTCGATCCCATCCTCCTGCGTATATTTTCTCTGTGTGTAAAATACTGCCATCCGGCTGCCTTCCACATACAGTTCCCTGATATAGCTGTCAGGGTCCACAGTTACCGCGGCGATCTCTTCCATCTCCTCCGATGCGATATCTACGATCTCCACCCGGTTCCCGCTCATGACATACAGGCGGCTTCCGTCCGTCTTCACTACGTCCGCCTCGCCGACGCTCTCTTCCCTGACATTGGTATCCGAATATCCTCCGCCTGGCGTACTGCCGCCGCCTGCTCCGCTGTACGCCGCCGCATTTTGCGCTGCCCCGCTGTCCATCACCGCGCTGTCCGCTGAAGCGATCTCTTCGACGCCGGAAGCTGTCCCGTCGCTGTACATCCTGGCCTGCTTTTTCGCCTGCTTTTCCTGATACTTCAGCTCCGCCTGGATGTAATCATAGATCTGGTCATAATCCGCGGCGGATGCAATCTTTGTTCCTGACTCTGTTGTTTCACCTTCCGCTGTCTCTCCGGCATTTCCTGCCTCTGACGCAATTTCCGCACCGGCTCCGGCCCCGGAACTGCTGTCGTCTCCTCTTTGTCCGGTGATCGCCGCCGTCACCCCCACCGCCAGGCAGAGACACGCCGCTGCTGCGATCCCCGCATATTTCCTGCGGTATTTTACTGTTTTTTCCTTTTTCTTTTTCAGCAGCATCTTTTCTATCTGCTCCGGCTCTAAAGAAGCCGGTACCTGCGTATCCTCCGTGAGCTCGCGCAGTTTGTCTTCCATGGGATCCTTTCCCCCTGTGTTTGTTCTCTTATTATCTTCCATAACTTGTCCACCTCCTGCGGCCTTATTTATGTACCTTTCTGGTCCATGTTCCTGATCCACATCTCTGATCCGTGTTCCTGATTCAGCTCAGGGCGCTCCTCATCTTCTCCAGCGCCCGGCTCTTGCGCGACCTCACGGTCGCTGCATTCCTGTCCAGCATCTGAGCGATCTCCTCGCTGCGGTATCCCCCGAACACGGAAAACGCCACGATCATCCTCTCCTCCTCATCCAGCTCGCCGAACGCTCTGCGCACGTCATGCCACTGGGCATAATCCGGCTCATGGGCATTCTCCCCGATCCGGTCATGAGCGCCGCCTTCCGGCAGGGCCGCTTCCCTCCGCCCTCTGCGCAGCATCTTCTTACAGCAGTTATTCAGGATCGTAAACATCCAGCTCCTGAACGAGTCCTCCTTCCGCAGGCCGGCCAGATTCTCGTAGGCAGACAGTACTGCCTCACTGACCGCATCCTCTGCATCCTGCGTGTGCCTTGTCATATACAGGGCAAATCTGTACAGATCCTTGTAGATCCGCGCGTACAATTGAGAAAATGCCTTAATATCTCCCCGCTTCGCCCGCCGGATCAGATCCGGTTCCGGGCTGTTCTCATAATCGTACATCCGCGCCCCTCCTCTCCTTTATGTGCCACAGACAAAACTGTCCGACAGTTCTCCCTTTCCGGCTCGTTATCTATAAGAGTCATCCGGGCGGCAGATTGTTGCACGGATCGTGCTTTTTTTCCAAAATCTGTTCCCCTGGCCCAGGATGTCTCCTCCGCACACACATTCTGCCCGAGATCCCGCATCCTGTCAACTGTATATAAGCTCTGCGGCAGCCCTCTCAGAGCTGCCGCATCGTCTCAAATGTATTATACAGATTCAGCTGTCCGTATCCCCACTCCCGGTTCGGGTACTCCATCGTCCGGGGCCGCGACGCGCCGATGATGAGCAGGCTCTTTAACTGAAAGGAATCCACCCCCGGCACCTCCTGGATATACACGAGCCACTCCAGCATCAGCGCCACCGCCCCGGCAGTGACAGCGGCCGCGGCGCAGGACCCTGTGCGCGTGGAAAACCGCCCGCCGGGCACGGCTCCCGGGACGTTGACGCCGGGCGCGGCGATGTCCGGCCGGCGGCGCTGGAGCCGTGTATACCCCCTGCCGGAAGCCTGAGCCACTGCCCCGCTGCCCCCGTCATAATACGCCACAACGACCGGGCTGTCTGTATTCGCCGGATTTGTCAGCGTATAATAAGGGTCTGACTCCAGGAAAAAGACTTCGCCCTCCAGGAATTCTGTCAGGGGAAGCCACATATGGAACTGGCCGTCATTTACAGACAGCGGCTCTACCACAATCTTCCAGATGCCGGGCGCCGGAGCATTGAATCGGAAAAAGACCAGCTCTGACGTACTCTTTTCCACCAGAAGCCGGTAATCTACAGTAACCTTTGTCCGCTCGAACAGGAAATCCAGCTCAGCGCTGGCCCCCACGCGGAACGGGATCCGGGAGGTATTTTCACCGGAGGGCGATATGATCGAGATCGAGAGGATATTGGGAATGTCCGTCCAAAGCTCCAGAGAAAATCCCGGGACGCCCTCTCCCACCCGCAGCTCGACGGTCTTCGTATCCTCTTCGTCTGTGATCTCATTGTAATAGTGATGGCGCTTATCCGCCTCGTTCCCCACGCCGACCACAGTGATCCGGTTTGCCCTTGTACTGTAGCCATCGATGAGGAAAGGAAGCGGCAGCGTGCCGATGTGCCCGCCCATACTGGAACCGACCGTGACGCACACGACCAGCGGGAGCCCCAGCGTGTCCGCCACATCATTCAGATATTTCAGGCCGAGCATAAGATCTGTCTCCTGATAACACACGGCGTCTCCCGGGATGAAGTAGTAATCCCGGAGATATTGTTTCGCCTGCTTCAGCTTTACCACAGCGATGCCTGCCTCCGGTGCGGCTCCCAGGAACTGCTGCCCCGGATCTGCCGAGCCCGCCGCGAGACTTGCCGCGTAGGTCCCATGCCCGGTCTCATCCACAGTCGGGACGATCTCGAACGGATTTTCCGACTGCAATGCTTCATTGATCCTCTCTTCCGTAAATTCACTGCCATAGGCAAAGCCATCCGGCGGCGTGCCGGTCTGCACCGTCTGATCCCAGACAGACAGGATCCTCGTGGCACCGTCGATCCGGCGGAACACCCCGCTCGTATAGTCGATCCCGCTGTCCATGATCCCGATCAGCACCCCCTGCCCTTTTAACTGAAGGGTCGGGTAATTCTGCACCGGCAGGATGCCCGCCTGATTCAGCGTCTCCATGGCAAGCGGCGCATAGCATTTCGGTATGGAATTGTAAGAATATCTCGCAAGGCTGATCGGGTCCGCCAGATCCGACGGCAGATAAATACATTTGTAATCAAAGCCGGCGTCCTGTTCACACCGCTCTTCCCTCAGCATACTGTCGAAAAAAGGGGTGCGCACATGGTTCCCGATGAAGTCCCTGTAATCTTCGGACAGGATCTGTTCCCGGCATGTATCTGTATCAGGCATAGAGAAACTCCTGGAAAGGATTTATAACCATGATATGAGTGCCTCCACCGGAATATGCGGCGCGGCCCCCGGCGTAGTCCGCCGGAAACCGGCTGTGTTACTGTCCTCACCTGACCGCTGTCGGTTAAAAAAGTATAAAATCCTGCCCGGTATGTTGAAGTCGCCGCTTAATAGGGTATAATGGTGATAGGTCAAAACGCCGGGAAAGCCCCGGTGTTCCACAGGTCCGGGACGGACGAAAGAAGAAGGGAGATTGATAACGATGAGAGATTTTTTTGAAGATCTTGGGAAACGCCTTGGAGAAACAGCAGAAACGGTCACCAGCAAAGCCGGAGACGCGATCGAGATCCAGCGGATCAAAGGACAGATCCGCGGGCTTGCCAGGGGAAATGCCGTAGATCTCATGGAACTGGGACGTACCATCTACGACAGGTATAAAGAAGGCGGCGAAGTCGAAGAATCCGCAAAGGCACTCTGCGATGCAGTCAGGGACAGAGAAGCTGCGATCGAAGACTATGAGAAAAAGATCGCAAAGATCCGCGGCACTTCCGAGTGTGCACGCTGCGGCAGGATGGTTTCAAAAGAGATGTCTTACTGCCCTTACTGCGGTGAAAAGGTAACGGTCTGCGATGCGGACGCCGAGGAAGTCCAGGATGACACAGACACCGACGACCAGGCTGACAGTGTAAAAGAAAAAGATGGGGACACAGCAGAAACTACGGCTGAAAAAACAGAGGAAGCAGCTGAATAAAGCCAATCAGAAATAAAGCCAGGCAGAAATAAAGCCGGACAGCAAAATACAGGCAGGTGATCCTATGAAAAAACGCTGGTTCCTGTGCGGGACAGGAGTCCTGTTCACGGCAGATCAGATCTTAAAATCTTATACCGAACAGAATCTGGACAAAAACGAAGAAAAAGAGCTGGCAGGGCCCGTCGTGCTGCGGCGGGTCGCCAATACAGGCATGTGCCTGAACCTTCTCTCCGGCAGCCCGAAGATCGTGAGAGCTTTTTCCCTTGCCGCGGCAGGATTTGTCAGTCTTCTCTATACACTGGCTCTGTTCCGCAAAAAAGGAGCGTGGAAAAAAGCGGCTCTCTCCATGATGACAGCAGGCGCATGGAGCAATACTTTCGACCGCTTTGCCAGAGGCCATGTCACAGACTATATCGGTTTTAAAACAGGCAGTAAAAAACTGTCCTCCATCACTTACAACCTGGCAGATTTCTTTCTCGCTGCCGGGGCTCTTCTCTTATCCGCGCTGTCATTCACGGACGGCGGAAAAGAATAAGTCAGACGAAAGCATGCAAAAACCGCCTCAGCGGTATGATGCACAGCTGATGTCCGGTATCACACCGGTCGCAGTCACATCATGCCGAGGGCGGTTTTTACTTCCCGGATATTTCCTTTAAATACAATGCCGTCCATCCCGAGCGCCCTGCCCGCCCTGACATTCTCCTCCAGGTCGTCGATAAAAAAACACTCCTCCGGTTTCAGGGAAAACGTCTCGAACAGATAGCGGTAAATCTGCGGGTCAGGCTTTGCCATCTTCAGCGGAGCTGAAAATACAGTCCCGCTGAATTTTCCGAGCATCTCGCAGCCGGACGCCCAGTCCGCAAAATATGTGGGCGCATTTGACAACAGGTACACCGGCACATTCCTGCCGCAGAGTTCCCCGATCAGCTCCGCTGTATCCGGGATCGGGCTGACCAGATCCGGCCAGCCGCGGAAAAAACTTCTCACGGTTTCTTCCAGGCGCGCAGGTACCGCGGACACTGTATGCTCCACATATTCCTCATACCCGATCGTGCCTTTATCGAGCTCCGGCCAACGGGCATAGACTACAGGCATCAGCAGGTCACAGTCCTTTGGAGACTGGCAGAACTGCTCCAGCATATATCTTCCGTCGAATCTGCCGATCACATTTCCGAAATCAAAGACTACATTTTTATATTTCATGGAATCATTCCTCTCATCACATATCTCATCCTCTGCACACAGTGCAGCCGGCTCTTATAATAAGTTGATCCCGTTTTCCTTTGCCCTGGCAGCGATCTCGTCCGGCCAGAGGGAAGACTGCACCTCACCGATATGAGCCTTTCTCAGATAATACATACAGATACGCGACTGGCCGATCCCGCCGCCGACTGTATAAGGCAGCTCTCCGTTCAGCAGGGATTTCTGGAACGGCAGCTCCGCGCGCTCTTCGCAGCCCGCGGCCTTAAGCTGGCTTCTCAGAGCATCCTCATCCACGCGGATCCCCATGGAAGACAGCTCCAGAGCCATATCCAGGACAGGATAATAGACGATGATATCACCGTTTAATTCCCAGTCGTCATAATCCGGCGCGCGTCCGTCATGCCTCTCACCGGATGCCAGCACCTTGCCGATCTGGGATACAAAGACAGCGCCCTTCTCTTTCGCGATCCGGTTCTCCCTCTCCTTCGGCGTGCATCCCGGGTACAGATCTTCCAGCTCCTGGGAAGTAATGAAGAAGATATCATCCGGAAGAAGCGGCTCGATATAATTATATCTCCTGGAAATATAATCTTCCGTGTCTTTCAGCGCGCTGTATACCTTGCGCACAGTATACTGGAGCGTCTCCATATTGCGCTCCTCTTTTGAGATGACCTTTTCCCAGTCCCACTGGTCCACATAGATCGAATGGATGTTGTCCGTATCCTCATCCCTGCGGATCGCGCTCATATCTGTATAGAGCCCTTCTCCGGAATGGAACCCATAATTTTTCAGGGCGTATCTCTTCCATTTTGCAAGAGAATGTACGATCTCAGCCGGCGCTTCTTCCTGCTCCCTGATCCCAAAAGATACCGGGCGCTCCACACCGTTTAAGTTATCGTTCAGCCCGGATTCCGGGCGCACGAACAGCGGAGCTGACACGCGCGTCAGATGAAGCGCTTTGGCAAGCGCCCGCTCAAAATGATCTTTCACTTCTTTGATGGCAACCTCCGTCTCACGGATCGTAAGGGGAGAATGATAGCCTTCGGGTATTCTTAACTGTTCCATTAATAAAGGCTCCCTTCTGATTAGTTTGAAAATAAAAATTTACATTTTATTCTAATATCCGAGCGCCCGGAAGTCAACCGGCAACATTCGGATCTAAAATTAACAGATAATTTAAATATTTTTATTAAAATAACTAAATT
>ERZ1090864.664-NODE-666-length-18134-cov-9.361193_pt1 | contig 18134 bp, 24 predicted proteins | sample MGYA00478479_ERZ1090864 | MGnify/ENA primary metagenome ERZ1090864 (study PRJEB33644, sample SAMEA5815743) | chicken gut metagenome | biome: Chicken; feature: Gastrointestinal Tract; material: Caecum | place: Ireland | collected 2019-01-01 | study: A study of the...
CTTGACCTGCTTCCGCATGGCCGGATTCGATGCAAGCCCCATCTCATCCATCCAATCAGAAGATGATCCGACGTTGATAAAACTCCGGCAGAGATGCGGCAAATCTGCGGTTCAAGTCTTGTATTACTTTGTCTGTATCCATAAGTCACTTTCTTTCCTTCCTTGGTATCCGGCATTTTTCTCGGCATATTCCTGTTCCAGTTCTTCTGTCAGATACGCATCGCTCATACAGTGCATATCAGAAACACCGTCACGCATTAACTGATAGACCTGGGAATGATAAAAGAAACCCAATGCCGCATCCAGTGAAAGTCCCTGCTGTTTGGCAAAGCACTCAATAACACGGCTGTATTTTTTCTGAAGCAAGATCGGGTTCGCTGTCATAGTGTTTCACTCCCTTCAAAATGCAGCAGAGACAACGCTTTCTCTGTGCGGAAACATATTTGCAGGTTCGGCTTTTCATAACGCAGGCGGTTGATGGCTTCCGTCTTATCAATCAGCCCATCAAAGAACAGCTCTACCGTATTAAACACCTTATCATTTGCAACACCGCCCACAACAAGGTCGTAATCTGTCGGATCTTTTCCGCTGCGACAATCCAGAATAAAATCCAGCCATTTTTCGGAATAAGAATCAAATTTCAGCGTTTTCAGTTCAGCTTCCCGGCTTTCATCGTATTCATACCGTGAAATGATACCGTCTTTTCCACGGCGTTTGAACTTGCCGCACCACTTCGCTGCCTGTTCATACAACGGCGTAACATAGAAGCCACGCCCGAAGTCCACATTAGGACGGGAATGAATCAAATCCGGCTTTGCGATCTCTAAGAAAGAACCATGATATAGAATCATACTTCCACACCCCTCTCTTTCATCACATCAACAAGATCGTCAACGATATATTCCCGGCTCTGGGTATGCAGCATTTCATATTCTGGCACGATATATCCGTTCAGAATGTCACTCTGTTCAGTAAATGCCTGATAAACACGCTCTGCATCCACACCCAGCTTTGCCGCTACATTTTCAATGCAAAAAACAGCAAACTCCAGTTCACTGGAATTTTTGATTTTTTCATCCGTCATAATCTACAAATCCTCCTTTTCTTAATAGCACAGCAACCACATACATCATTATTCCAAGAATAATTGCAGCCATTGCATTCTCAAATGCCTTTTGCTTGCGGTTAATGTCATCCGCAAACATTTCTCGAATCATCATGGCTTTATCTCCCTTGATCGATCACATTGAATGCCCGGTAATAATCATTTGGTGTCAGACGATTGAATAGTTTTACATGACGACCATCAAACTCCCCCGGATACATAACCAAAATCGGAACATCCGAAAAATACGGTTGCAAGGCTTCCAGTAACGTATGGATTCTCATAAACGGAAACACCTCACCTACCCCCGTCAGCATCAGTACATCGCCTGGTTCGTGCGGCTCGTACTGAATTTTATCAATGAACTCTCCATTGCCGATTGCGGAGTTCAGCTGTTCCAGAAGATAAGCACTTCCGTCAGCTTTTTCCATATCTGGATTTCCTTCTGCCATTAGCTTTGCGGTAGAACGCATTTCGTAGAAAAGAAACGGCTCTCTGGTCAAAGACGCAATATAAGGATAAGAATGATCCATAATGCCGTATCTCCTTACTGTTCCTCTTTTTTATCTGGAACGAACTCCATGATATCTCCAACATCGCAGCTCAAAGCAGAACAAATCTTTGATAAAATTTCTGTACTCACATTTTCATCTTTAGATAATCGGGACATTGTTGTCGTACTGACACCTGTCATTGCACGCAAATCTTTTTTCATCATGTCTTTATCAATCAGCAATTTCCACAGTTTCTTGTAACTAATTGCCATTTCTTCACCTCAGTCTTATTTATTTAAACTTTCTGTTCACATTGTATTTATCATCATATCACAGGAATGCGTTCTGAACAATCTAATATATCAAAATCCGAAATTAAATTCTGAAATATCGCATTTTTAAATTACACACAATATATCTCACTCCACTTTTTGACGCTCCAAGGCAGAACGTTAGAGCCCATAAACCCTTGTATATGAGGTTTTATGAGCTCTGATAACACAGAACAAAACTGCCCTGATATTCTTTTTGTAATACCTTCATTATACTATTCCGCGGAAAAACCTGAAACTCATGCGTCCTTTTTATGTTGTGTATTCCTAGGATTAAATTGTGGAAACAGTGTTTACCCAATTTGAAAAACTCCCTGGTGCCAGTAATGGCCGTAAATTTTCCCTGAGTTGGTCGCATTATTTTTGTCTGACCAACTCTGTACAATCTGTCTGGTCGCTTCTCATAAGAACAACACTGTAAGGGTTTATATATTGAAAGTACCACGATGCATCTAATTCTCCCGTCTGCGGATCGACATAGTATATTTTGTTATCCTGATTTTCCGCCATGAAAAGATAACCTCTGTTCTGCGTAATCCAATCAACTTTTACGATTGCCCTGCTATGATTGCTTTTTCTTTTTTCTCCATATCTTTCAACACTTTATAGCTGAATCCCCCTGCAAGGATAAAAGCCAGTGCGTCCGCTGTCGGTCCTGCCGCCAGCAATCCGGTCAGTCCGAAGAAATAAGACAGGATCAGCATTGCCGGAACATAGAATATAAGCTGTTTTGACAAAGAGGTAATTGCCGCTTTGACGGGCTGACCGATTGCCTGAAACAGTACGCTGGCACACATCTGTAAACCATTCAGGAATGTAAGAAGCAGATAAATATGAAAACATCTTACTGCAAATTCTTCATATAACCCTGACTCCGTACCGAAGATACGGATGAGCTGTAATGGGAAACATTGAAATATTACCCATGAGATCAGAGTTATCAGACTGCAGATTTTTACACTTAAAAGAAAGGTCTTCCGCACACGGTCATATTTCTGCGCGCCGTAATTAAACCCAATGATCGGCTGACTTCCGCTTGCAACACCAATTCCGACAGAAAATGCGATCATACTTACTTTCATACAGAGACCAAAGGTTGTGATCGGAATATCAGCTCCATATGCAGACATTTCACCATATTTTGTAAGCAGGTTATTTGAAACCATAGCTACGATCGTAGAAGTCAGATTGTTAAAGCAGCTGGCAAATCCAAGACTCATGATCCGTCCGATCATTCTGAAACTTACAGAAAAAGCAGTCCTGTTTAACCGGATTGTCTTCATGCGGAAGAGATAAGCTACATTGCAGATAAGCCCCACATACTGACTGAGGATCGTAGCAATAGCCGCACCTTCAACGCCCCAGTGAAAACCGAATATAAAAATAGGGTCAAGGATCGTATTTAAGACAGCGCCTGCCATCATGGAAAGCATTGCAAACCGCGGACTGCCATCTGTACGGATCGCCGCATTGACTGTTGTTGATACGATCACAGCAGGAAATCCGAGGACAATGATCCGCCCATAGCCAAGCGCATAGGGCATAATGTCATTGTAATGGGGGCAATGATATTGGTAGCCCCGTTTCCCAGAAATCCCACTCCCTGACCGATAAAAATCTGGTCGACCATATTATAGAGGGAGTTGATGATCAAAGAAATGATACTTGGGATCGCATAGCTTCTCAGTAATTTCCCTATCCGCTCATACCCAAGAGGATTCGTGGCTGTTGTTGTCTGATCCATAGTTAAAATCCCTCCTTATTTAGAATCCTAAATATTTGTTCAAAAAAAATTCTTTTTATCAGATCACCCTCGTTCTTCTTAATTTAAGTTTAGTTCAATTATTTAGAGTTCTAATTATACAGGCAAAAAAATACTTACTGCGTATTTTCCGTCATCTGCAGTATCACTTTTTCAAATATTTTCAGGTCATCTTCTGATATTCCCAAAAACATATTTTTCATATAGCTGTCAATCCGTTTTTCTATATCCTCTTCCATTTCAAGCGCTTTATCTGTTAAAACAAGTTTTTTATAGCGTCCGTCCTTTGCGAGACTTTCCCTGCGCAGATATCCGTTGCGCTCTAAATTACTGATCAGGCTTGTCACGGAAGAGGGTTTTATCTCTAAAAACTCTTCCAGATCTTTCGGGAAGATATCCCTTTTCTTGGACTCAACAATAAGATACTGTAATACTAATGCCTGAACGCTGGTCAATGATGTCCCTGTAAAAAAGCTTGAAAAATACCGCTGCATTCTCCGATTCAGTTTATCATATTTTTCCATAAGTCTTTTTTCGTCCATAATATACGCTTCCATTTAATTAGAATCCTAAATATCATCGTTTATGTTACACCTGCTTTTTATAAATGTCAAGAAATGAATTCCCATTCCATACGATTTATTGATTTTCCCGTATCACCCGGCATGGATTTCCATAAGCGATCACATTACTCGGAATATCCTTTGTCACAATACTGCCCGCGCCGATTACCACATTATCCCCAATGGTAACCCCCGGCATAATAATTGCCCCGCCGCCTATCCATACATTATTTATATCTTACTCTTATCCTGTAAAAAAGAGAAACGGGCGGATCAGCTGGATCGCATGGGTCAATTCACTCCCCTACTTCTCCAGCTCCCACTTCGCCAGCACTTTCCCGAACTGCTTCGCGATCAGCCCCACCATAAGAGCCGCTGCCACAGTCCCTTCCCGCACGCCCTGGAGACGCCCGGTAAAGACAAGGGACAGGATACACGCAGTGACCACAAGGGTCACGTCAAAACCGACTTTCATGTATCCGAATTTCACCGGAAGCACTTTGCAGATGGCGAGGACAACGCCCTCTCCTGCCAACACCACGACCCCCGCTTTCACTTCCAGACTGACGCCCGCAGCTACCAGGAGGATACCAATCAGACAGACGATCCACTGCTGCCAGTATGTATCGCACTGGATCCCGCGCACCGCCCACACGCCGAAATCCGTCAGGTATCCGAAGAAGACCGCCACCGGGAGCTGCATGAGCTGGATCGGATGGTACTGTCTCCTCAGGATGAGGATCTGCAGCAGGATGAATACACAGTGCATTACAATGGTCGCTGTCCCCACCGTCAGCGGGGCAAACAGGCTGACCACATACGGCACACTGGAGATCGGCGATGTGCCCAGGCTTGCCTTGATAGAAAAAGCAACGCCGAACGCCATAATGGCAAGTCCGGCGCAGAGGAGCAGATACCGTCTCAGGACATATACCGCTGTCCTGTTTTCTTTTGTCTTATTCACTTTGACCATTCCTTTCTATTTTTCCGAAGCCTTTCCTCTCCGCCGCCGCATCGATCAGCTCCTTCGTCTCCTCAAACGCCGCAGGCAGATAGGCTTCCGTCCACTCTTTTCCCTTCTTCTCCTGCTTCTTGATCTCATCCCACTTCTTCAGCACCGCGCCGGAGTCGTCAGCCACAGCGTCCCCGAACACATGCGGATGCCGCCGCACCATTTTGTCAATGATCCCCTGGATCACGTCCTCCATGGTAAAATAGCCTTCCTCCTCCGCGATGCGCGCGTGCATCACCACCTGGAGGAGAAGGTCCCCCAGTTCTTCCTTCAGATTACCCGGGTCTCCTGTCTGCTCCAGGATATTGATCCCGCAGACGACCTCAGCCGCCTCCTCGATGCACGGTTTCTTCAGGCTGGCGTGAGTCTGCTCGCGGTCCCACGGACAGCCGTCCGGAGCGCGGAGTTTCGCGATGATATGTTCAAATTCTTCAAACTTTGTCATATTACTTCTTTCCTTTCCATCCGCTGTATATCTGACAGCAGCTTTGATCCCATAAAAAATGCCTCTCTTACAAAGGCAGTCCCTCGGAGACGAACTCTTTTCACGATATGACGTGAATCTGTGAATAAATCCGTTTCCATTGTACTACGCTTTGAAGAGAGGCGCAAGAACGGCACTTTTTCTCTTATACCGTCCGCTGTTTATCTCTTATTCTGCTCGATCTCATCTCTGTCCGGCATCACTTTCAGCGCTCCCCGCCTTGTCGTTATGACTGAAGCAGCGCTGTTTGCAAAGGTCAGCATTTCTCTCAGATCTTCCTGCGTAAGTCCTTCCAGACCTTTCTCCAAGACGCCGCTGAGCATGCATCCGCAGAAGGTATCTCCCGCGCCGGTCGTCTCCACTGTATCTGCGCGCAGGAAGGGCGCTGCCTCAGCCATGATATCGCCGTAATACGCCCTGCTGCCCTCCTTCCCCATTGACACAAGGATAAGCGGGATATGATATCTGCTGTAGATCCACCGCGCGCCTTCCGTATAGTCCTCTTTCCCGGTCAGCCATGTGATCTCGTTATCTGAGATCTTCAGGATGTGGCAGTGTTCCAGCCCCCAGAGGGTCTGTTCCTTCGCCTCCTCCAGACTGTTCCAGAGGGGAGGGCGCAGATTGGGGTCAAAGGAGAGGATGCACCCGGACTGCTCTGCGATATGCACAGCCTTTCTCGTAGCCGCGCGCACTCCCTCATGTGTCATGGACAGCGTCCCGAAGTGAAAGATCCGGGAGTTCCGGATCGTATCCTCCGGGATCTCATCCTCCGTAAGCATCATGTCTGCCCCGGGATTCCGGTAGAATGAGAAATCCCGGTCACCGTCCGGAAACGTATGGACGATTGCGAGCGTGGTGTGGATCTCCTGGTCTGTCAGAAGATGTTCCATGCTGATCCCCGCTTCCTCAATCGCGCTGCGGAGCTGGTCTCCAAAACAATCTCTGCCCACTTTTCCGATAAACGCGGTCCGGTACCCCAGCCTGGCAAGCATTGCCAGCACATTGCACGGCGCGCCTCCCGGATTTGCTTCAAACATAGGATTCCCCTGACCGCTGACGCCGTTTTCCGTAAAGTCGATCAAAAGCTCCCCAAGGGCGGTCACATCATAATTTTTTTCGTCACTCATAGCTTTCCTCACTGCTTTTTCCTTCCATTCCCTCGTTGTTTTCCTTATCTGCCTTCATCGTATACAGCCGGACCGTTTTCCCTCCGCTCACTTTGACCGTCTTCCCGATCCCGTACACGGCATTGCTGATCACATATTCCCCGTCATTGATATAGATCTCCACAAGACTGTCGTCCGCCAGGACTTCCAGGCGGCAGCCGTCTTTAAGCTCCGGGGTTTCCGAGATCAGGTGTGCTCCCTCAAAGGAAGGATACACTGCGGTCCGGTCCGCGCGGATCCGGTTTCCGTCCCGGGTGATCAGGAGCCCACCGATGTCCGCCTGTTCCCCGTCTTCCAGCTCAAATACCGCCATATATCCGTCCGGGGAAGCCTCAGCGGGATCCGTGATCTCTTCCGAGTAGGCTGCACGGATATTCGGATGCATGCGGAAGTAAATATGCTCTCCTCTCCGCTCCACCACGCGCGGGGAACAGAACATCCCGATCCAGCCGGCTTCCGCAGGCTTCGGCATCCTGATCCATGCCTCCATCACTCTCCTGCCTTCCGCGTCCACTGTGGTCTGGGGCGCATACAGGTCCATCCCATAATCCGTAAACTGATACTCGTCCGGTATGTCCATCCTGCAGGCGCTCTCCTCGAATCCCACCGGGAAGCACACTGCCTGATTTTTTTCCTTCTCTCCGTTTTTCAGCAGTCCCATGGGCGATACCATAAGTACGGCTCCGCCCTCTGTCTCAAAGAAGTCCGGGCATTCCCACATCCAGCCGTATTCCGGTCCCTTCCACGCTTTGTTTACATAAGTCCATGTGCGCAGGTCTTCGCTGCGGAAGAAGAGCACTTCCCCGTACTTTTCCTCCACCGTGCTTCCCAGGACAAGATACCACGCATCTGTTCCTCTCCAGATCTTGGGATCCCTTGTATGGGTCCGGTCTCCGATCTCCTTATCCGTGACCGGCGGTATGATGACCGTCTTTCCGTTCTCATTGTCAAAATGGAATCCGTCCTCTGAAGTGATCATAAGCTGCGCGGACTCGAACTGCTCGTCTAAGCATGTGTGCGGGTCCTCCGGGTTCACCACCTCGTAGCGCACCCCCGTATAGACGAGGTACAGCTTCCCGTCTTGTTCAATGGCGCTCCCTGAAAAGCAGCCGTTCCTGTCCTCGCGCACAGTCGGATAGAGCGCGATCCCCCTGTGCTCCCATGTGACCAGGTCACGGCTCACCGCATGCCCCCAGTGCATGGTCCCCCAGCGGGGGCCATAGGGGAAATACTGGTAAAACAGATGGTAGTATCCTTTGTAGTAAATAAAGCCGTTCGGGTCATTGACCCAGTTATCCGGCGCTTTTAAGTGTAGTCTCTGTCTCTTCATACTGCCTCCGTATAATTCACTCCTGTCTCTTTGTCAAAGAAGTGCATCTTTGACGGCATGAATACGAAATCGATCTTATCGCCGATCTGGCTGATCTCATACTTTGACACCCTTGCCACTGCCTGCGTCCCTCCGAATTCAAAATACAGGTTGTTCTCATTTCCCATGACCTCTGTGTCGGAAATGACTGCGTGCAGCCTGTTGGCGCTGTTCAGATCCAGATTCTGGGCGTCTGACTTGATGTCCTCGCCGCGGATGCCGAGCACCATTTCTCCCTGGCGCCCGCCTAATTTCTTCGCCATGCCTTCTGAGAGCGTAATGGTATTCCCATCGGCAAACCTCACGGTATCCCCGGATACGGTCACATCGAAGAAATTCATCTGCGGCGATCCGATGAATCCGGCGACGAACTGATTCTTCGGATGGTCATAGAGCTCCATCGGCTTCCCGACCTGCTGGATCACGCCGTCCTTCATGATAACGATGCGGTCCGCCATGGTCATGGCCTCCACCTGGTCATGGGTGACATAGATGGTCGTCGCCCCGATCTGTCTGTGGAGCTTGCTGATCTCTGTCCTCATACTGACGCGGAGCTTTGCGTCAAGGTTTGACAGAGGCTCATCCATGAGGAACACCTTGGAGTTTTTGACGATCGCGCGTCCCAGCGCCACTCTCTGGCGCTGCCCGCCGGAGAGGTTCTTCGGCTTTCTGTAACGGTATTCCTCCAGCCCCAGGATATCGATCGCCCAGTCCACTTTCTTCTTGATCTGGTCCGCCGGCATTTTCATATTTTTCAGGCCGTATCCGATGTTTTTCTCCACTGTCATATGGGGGTACAGGGCATAATTCTGGAATACCATGGAAATCCCTCTGTCCCTGGGCGCCATCTCATTGACCTTCTTGCCATCGATGTAGAGCTCGCCCCCTGTGATCTCCTCAAAGCCCGCGATCATGCGCAGTGTCGTTGACTTTCCGCACCCGGAAGGACCGACGAAAGCGATGAACTCTTTTTCCTCAATCTCAAGATTGAAATTGTCTACTGTATTTTTATCGGAACCCGGATATTTTTTACATACATTTTTAAATTCTATAAAACTCATCTTCTTATCCTTCCTTTGAACCTGTTGATGTTACACCTTCCACGATCTGCTTTGAGAACAGAGAGTAGATGATGATGACTGGTATGGTAACAAGAGTAATGACCGCGAGGGTCTGCCCCATCGTTGTATTTTCGTTGGACGTGATCGAGTTCAGGCCGATCTGCGCTGTCAGCAGGTCGCTGGATGTAAATACCAGAGACGGCCAGAGATAATCGTTCCACACATTCAGGAATGTAAACACGCTGACCGTCGCGACCACGGTCTTTGACATTGGCAGGACCATGGTGAAGAAGTATTTCACCGGCCCGCAGAAGTCCAGCTGCGCCGCTTCGTACACATCGTCCGGGAGGCTTACGAACACCTGCCGGAACAGAAAGATGTTGAACGGGTTGACGATCAGCGGCAGGATGTACCCGACAATGGTATTCAAAAGCCCCGCCTTGGCGATGATCAGGAAATGGATCGTAATGACCGTCTCCGTCGGCACGATGAGCAGCATGATAATGATCATAAGCCACTGGTCGCGGAACGGGAACTTGATCTTCGCAAGCGCATATCCCGCCAGGCCGTTTACCACGATGCTCAGGACGATCAGCACCGCCGCGTAAAAGAGCGTGTTCGCCATGTATCTCAAAAAGTTCGTGTCCGTGAGGATGGAAACATAATTTTCAAAAAAGTTTCCGTTCAGCGCCGGCGGGATGAACGCCGCTATGGAATTCATATCCGCTGTGATCGCCGCGTCCGGCTTAAAGGAGTTCGCCAGCATCCAGATCACCGGGAAGAGGAAGAATACGGACAGCACCAGCAGCACAGCTACCAGGATCCAGTTAATTCGCTTTTGCTTTTTTGTCAACATGCTTTCTTCCCTCCTTATCCTTAGTCAGTACGTTCTGGATGATCGTCAGGATCACCACAAATACCGTAAATACGATCGCCATGGTAGACGCAAGTCCCATCTCCCAGTTGACTGTGCCCGTCTCGTAAATGTCGTAGACAAGGGTGTACGTCGAATGGTCCGGACCTCCTCCGGTCATGACCATCGGCTGGACCAGCATACGGAACGCGCCGATCGTCACTGTGATAAACACGAAGATGCACAGCGGCTTCAGCTCCGGGAGCGTAATGTCTTTAAACTTCTGCCATGCGCTGGCATGGTCCATCTCAGCCGCCTCGTAGAGCGCGGGGTTGATATTCTGCAGTCCGCCCAGGAAGATGATCATCTGGTAACCCACGCCCTGCCATACGCTCATGATGGCGATGGACGGCAGCGCCTGGTCCGCGCTGTGGATAAACGGCTGCGCGTCGATCCCGAAGTTCGCCAGGAGCGTATTCAGGATGCCCTCCGGACTGTAGATCTGCATCCACAGTGTGGAGACAACGGCCAGGGACATGACCACCGGCACGAAAAACGCGACTTTAAAATATTTCTTGCAGTGCGCCGCTTTGTTGATGGCCAGCGCCAGGAGCAGCGCCCCGCCGCACTGGAGCGGCACAATGATGATCACAAATTTTACGGTGTTCAAAAACGACTGTACAAAAAGCTCGTCCTTAAAAATATTGATGTAGTTTTCCAGCCCCACGAAATGTGTCAGCTCAGGATTCAGCGCGAAATAGTCCGTAAAGCTGAATCCGAACGTAAGCAGCATCGGCAGGAATAAGAAAATGGTGAGCAGCACCAGCGCGGGCCCGAAAAACGCCATCCCCATGATTGAATTCTTTTTCTTCATAATTTTATTCCCTCGTATAACGTTCCAGTTTCTGATCGATCCGTTCCACAGCTTTGTCAAGCTCTTCCTGTACATCCTTTCCGCTCAGCGCCGTGCTTTCCAGTACCTCCTGGAAACTGGTGCTCACCTGCGGATACACCGGGGTCTTCGGTCTGGGATGCCCGTAATTGCTCAGCTGGTCGTACAGCGCCTTGTAGTTCTCATCTGTCTGGAACACATCGATATTTTCAAATGCTTCATATGTAGACGGGAAATTCTTCGTCATCTCCCAGATGCGGATCCCGCTGTCCACTCCGCTCATCCATTTGACCAGCTCCGTGGCTCCCTCGATATCCTCTGTCTCGGAAGACGCCGCGAACGCCCACGAGCCTGTCGGCGTATAGGCCTCTCCGTCCCAGTCGTCGCTGACAATGTAAGGCGCGACTCCCAGGTCGATGTCCGGGTAACTTGTGTAGACGGTATTGACTTCCCACGCCCCGTCGAATTTAAACGCTGCCCTTCCGCTCTCGAAAAGATGGTCGATCGGCGCTTCCGACATGTACTCATTTTCCACGATCGTGCGGAAGTATTCCATCGCTGCGGCAGTCTGATCTGAATTGAAATATCCGTCCACTGTCAGCCCGTCGTCGCTTACCAGCTCGCCCCCGCCTGACCAGACAAAGGGAGCATAATAATAGATGCTCGTCTCCCCTACCGGGAATGTCATATCCAGGGGATAGCCGTCTTTCTCATCCATCAGAGGTTTCAGCTCCTCCAGGATATCCAGGAACTCCGACCAGGTCCACGGGTCGTCCGCGTCCGGGATCTCGATCCCTGTCTCCTCGATAATGTCCTTGTTATAGTAGAAACCCACGCTGGACTCCATCACTCCCAGGGCATACAGGTCGCCGTTGACTGTCCCCTGCTCGATAATGGACGGCAGGTATTCACTCTCCTCTTCCTCCGTCAGGTCCGCAAGCGGCTGGATGATCCCGTTCGACGCGTACGCCGATACGTTCGGCCCGTCCACTGTGAGCACATCCGGCAGGCCTCCCGCCATGACAGACGCATTGACCTTGTCCGAATACCCGCCTCCGCTGTCATTCCTCGGCACAAACTCGATATCCGCGAAATACGTCCCATCATAAGCCTCGTTAAAGCTCTCCACTGATTCCCTGTATGCCTGGCCTTCCTCCGTATCCTCTATGGAATGCACCCAGATCGAGAGATACTCTTCTCCCTGGTCATAGCCCGGCACCTCTCCCGGTTCCGGATCCTTCTGCTGGCACCCGGAAAGGCACGCCGCGGCGAGGATCACGCCGGTCAGACACAGCCATCGTTTCTTCATCCCTTTACCTCCTCTTCTGAAACAATTCTTGTAAAACCGATTACGTTACCGGTTAAGTAACCGGTTCTTTTAATACAATCATAGCTCTTGGAACGCAGAGTGTCAATACAAAAATACAGTTTCAGCATTTGTCCCATTTTCTCTCCGCATTTTCTGTACAGATTTCACAAAACCGGTTTTGTAACCGGTCACTTTGTTGCCTGCCCGCGCTTTTTTCTGTTATACTGTAGTTGCTGTGATCGTATAGGACACAGTCTGCGTTAAGCCAAAGGAGCAAAAAGACATGAAACAGAAAAAAGTAACATTCGCAGATATCGCGGCATACACGGGATTTTCCAAGACAACGATCTCCCGCTATTTTAATGACCCGGATTCCCTCACACTGGAGAACCAGCAGAAGATCGCGGATGCCCTGACAGAACTGGATTATAAGGAAAACAAAGTGGGCCGCATCCTTGCCAGCGGGAAGACGGAATTCGTCGGGCTCATCATCCCCAACCTGTACATGCACTTCTACTCAGAAATGCTCAGCCAGATTCTTGACACTTACGGGACTTACGGCTACAAGTTCCTTGTCTTCGCCGGAAATGAAAAAGCAGATGTGGAGCGGAAATACATTGAAGAGCTGCTTGCCTATAATATCGAAGGCATGATCATCCTGAGCGGGACAGTCCCTTCCAGAGAACTGGCTTCCTACGGGGTGCCTGTGGTCGGCATCGAGCGTGAAGACCAGTTTATATCCAGCGTCAACACAGACAATTACATGGGCGGAGTCCAGGCGGCGAGCCTCCTTCGCAAGAGCGGATGCGATATCATCATCCATGTAAACGCAGATATGCCTGACAGCCAGCCTGCATCCGGCCGGATCCGGGGATTTGTGGATACGTGCAAAGAGTACCATCTGCCCTATGAGCTGATCCTCACCCATCTGGGGAATACGTTTGAAGAAAACAGGGAGAGGATCTCCTCGCTGACAGACCAGCTTGAACAAAAATACCCGGGGAAACGGAAAGGGATCTTCATGCCGAACGATACCCATGCCAATGTCTTACTGAACATCCTGATCCAGAGATACGGCAGCCTTCCCGATACTTACCAGATCATCGGGTTTGACAACTCGCCTATTTCCAGGGAGGCTGTCATCCCGATCAGCACAGTGGGGCAGCAGATCAGCGTGATCGCGAATGAGGCGATGAAGCTTCTCTCCGAACAGATGGAGGAACGGAAGAAACGCAGGCCCGCCCCGCAGACAGGACCCGTGCACCGGATCATCCCGCCGGTGCTGATCCGGAGGGAGACCACGGCGTAGGGGGATTTTCCCAAACAGGTGGCACTTTCCGACAGGTGGTACTCCCCGGCAGGTGACGCCTCCGGGCAGGCGGTGCTTCCCGACAGGTGGAACTTCCCGACGGGTGGCACTTCCTGACATACGGCAGACAGCCGTGCGGCATATCCGCCCGGGCTGCTGCCTGCAAAAAGAAAAAAGCCGCTTTCCAGGCGGCAGAACGGAGACTTTCAACTATGAACAAGAAGTATAAGCATATCGTTTTTGATGTAGACGGAACCCTTCTCGATACAGCCTACTGCATCCTCTATTCCCTGCGCGAGGCTCTCCTCGCCGTCACAGGCTTCTCCCCAGAGATCGAAGAGATGGGCCATGTTCTCGGCCGGACTTCCATAGGGAATATGGAATATTTCGGCATCACGGACAGAGCGGAAGAGACCATCGCCCTCTGGGTGGAAAACGAGGCGAAACACAGCGACCTCATGCAGCCCTTTGAGGGCATCCCTGAGCTGCTGGAAGCGCTGAAAAATGCCGGCTGTACTCTTGGCATCGTCACATCCAGGACACACGAAGAGCTGGATCTGGTTCTGGATCCGCTCCCCATCCGCCCTTATTTTACTGTCGAGATCTGCTCGGACGACACAGAGGAGCACAAGCCCTCTCCTGCTCCACTCCTGAAATACATGGAGGAGACAGGAGCCGGGAGCGGTGAGATCCTCTATGTCGGGGACAGCTCAGGCGACGGGAAATGCGCTTCCGCCGCAGGCGTTGACTTTGCCTGCGCAGTATGGGGAGCGCATGAGAATACCCATATCCCGGCGCAGTATCATCCCGAGACTCCGGCGGAACTTGCCCGGATGCTCCTGGACGCCTGACATTTGGCTTTTAAGATGCCTGACGTCAAGGCTTTTAAGACACCTGACATCAGGATTTTGGAGACAGATTTTAGAGGCAGACTTTGGAGACAGACTCTGGATTCAGCTGATCCCTCTCATGGTCAGCTGGATCCTTTTCTTTTTCAGGTCCACGCTCATCACCTTTACATCTACGATATCTCCCACGCTCACAACTTCCAGCGGATGTTTGATATACCGGTCCGTGATCTGGGAGATATGGACCAGACCGTCCTGGTGCACGCCGATATCCACGAACACGCCGAAATCGATCACATTTCTCACCGTGCCTTTGAGGATCATGCCTTCTTTTAAGTCCTTCATCTCCAGCACATCCGTGCGCAGGATCGGCTTCGGCATCTCGTCACGGGGGTCTCTCGCCGGCTTCTCCAGCTCTTTTACAATATCCCGGAGCGTGATCTCTCCGACTCCCAGCTCTTCTGCAAGGCCCTTATAATCCTTAATAGTCAGGGACAGCCCTGCCAGATTGTGTTCCGACACATCTTCCGGCGTATATCCCTGTTTTTTAAGCAGCTTTTCCGCCGCCCCGTAGGACTCCGGGTGCACGCCGGTCCCGTCCAGAGGATTTTTGCCCCCTGTGATGCGCATGAAGCCCGCGCACTGCTCGAAGGCCTTCGGTCCCAGCTTCGGCACTTTGAGGAGCTCCCTGCGGTCGGAGAACCTGCCGTTCTCTTCCCGGTACGCCACGATATTTTTCGCGACCGTACCGCTGATGCCGGAGATATAGGAAAGAAGCGGCGCTGACGCGGTATTTAAGTCCACGCCGACTTTATTCACACAGTCCTCCACCACGCCGTTTAAGGATTCTCCCAGCTTCTTCTGGTTCATGTCATGCTGGTACTGTCCTACCCCGATGGACTTCGGATCGATCTTCACCAGCTCTGCCAGCGGATCCTGGAGCCGCCGCGCGATGGACGCCGCGCTCCTCTGCCCCACGTCGAATTTGGGGAATTCTTCACTCGCCAGCTTGCTCGCCGAGTAGACAGACGCGCCGGCCTCATTGACGATCACATACTGTACCTTCTCCTCCGGAATCTCTTTTAACAGCTCCACGATGAACTGCTCAGACTCCCTTGATGCGGTGCCATTCCCCAGGGAGATCAGAGAGATATGGTACTTTGGTATGATCTTCTTCAGAAGGTCCTTGCTCGCCTTGATCTTCTGGGGCGTGGTCGGAGCGGTCGGGTAAATGACCGTGGTCCCGATGACCTTCCCCGTGGGATCGACGACTGCCAGCTTGCATCCTGTACGGAACGCCGGGTCCCATCCCAGGACGACCCTGCCGGCGATGGGCGGCTGCATGAGGAGCTGGTGCAGGTTCTTCCCGAAAACTTCGATGGCTCCATCCTCCGCTTTCTCCGTCAGCTCATTCCGGATCTCCCTCTCGATCGCCGGGGCGATCAGCCTCTGGTAGCTGTCTGCCACCACAGCTTTTAACACAGGCGTGGTGTACGGGTTGTCCGTGCGGACCGTCTTTTTCTCAAGGTATCGGATGATATCCTTCTCCGGCGTTTCCACCTTCACGGTAAGGAACTTCTCCTTCTCCCCGCGGTTCAGGGCCAGCACTCTGTGCCCTGCCAGCTTTGCCACCGGCTCTTCAAACTCATAGTACATCTCATATACGGACTCAGCCTCCGGGTCTTTTGCCGTGGAAATGACCTTGCCCTTCTTTGCCGTGGCATTTCGGATCCAGGCGCGGTAATCCGCATTGTCCGAGATTGACTCCGCTATAATATCCGCAGCTCCCTGGATCGCCTCTTCCGGGCTCTCCACGCCTTTTTCCTCTGAGACATATTCCGCGGCAGTCTTTTCCAGTGGCTCCTTTGTCCTCTGGAGCAGGATGAACGCCGCCAGCGGCTCCAGCCCTTTCTCCTTCGCGATCGTAGCGCGGGTACGGCGTTTCGGGCGGTACGGGCGGTACAGGTCCTCCACCGCCACCTGTGTCTCCGCTGCCAGGATCTGCGCCTTAAGCTCTTCCGTAAGCTTGCCCTGCTCCTCGATGCTGGATAAGACCTGCTCCTTCTTCTCTTCCAGATTGCGCAGGTAGACCAGGCGCTCATACAGCTTCCTGAGCTGCTCGTCATTGAGGGATCCTGTCACTTCTTTCCTGTACCGGGAAATAAACGGGATCGTATTTCCTTCATCTATCAGATTGACAGCGGCGTCGACCTGCCACTGTTTCACTCCCAGTTCTTCTGTCAGCTTTTGATTGATATCCATGTGTGCTGTCCTCTCTGTCATTCTTCTATTCTGCTATTCTTCTGTTTTGCTGCTCTTCTGCCATGCCATATATCATGATATGGATCATTTACAGACGTCTCTGCTATTGTAACACAGGCTTCCCGTCTGTTCCAGCTTTGGTTTTGGCCCCTGGTTTGGTTTTGACCTTTCTGACCTTTTTAACTTTTTTTCGGACTGTTTTTCTCTGTGCCTTTTATTTTTTCGCAGGTTCTGCTAACATAGCATAAGACTGCACGCGTCAGGCACACAGGCATGCCGCCGGACGCTGCCCCGGATTTCCCTTCACTGCCGCCCTGATCTGCTGGCAGCGCTGAATGAGAAATAGAAAGGAGAGGAAATGGAACGGACCATTACATACCATATAGACGCCCATGCGGATGGGCTGCGCACAGAACAGTTCCTGCGCCGCCGCGGCTACTCATGCCAGAATCTCACACAGCTGAAAAAGATGCCGGAAAGCATCCTCATAAACGGCGTATGGTCCTATATGCGCACTCCTCTCAGCGCCGGGGACACTCTCACTGTCCATATCCGCGAAACTGAAAGCTCACCGAATATCCCGCCAGTAGATCTGCCTCTCTGCATTGTATACGAGGACGAAGACATCATTGTCGTCAACAAGCCTGCAGGAATGCCGGTGCATCCCTCGCTCCATAATTACAGAATTTCCCTTGCCAATGCGCTGATGTACTATTATCAGCAGCAGGGGAAACCTTTTATCTTTCGATGCACGAACCGTCTCGACCGGGATACCTCCGGTCTGACCGTGGTTGCAAAACACATGGTCAGCTCCGGCATCCTATCCTCTATGACCGCACGCCATGAAATCCGGCGGGAATATCGTGCCATCGTCCGCGGGCACGTCACCCCGCCTTCCGGCACGATAGACGCCCCCATCGGCAGGGCAGGCACACCGCTCATCGAGCGCCGGATCGACTTTGAGCACGGCGAACGTGCAGTGACCCATTACCGGGTCGTAAAAGAAAAGAACGGACACAGCCTCGTCTCCCTTGTCCTGGAGACCGGGCGCACCCACCAGATCCGTGTGCACATGAAATACCTGGGCTTTCCCCTCGTCGGAGACTACCTGTACAACCCAGATATGGAATACATCCAGAGACAGGCACTGCATTCACACAGTCTGTCGTTCCGCCATCCCATCACAGGGGAAGATCTGAAGTTCACAGCAGATCTTCCGGAGGATATGTTGAGAATATTCTGATTATTTCGGGAAAAGGGGTCAGGCCCCCCTGATAATGGGGGAGAACCGGAGATCCGAATATATGTGAATA
>ERZ1090864.667-NODE-669-length-18093-cov-7.679565_pt1 | contig 18093 bp, 15 predicted proteins | sample MGYA00478479_ERZ1090864 | MGnify/ENA primary metagenome ERZ1090864 (study PRJEB33644, sample SAMEA5815743) | chicken gut metagenome | biome: Chicken; feature: Gastrointestinal Tract; material: Caecum | place: Ireland | collected 2019-01-01 | study: A study of the...
CCCGATCTCAGCGCCGAATCCGAACTCAAACCCGTCCGTAAACCTGGTAGATGCGTTCACATACACTGCCGCTGCATCGATCTCATCCTGGAACTTCAGGGCATTGTTATAATCATTCGTGATAATGGACTCTGAATGTCCGGTATTATATTTGTTGATATGGGCGATCGCCTCGTCAATGGAGTCCACGATCTTCACTGAAATAATGGCGTCCAGATATTCTGTCCCCCAGTCTTCTTCCGAAGCGGGGATGATCTCTTCACTGACCGCCCTTGCCCTCTCGTCGCCCCTGATCTCCACATCATGAGCCTTCAGCCTCTCCACGATCTGTGGAAGGGCTTCCGGCGCGATCTCACTGTGGACAACCAGAGACTCGCAGGCATTGCATACTCCCAGTCTCTGGGTCTTTGCATTTTCCACGATGTCTGCCGCCATGCGGATATCTGCCGATGCGTCCACATAGACATGACAGTTGCCTGTACCCGTCTCGATCACCGGAACTGTGCTGTTCTCCACCACATTCGCGATCAATCCTGCGCCGCCTCTGGGGATGAGCACATCAATGCCGCCGTGCATCTTCATCATCTCACCGGCAACCTCGCGGCTCGTATCCTCCACGAGCAGGACTACATCCTGGCAGAGTTTTTCCTTGCGCAGTCCGGATTTGATGGCGCGCACGATGGCCTGATTGGAATGGATCGCATCGCTGCCTCCGCGGAGGATCGCAGCATTCCCGGTCTTAAAGCAGAGTCCGAAGGCATCCGCCGTCACATTGGGGCGGGACTCATAAATGATCCCGACCACACCCAGGGGGACTCTCTTTTTCCCGATCCTCAGTCCGTTGGGTCTCGTCTTCATATACAGCACTTCGCCCACCGGGTCGTCCAGGGCTGCGATCTGCCTGAGTCCTTCCGCCATATCAGCGATCCGTTTCTCAGAGAGGGCGAGCCGGTCGATCAGAGACTGCTTGATCCCTTTCTCCTTCGCCGCTTCCAGGTCTTTTGCATTTTCTTCCAGTATCATATCCTGCTGCGCGGTCAGTTCATCCGCAACTGCAAGCAGCCCTCTGTTCTTATCTGCCGTTCCCATCTTAGCCGCCTCGACGGCAGCTTTCTTCGCGCAATCTGTGAGCATCTGCATATATGATTCCATTTTCCGGTCTCCTTTCTCCTGGCCTGCACAGTCTCTTCTCCTGTTGTATCTGTCTGACGCACAGGCACTCATCCTGCCCCCTATTGTACCATTGTTCGGTAATTGCCGCCACAAATTTCGGTACAGAAAATTCTTAAGAAATTATTAGCAGTAACAGTTCATCCGATTTTCTCCGCCATGTACATCCCGCCCATAACACCGGCAAGGCAGAAGATGACGCTCGCACACATATATGTAAACGCCATCCCATAGTGTCCTTTCCCGAGCAGGGTGTACGCTTCCAGCGAAAATGTGGAAAATGTCGTAAATCCTCCACACACTCCGGTCTTAAGGAAAAGGACCAGGTCCGCAGGCAGATCCTTTCTCGCAGCCATGCCTGCGATACATCCGATCAGTAACGCTCCCAGCACATTTGTCACAAAGGTAAGGACCGGGAAATCCCCTTTATAAGGAAGCAGGCTGAGCCCATACCGGAGCACTGCTCCCAGGGCCCCGCCCAGGCCCACACAGATGATCCCTGACATCTCCTTACCTCACGTATACGATGTAATCGTCTTTCCTCGGCTTTGCCTCAGGAACTGCGCCATCCGCAGGGTAACCGAGGATGCAGTGTCCGACGCCGATATAATCGCCTTCGACGCCCCATTTCTTAAGAAGCGCCTTCCCCTCTTCAGAGCCAAATACCTCTCTCGCCCTGTGGATCCAGCAGGAGCCCACTCCCACTGCGTAAGCGGCATTCATCAGATTTCCCATGACGAGAGCGCCGTCCTCCACACAGGTGGGGCGTTCCTTTGAAGCCAGCACCACCAGGACAGTAGGCGCTCCGTAAAACGGATCCGACTCCTCATCGCCCATCACTCTGGCATTGAGTTTCGAGAGATAATCTCTTGTCTCCTTATCCTGCACTACAATGATCTTCGGAGACTGCATCCCCATCCCGGTAGGCGCGTAAGTTCCTGCCTCGAGGATCTTCTGAAGCTCTTCCTCTTTGATCTGCTCCGGTTTATACGCGCGGATGCTCCTTCTCTCTTTCAGATCTTTTAATGTTGATTCCATGATCTCATCTCCTGTATCAATCTTAAATGTATCGATTTCAAGTATTTCTGTCCCATTCCGCCGTATGTTTTATGCCAGGATCTCTTCTTTCTTCTCCAGGATCTTCTCTACAGCAGCACACGCCGGGCAGTCGCAGTATGCAGCTCCTTCCGCTTTGATCTTCTTTGCATGGGCTGCCACTCCGGAAGCGGCCTCCGCCCCGCCGAATACTTTAGCCCCTGCTTCTGACTCAGCGAAACTGATGAGCATATCGATGGGCATGATATCCCCTTCCAGGTCGGCGATATATTTCTTTGTCGCCTCTGCTTCCTGATCCGTCCCCACAGCTGCCAGCCAAGCCTCGGCTGATGCCTTTGTCTCAGCGTTGCACGTCGCTGCATTGATCAGCTCATTCGTCTTCTCAACAACATAATCCAGTACTTTCTTATCCATAGCAAACCCTCCTTTAAATCTGTCACTGTCTGTATTTTATCACTCTGTCCTGTCTTTTACAATCCGCCAGACATCAGAAGACTTCTATCTGGCACACCTTCATCGCTTCCAGCGCCTGGCTGTGGCTCTGCGGCGTCACCCCAGCGCAGCACGATGCCGCCACCCGTATGGGGACTTCCGGACAGCATGCTTTCAGGAGAAGGGCATTGGAGATCACACAGATATCCGTGCACAGCCCGGCCAGAGTGATCTCTTCCACAGATCCTTCCGCCCCTTCCAGATTTTTTACAGATTCCCCGAGCTCCACGCTTCCGAACGACGGTTTGTCTATCAGCAGACATCCCTGTTTTTCATCCAGGGCTTCCATCACTTCCCGGCGGATCTCCCAGCCTTCTGTCCCTTTTATGCAGTGCGGCACAGGCAGATGCCTGCCCTCCTCACTGTCCAGATAATCCTCCCCGTGCGTATCCCTTGTGGCGATCACCTTCCCGTCAAACCCCCGGATCATCTCCACAACGCCCGGCACGATAGCCTCCGCCTCTTTTGTCCCGAGAGCTCCGTCGATAAAATCATTCTGCATATCCACTACTACAAGTACCTTCATCTGCTCTTCTCCTTTCACTCAGCCTTTGCCATTATTGTTCAGGTCATAATAAAATATGTACTGCTGCATCACCCCTGCGCATCCCCTGTATTTCTCAAACGGGAACTTCCCGCCGTACCTCGCGTCAAGCACTTTCTGTATATGTGTGTCCACAGGAAACGCATCCATATGGTGCAGGGCAAACAGACAGATGCAGTCCGCCACCTTGCCGCCGATCCCGGGAAGCCTCATCAGTTCCGCTCTCGCCGTCAGATAATCCATCTTTTTCACCTGTTCCAGATCTACTTCCCCCGACGCGATCATGCGCGCTGTGCCGCAGATATACCTGCTGCGGTATCCCAGCTTCAGCGCCCGGAGTTCTTCTTCCGCAGCCGATGACAGCTCATCAGGAGTGGGAAATGCATTGTACATCCTGCCGTCTTCTGTCTCTATCTTCTTCCCGTATTTCCCGCTGACTGCCTGGATCAGCCCTTTGATCCTGGGGATATTGTTCTGCTGGGACAGGATAAAAGTGATGATCATCTCCCACACATCCTGCTTTAAAATGCGGATCCCGCTGCCGAACTGTGCTGCTGCCCGCAGATACTCGTCTTCCGGATCGATCCCTGCCAGATACTTCTCATAACTGGTATCCATATCAAAATATTCCTTCCAGAAAGACTCATACTCTTCCCGGGAGCAGTACAGGACCGTCTTCCCCGATGCCTCTGCGCCGTCCGCACTGATCTTAAGGAACCTCTCTCCTGCGATCAGCTCATAACTCCCGTCTCCTGCCGGATCGAGGCGGAAACACTGCCCGGACCTGCATATCTGTGAAACCGAAAAACATTGATTCTCTATTGTGACCATATGACCTCCGCCTTTTTATCTGTACTTTGAAAGCATACCATGACAGCCGTCCCCCGGCAAGCCCCGCCCGCTTTCAAACGCCGTTTTCAGGCATTGTAATGTTTCAGGAAGAAGCGAAAAAGCAGGACGCCCAGGGTGCTATCCTCTCCCTGGGCGTCTGCTTTGGACTGGGCTTTAAGCGCCGCCCTCCAAAGTCTGGTCAATAATGCTCCTCATAATATCCTCCGTAAGCTGGCCGCTCACATATCCGTATACATTTCCCTCTCTGTCGATCATGAACGTCGTCGGAAATGCTGAGATCCCATAATAGCTGAACATCTCTCCTGTCTCATCCATGAGCACCGGGTACGTATAGCCGTTTTCTTCCATAAATGCAGTGATCTCTTCTCTTGATCCTTCTCCGCCCATGCCGGGTCCTGCCACGCCGATGACAGCCACTTCGGCATTCTCCCCCTGGGCTGCATATTCCTCATACAGCTTCTGGATCTCGGGCATCTCATTCCTGCACGGTCCGCACCACGTCGCCCAGAAATTCAGGAATATGACTTTTCCTTTGTAGTCATCCAGCCTGTGCACATTCCCGAACTGGTCTTCCATCTCAAACTCATACGCCCGTACTGTCTGATCCGCATCCGTCCCGTCATCGCTGTCCGCGGTGTCCCCGCCGTCCTGAGCACTGCTTCCGCCCTCTGGACTGCCGTCATCCTCTGCGCCGTCATCCTCTGAGCCGCTGTCCCGGGCATCTCCGCCGCCTTCACCGTCTGCGGGATCTTCTTTTCCGCTGTCACTGTCATCGGCATCTGTCCCGGTACTGCTCTGTGACACAGAAGACAGATATCCTGTAATGTCATTCATTTTCCCCGTAAACATCAGAAGCCCCATCAGGATCATGAGCACGCCGCCCACTTTTACCGTATACCTGACGATCTTCATATGTTTCTTAAACCATGCCAGAAGGCCTGCCGTGAATATCCCTGCCGCCAGGAAGGGCAGGATAAAGCCGAGCGTATATACTCCGATCAGCAGGAATCCCTTTGCCCCGGTCTCCGCGCTCCCGGCCATCAGGAGCACGCTGGTCAGTACCGGACCTACACAGGGAGTCCAGGCGAAGCTGAAAGCGAAACCCATGATCAGTGCCGTTACCGGGGACATTGTCATCTTCTCCAGCCTGAGCGGGAGCCGGTGTTCCGAGCCGAGGACTTTTGAGCTCCCGAAGACACCCAGCTGGTACAGCCCGAACAGGATGACGAGCACTCCTCCGATGCGGGCGAAGAGCATCCGGTTGTCATTGAAGAAGCTGCCCGCCGCCGACGCGCCCATCCCCAGCACGAAGAACGCTCCGCTGATCCCGAGCGTAAAAAACAGCACGCGGATAAACAGCTTCAGGCGTTCTCTCTTCCCCGGCCCGGCAGGACCTGCCCCAGGGTCTCCGGCCTGGACGGCGCCGCCGCCCGTCCCCACGTTCAGCCCGCCTGCCAGGTACCCGAGGTACAGCGGCACCAGCGGCAGCACACAGGGCGAAAAGAAGCTTAAAAGCCCCTGTATGAAAACAGTAACTGCTGATATTCCCGTCTCGATCGTAAATCCCATATGCGAATTCTCCTTTTCCTCACGCACTGCTTATTCCGGCATGTCATTCTCCATTATAGTCTCATGCCTGTGAGGAGAGGATATCATATTTCATATGGATAGAACAGTGATTTTGTCACTTTGCGGCTATTTTTTCTGAGTCATTTTCTCAGTCTCCGCCATCCACTCATATTTTCCCGCCTTTACCTCAAATGGTTCCATCCCCGGAAGTTCGACACGGGCAGACGTATTCGGCGGTATCTCGGCCGTATATCTCACACCCGCATCACTGCGCTCCCACCGGCAGGCTACAGTTCCGTATATACTGTCGTAAGATGCGCCCGCATAGGTAAAGCTGCCGCCCGGCTTCGGACTGAGCAGGAAGTGGTTCTCCCCGTCGATCCGGATCCCGCACATGGTCTCAAACAGCCACGCGCACACCGCTCCCTTGGAATAATGGTTCAGGGACGCGATCCCGTTCTGCGCCTCTGTCCCCTCCCACGACTCCCAGATGGTCGTGGCGCCGTGCTTCGGCATGAAGAGCCAGCCTGGCATCTCTTCGTTTTCCAGCAGACGGTAGGCATATCCGATATCGATCTCCGAGAGCACATCCAGGATCAGCGGAGTAGAGAGGAATCCCGTCCCCAGCCTCCATCCGTAATGATCCAGCGCCTTCACCAGGCGCTCCTGCGCATATTTCCTGCCTTCCGTATCCAGAAGTCCCATATACAGAGGACGCACCAGCATTGCCTGCCGGTCTGTATCCAGGGTAAACTCAGGCAGGCTGCGGATCGCCTGATAGGATCTGCGCACCTGCCGCGCATATTCCCTGTAAAGGTCAGAATCCGCCTCTTCCCCCAGCTCCGCCGCGATCTCCGCCATGTGCCCCATGACAAAACTGGTATATGCGGTAGATACCTCCGGGTGCGGCAGTACCATGTCCGTCCATTTATTCGGATGGACGTCCGCGGGCTCCGCCCACTCGCCGTAGGACTGCCCCGCATTGACCGCGTACTTCCTGTACCCGTGCGGGATCCGCAGAGGCTTCGACAGAAGAGTATGCTTCCCGCAGCGCTTTATCATGAACCGGGCATACTTCTTCATCCCCTTATAATATTTCTCCAGTATGGAGCGGTCCCCGTACCTCTTCCAGAACCGATAGGGGATCAGGATACCTGCGTCCGCCCATCCAACGGATCCGTTCATGGCATCCATATAGAAATCCACTCCGCCCTCCGGGACGATCTGAGGGAGGCATCCGTCCTTTCTCTGCCAGTCGTACATATCCTGCACGTATTTTCTGAAAAACGAAGCGCAGTCGAACAGCCAGCCCGCTGTATCAAAAAAGATCTGGGCATCGCCTGTCCAGCCGTGCCGCTCCCGGGTCGGACAGTCTGTCGGGATATCCAGGAAATTGCTCCTGGCCGACCAGACCGTGCTCTCAACGAACTGATCGAGCAGAGCATTTGAGCTTTTGAAAAATCCCGTCCGCCGCAGATCCGAGTAAACAGCCACAGCAGTGAATTCCGCATCTTCCAGATCCGAAAGATCGTCCGCACTGATCTCACAGTAGCGGAACCCGAACACAGCAAATCTGGTTTTGTACGCATTGAACCCTTTTCTGCACCTGTATATGATCCTTTGAAGGGGCGTTGTCTTCCTTTTGCTGCTGCACTGGATATTTTTCTGTGTCAGTTCGCCATTTTCGTCCAGCATCTCCCCGAATCTCAGGATCATTTTCCCGGTCCGCTCCGCCCGGAAGGAAAAACGGATATAACCTGCCATATTCTGCCCGAAATCAAGAAGAAGTTTTCCAGATGGCGTCTTTGTCCGGACCGGGGTGAACTGCTCATGCTCCGTGACCGGCACATTGTCCGAAGCAGACGGGACCACGCCGCAGGACGTCACTCTCGCCTTTCCGGAATAAGAAGGCTCTCTGCCTGCATCCACGATCTCCCCGTCCTTGTTGTCCGCAAACCGGATGGGCCCGTCAGAAGACCATTCCCAGCTTCCGTCTGATGCAATAGTCTCCCCGGATCCGTCCGGGAAGGTCAGCTCCAGCTGCGCCAGCAGTTTTGTTTCTGTGCCGTACTGGTTCCGCAGGCCCCATGCGCCTGTGCTTCCCCTGTACCAGCCGTCCGCCAGCTGGAAAGTCAGCTCATTTTCTCCGTCTTTCAGCAGTTCCGTCACATCATACGTCTGGTACTGGATGCGCTTCTTATAGTCCGTGACTCCCGGGGCAAGGACAAAATTTCCTGCCTTCCTGCCATTTATACAGCCCTCATATACTCCGCATGCAGAGGCGTAGAGCCTGGCTTTCACTGCGCCTCTGCATGCAAAGCGTTTCCGGAAGCAGTCTGCCGGATATCTTTTCTTCGGATCCGCCTTATAATCCCCGGTGATCCAGGATGCCTTCCAATCCGAAGGGGACAGAAGACCGATCTCAAACGAAGCCTCATCAGACCAGCCTCCCTGACTGTCCTCCTCATCCCACAGGCGTACCTTCCAGAGCACTCGGATACGGCTTTTCAGCGGGCTGCCGGAATAGACAGCCCGCATGCTGCTTCCTGAGACCTTTCCTGTATCCCACAAGATCCGTCCGCTGTCATCCCTGCATACGATCTGGTATGCATTCTGCACGGTTCCGCCCCCGCAGTTCCAGAACAGACGCGGCTCTACAATATCGATCCCCATCGGATCTCTCAGATATTCTGTCTTTAGATTTACTGCTCTCATCATTTTCCTCCGTTCTCTTTCCTTGCCCTGATCTCCGCCTGCTCTCTTTCGATGTCTTTCTCAACATTTAAAAATTTCAGAAGGATGACCATGAGCACTGCTGTGATAACTTCCAGCCCTACGAAAAAGAAAATAAACACATTCTGCGTGGCAGCATTCTGCACAAATCCTACCGTAGTATTTGTAAGAGCGTCGTATTCCGGGGCAATATATCCGGACAGGGACAGGCAGAGATTCAGGATCCCTGCACTGATCCCCACACAGACTGTGGCGATTATGGTATTGACGGATGTGGAGATCCCGTCGCAGCGGAACCCGTATTTCCACTCAATATGATCCAGCACATCCGCAAAGAGTGCCATAAACACATAGGCAGACGGCAGGCCGCCGATATTCTTGATAAACTGCCCGGTCAGCACGACCCCCATGCTCCGCGGCGCCAGGAAGCAGATCAGGCTGCCGATAGCATAGAGGACAAAACCCGCCATCGTCACATTCCGTTTCCCGAACTTCTTCGCCAGCGGCCACACGGCAAAAATCCCGATCCCCATGGGAAGCCCGCCGATCACCGAGAGCATAGTCTGGGTGATGCCGTCATTGTATGTACCCAGCACGTAATTGCAGTAATAGACAAGCGATGCATTTTTAAAATTCGTCCCCAGCGTATAGAGGATCAGATACACAAAGAGGATGACCCAGTACCTGTCATGGAGCACAGCTTTCAATTCTTCCCGGATAGGCCGGACCTCCGCTGTCTCGCCGCCCTCTGCCGTGATCCTTTCCTTTGTATAGAAATATTCCATCAGGGTAAGGGGCAGGGTCAGGATCGCGAGGATGCTCATGACCAGGAGCCAGAGATCCCTGTTGGCACCCAGTGCCGGCATGATCACCATCGGGAATACGAGCGCCACGATGATCCCGCTCATCATAACAGTCGCGATATTATTAAAGACGGACAGGTTTCCCCTCTCTGTAGTATTCCTCGTAGACAGGGGCACCATCAGGGTATGGCTCATATTGTAGATCGTATAGGCGATGGAATAAAAGAGGTTGTAGGAAAGCATGATCCAGATGACCTGGACTGTCTCCGAGGCGCCCGGCACGGTAAACAGCAGGATCGCTGTGACTGGCATCAGGATCGCCGACAGGAGCAGCCAGGGACGCGCTTTGCCTTCTTTTGACCTCGTGTGGTCAATGATCCTCCCCATGATCACGTTGGTAACAGCATCAATAATTTTGGAGACGATCGGGAACACCATCAGGAAGGCGCCGCCCCAGACCCCGGTCAGCTTCAGTACGTCTGTGTAAAATACGTTCAGATAAGTGGCAAGGACCGCATTGAGCAAAAGGGCACCGCTCGGTCCCGCCAGATAGCCCAGCCACTTCTCCTTCCGGGAAATATGCTCTGTCCGGATGCGCGAAGCCGGAAGTTTCTTTATCGTGATCTCTCTCATTAGTCTCATTTCCTTTCATCTTTTTTCTTTTCTGTCTGATCCTTCGGCAGTTCCGGCACTCTCACCGGGGAGAGGAAATACCGGATCCCCCGCAGCAGATGCCCGTTCGCCAGTTCCCGGAAGCCGCAGGCGAAATGGTAGGGCATGGACCTGCCCGCTGACATGGACATACTGATCAGGGAATTGGACTCCAGGATCCTCTTTAAGAATACCGCGCCTTTGCGTTTATTGTCTTTGTCCGTTCCCTCCGGCATACGCTCCGCCTCTTTCCTCTGCTTCTCCGCAACACTCAGCACAGCGCGGAAGAGGATCCTGCCGAAAAACGACTGATTCAGGTCCGTAAACCTGGATTCCAGAGTCACAGGCCGGGACGACAGCGGCTGCGGGACCGTCACACCGCTCATCCCGGTAAACACCTCATCCGTCACTTTTTCCAGATCCGCGTGCCCGTAGATTTCCTCCGCTTCCGGACTGTAAGGAGGATCTGCCTCTTCCCCTGCAAGGGATACCGTCTCCGAAAGCATCACTGTACAGCAGTCCCGGCAGAGCTGGAATCCATACTCCCCGGGCTCCAGGATCCATCTCTTCCGCCCGGTATGATAGTACCGCAGATCATCCGTCTTTACCGCAAGTGTAACCTGCGCGCTCTCCCCGGCTTTGACGTAGACTTTCCGGAATGCCCTCAGCTCTTTCTCCGGCTTGAAAATCCGGGTGCGTGGAGCACTGACATAGAGCTGTACGACCTCAGCGCCGTCCCGCTGCCCCGTATTCTCCACCATGCAGGTGACCCGGAACCCCTCTTCTGTCTCTTCGACCTGCATCTCTCTGTAGTCGAATGTCGTGTAGGACAGGCCGTATCCAAAAGGAAACCGCACCCTCTTCCCTGCTGTCAGATAATAGCGGTACCCCACATACACACTTTCCCTGTATATCTCGCGGATCTCCTTTCCGAACGATCCGGAAAACGGAACGTCCTCATACGAGACGGGCCATGTCTCCGCCAGGCGGCCGGAAGGACTGACATCCCCGTAAAGCAGCCGCACTGCGGCAGTACCTCCGTTCTGCCCCGGAAGGAACATGTGCAGGATCGCCTGCACCTGATCCGCAAACGGAAGTTCCACAGCCGAACCGCCAAAGAGCACGACCGCGGTCTTCTTCCCGGTCTCTGCAAGCGCCCGGATCAGCTCCAGCTGGTTCTCCGGCAGGCGCATATCCGCCCGGTCACAGCCCTCGCTCTCCACATCGTCCGTAAGCCCGGCAAATACCAGCACTGTATCATATCCCTCAGCGCGCACCACAGCCTCCCTGACCAGCCCAAAGTCCGCTGCAGTGCTGTTCACCCTGTACCCCGGAACATATTCATAAGAAAGTTGCCTCTCTTCAAAGGCATCTTTCACCGTTGTGACCCGGGTGGGATGGATCATGGAGCTCCCGGCTCCCTGATAGCGCATTTTCTCAAAGAGCTCTCCTGCGACAAGGATCTTTTCCCCTTCTTTCAACGGAAGAATCCCGTTGTTTTTCAGGAGCACTGCCGAATCCTCCGCCGCCCGGGCCGCCAGTGCATGGTGTGCTTCCCAGTCCACGGACTCTGCTTTTTCTGTCCCTGTATACCTGCTGACCCATTTCAGGATATTCCTTACTGCCTGATCCAGAACATCCATGGACAGTTTTCCCTCCCTGACAGCGTCCAGGATCCACCGCCTGCAGATGGCAGTGTCCCCCGGCATCTCCAGGTCCAGTCCTGCTTTCAGGCTTTTCACCCGGTTGTGCATAGCTCCCCAGTCTGTCATGACAACGCCGTCAAATCCCCACTCTTTCCGAAGCACCTTCGTCAAAAGCCATCTGTTTTCCGAACAGTACGTCCCGTTGATCTGATTGTAGGCACACATCATGGACGCCGGAGCCGTCTCCTTAACGATCTGTTCAAAGGCTTTCAGGTAGATCTCCCTTGCAGCGCGCTCGTCCACGATGCTGTTGCCCATAAACCGATAGTTTTCACTGTTGTTCAAAGCGAAATGCTTCACAGATACGCCCACTCCCTGGGACTGCACACCCTGGACCTCCGCCGTGCCCATGGAGCCTGCCAGGAGCGGATCCTCGGAAAAATACTCAAAATTCCGGCCGCACAGCGGATTCCTCTTGATGTTCACTCCGGGTCCGAGAAGGACATGCACGCCATAATATCTGCACTCTTCCCCGATGGCCCGCCCGATCCTGCGCGCAGTCTCCGGGTTCCATGACGAAGCGGCTGTCACAGCCGTGGGGAACGCTGTTGCCGGTTCACTCTGGGCGATGCCGTTGTCCTGCTCTCCTGTCTGTTTCCGCAGACCGTGAGGCCCGTCCGCCATACACAGAGAAGGGATCCCGAGGCGCGGGATGGGATTCGTGTACATAAAATCCGTGCCCGACACAAGAGCCGCCTTCTCTTCTGTAGTCATTTTCCCGATCAGTTTTTCAATATCCATACATCCATCCTCTTGACCTGTATTTTTGTAAATTTTGGTAAACTATCCGTGGTGATCTGATCTGTAAAATACTGACAGTGATCTATCATCAATCTTATCACATGGGCATACACTTATCTTGCATATCTGTATTTTCTTTTGTATAATTGTGTCTGATAATACGGATTTCAAAGAACTTTGCGCATGAGGTTAAAAAGGAGGGAACTGCCATGTCTGATAACCGGAAAACCGAGGAAACACTCCGCTATATCTGCACGATGATCGGGAATCTTTCCGGCGTGCCGATCCGCATCTACAAAAACAGGAGCCTCATCTTTTCCCACTCTGTCGTGTGGCTGCCTGTAGATCCCATCTGCCTGTGCGAAGACGAGATCCTGGACATCCGCTCCCACATCGGTTACTACACCGCCCAGTTTTTCTATTCCTACGGGATCGTAAATTATGAAGATTACAGCATCATTTCCGGGCCAACCAGGCTGACCTCCGCAAGGGTCCAGGAACTCCGGGAGCTCGCTTTCCTCGCCGGGGTGCCGTCCGAAGAAACGGATGCTTTCGTCTCCGGCATGAGAGCGGTCATCTCCCTGCCGCTGGAAAGCCTGCTGCAGATGCTCCTGTCGGTAAACTTTTTCTTAAATGAAGAAATGCTTGAGATCACAGACCTGACGATCCGCGAAGATGAACAGCAGATGTACAATGCCCAGCTCGGCAGGGAACATGCGGAGCACAGATATGATCAGGATCTCCTTGACCCTGCTGCCCAGGAAGTACACAACACTTACAGGACCGAGCAGACACTTCTGGATCTGATCGAAAAAGGCGACGTCGGCGCACTGGATGAATGGCTGAAGGATGCTCCTGCGGTACGTCCCGGCAGCATAGCTCCCGATCAGCTCCGCCAGGTCAAAAATACGCTGATCGTGACAGCCACTCTCGCATCCCGGGCGGCGGTCCGGGGCGGGATGGACGTGGAGGACGCGTTTTCCCTGAGCGACGCCTATATCCGGAAATGCGAGCTCCTGCAGACACCGGACCGGATCATAAACCTCCAGTATCACATGGTCCTGGACTTTACCTCACAGGTGTCAAACCTTAAACTCCACGGGAATTCCTCCGCCCTGGCAGCGGCTGTGGCTGAGTATGTGCGCCACCACCTGTCGGACCCTGTCTCCACAGAAAAAATTGCAGAAAAACTGCACTTCAGCCGGACATGGCTGTCCAGGAAATTCCACGAGGAAACAGGCATCCCCCTGTCGGACTTTATCCGTATCAAAAAAACAGAGGAAGCGCAGCGCCTCCTCCGTTATACGGACAAATCTTTAAGAGAGATCAGTGTTTATCTCGGGTATTCTTCCCAGAGCCATTTCCAGACTGTCTTTAAAAAGCAGCTCGGAGTGACTCCCATGCAGTACCGCAGGAATCCGCCCGACCGCTCCTGATACAGTTATTTTACCATGCACTCTTTTCTGTAGAAGGCGATCCCGTACTTCAGGATATTGGAATACCCTTCCTGCCTCAGAGCCTCCTCATACTTCTGCTCGTCGATCTGCCGGAGCGCCTCGTCACACTTGCTTTCCAGCTCCTGGTACGTGCGGGCCACCTTGATCTCGAGGATAACCGCCTTACCGCGGACGCTGGGGTATTTCAGCACGATATCCGGCCTTCCGTTGCCGGATTCCCGGTTGGAGAGTACGATGTAGTTCCCGATATTTTTCAGCATCCCTGCCAGGAATCCATGATAGTAGCTCTCCTGATAGTCATAAAAGCTGATCGTCTCCATCAGATTTTCTGAGAGGATCTCAGCCATTTTCTCCCGGTCACCGTCAAGGATACTCTCATAGAGCGGTGAGAGTTCTTTCTTCTTCGTCTTTTCCTCAAACCAGCGCAGAACAGTGTTTTTATAGATATAACGCACCTCGCTGTTTGGGATCGCCATCTCCACAAGGATCTCCTCACCATCCTGATGCTCGCTGATCTTCTTCAGATAGCCGGTGAAGAACAGAAAATTCCAGAGATTGTCCTGGGTAGAATCCATGTCGTCGTAAGTGATATCCTCGTGGATTGGCTTGGTGATGGTCTTTCCCTCGATCAGGGCTTCGATCTCCTGCTTTACCGAAAGGTCCGCCCGCTCCACGAGTGTGCGCACAATGCTGTTGGAGCTGGTATTGGACCAGTAAGGCTTCAGCAGTGCATTTTTATCTTTATAACAGGAATTCACATAGCTGATAACACTCCACGGATTATACACCTCTGTATCCCCAAACTGATATCCGTCATACCATGTTTTAACCGCACTGTGATTCTTCTCAAGGCCATAATGTTTCAATATCTGATCCACTTCACTTTGAGTAAATCCGAAATGTTCCGCGTAAGTTGTATCCATGATCGAGACAACGTTCAGATTATTTAATCCAGTAAAAATAGATTCCTTGCTGATCCTCAGACAGCCTGTCACTACGGCAAATTCCAGCGTATCATTTGTCTTCAGCGCCGACTCGAACAGCGAACGGATCAGCACCGCCATCCTGTCATAAAAGCCGTTGAAATACGCATTTTCCAATGGCACATCATACTCATCGATCAGGATGACTGTCTTGCGTCCGTAAAAAAAGTACAGGCATTCTGAGAGAAATTTTAATGCTGTGAGATATTCGTCATCTTCCGCTGTACCTGCTGCAAAGCGATGATATTTCAGCCGGATCTCCTCGGTTTCAATCCCCTCTGACAGATTGCGGTGCCGGTTAAATTCTCTTGAGATATCTTCTTTCAGACAATAAAATGCGGATTTATAGCTTGCCTGTTTCATAGATTTCAGCGACAGGGAGATCACGGGATACTGTCCCATCTCTTCGATATATTTTTCCCCTGCATCCATGATCTTAGTCCCTGCAAACAGACGGGAGCGGTCCTCGTCAGATATCTCGTAAAAATATCTCAGCATGCTCATATTCAGCGTCTTCCCAAAGCGTCTCGGGCGGGTGAAAAGGTTGACTTCCCCGTGCATGTCAATGAGATCTTTGATGAACAGTGTCTTATCTACATAGTAATATCCTCTGTCCCTTAATTTTTCAAAATTGTCAACGCCTATCGGCAGCGGCGTCCATTCCATACAAAAAGCCCCCTTTCCATCTGTAGTACCATCTTACTACGTTTGGAAAGGAGGCGCAATGCGGTTCTCATCGATGCATACTATTTTTTCAAAAAGCGATCTAATAATTTACACGCCTGCTCAAAGTATTCCCGTTCCATATCGAGCCAGTGGATCGCCGTATCTCTTCTAAACCAGGTCATCTGTCTTTTTGCAAACCGCTTAATGGCCTGTGACAAATGATCATAAAACTCTTCAAACGAAGGATATTTTCCATCCAGATAGTCCGCTACATAGCGGTATTCCAGCCCGAGACGATATAGATATTCCGGGGAATTACCTGCCGCCAGATAGCACTGTACTTCATCGATCATCCCCTGATCCAGCCTCTGCTTCAGCCTTTCATCAATTCTGCGATGTAAAATACTTTTTTCCCATGTAACGCCAAGCTGCAGTGCTTTATATCGGGGAGAATTCTGTGCTGTCAGTTTTTCTCCGTTCCTAGTCTTTTCCAATAGTCTGATCAGCCGTCTCTTATTGTTTCTGTCAGAATTATTTTCACCTAAAAACGTTTTTGCCTCGTCCGAAAGCATATCCTGAAGTTCTTCCAGTGATTTTTTCTCCAGCTCATTCCGATATGCTGGATCTATCGTTTCCTCCTGAAAGTCATATCCACGCACTACTGAAGAAATATAAAGCCCGGTCCCGCCGACAAGAAAAGGAATGTTTCTTGGTGATCTTATAAGAAATGATACCTGCGGTAGCAACTGTTCCTGCTACGATCCCTGTTCCTGCCAGCAATCTTTTTAAATTCTTATTCATAACAATCCTCCTGCGTTTTTATTGTGTTAATCGTATCCTGTGGCGTCTTTTTCTTTTTAGCACTTTTTTTGGTCTTCTTTTTTTGAATTGCCTGTTTCGCCTTCCCATATAAGTCCTTCAGAACAGCAAGCGTCTTTTCATCTTTTGGAAACAGCTCCGCCCCTTTTTGCAAAGTATTCAATATTATACTGTTCGCATCCTGCCACCGCATTGATAAACGCCATTGGCAGCTTCTTAACTGCCGCTTCTGTCGCGCTTAAGCCGCCTGGTTTCATCAGGCAAAGATCCGCCGAGTCCATATAAAGAGACATCTGTTTCGTATACCCTACAATGTGGATCTGATCCGCATCCCGGTATTTTCTGTCCAGTTTTTTCTGCAGTCTCTCATTGGTTCCGCAGATCACCGATACTTCTGTGTCTTCCGGTAAATTTTCATAAAGCCGATCCACCATCCTCTCGATAGGCCCGCATCCCATACTGCCGCACATAACGATGAGATGCCTGTGATCCGCCCGGACATCCAGAAGCCGTTTTGCGTCTGCTTTCTCTAACTTTTTATAGAATTCTCGACATACCGGGATCCTGGCAGCCGAAATTTTCTTCCTGGGGATCCTGCCGTCAAAATTTTATAAATCACCGTTTCCTCTTTAAACAGCGCCGGATGCTTTTTGCTGTATCCATACCCCCAGCGGAACAGTCCCGGGATATGACGGTACATAAAACTGTGTCCTTCCCCCCATAAATACGGCAAATTTTTCTGAGCCGAAACGGAACGCATCTACTACCGTACAATCCACCTGCTGCCTGTCAAAATATTCCTTTACTGCCCGGGCGCAGGAATTATGTCCCTGTCCGGTACTGTAGCTTAAGATAAGTGCTTTCTTCATCGCTTTCCTCCCGCTTTTTATTTCTATTTTTCTTACTTAATGACTCCAGAATTTTCACCAGCTTCGGGCGGTTGTACCTTTGGATCAGGCAATAGGGGATGTTGCCCAGAGCATAAAGGACTGCCGCACAGATCCCTCCGGGACCTTTCCAAAAGAACAGGCAACCCAGTCCGGCAAGACACAGGAAGCCGTGAACACACTCCGCAATGCAGGTCTCCACGATCATCTCCTCAATCTGTGCCGGATCAAATTTGCGGGGAAGCTTCTTTGACGGCATGATCTCAGGGAATATCCTACTCATATCCGGGAATGACTCCTTCCAATTATGGATCCTGATCTTGCGGTAAATAGTTCCTTCCCGTTCCAGTTTCCACATACGCCAGGGAAAACGGTCATAATGGAACCATTTCTGCGGAAGGATACGTCCCAGCAGAAAGGCTGCTATTCCTAAGATTGCCAGATAACAGATACACTTTATTAAACTGTCCATCTTTACTCCTTGATCGTTACAGTTTCCCTCTGTAATCTTTGATTCGATTTATTTCTTTTCATTTCTGATACATCTATGATAACTTCGTAACTTCAACTAAACTTCAACAGAACCTCAACATTTGTTGATATTTCCGATGACATAACAAAACTCCGCCTTTCAGGTATCCCTGTATGGTTTAGGATTCCTGAAAGGCGGAGTCTTTATATTTTATTATTCCGGTAGATCTTTAGCTCTGCTCCATCTCTCTGCGGATCAATTCGATCTCCCCCTCATTTAAACCGCTTGCTTCTTTGATCGTCTTAATATCCACACCTGCCTTTAAAAATGCAAAGATCATTTCACGTTTTCCCTGTTTCATTCCTTCTGTTCTTCCTCTGCTGTCCGCTTCTTTCAGCTCTTCCGCAAAAAGTTCGTTTAATGCATCACACATCTTCTTTTCCACCTCCATCTGTTCCCAGTTTGCCCTTGTGATCAGATTCATCACAGCAG
>ERZ1090864.668-NODE-670-length-18067-cov-5.146569_pt1 | contig 18067 bp, 18 predicted proteins | sample MGYA00478479_ERZ1090864 | MGnify/ENA primary metagenome ERZ1090864 (study PRJEB33644, sample SAMEA5815743) | chicken gut metagenome | biome: Chicken; feature: Gastrointestinal Tract; material: Caecum | place: Ireland | collected 2019-01-01 | study: A study of the...
ACTGATGACGGTGCAACCGGGACGAGGTGGACAAATCTATCTACCCGGCAGCGACGAGAAAATAGCGACTGCTTGTTCCATGCTGCAAGCGCAGAGAAGCAACGCTGTCATTCAGGTAGATGGTGGCATCACCTCCAGCACTTTACCTGGTGCCTACTCAGCAGGAGCTCGGAGTATCGTAGCCGGCAGTGCTGTATTTCATGGAAAAATCAAGGAAAACATTTCTAAGCTCAGAAACAATTCAGTTTATACCTTGTGCCATTGATTTGTTATACAACCAAATCGCTCCAGTAAAGATATTGCAGGCTACAAAGGCAACCGGAGAGAAACCTTTTTGGTTTCTCTCCGGTTTTTCTTTAAGAAAACCAGTGTGCAGAAACATTACACTGAAATTGTAAAAAACGGAATCGCTTTTATGCTTTCTCTTACTCGCACGCATTCTTTATGCGAAACAGAAGGAATCGAATTCAACGCTGTCATGATTCCAACAGACGTGGATAGATCATTAAAATTCTTACAGATAAAGCAAAAAGCCGCAGGAAATCCTGCGGCTTTTTGTTGTTTTTGGGTATAAAAAAAGCACGTTGAAACTGACGTTTCAACGTGCTTTAGTGGTTGCGGGGACAGGACTTGAACCTGCGACCTCCGGGTTATGAGGGACGCCGCACTTTTAAGGCGCGTTCTTCTTTTGTTTTTTGACTTCTCAGGCCATAACGACAATGTTTCGGTTGCTTGAAATGTAAAGATAGGGTGTACCCTATTTTTACAGCTTGTGCTGGGATTCACGGACAAACAACGGACAATTTATCACTCTGATTTGCCGCTTTATCGCGTTTTAGGATGGAAGTAGCTCTGAAGCCAATTTGGCCCCAAAAGTAGACACTATATCGATCAAATCTCGCTTTTTCTTTTTTCGAATCATTTCTTCCATACGCATATCCAAGCGAATGCCCTGTTTGCTTGCAATATCATATAAATATTGCTCGTAAACATCCTTTACTTGCTGAAGTGTTTCACTTAATTTTGGCTTCTTGCAAATCTTTTTGTAAGCAAACAAAATATCTCGAAGTGTCTCTATATTTGCAAGCGCTTTATATGCCTTATATGAATAAGAGAAGTAATCCTCAAAATAAGATGTTTCCACCGATACATAACACGTACTCTTGATTATTTTTCGGGCCGTTCGGCTCGGCTTTTTGTCATCAGTAGTAGATAACTTGCCTAATCCCACTAGGCCAATGCGAGCATCCGATAAATGAAATTTTCTTCCGAAATTAATTTGTAGAAATAATTCAAAGATGCTGTTATAGCATATCATCGTTGAATCCGGTTTGTATGTCTCGCCTGGTGGAGCATATAGATAAATGCTTGAGTCGATATGAATTGTAGGAACGGGTTCCACCCAAATTCTATCAAGATATTGAGCTACAGAAATATTACTCTCTAAATCATCAGGTATGAGCTTTATGATTTTGAAAAATCGTGTACTATCCCGATATTCAATCAAGGTGAAGAAGGTAACTTCAATGGCGGTATCGGTTTGAAAGCAACGAACCCACGGAAAAAAATAGTAGACTCTCTCGATCACGTTTTCTTTAATGCCAAAGATGTATGCTGTTTCTGTTGCTTTAAGATAATTCTGTATGAGCTGAGATGCTTTGTGGATAGAATCCAAAATTGATAGCGTACGTATTTTCTGCTTGTTGGCTACGAAGTCAATCAGCTCTGGAATCCGCATCTGCTCAAGGAGGATATCACTCCTCCTTTCCTCGTGCAGTGTTTTGGGTTCCAAAATGTATGCAACCTTTTCTAAAGGTATTCTCCATTTTGATCCTATATCGTAGGATAAACTCACATATTTATCTTGTGCGTACTCCAACCCATTGTATTCGATCTTCTCCATCTAATTCCTCTACTCTGTATATAGATTTCAACGACAAGCATTTTCCGTTTTTGATTTGGATTCGCTCTTACAGGAATCTTTTATACTCCCTCCGCCCATAAAAAATCCGCTGTACCACCACCTCGCACTGTGCCTCGTTAACGCGGTAGACGGCCACATATTTTTTGCGGATGGTCAGGGCGCGGTAGCCTTTGCGGGCCAGCAGGTCGTCGCGGGCCTGCGGGGCGGAGTACGGGAACTCCCGCAGGTTGGAAATGGTGTGCTCGATCTCTTGCATCAGCGCTTTGGCAGCTGTCTCGGCCTCCAGTTCGTAGGTGATGTACTGAAACATCGCATCTAAATCCTGGGCAGCATGGCGGGTAAAGCGCAGGGTATAGGGCTGCTCAATACTCATACTTCACCCTCATTGCTCCAAATACATCGCTGGCATCCAACAAATCACCGCGGACTGTATCATCCTCAGCCTCAAGGAGCTTTGCGTAAATTTCCTCCCTCGCACAGCGACGTTCGAATTCCTCATTGCTCATAATAACCAAATCCTGCCGCCCGTTTTTAGTAATAAAGACAGGCTCTGCGGCAGTATGGCACAGGCGAGAAATGGTATTTGTATCACGCAAATCACGCATCGGTCGAATTTCCGGCATACGTATCACCTCTTTCTTACAGTGTAGCACAATTGTGCCACGATGTCAATTTTACACTACAGCATGATAAATTCATGTGCAAAATGTGGTTGGATGTGATGAAACGTTTTTATCTGCATCTACACGCACGCTGCACACAGAAACGTGGTGAGCTGATGCGCTATTATGATATCGACGTGGAGGAATGCCGTGATTTACCGCTAATTTTGCTCCCAAGTGAAGTGGCAGACTATTTGTGCATTCACATCAATACGGTCTATAAATTGATTCATCAAAGGGTTTTGCCCGCTTTTCGCGTAGGGAAATCCTGGCGAATACGCCGGGAGGATCTGTTGAGATTGGCCGCCGATATTGCGGCGGTACCTGGCACTATATAATATAAAGGAAACGAGCTTTCTCTGAGGATTAGCCTTGAGAAAGCTCGTTTTTTAGCGTAGTTCATTCATTCGCTCATCCCAAGCAGCCAGAGAACGGATACTCCCAGTACCTGGGCAAACACCGGCAGCTCATAATCCGGAACAAAGCGGGTGCCGATCTCAATGCGGCTGATGCTGTCCCTCTCGATAATGACACCCTGAATCTGCATCTGTGCAGCAAGATCCGCCTGAGACAATCGCTTTTTCTGTCGCGCCTCGCGGATGCGATCACCGGAAATATTCTTTTTGCCGTTGTAATCATATATTTTCATATATGGTCCGATAACCTTCTCTTATACATGTTAAAGATCAGCATTTCTCTTGACTTTAGCATATTCATCGGCTATGATTGTGTTAAAGATCAGCAAATCGGTTATTCGTGGATTTCAATTTTTTGGAGGCTCCGACTATGGATTCAGACCAATCCAATTTGCATGAACAGGACACACAGCAGGAAGATTTGCGCAATGCGGGGATCGCCGGCGCCGCTTCAAGTACAGTTGGCCAGTATGGTTCCGCAATCAAGCAACATTTTGTCGCCTTTTCCGGTCATGATTATGAAACGGGGCAAACTTTAACGAAGGGCCTTAAGGACATTGCCAGCTCCAAAGTGAACCCGCAGTACCAAAAGCAAAATTTGCGGCAGCAATCCGGATTCAGCGCAGAAGTGAAGGAAAGCGCACGCTATAATGCCCAAAAAATCTTGGAAGGCTCTGCAGAGAGAAAAGTTCGAACCGATGACCTCGGCCGTGTAAACGACCCACTGTGCGATCACGTCACGCTGGATTCGAACGGCAACATCGTTTCCGGTTCGGGCGCACAGATGAAATTTGTTGGCAGTACGCCAAAAGAGGCCTTTGAAAAATTAACAAGTTCAAAGTACGAAAAGTACCGGCAAGCTGGCGTCAAACTTGAAGTTCCCTCTGATTACTATGAAGGCATCCAAAAAGAAGCTGCGGCTGAGATTGAAAAGTTACAGGGGCAGCTTGCCCGTGCTAAAACGCCCGAACAAACCGCAAGACTGCAGAAGAAAATTGATGACTGCAGAGTAATTCAAAACAACTTGCAGAAAAGCGAAGTAAGCAACGAAGACGCCATGTTTGCCCGGTTGCATCCAGGATTATCCACTGCGCAGGATGTCATAAAGCTTTCCGCTAAAGCCGGTGCTCAGGCTGCGACTGTTTCGGCCGCCTTTGCCGGAAGCATTTCTATCATCAGCAACCTTGTCGCAGTTACAAAAGGAGAAAAGAATCCGGGAGACGCCTTGGTCGATGTTGCCCAGAATACCGGAAGCGCCGCGGTGGTTGGCGGGCTGACCGGTTTTGCAGGCTCTGCACTGAAGGGTGCCATGCAAAATGCCGCTTCCGAATCCATCCGAACCTTATCCCGAACGAACCTTGCAGCAACCACGGTTACCACAACCCTCAGTGCATCCAAAAGTCTTGCCCGTTATGTTCATGGGGAAATTAGCGGCGTGCAGTGCTTTGAGGAGTTGGGGGAAGAAGGATGCGGTATGGTTTCGTCCGCCATGTTTGCTGTGATTGGCCAGGCCGCTATCCCTATTCCCATTGTTGGGGCTGCCATCGGCAGCATGCTCGGCTATTCGCTTGCCTCCGCCAGCTACAAGCTCCTGCTTCAGTCGCAAAAAGAGGCCCAACTTGCCCACGAAGAGCGGCTGCGTATCGAGGAAGAATGCTCTGCGCTGATTCAAATGATCCGCTCTTACCGTGCGGAACTGGAACAACTCATTTCCAATTACCTCACATCCAACAGGCAGTCCTTTCAGGAAGCCTTTGACGGCATCAAGAATTCTTTGGCCATTGGAGATGTGGACGGTTATATTGCGAGTGCAAATTCCATTGCCAAAACCTTGGGCCGTGAGGCACAATTCCACTCTCAGGATGAGTTCGATCAGTTGATGGCAAGCGATGTAGCATTTCGACTTTAATTTTCGGAAGGATGTGTATCAATATGAACTACTGCACCCAATGCGGACACAAGTTGTCTGGCGATGAACGTTTTTGCCCCGCCTGCGGGACACCGGTGAAAACCGGAACTCCCATCGTTCAGGCCACCCCGGCCAAAGCGAACCTGACCTCCGCACAGGCAAACCCGGCAAAAGCTGTCCGCCCTGTATTTAACAAACGAATCTTGCGTGTGGTTGATTATTTCCAAGGTAAAAATCTCCCATTTCATGATGCGGTTGACATTTCCTTACGAGGCAGCATGAATTTTTTCCCTTGCTTGCCGAAGATTTACTATCTTCTTATGATGGCCGACGGCAATGTACAAAAGAAAGAAATGCAAAAATTTGCTGCCATTTGTAAATCATGCAAAATCAGTGAAGATGATCAAAAAGCCGCAATTGTCTACTGTGAGGGAAACGTCTCAGATGACCCTGCCAGACATACTGTCAACTTGAACACCGAATTGAAAAAAGTGATTGATGCGCTTCAGGAAAACATTTTTATCAAGTATTGTGATTTTCCCAGCGACCTGCAGCCACTTTACTTATCAATTTTGTGGAACCTGATTGATTTGGGATATGCCGATGGAACTTTTTCCCGCAAGGAACAGGATGTTGTTGAAACACTGGCCGAAGCCTGGAAGGTGTCCAAATATTCGCTTGCCGAACTGTATGATATTGCCGAGACCGTGCAGCTTTTGTGCCGTAAGCTTGCCTTTTTACAGCAAGTCAACTTGCCCGAAGCGGACTATCTGGAAGCCAAAAAGAAACTTGACCATGAAATAACGAGTCAATACAAAAGTATTCGCTCCATACTGAATGAGTCGATCCAAATTTGAAGGACAAAAAGGAGGATTTTATCATGCCGTTGCCCCTTGTACTGATCGGTCTGGGCGCAGGTTCCGCGGCCCTTGGCGTTGGAAAGGGCATCAAGGCCGCCATTGACCAAAAAGATGCCAAAGAGACCCAAGAAAAAGCGCAGGAACTCGTTGACCGTTCTACCACAATGATTAACTCAAACCGAAAGCATTGCGGTGATGCTTTGAATCGCCTTGGAGAGCAGAAGATTGATACCTTGGAAACCAGCATCACACAATTTATCGCCGCTTTTGAAAGACTGCACAATGTAGATTTTTCCAACTCAACCGGTCTGGATGAACTACAAAATTTTGTTATCGACAGGCAAGACCTTGATGAATTGAAATCTATGCAATCGACTGCGGCTTCCCTTCTGGGAGGCATGGCCAGCGGTGCAGCGATTGGAGCTATCACTGCGTTTGGTGCCTACAGCGCCGCCATGGCATTTGGTGCTGCCTCTACCGGTACGGCAATTGCCACCTTGAGCGGCGTAGCCGCCACCAACGCCACCTTGGCATTTTTGGGAGGAGGCTCTCTTGCTGTTGGCGGGCTTGGCGTGGCCGGGGGAACTGCTGTGCTGGGCGGCCTAGTAGCTGGCCCTGCGTTGGCAGTTATGGGTTTCATTGTCGGTGGCAAGGCCAGTGCCAATAAAGACCGGGCGTACTCGAACTTGGCCGAGGCCGAGAAATACAAGGAAGAAATGCAGACAGCTATTGTCGCCTGCAACGGCATCCGTCGGCGTGCGGATATGTTTACCCGGCTGCTGCTCCGGCTTGGCGCCTATTTTGATCCTCTTATTTACCAGCTGCAGCAGATCATTGAGACCAGTGGAACAGATTATTCCACATTTTCTCCCGAACAGAAAAAGACGGTTGCTGCTGCCATGGCAACCGCAGGTGCAATTAAAGCAGTCCTCGACACCCCCATTTTGAATGAAAATGGTGAGCTGACTAGTGAATCCGGCCGGATTCCGGGTTCCATCTCAGCGTTTCTGGAAAGCCATGAAGAAGCATGAAGCCTCTGCCACCTTTTCCTGCTCCCAATGTGGAGAATGCTGCCGCCACATCAACTTGGTTCCCGCATTGGCTGCATTTGACACAGGCACTGGGGTTTGCAAGTATCTGGCAGGGAATTTATGCAGCATCTATAACACACGCCCTCTGATTTGCCGCGTGGACGCTATGTATGAGGCATATTTTTCTGCATTCTGTTCCCGCGAAGAATATTATCGACTTAATCAGGAATCGTGCCGTATTCTAAATGAACACCATCTTTTATAATAAGGATTCTTAACGGTCAAGTTTTTGTCTTCTTTCGAAAACTCACCCATAAAACCCTATATATTATATTAATAGAGCTATACGGAATCGTAATGTTTCGTATAGCTCTATTTTATTTTGCAAGGAGGCTTTTTCTATGAATTTGTGCTAAAGATTTTCGTATTCCTGCAGGTGTTGCGGAAGCGTTGATCGGGTTGGTGGCTGCTATCGTGACAGCAGCTATTTCCACCATCAACGAAGACGAAGATGACTGAAATTCGGAAAGGAACGATCTATGAACGAACCAATCATTACCTGTACCTGCTGCGGTGCCGCGGTCCACCGCGATGATGTGGTCTATGTGGACGCACGCCCCCTGTGCCAGAATTGTGCCGATGAAGAAACCTTTGTTTGCGACAACTGTGGTTTTCGCCATTGGAACAGCGAAAATGCAGGCAACGAATGTTATGACCTATGTGAATCCTGCCGTGAGGAATACTTTGTAGAGTGTAGTGAATGCGGCCGCCTAATCCATAATTACGAAGCCTATTACGCAGATCATGACGAAGACGGCACCACACCCTATTGTTCCGCCTGCTACAACCAAAAGGAATGCGATGCGCTGCATCCCTACAGTTATAAGCCCCGTCCCACCTTTTATGGAGGTGGCCCGCAATATCTTGGTGTAGAGCTGGAGGTGGATGGTGCAGGGCAAAGCGCTGAAAACGCCCGGGAAGTCTTGGCTGTGGTAAACCGCCGGGCTGACTACGCCTACATAAAAACCGATGGCAGCTTGGATGACGGGCTTGAACTGGTCACCCATCCCTGTACCTTGGCAGAGCACGAAACCAATGTACCCTGGCAGGATTGTCTTGACATTTTCCGGGCGCTTGGCTATTGCAGTCACAACGCCGGAACCTGCGGCTTACATATCCATGTGAATCGTGATGGACTCGGTGTGGATGCAGTGGCGCAAGATGAAACGATTGCTAAAATTTTGTATCTGTTCGAACGCTTCTGGCAGGAAGTTTTGCGTTTCAGCCGCCGTACCGAGAGCCAGATGAATCATTGGGCTGCCCGTTATGGTTATAAGAACACCGGCAAAGAGATTCTGGAACATGCCAAGTATGATTCTTCCAACGGGCGCTATGCCTGCGTGAATCTGACCAACGCCAACACGATCGAATTCCGGGCTTTTCGGGGGACGCTCAAGTACAACACATTGATTGCCACCTTGCAGTTTGTTGATCGCATCTGCAAGGTGGCACTTTCTATGCCAGAAGCTGATCTTCGTGCAATGAGCTGGCCGGAATTCGTACTGCATCTGACGGACGATCAAACACCGGAGCTGATCCGGTATCTGAAAGAACGCCGGCTTTACCCTAATGAGCCGATTGCAACGGAAAGAGAGGTATAAGACATGTGTGGATTGTTTGGATTCAGTGACCCCTTTCACAGTCTGCGGACTTCCCAGGCACGCCAGCTTCTTCGGGCGCTTGCAGAGTGCAGTATGGTCCGCGGAACCGATGCCACCGGCATCGCATACAACAACCAAAATTGGCTGCACATATACAGACGCGATACCTCAGCAGATAAGACGCCGCTGTATCTGCCAGCGGGCGCTCACACCGCTATGGGGCATGTGCGCATGGCAACGCAAGGAGATGCCCGGTTTGTGCGGAACAACCACCCTTTTCCCGGATATTTCGGCGGTCTGTCTTCCCTGCGTAGTCCCGACTTTGCGCTGGCGCACAACGGCATCTTGTATAACGATCAGCTTTTGCGCCGTCAGCTTCGGCTCCCCAAAACCAATGTCCAAACCGACAGTTATGTGGCAGTACAGATGCTGGAAGCTGCCGGTTCTTTCCAACCGGAAATTTTGGCCCAAATGGCGGAGCAATTAGAGGGCACATTTACGCTGACCTTGCTGGACCGCCGAGACACTCTGTATTTTGTGCGGGGCAACAATCCGTTGAGCCTTGTTGAATTTCCGCGTCTTGGGCTGTTTGTCTATGCCAGCACGGACACAATCCTGCAAGAGACGCTGGCCCGGCTTGATTTCTTGCAGAAACAGCTGTACTCTCGTGTCTATCTTGAAGAGGGAATGATCCTTCAGCTGGATGCAAAAGGGAATATTTCCCCCCACTACTTCAATCCCAGCAAACTTTGGGATTCTCTGTACGATATATGGCTCAAGCAAGGCCACGCCGCCTCCCACTCTCCCCGTATCAATCCACTTGACGATTTGGTGGACACCGCTTGCAATTTGGGCTATGAGACAGAGGACATTGAAATATTGCTGGCTTGCGGATATGGTTACGAAGAGATTGAAATCATGCTTTTGGAACCAGAATCCTTTCATGCGGCACTGCGCGAAGCATACGAAATCTATGCCGTATATGGCGGATGTGGTTCCGTATGAATATCGCCTATGTGCGCGTCTCTACAGCGGAACAAAACGAGCAGCGGCAAGTTGACGCTTTGCAGATCCACCATATCGACAGGTGGTTCATCGAAAAAGTTTCCGCCAAAGATACCAACCGTCCGGAACTGCAAGCCATGCTAGATTTTGTTCGGGAAGGAGATACGCTTTTTGTTCATGATTTCAGCCGGTTAGCGCGAAGCACCTCCGACTTGCTCAAGATTGTGGAACTACTGACCCGAAAGAAGGTTCATCTTGTCAGCAACAAAGAAAACATCGACTCCTCTACCCCGACAGGTAAGCTTATGCTGACCATGATCGGTGCCATCAATGAGTTTGAGCGCCAAAATCTTTTGGAACGGCAACGGGAGGGGATCGCTGTCGCTAAGGGTCGTGGCCGGTACAGCGGACGCTGCCCGGTCAACGTGGACGCACAGAAGTGGAAAGACGCGTATAAAAAATATAGCTGCCGCCAGATCAATAAGCAACAGATGGCACAGCAGCTGGGAATATCGCGTCCCACTTTAAATCGGTTGCTTGCTTCCGATTCGCTCCATGAGCAACTTGATGACCAAAATTAGCAAGCACCTCCCCTCAGGCACACTACAGTCTAGGTGCCTGAGGGGAGGTGCTATTTTTTGGTGGGGAGGCACTTGCAAATTTCATTCATCAAGTTTCCCATTCCGCCACACAGAAAACAAGGGGGCTTGGTTTACGTTTTGTAAAACAATTCGATTTTGGATTCTATTTTTACAAACTTTCGAGGTTCATCGTTGTCAAAATAGGGTATACCCTAGTTTGACGGTAAGACGCGAGACTCTAAGACGCTTGATATTATGTTTTTTCAGATTATTAATCAAGACCATCTTATGGCAGATTATAAATTTTCGTCGGTGTCTTGCGCCTCGCGGCTTATTTCTTCCAATTCCAAATCTTTTACTATTCGCAACGGAGGAATTGTGATCCTTCCGTATCGCATACGGCGCGACCGACGAGTCGCCGGCCTCTCACAAAATTCCTTCCCGGGCAGGTCTAACGTAGTCGTTTCCGTGCCTTTTCTGGTTTTTTCTATGGTGAGGTATTCATAGGAGCCCAAAAGAAACGACCAATAAACAGGGTTGATTGCCCGGCGTATTGTTCCTTCCGACCAAGTGCCACTTTCGATTCTGTCAAAATGCTCAGTCTTGTTCAAACGGATAGGAATCTTCATCCCACTATTTGCTGATAGTAATTCTTCCGATTCATTTATCCGATCAATACCGCGACGTTCCTTCAGCAGAATGTTTAGGATTCTTTTTCTGTATCCATCCTCATTGTCTTTGCAATGAAGCATACCATACAGATTGAAATCGTCTATAAAATAGTAGGCAGCAAAATGCGGTGTCCAAGGAACTAACCATCGGAATTCATTTTTCTTCAAATTTTGAGCAGAACGATTATCTCCCGTAAGGTTCAATTTCAATAGTTTTATTACTTTTTTATCTTTGTCGTCGAGTTTTCTTATCCGATTGAGGTTTTTCTTTAATTCATAATAGTTTTCGATGTCATTAGAGAGTAAGCTTAATATAGAGCGCCAATCAGGCACCGCGTGGGATTGCTTTATTTCCACATTGAAAAATAACTCTGGACTATAAGGCCATATGGAAAGAAAGTCACTGTAAAAACTATTCAAATCACCTGTGGTTAAACTACTGACTCTGCCCTCGTTCGTTATATAATTCGCAAGACCCAATTGCAGCTGCATAAAAAGAATCATCATCCAAAAATCTTGCGTTAGGGTTTCATCATTAAAGTGTGGTTTATGGTCACGGTATCTTTTGCTTCGATAGTCAGGATTTGACTTTTTCCATTCTTGAATAATTATTTTCATCCCATCGCAAAAGTCCCTTCCGTTAATCTCAGTCTCGTCCATATTGTCAAGGACCTCATCCGGGATGTAATTGTTCCAAATCTCATTTGGAACGCCTTCGATTAATGCTAATATTGACAGGATGGGCGCGTAAGGAAGGAGTTGTGGAATACGCCAAAATAACAGGATTAAGTTATCAATTTCTTTCCGTCTTCTCTTATTATTTGCTCCCCTTATCACCCTGCACGGTTGAACAGTTGGCTTCAAGACTCCCTTTGTTAAGTTTTGGACATCCAATACATACCGGTCAATTTCTTTAACCGATAGATCCATAAATGATAAAAGAGAATCATTCATCATTCTCAGTTTTCTGGCGAATGTAAGGTGATCCAGCATAATGCAATTGGCACAGTCCCACCAGATTTTTGCCTCTTTTTTGCGCGAATTTTGAATAAAAATATTGTCACCATTCAGTTGTGGAATCACTTGAGATAGCACAGCATTCAATGTGTTATCGATCATATTCGTCTCCTTTTTGTCAAGTCATAAAAATTGAACTTTTTTAGAAGTGGATGGGCTGAAGCGAAACGTTTTCCCCTTTTCTTGGGTGCAACTGCCTGTAAAGTTGGGTAAACTGCCTGTGTTGATCGCTTTTGGGCGTTCGAAACGTTTTACCAAAAAAGGAGGATACCATAATGAACCAAAATCTAGAGAAGCCCGTAACCGATTTTTCTTTTTTCATTGCACCTGACAAAAATCTTGTTATGCGATGTCCAACAGGTTTTGCCCCAGTTGCGGCGTTCACTACAGTACTGAGGGTTGACGATTCGGTGGTCCATGCCAGTTTTGCTCTGGATGACAATGGAAATCTCCAGCATAGTAACTTTCCATTTGAAACACTATCCGTTTCTATACGCCATCAGCGAGTGTATATCAACGGCCTGCCCGGTTCCCCGATAGGGAGAGACGATGGCATGGACACAAGAAGTATCCGCACCCAAGGAATCATTACAGCTTTGATTCCAAGCCCCCGCGGAAATGGGAATCAATATCTTTCAGTGTTTATTGGTCAAAAGCCTGGAAAGAGAACGCGAATATATTGTTGCAGTGGCAGCAGTCATGACGTGTTTACTATTTATAGCGCACTCACCGCTATCTCAAACGCCTCAGCGATAGATTCATCCTCATTAAATCGGAAAAATGCATAATGAGCTACATAGTGAATCCCGATTATTCTTTTAAGAATCCCAATGAAGGAGTTCAGCTTCCTCAAAAAGCTCCTGACAAATCACTGTCAGATCTTTCTTGGATGGACGATCTGAACGTGGCAGGGATTCAGTTGCCCGAGGTGCTGCCGGCGCCTTCTGATATGGACGGGCTGGTGCAAGCCACAAAGTGTCCAACACCGCTGCTTGACGGAGAAGAGTTTGGCGGTCTGCCTCAGGAGCTGCGGCTCTACAGGACGGGAGAGTACTTGTCTTCTGAGGCAAAGCAACGCGCACAAGAGAGGTATTATAGACGGCCTTTTACTCCTTTGGGTGTGTCCCCATCACGTTCAACAAAAGAGGATCGACAACAACGGATTCGTCACGCAGAGGAAATCATTGTAAACAGGTACCCCTTGCGAGCAGACGGAGATCAACTGTATCTCTGCGAAAGCAGTGTGTGGAATCCTGTTACCATGAACCAATTCTGGCGCAGTTTGCGCGCTTCTGATTTGAGTCAGGAAATTGATGCGGAATCGTTTACCGACTATGACGTCAAGGAATTGAACCATCGGCTGATTACGAATGCGTCTATTAACTTTGAGGCTTGCAATCCAATGGATTTAAATTCAACACTCATAAACCTGCAAGACATCTGCTTTCATGTTACCACAGGGCAATGCCGTCCACAAGACCCAGGCTACTTCTTTACCAGCAAACTGGATATTTGGAAAAGCGATCTGGCAAAGAAGGAAGCGCCTTATTTTGAGGAGTTTGTACAGACCTCTCTGGATGGTAACCCCGCGCTCCGCCAACTGCTGCTGGAAATTCTGGGCACTTTGCTCAGCAATTATCGCCCCAAAACAATCTTTGTGTTTTGCGGCGCCAGCAACAGCGGCAAAAGTGTGCTGGCGGATTTCCTGCGTTGGATTTTGGGTGTCCCTGCAATTACGCAAATCGCGCATCTGCGAGACTTCTCGTTGCGTTGGACGATTGGCAATCTCAAAGGGAAAAAGCTACTGGTCTGCACAGAATGCGAGGACGAGTCCATCGGTACGGATGCCTGTGCCGTCATCAAGACCATCACGGGGGAACCTGTTCTGACCGGGGAGCAAAAACACAAGGATGCCACAACATTCCGAAATACTGTGCGATTGCTGCTTGTTTCCAACCACCTTGTGCGTCTGGACCGGGTGGATGCCGGCTTTGCCAATCGCCTGGTATCGCTACCGTTCCCCCGTACCATCCCACCAGAAGAGCAAGACCCCGACCTGCTGGAACATCTTTTGCAGGAAAAAGGCCCCATTTTCAACATGGCTATGCAGGCGCTTCGCAACCTGATTGCCCGCAATTTTGCCTACACGGAGATTGATTCTTCTTATCTCGACCAGGTAGGCGAACAGCAGTTGCACATGGCGGCCAACTTCGAGTCAGGCGTGTACGATTTCATTCAAATGTGCTGCACGATAGCCCCAGACGCTTTTGTGCCTTCCGGAGAACTCTATAGGCGTTATCAATCCTACACCCAAGCGAACGGTAGGCCCGCTTACACAAAGACGGATATCTTCAGCAGAGTTCTGTGCCGTCTCTATCCAACCTTGACGCCTACCAAACGGTATGTTGAAGGAAAACAATGCCGCTGTCTTGAAGGAATCATGCTATCCGCTCCGTCAGAGACAAACCAACACCAAAAGGAGGAATCATCCCATGATTGATACCACATCCAACGCTACGAGCCGGCAGGAACTTCATCTGCCTCAAATGCTGACCATCAAGCAGGTCAGCGAGGTTATGCACCTGCCTCAGCACTACATCCGCCGCCTGTGCAAGACGGTTCCGGGGCTGGCTTTCAACTCCGGCAACAAGTATTACGTCAACCTGGAGCATCTGAGCGCTTATTTCAACGGCAAATAAGCCCCATTCCCAAAACAGCGGCCTGCACAACATCGGTGCGCAGGCCGCTGTTTCACAAAGGAGGTTCTTCTATTTGGCAACCATTCGCAAGCGAGGCAATACATACCAAATCCGCTGCTATGACGGTTACAACGCCTCCGGCAAGCAGGTCGAGCGCACCATAACCTGGCACCCGCCGGAAGGAATGAGCGAAAAGCGGGCGGAAAAAGAAGCGCAACACCAGGCCGCCCTGTTCGAGGAGCAGGTGCGCAACGGTCTTGTGGCCGAAGGCCGTGTCAAATTTTCGACATTTTCCGAGCGATGGTTCCAGGACTATGCCGCCACCCAACTGCGCCCGCGGACGCTGGAGCGATACCGTGATCTGATGAAGCGGATTGAACCCGAAATTGGACATCTGTATTTGGACAAGATCCGGCCCGGTCACCTGATTACCCTGTACCAAAAGCTGGGCCATCCGCAAAAGGCCACCCGCTACCGCGCCAAAACCGACATCAAAGCCTATCTGAAAGCACTGGGGTTGACCCAAAAGGAGCTGGCTGAACGTGCCGGGGTTTCGGTGCGCGTGCTCTACGGGCTGTCGAACGGGGAAAACATCAGCGCAGCCAGCGCCGAAAAATTGGACGCCGCTCTCGGGCCGTATGCCAAAACGCTGCTGGAGCCGGTCGCGGAGAGAATCACCCTTTCCAACAAGACGATTCTGCACTATCACAGGCTCATCTCATCCATGCTGCACACGGCGGTTATGTGGCAATTGATCCCGGCCAATCCGGCGGAGCGCGTACAGCCGCCAAAAGTTGGCCGGCAAGATGCACTTTTTCTGGACGACAAGCAATCCATCCGCCTGCTGGAGCTGCTGGCGGAGGAGCCGATGCCCTACCGGACTGCGATCACGGTGCTGCTTTTCACCGGGATGCGCCGCGGCGAACTGCTGGGGCTGAAGTGGCCCGACATTCGGTTTGAGAATTCTACGATTTGTATTGACCGCACGCTTTTATACCTGCCGAACAAAGGCCTGTTTGAGGACGACACCAAGACAACCGGTTCCCGGCGGGTCATCAAGGCACCGCAAAGCGCCATGCTTGCTTTGCAGGCGTATCAAGCCTGGCAAACCCGGCAGCGCATGCAGCTGGGGAGCGCCTGGGGCGACAGCCCCTATATGTTTACTACATTGGAGGGGCAAACCATGCGGCCGGACACTCTGACCAACTGGTTTCACAGCTTCATTCAACGCACTGACCTGCCACCCATTCATCTGCACAGTTTGCGCCACACAAACGCCACGTTGCAGATCGCCAATGGCGTTCCGCTGACAACGGTGGCGGGCAATTTAGGCCATGCGGATTCGGCCACCACCACCAAAATCTATGCCCACGCCATCCAGAGCGCCGCGGCCGCTTCGGCACAGATGATGGATGACCTGCTGAACCCGATGGCGGGCAAGCGTCGCCCGTAACGGTATTACAACGGACAAAAACGAGGGAACCCTATACACCATTCTGTGTGGGGTTCCCTCGTTTTTTGTGCATCTACCGGGGTGCGACTTATCGTGTAGTCCCGCTTATTGCCTGGCCCAGCGGCCTGTCTATGTCGCCAAACCGCTTGCTGCCATAACGGACAGCCCACGGACAAAAGGCGGGTTTAACGTGTAAGCAAAAAGAAAAGAGCGCTGAAACTTTGCGTTTCAACGCTCTTTTAGTGGTTGCGGGGACAGGACTTGAACCTGCGACCTCCGGGTTATGAGAAAATCACGATATTACGTAAATCATCGTGTTTTGTGTGATCTTATGCGCTTGCGTCCCAGGTGCCGCGGTATTTGTTGTGTCAATTATACAAAACTGTCCCAGCGGTTGTCAACCGTGCGTTTGCGTTTTGGGGGCGGTTTTGGGGGCAGGGCGTACGGTGCCTTTTTGTATTTTATTAGAGCGCATGCTACTTGCGCTTAACGATTGAAGGTTGATTTTGCTGTTTTGACCTGTATACTACATACTTATTGATTTTTCAGTTTATTTAACATATACTATAGATAATTGTAGATTGGTGCGCTCTAATTCAATGGCATAGATCTATAGTGTTCTGCTTTCGCCTATAATGCAGTATGTACTTATTACATTTCTCTGGAATTCTATAGAGCAGAGCATACAGCCACTGTTATTGTTTTGCAGAGTATTTCAGTATTCTCATTTTCTCCTTTTGTACAGGATATAAAGAGGGCCTAAAATATGCCGACAATACCTTCTTCACAAGATAACTATCCAGCCGCTTCGCTACGCCATTATCATGACGGAGCAGTTTTGCATGCTGCCGGTTGCCCCGAAAATGCACTCTGCCATTACGCATTTTCCGTTGAATGTGCACAGAAGGCATTTCTTCTCTGGCAGCACCCGATTTCTTATGCTCCTAGATCTCACTCTATAAGCTTTTCCGAGATCAGCAAGTGTATGTTGGCCTGGGCGACTTTAGACGGGGCATTATCTGCGACGCTTCCCACGACTGCGCTTCCACCCAAACTAATGGAAGACCATCCCAGTCGGCGTTACCGAAAGGAATTTCCTGTATCAAGCCAAGAACTGCAAGACTGCAAAACATATGCAGCCTCTATGGAACAGAATGTCATTACGATGATTCTAGATGGACTCATGCCAGTATAAATTAAGAGGTCGAACTTATGATTTCTTTTAATAACACGCTTGACGAAGCGCGCAAGAGAATATCTAATTGGGGATCTATTTCTAAAATTCAAAATGTCACGCTTGTTCGCGACGCAAGAGGAAGGATTTCTGTCTATCTCGAGCCCACTACGGGGACGAATCTAGCAGAAAGCGAAATCGCCTCTTTGCAGTACAGTCTGTCAGCATCACTGGGCATCTTCTTCCAAGGTAACGTTTATACGGAAGACCCAAACACTTGGACAGCCGATTTATTCGCAAAAGTTCGCTCTTTGCGAATTGCTGATCTTCCCATTGTCTCTATTCCCCATGTTGCTTGGTACAGGATTGAGCGGGGCATTTCCAAAAAGGCATGGATTGAATGTAATGGTCGGGAAACAGCTGTGTGGCCCTATGAAGCCACACAATCGGCAGAAAAGAAGCCTAAAGTTGTCACCTTTTTTTCCTATAAGGGTGGTATGGGCCGAACAACCTCGTTGGTTTCTGTAGCTCTTGAGCTCAGCCGTCGCAAGAAAAATGTTTTGATGATTGATACTGACTTAGAAGCGCCTGGTTTGTCCACCTTCTTTTTGCCATCGTCTGATTCCGAACTCATCCAAAAAGGGACAGTAGATTTTCTCGTGGAACAAGGAATCAATCCAACCGGATTGTACAATATGTCAGATTACATTTTGCCTCTGACGGATTCCAATTATTGGAAAGAGGCCCAAGGCAATCTTTATCTGGTTCCCAGTGGAAAGCTTGATAAAGATTATCTGTTAAAACTAGCCCGTATTGATAGCCAAGAGTTGGTAGAGGGGCGACTAAAAGATTGTTTCGAGAAACTTTTGAATGCTTGTGTAGCAGAATTGGCTTCCAGTGGTGGCATTGATTACATCTTATTAGATTCTCGCGCAGGATTCCATGATATGGCGGGCATTATAACGGCCCAATTGCCACATGGTGTTGTGCTGTTTGGCAAAGAC
>ERZ1090864.669-NODE-671-length-18048-cov-20.927972_pt1 | contig 18048 bp, 25 predicted proteins | sample MGYA00478479_ERZ1090864 | MGnify/ENA primary metagenome ERZ1090864 (study PRJEB33644, sample SAMEA5815743) | chicken gut metagenome | biome: Chicken; feature: Gastrointestinal Tract; material: Caecum | place: Ireland | collected 2019-01-01 | study: A study of the...
CAAATGTATTTTTTGCTGTGGTGAGTAGCTGTGAAAAGTTTCCGAGTTTTTGCGAACTGTATGTGGTATACTCAGAAACTTGATTGTCGTTAACCACGCCCGATACGGCTCCCCCCACAGCTTCTGCCGCCGCATTTGCCACATCCGCTGCGCTGTTTGCGCTCTCGGCTGCTGCATTCGCATTCTCCACAGCCTGCTCCGCGTCATCAAAAAAACCTCCAGCATTTTTGCTCTGCTCCGCGTCCCCATCCGTATAGTTCGGGTGGACTCTGACAGGCTGAGAAAAGCTGACCAGTTTTTCATCTCCCTGTGTGATCCTGATCTGGAGATCGGATACACCGAGTTCCGCAAACATCTGATCCCTAACCGTGACAGTAACGACATTACCGGATATTGTGGCTTTATCGTATACTGCTTTTCCGGACGGCTTCTGCACGTACACCTGTGCCGCCGAACCGGGCAGGATATCGTAGTCCCTGAACGTAAACACGATAGGTATATCATTCGTCAGCCGCACATAGTCGATCGGGTCTTTAACTTTGCTCGACAAGACGTATATATCCCTGTTAATCTGATTCGGCATCTTTTACCTCCTGTTCTAATAGCTGTGTTTCACTGATATAATCTTTCACTATACACTCATTTTTTGCTGTATCTTCCATGTTGATTACCTCGCAATCAATAATCTTTACTTGATGTTGTCCAGCTTTCTATCAGCCCACCCGATATTGTAAGATTAGCTCTATCTATTCGGGTTATGCCGGAACTGTTCCAAGATATCCCGGTAATTACGCTTAGAGTCCCGGATGCAAGTTTTAGCCCCCATGTTTTTATAAGTCCATTTTGAACGACGATTCCACCGTTAGTGTTTGACGGGAAAATTGTGCCGGATACTGTATTTATAATCCCAGGCGTACTGTCAAGATTCTGCGTATCAAATGTAAAAATAGGCTTAATATGATCAGGATTAGTAGTACCATCATCATATCCCAACCATAACATGTCTCCATTGTCGCACCACATTTCAACGCCTCGTCTTCCGTCATCCGCTCTTCTGACCGCTCCAATGCTTCCGACATGGTCACCGTTATCTTCCCACGAATAGAATTCAATATGATTTCCAGTTATAGCGACTGACAACGTTCCGTCTTCTGCACGCTGTATAAATTCACCTGTAAGCTGCAGCTCTCCGGTATCCAGATTCCAATATGAGCGACCGGTCTTGTCAGATAGCAGTCCGGCAATCAATGTATTTGCATAACCGCCCTTTGCGGTAAATGCCGTTGTCCAGTCCCAGTCACGTCCGTCTGCCGTCCGGGAGTCTGCAATCTGAAGACCCTGCGTACCTAGACACATAGCGCCGTAGGTCGGGGACTCTTCGTTTGTGTCCTCGAACAGAATCGCGCGAACATCTGCGGTCTGTGCTACGTTTTTTTGATATCTCAGCTGCGTGTTGATTGCGTTCAGGACTCCGCTGACTCTCTCAGCGACAAGAGTATTGCCGGGACCGATCACCTGCTGAATTGCCTGCAATGATGATGTCAGCTCGGAGAAATAGTTATATTCGTAGTCGCCGAGCGTCATTTCTCCTGCCTGATTCCTGATACAGTCCCATGTCAGCTTTATCACGCGTGCATCTGTTGTAATCCCGAGCTTGTAATTGTAGCAGTGTACCGTATCGCCGAGTCCGACAGTAACCAGATCTTCAAAGTCCTTATACTGTTCTGTTTTTGCAAGGTCGATCATGGTCACTTCGATAGTCACCGCCGGAAGGTCTGCGCCGGCCGCGTACATATCTTCACATTTCTGTGTCAGCGCTGCGTCAAGCGCCGTCTGGTCAGCACAAATAATGATATTGTCGTCCTTGCTGTCAGATGCATCCTCTGCCAGTTTCACGTCCTCGAATTTCACTTCACGGATGTATTTTTTCGCGTACTTGTCAATGTTTTCGCTGTCCACCCACGGCGTGTCACCGCTCATCATCCTGCCGTTATATGCGACAGGAACAATCCGGGTCACCACGTCCGACATATCTACTGTATAGCTCAGACCGTTCATGTTCTTGCCGTAGCGGATTTCTATACCGTAATCACCGCCGACCCGCTCATTTATGATAACCTTAAAATTATCATATAGGATTTCGCCGCCCCAGGTCTGGATAAACGTAGGGGAGTCTTCGCCGTTGATCGCATCCATGAGATTGCGGCGTACAAAATAAGCAGTCCCACCCGTAGTGATATCAGACTCTCCGCTGTATTTACTGCCCTGAGTCATGATATTCAATGCATTCTGCCCGTTCTGGTTTGTCGGGCGCGTATCCATCAGGAAACAATCGTCCGCGCTGTCAAAGAATATCGGATATGCTGTTACCTCAACTGAAGAATCCGTCTTTATGCACTTATCTACCCGGAATAACTGATGATCGCTCTGGAATGTCGGGGCTGAGATAACCACCTCTTCCGACAGGTACTTCCATCTTCCGTCCGGATCAAGAGGATGACTCATGGTCAGTTCCCATGTTCCGTTGATCTCGGCAGACAGTTCGCATTGTGTCGGTAATAGCGTGATATCACCATTTGCATCATAGTTTGCATTGTCTTTTTCATAGCACTGGATCATACTCTATACCCCCATTGCGGCACGACAGACAAAGAAAATCCGGACGACACTGTAACTGTATTTTCCCCATGCGGCAGCCACAGCTTTTCATAGTCTCCCGTTACATCTGTGTTGATCGACTGTCCATCGTTTTTGTATGATAATTGACGCTCTGAGTCAATTACCGCCTCTTGCCCGACATTTGCCGTAAATTCATATCCGTTTACAGTCAGCGTACACAATCCATCGCCTGTGATCGTGTATATCGGTTTCGCTTTATCTGCCGGATTAAATGCAACGGAACTAACAGGGGTCTGCCCGTCTTTTAAGAACTCGAACGGAGTACAAATAAACGTCACCGAAAACGTCCCGAACTTCCTGATTTCTCTTGCAATGTCTCCATACTCTATCTTCCAGACCTTGTAAAATACATCTGGGCTGTCCGATATGACAAGTTCGCCAGTCCCGGACAGCCATGACCTAATATTTCTTACATTGTCCATAAATGTCTTTGAAATGATCGAGAATGTACAATTAATCTGAAGATTGCTCAAATAGTCGTTTGTCTCGACCAATTCTCCGTCCATTCCGGGGACCGCGTAAGTGTTATACTGCTTGCTGACCCCGGAAAATTCTGGATAGTCGTTCAAGAAGCACCAGTGATCCTCGGAGGTCTCGCCATTGTATTCGATTATTATTTTTTTCATGCGAATGCCCCCCTTGCTTTGAGAACTGCTTTCTGCTGATTCCCGATTTTCCGTATTGTGAAATCAGATGCTTTTTCCAGTAATGGAGTCCCGTCAACATTTGTATTATTAATGACCTGTATCACCATTCCTTCCATAAGTCCGCTTAAGTCGAGTGATTCAGCTCCGCTATTCGCTCTTGCGGCTTCTTTCGCGTATTTCACGGATATATCGTGCGGTATTACCTGCGCCCCATTCGGGAGATAAGTAAGTTCGCCTCTACCGCCCTCATTCATGTATGCGAAACCGCCCTGCCAGTCGTCAGTACCGTGTGCCAGATACGGGATTCTCCCTATGTTTACGCCTGGTATCATATTGATAAGACCGATCGCCGCATTGATTCCGCTGATTACGCCATTTACGAACCCTTTAACTGTGCTAACAAGCGAATTAACCGCGCTCCCGATTCCAGAAAAGACGCCGGAAACAAATGATGTCAAACCATTCCAAGCTGATTTAATTCCTCCAAATACCGTTTTTATCACGCTTCCAACTTTATTCATGATACTGGAGACTATCGAGAAAATTTTTGAAAACACATTTGCAACAGTCGACGCGATAGGTGATATTACAGATATTACCTTTGATATCACTCCTGCAATAAAGGAGATAATAGGGGATATAATACTCATGACATCTGAAATAACACCAGCAATGAATGAGATTATTGGGGTGATTGCATCTATAATTGATGAAACAACATCAATCACAGTAGACAATACGCTCATAATGGGCGGTAATAACTCCTGTATTGCCCCCATAATTGCATTGATTATATCAATAACTGGCGGCAATACTGCCGATACAATATCTGAAACCGTCGATATGATTGTTGTCAAAATCGGCGCAAGCTGTGAAACGAGCTGCGCTATGAGCGGAGCTACAGTCTCTATAATCTGCCCTATCATCGTGACAATCTGAGCCAATACCGGAGCCAATGCCTGCAAGACCGATGCTATTGTGGTAGCCAATACTGTGGCTATATTTTGTATTACCGGCATAAGCGCCTGTATAACCGGAACAAGTGACTGACCAATTGTGCTAATAGTCTGCATGACAGAATTTCTGAATCCCTCATTCGTTGTCATAAGATAGGCAAATGCCGCAACAAGCGCAGTAATTGCCGCGACTGCAATTCCTACCGGGCCGGTAATGGCTGTAAATACTCCCGACAATGCAGCTTTCATTCCACCGAGTGCAGCAATTTTTCCACCCAAAAGACCTAATGCGCTGGATATCGAACCTATTGATGATGTTAAGGTTCCGAGTACTATCAACACGGGGCCAAGTGTAGCTGCTATAGCTGCCGCGATTAACACAAACTTCTGAACCGTTGGGCTGGCTTCTGCGAATTTATTTGCAAGATTTCCAACAAATTCAGCGGCTTTCTGTATATATGGAGCCATTGTTTCTCCTATAGCAATACTGGCTGTTTCTATTGAGCCTTTCATATTTTCAATAGATTTCTGGAGGGGGCCTAGTTGTGCATTTGCCAATCTGGATGCTGCCGTTTGGTCATTGGTTGCTTTTGTATATTTTGAAATTCCCTCTGCTCCTTGATTCATGAGTATGGTCGCGGCTCTCGTTGCATCACTTCCAAATATTGTATCGAGTGCCTGTGCGCGTTGCTGATCTCCAAGTCCAGCCAGTGCCGTTTGAAGTTCTTGTGCTACTCCGGCGGCATCGAGCATGTGTCCATTCGAGTCATATACGTCTATACCAAGTTGACTCATTAGCTCACTAGCCTTATCCGTAGGAGCTGATAAACTTTGCAACATAGTCTTTAGAGATGTTCCAGCATCCGATCCCACAACCCCGGCATCCGCAAACGCGCCGAGAACCGCTGTCGTGTCTTGTATACTCCATCCCGCATTATTAGCCGACGCAGAACATTGAGCAAGCGCCTCTGAAATATCAGACACATCGGCAGCAGAAGCAGAAGCCGCACCTGCCAATGCGTTCACAGCTTCTCCTGTTTCGCTCGCCGACAGCTGAAAACCGCCCATAGCCTTTACGATTGTATTAGCAGATGTTGCCATATCCATTCCGGATGATGCTGCTAAATCCATAGTTGACTTGAGCGCCCCTGCCTGTATATCTGCAGCGGTAAGTCCGCCTTTTGCTAGTTCATTCATTGCGTCACCAGCATCAGCAGCGGAGAAAATGGTCTGTGCGCCCATTTCCATAGCAAGGTCTTTTAATTCTTCCATTTCTGCCGATGTCAGATTAAGTGCGCCTTGCGTTCTTGACATAGATGATTCAAACTCTGCCGCTGTATTCACAGCACGTTTCCCGGCAATTGTTAGTGGGGTAGTAACTCCAAGAGATAGTGTTTTCCCCATTCCGCTGAGTTTATCGCCAATACTTTTTGCTTTAGACGATATACTTTCCATCCTCTTCTCGAACGAGCTCGCCGCCTTTTCTGCATTCTGTATTGCTTTATCAAATCCACTTGAGTCACCTGTAATCTTTGCGGATAATGTATAATCAGCCATGATCCACCTCTTTTCTGCGCTTTAGTCCGTTGGCCTGTAGGATTTTATCGATCCAGCTTTTTCCTTCTTTCTCTTCGATATCCTGAACGATTTTTAAATTATCCTCTGCTTTTTTCTTATCAATAGGTCTTCCGAATTTCTTCCAAAGCTCACGGAAACGTGCATTTTTCTTTCTGAGCGCATTTGTAACGGCATTCAGCACGGCATTCCGTAGTAGCGTGGAGTCTGATACTGTTTTTTCCTCCCATTTTTTCCGAATAAATGCTGCTTCTCTCGGCGTCAACTCGTAATAATCGCTCTTTGAATATCCGAGATTGACCGCAAAAAAAGCGAAGTCCATATCGTTTTGATATGGCTCCGCTAATTTTTCATATTCCGGATCAGGTTCGCCTTTCAGGTATTCGAAGTCAACTAAGCGTCTTGGAAGAAAAAAGGGCAATCCCTCTGCATAGCGTCCATCACAGCACCATTGATCGTTATATATCCAGTGGATTCAATGAGATCCTCGGCTATTTTCATTCCGTTCTTCGGTGCTACATAACTATCCGATCCCTCTTCTTTCAGCCCGTAAGCAAAATACGCTTTCAGCGCGGTAAGCCCGAGCATTCCCTTATGGGATGCGATATCTGCCATCATTGGCATACCGACCGTATTCTCAATAAGCTCAACCCTTTTCAGGTTATACTTCAATACATATGTTTTCCCGTTAACATCAAACATCTCTTACCCTCCTACGATGTTTTTGTTGTAATCTCGGCAACTCCCGCCTTAAGTGCCTTTCCGCTGCTGTCAGTCTCGATAATCATGATCTGATTTCCTGCTGTTAATCCGGTAAGCTCTTCGGATCCATCCCACTCAGTAGTAGAAATAGTCTCGCCGTAAGCCGGATATGACAGCGGAGCTACACCGGTCTTATAGTAATATTTATCTGATCCCTCTTTCACCGGATTCACATATATATCCGTACCTCCGGTTGTTGCACCCGCCACAGAAACAACTGTCAGTTGCTCAAGAGCTGCTGTTCCGTCCGGCATAGTATCCGGCGATACAGGATCCACGCTCAGGTCCACCAGTTCTCCCATACCACTTAGAGTAATGGAATAGGTCACAGCATCATCATAAGGCGCCTCAATCGGATAGTCTGTTACAACTGCTAATCCTCCAAACATTCCAACCTTTCTCTTCCCATCAACGACCTTAATACATACCGGATCCCCGCTATTAAATGCCTGAGATAAGATGGAATGACTCTGATCATTCGGCACAAAAAGTCCGTCATTGTCAATAGACCATTCTTTCATTCCAGCAAGATAGGATTTCCACCCTCCCTGCGTGTCCTTGGAAGATATTTCAATTGTGTCCGCTGATCTGTTAATAGTTAATCCCTGCTGCCCACTGATTGCCAGAAGCTGTGTTCCTTCCAGATTCCAGATACACAGCAAAATATCTTTTCCGGCAATTGCTTTCGCAGCCGAACTTGTAAAATTGCAGTAATCGTTATTGTCAAATGCGAATAGCTGCAATGCTTTGAATAATTTATTTTTCATTCTGGTCTCCTTTCAAATTTTGCACATAAATCCGTAGCTCACCATGAAGTCAAAATTGACTATGGCGTGTTTTTCACCTGATTCATCCGTCTTTATGGTCTGCACACCGTTGTCAGTCTGCATGACCAATTCAAAAGGCTCTGGCAGGGTAATTTCCTCGCTCAGAGCCGATTGTAAGTTCTCGATTAAGTTGTACACGCCCACGGAAGACGGGCTTTCCTCTGCAATGCAGTGAATCGCTACGGAACATACATCCCGGTACATCGTTTTACTGTTTGCAGGCTGAATCCGTGTGATCTCCGCAAAATACAGAGGACTTGCCTCATTCAGTGGTACATGGTCATAGCATCTCAGCCCTGTAAGAGCTTCAACTTTTTCCTGTACTGCTGCAATGAGCGTGACAGGCGATAGTTTCTGATATGCCATTATCCGCGCTCCTTTCTGATTGCGTTAATCAAATCCTGTTTATAGATCGGGCGCTGTGTATCAACGTTATGTTGCAAAAACCGCTGTCCTTGCACATAACCGCCGTCCCGTGTTCTGTGCCCGAATTCAACATGCGGTCCGTATGAGGCTGTATACCCCATCACTCCGTCATTCAGGTCAGCGCTCGAACTGTTCCGTAATTCTCCGGTATCCACAGGCGTACCCCCTGCGGCTCTTGCCCTGTTCAGCAGCTCAGTAGTCTGCTTTTTTATGACCGCATCAAACCGTACAGAATTCAGCCGATTTAGCTCGGCTTCAAGCTCCTGAAATCCTGAAAATGTAATGTTGATGCTCATTTCTTGTACACCTCCACCTGTATGACAGTGTATCTCGGTGTCAGATCAATCTTTTCCTTGATCTTCTGACGTACACCGTCAATGACCGCATGGGTACATTCCGGGAAATCATCGTAGGATATCGGAATTGCAAACCGCTGTTCATTTTTCGTAACATTCCGGCTGTCCATCGCAATCTGTTCGTCCGTCCACGGCGTGAACCGGCAGAGCGTATCTTTCACCGTCTGCCATTCGCCGCCGACCATATTACCTAGTGCGTCCTCTGTCTGTCCGGTAATGATCTGTAGCTGACATGGTTTCCATATCACAGGAACGTCACCACCTTCTTACTGTTTCCGCTTGCCGCCTGTCCACTCTTCCAGTCGTCAATTTCTCCGGCGTATTCTGCCAGAATATCATCCACAAATGAAGTAGAGATATTTGCCACTCCCTCGGAAGAAATCCCCTCGTAGTACGTCCGACGAACCATCTTGACCGTAGCGTCCACGCAAATCGAACTGAAAAGCGGCGGGAGCGTATCAGCCCACAGCCGCAAGCAAAGCCGGTCGCTCATGGTCGTCAAATACTCTGCAAGCTGAGCGTCCGAGAGCTGTGTATCCGGTAACCGGGTTTTAAGCCGCGTCAATAATTCTTCCATGAGCTATACCTCTTTCTTATGGTTATGGTTTTACGGTTACTGCGGCAGATCCGGAACCAACAGCCTTGTAGTAGTCGTCATATTCAACTACTGTGATTGTCTGACCGGTTGTCGCCGGAATATCTGCATTAGCCGTGAAGTTTGACCAGTTGCGGACGTTCTGACCATACTCAACAGGTACAGCTGCCTCCGCAAGTCTGTATTTCAGGTTCGTTCCAGTATTACCGGATACAGATGCTTTTGTCGTTCCTTCTGCTGTTCCTGCGGACGGTGTAACCGTGATAGTTGCAAGGTCCGGAGAATTCGCAATCGTAACAACCGCAACAGCGTTCAGATACTCAGCAAAAATGGTCAGACCCATGATTGCGAAGCTCTCAGACTGTGCTCTCTGATAGTTACCCTCTGTATGGTATCCGATGTACGGAACCTGTGCGTCAGTGGTATATGCAAGCCCTGCATCTGCGAATTCTTCGTCTCCGGGATCCACATAGTAGACAACAATGTTGTTTGTCGGTGTAGCGATCACACGCCCCTGCGGAATTTCAGAAGAGAAGAATACAATGTCTGCTCCGAGGAAATTCTCCACATAATCCATGCCGAAAGCTGTCTGCATTGTGATCTGTGCGCCGCCGAGATAGTTGTATACATCCAGAGTATTGACGAATGCCGCTACTCCGGTAGCCTGCCGGTGCATCTTTTTAAATGCGTCCTTTACGCGACCGATCGCCATAGCAAGAGCCATCTGGAAAGTGTTTTCCTCGGATGTGAGCTGACCAGTCAACAGGAAGTTGTAGAACTGCGCCATTACTTCATCCTGGAGCTGAGTCTTGAACTCCTCATCTGTCATAGCAATAGCGGCCTGCAATCCGTATTTCTCGATAGACTCAATTGTTACAGCTTTGCGATATTTCAGCAGCTGGATCGTTGCGAATGATACCGGCTGTACTTCAAACTGAGACAGCGGGATGATATCGCCCTCAGCGACAACGCCGCTCTGAAGCTCGCCTGTTGCTTTCATGGCAGTCAGGGTTGTTCCGTTTGCCTTTCTGATCGGTCTTGAAATCCCCATTACCTCTGTCAGTGCTGTGATTTCACGTCCGAAAGACGTTACGAAATCAACTTCCCTCGGGTTGACGGAAAACTGCTGTGTGGTAATTGTATTCGGTTCTGCTGCGAAAAGCTGAAGCTTTCTCGCAAGTTTCTTAATTCTGTTCATATCATGTCTCCTTTACTTTCTTACAAACAACTGCGGATTCTCCGCAATAAGTCTCTGCCGCTCGGCTCTGTCCTTCACGGCAAGAATCTGTTCACGGGTTACTGTTGTTGTGCCACCACTGCTCGCTTTCGGAGGATTCCCCTTAAGCGACTCTTTCACAGCAGCTTGAACCGCATCTTTGAATACCTTTGCGAACGCCTCAACGGATGATTTCGTCTTTTCCGCATCGTCAGATACAAGATTCATGATGATTTCATCCGGTACAGTGATGTTTTCTTCTGACAGCATCTTCCGGGCGGTTTTTGCCATATCTCCGAGTGCCATCTGCTTTTTCAGGTCTGCAAGTTCCTGTTCTGCTTTCTTCGCCCTGTACTCAGCTTTTTCTTCACTGGTCATCTGAGCCAGTTTCTCAGCCTCAGATACTTTGCCGTCCGTCATTGTCTGCCATTTCTTCTGTGCATTTGTGACGGCGGTGTTTATTGCTTTCTGCACCCTACGGTCAAATTCAGCTTGATTTCCTTCCTGCGAAAGAAAATCATCAAAGGATAACGGTTCTGTCTGTGTTGGTGTTCCACTTCCTGCGCCGGGATCGTTCCCTCCGGGTTCTCCCGGTGTTCCGCCCCCTTCGCCCTCTGCGAAAATCTGTAATGCTCTGTATAATTTGTTCTTCATATTCATCCTTTCTGCCCCAGCCCGTCCATTGTCCGAGCCATTGCGATAGTTTAATGACATTGCGGTCAAATGATTTTTACGTTCTCCGGAAAGTCCTGTTCAATATCACAGATTCCCAAAAAGAAAGAATCTATCAGAAGTTTTCCATATTCTGACAGATTCTTGTAATGTATATCTACCCTGCCGGGCGATATCTCGTATTGAATTTCGTCCTTCGTTAGACTCTCGATCGAGCCTATGAGGTTCTCGGTCAATGCCGTTACGCCGGCGCAGACGATATCTTTTCCGGCTTCTGCGTATCCCGCATGACCATCTATTGTGATCCCGTCCAATCGGACGCTTACTGCAATCAAATAGCATCACTCCTTTACAATTCGGCTTTCCCTGCCGGTGGGAGATGTCTGGATCACCGCCTTTCATTTAGGGAGTTCAATACCTTCCATAACAGCTCTTGCTTCGAGTATTGCAATATAATCAGTCATCGCCTTGATCTGAATATTGTATGTGCTCCTTGGGCATGTCGGGTTGAAATTCAGGTTGCCATCATCCCATCTTTCAAGCATGTATTTCAGCTTCCCGTAACGGATCACTGTCTGGCAGTATTCCGCTTTGAATCTCTCTTTATAGTCATCGCTGTTCATCATTTCAACAGTATCTTTAAGTTCCATAGGTCTACAATTATCCATAATTTTTTCTCCTTTCAGCCATTCAGCCACCTTGTCAATTTCTATTGCCCCCGTGCGGTTCATATAGACCTTGTCGCCGTCCAGCAGAACCACCGTTGGTAGTTTCTCCACATGATACTTCTCCGCCCTATGCGGCTCTTTCCATGCGTCCACACGTTCGATATGTTCAGCCCCGACCAGTTCTTCAAGCGGAGCAATGAACTGTTTCTCGCAAAACCGACATGGTGGGCACCATGAGGCGTGGAAGAATATGAGTTTTCTCATAAGCATCCAGCCTCTTTGAAAATCTTATATATTTTTGGGGCTTGTATTGCGAACCAGTCAATCATTTCCTCGTTTTTCGCCCATCCACCTTCCGGAACGGATGCATTCGCGCTAAGTCCGCTCTCATTTAAAAACGCATGTACTATTTCATGCCTGAGAGTCTTTTTCTTATATGACTCGCATTCATTCTCATCCATATCCGAGAAGTATTGTTTCTCAGACATATCAGCAATAACAATTACTTTTGAATCCTCTCCGCAATACCCTGCCCACTGATTACGCTTTAGCGTTTCATCTTCTGAAATCTTATGTGTCTCAACTTTGTACTTTGTTCCCAAAATATTCAACTTCATTCTTCATCACCTCCCAACAGGTATTTAATCAGTTCTGCCGCACCAAGTACCGTGAGTACCGTTCCTACAGCACCAACAGCACCAACAGCTGACGGCAATCTGTTCTTTGGCTGAATCTTATTCCACCGTACCTCTGACGGCTTCTGAACGTCTGACGCGGCGTTCGGGTTACCTCCGTGTTTCCTCACATAGTCATCCATCCACGCATCCCAGTCGTCAACAACAACCTCCCAGCTATCCCGGCAGTTTGGATGTAGGGGCGGGAAGTTCACCCCCGGCTGCCTTTCTGACATCAGGAAAGTTTCGTGTCTCATTCCTCTACAGATAGAGCATGTCTTCCCATCCAACACAGGAGATGTATGGTACTTATCAAAGTCCTGAATAAACGGCTGCATGGATGATTCCGCCATCACATAAGTACCTTCTGTAAACACGAGCCTGTAAGCGTTCTTTCGGTTCACGTTTCGGAACCGCTGCCTGAGATTACGGACTAACCTATCATAGCTGTCACCCCGGGCGAATCCTTGTGCTATATCTTGATTGAGATACTGAGCAAGTCTGTTCGTGTCATTCCAGATCCGGGTAGAGAAGTTCTCTCCATTACACCACGGTACATCTACGAACTGACGGACAATATCATCATTTATAGAATAGAAGTTCTTCCCGAAACCGAGTGTCTCCATTCCGTAGTTGAGTCCTTGCTGTGACAGCCGTCTCAGATATGCCTCTATCTGCTCGTTTGTATATCCGGCAATCTCCGCTTCTGTCATAAACACGGAATACTGCAATCCCTGTAACCTGTCCAGCTTATAGATTGACTCTCTGACCGGCATAAGGTTCGCATATTGCGGATATTTCTCTGCGAAGTTGTCCATGCGTTCCATCAATAGCGTCCTGTCCTCGTCAGACAAGGATTGCAGTAGCCGTCTGTATTCAATTACATTGTCATATCCGTAAGTCTGATAATATGCGGCAATCTCTTTGTCAAGTCGCTTGAATTCAGCATCATAGAACTTTTCCAGTCGCTTCTTAAGAGCCGCTTCACTCTTCTCCGCTGACTGTTTGAGTTGTTCCTGTCTGTCCGTCCAGTAAGACATCTTCAGTTACCTCCACTGTCCTGTTCATCGGGTACCCATCTGTCAGAGCATCCTCCTCATCCTGCTTGATCTGTTCGATTTCCTGCTGCACGTTATCCACGCATGACAAAATAGAAAGCTGCGTCTGCTGGCTAACGATCCCTGCAAGGTTTCCGGCGATCTGTGACTCTTCTAACAGGTTTGCTGGCATATTCTGAGTGAATGTGTAATTGAGCTTCACCCAGTCATCCGGGTTCATTCCAGATACCGGATTACTAAATATCAGCATATATCTCCGGTTCATTCCGGATGTAAACTTCCGCTGCTTTGTCAATGCAAGATTGCTCATAGCCTGTAACTTATATTTCAGCGCAATCCCTGACGATGTACCGAAATTTTCATCACTGATATTTGCGACCATACTGATCTGAAATATCAGTTTCTCCAGTCTGTCAAGAAGATGCTCCTGCGATGTATCACCGTCCGGCTTTTGAAGAAAGTCAACGACAAGCTGACCATTCTCAAAAACGCCCGGGAAATTGATAATCCTGTTATCCCTGATCTGCTTTAAAGTATCTTCATCTACAAGTGCTCCGAGAATTTTTAAGTAGGCATCCGCAAAATATGCGACATCGTTCGCCTTTTCGCTGATCGCCTCGTTGTACTCGTTAATCATGGTCAGAACAGGCTCGAATATACCGATTTCTTCTTCATTTTCCCGGTACTCTGTGGCAGGAACTCCCGAAAATCCGTGTATCTTTTCAGAATCTGCAATCCAATGAAGTCCTCCCTCCATGCTTGCGTACTGCACTCTTGTCTCGTCCGATACACTGACATACACTATATCGTCTGCATCTTTGTACACCCGGCAAAAGTATCTCGGTCTTTCTAATATTGAATCATCGTATATCATGAATGCATCTTCAGGAGAAAGATAAGTAATCCCTATTTCTCCGCGATCATCCACGTAATACATTTCATACCCTTTCCCATAGATCGAACATAGCTTGCTAAGCTCGGCATTATTGTCATCCTGATCGTTGTACCGGTCCAGATACTCCACATATTCAGCGACATTCTGGTCGTCACAATCAATCTTGATCGGGATTCCGATAAAGAATCCATTCATCGTATCTGTGATATACTTTGCGAAGTTCACAGCGATCCGCTTATCCGGTTTATAATCCGGTTTCTGAGGCAGTTCAAAAATCGGATATCGCGTCATATACGCATCCATGAGAGGGTGGTATCTATGATCGACCCACCATCCATGTTTATTTATAAATTCTCCGAGCTTCTCAATGGTCAGCTCTTCGTCATTCGATAGTCTGAACACTCTATATTCCTCCTTTCACCGGATTGTAGTAAACCCCGTTAATATCACGCTCTATCGTGTACTCAAACGCATCGAGCGTATCAATATCAGTGCTGCCATCGTCCAGTCGCTCTTCCTGAAGCACCTTACTGTTATATACCGCGTCCTGCAACGCTTTCTTAAGCGTCAGGCAGTCCGGAGTAATGAAAAACCGTCTGGATCCCATGAGCCGAACGGTATAATTGATTCTATCATTTATTTTCTTTTTCTGTGCCGGGAGCACGATCAATGACGGAAACTCTTTCCGGCAGGCGTTCTCGATGCTCTGCCCGAGGACTGTCTCGGCATTATCCCAAAATGCATATTGAGGCTTTCCATACTTTGTAATTACATCAGCCACGAACTGTAAGAACAACTCTGATAACTTATTAGCATCTATCCCCTGCGGGAAATCTTTTTTCATGTGCTTTCTGCTCATGACCGGCTGCACGATCCCATTCCACAGAATCGCAGTTGCAACAAACGAATGCCCTGATCCGTTCCCGCCGAAATCAATCCCGATCCTGATTTCCTTTATGTCACGAATGTTCACCGGTCTTATGAATCTGTCCGGATCATCTGCGAACATTCGGTATATAGCTCCCTCTGCCCGTTTCCACATACCTTTTATCAGTCTGTCGTAGTATACAGTACCTTCATACTCTTTGCAGAGGTTTTCGACATATTCTTTCGGGAGATATCCATTGTCGAATATCTCATATTTCTGGACGTAGATATCAATATCCGAATCTATGAACTCTTTCAGCCAGTGAGTAGGGTTCTCCGGGTTGCACGCCCCGTCAAAACAGGAATACGGCTTATCGAGACGAGATTTCAGCATCTCGAATACTTCCCGGTTCCACTTTGCGACCTCGTCACCATAAGCATACTTGATTGAGGATCCCTGTACCTTTGCGACCTGGCTGACTTTCTCAGCACCTAGACAGTAAGCATCCTCTCCGCACACCCGAGCCATATTTCTGTTGTTAATCGTTCCGACAAGACCAGATCCGTATATCTCTCTCATGGGCTGCAGCACGTTTCTTTCGATCGTGTCTCTGGATACCCCGAATATAACAGTTAATCCCGGCTTTCCGATTCTCTCTCGGATTCTTGCCGGGATCGTGTATGCTGTATCGACATATGACTTACCGGAGCGGACAGCCCCAGTTTTTATATTCCACCTGTGAGTGGCGTTCCTGATATACTCGTTCTGCTTACTGGTGAGCTGCATTATCTTTCAGTCCTTTCAGTATTGCATCAAGCTTATCAAGCTCACTCGTATCTTCATATCCGGGTTTATCTCTCCACTTATCCGGTTTCCTATTCTTCAGCCAGAATATCTGCGCTGTTGTGTCAGGAACAACTTCTTTTTTCGTCACTGTGCGCTCTGTTATTACGCCATCCTCGAACTTTTCTTTGACTTCCTCATACTCATAACCGAGTGCGCGCTTCAGGAGAGCATTCTCAACCTCGCGGTCAACGACATCCTTACCCCTTTTTAGGGCCTCACAAATGTTACTATACTTTTTCTTCCAGTCGTACAGGGTCTTAGCGGTAATTCCAATATTCGTAGCAATCTGCTCATCCGTCAGACCGTCCCGAGCCCATCCTTCAAGCTTCAGCAAGCCTTCCGGTGTCAGCCAATATTCATATTTCCCTTTCGCCATCAGGCTCACCTCTCTTTCTGCATAAGAAAAACGCCCCGCAATTGCGAAGCGCCTTCCTATGGGTTTATTCTGTTCGGCATGTGGTAAAAGTAGTATAAGCCATCCGGCATCATACCTTTCGGCTTTATATCATGCTACCACTTTTCAACCGAACATTACCGAACATTTATGCAACTTGTTCCAAAAATCTGTTATGCCTGATCCGGCAGTTGTCCTCCGTGTACTTCACCCGCCGTTTCGGGAACATCTGGTTCATTTTCAAAGCCACCTGATACCACGTCAGGCTGTCGATATAGTACAACCTAAACATAATCCGCAGTTCGCTCTTCTCAATGCTCTGTATGTACTCCTCCGCCTGCATCTGCTTCTCTATCAGGTCTGTCTCCAGCATCTGAAGCTTCGCCTGCCGTTTCTTCAGCAGAGCTGTCCTTCGCTTAATCTCTTCCCGCGGGAAGCCTTTAATCTTCACTGTGCGGATGGGTTTCTTTCCTTTCTTCCCGCAAGTCACAGAATCAGCCACTACGGTACGCTCCAGCTTGCTGATCTTCTTTTGATCCTCTGCAATCCGCCGGCGCAGGTCTTTGATCTCCTCTTTCATGTCTGCGTACTCACTCAGTATGCTCTTGTCCATCCGCATCACTCCCTATCTTGTCTATCAAATACTCCTCTGCTGTCACCCTTTTGACCTGCTCGCCCTGTGCCCTGATCATCTTACCCGCCATACTCGCATTCTGAGTGTTGTACTCAGTTTTGATGTATGGTGCTATGTTCTGTTTCCTTGTACTCATATTCTGAGTATCATTATACCCTGTATCTGGATGCCGCACCGAGTACGCCGGACGCCGGAAGTCGGTCATGTCCCCGGGATGGCGTTCCATGTCTGCATAGGTTTTCTTATGCTTCATTCAATCCCGCCTTTCTCGACAATCTCTTCGAGCTTCGCCATCCAATACAGAGCATTTTTATCCCCCACGGCAATTGCGCTATTCACGTGAGAAATGATTTTTATCACATTTTCCTTGTCAAAGGCCGTTGGCTGCTGCTCTATTGCTCTCTCCAGTTCCGGGGTAACGTCAATCAGGACATTGCCTCTCAGATTGTCTATCAGTCTGTCAGCATCAATTAGTCTCATTGTCCGCCCTCCTGTTCCATTCATTTTTTACATCGTCAAGGTTTCTACCTGTTGGATATCCTCGCTCTGGCACTGGGCAATCTGGATTGTTGCACTTAACCATGTACATGCGCCCTCCGCTTGCCCACGTTTCGATTTTGACATTGCTTCGTCCGCAGAACGGACACGTCTTTAATTTAATCTCGCTCATTCTCCCTCGCTCCTTTCCAGGCGGTACGGCCCTGGGAGAGGACGCCAGGCGACCACTTCCAGCTGTGAAGGAAATACCAGCGATCCTCCATGTGATCCGAGTGCCCAGAATCCTTTATCACAACTTCCCAAAGACCACTCGTCCGCTCCTCGCGCGGTGCTCCTTGCCCAAACAAGCACTAGTTTATTGTTCTCCGGAAGCCGCTCCTCCACCGGGATCCAGCCGTCATTCATGTGCTTGCGGACGAATCCCTTTAACCATTCCATAAATGGGATCTCTTTCGGTTCGGTTGGATATGTATATTCTTTCCAAGCCGTCTCTGGAGCAGTTACGCGTTTCCCCCAAGGAAGATGCCGAGACATAAACCATGTAAAAACTCCATCTGCGTATCTTGCATAATACATATTCTGTACTCTCTGCCCGATATAATAATCATCCTCGGATTCGCAGTAGTAAAACTTTAGTATATCTTCCTCGTTTTTCATATGCCTGCGGATGATATCATTTACCCAGCCAACGCTTATATAATCATCCGATGTCCCAAACACTTCAAATTCTATTGCGTGAGCCTCTACCTCTTCCAGAATCTTCTCTAATTCCTGCATTATTTCTTCCTCTCATATTTTTCTT
>ERZ1090864.670-NODE-672-length-18043-cov-15.948688_pt1 | contig 18043 bp, 23 predicted proteins | sample MGYA00478479_ERZ1090864 | MGnify/ENA primary metagenome ERZ1090864 (study PRJEB33644, sample SAMEA5815743) | chicken gut metagenome | biome: Chicken; feature: Gastrointestinal Tract; material: Caecum | place: Ireland | collected 2019-01-01 | study: A study of the...
TTCCTGCTTTACTTCGAGATCGCTAAGGAACTTAGCGAGTTTCGCAATTACCTAAATAGAGTCAGATCAAATCCGAACTCTCCTGACCAGACAACACTAATATTTCCGGGCGTAATTGAATCAAACACCGACTCTTGTTTAGCCCTCAAGTCATAAATGTCTTGCTGGATGCCATTCGCCAAATATTTGATAACTTTATTTTCCCGGCTGTCGATCTTCAGATACTCGTTCGTATCCAGCGTTGTATATATCTGATATGGATGTCCATTGATCACAACGCGAGGATCCACCGCCGGCCCGAAAATTGTCATCAGGAATTCGCAGGGAGCGAAATGATCTACAAACCAGATCACATCACCGCCGTATGGCATGGTGTAGTCATAATCGTAATCATGCTCATAGTCCAGACAGGTTTCATCCTGTTGCCCTTCAGACGATATCTTCGGGAAGGGCCGTGATTCTTCCCGAATCCAAATCGGTCGATCTGCCAAGATGGTCATTGTGTTAAACATGAAAGGAATACCCATTTTCCAATTGGATTTTTCGGAACCAATGATCTTACAGTTCATATAATACCCGGTATCCGCATAGATCCTGCCGGCTTTGCCGTCTACCACGTCCGCCTGAAGTACATCTGCCAGATGATCAACCGCTTCCTTCCACTCTTCTTTTCGCTCGGCCAACGGAATAGAAAAATTACATAATACAGCGATCTGAACAGGTATCTCTTTTGCAGACATCTTATAATCTGATGTTATATCCCTTTTTGCCAGGCTTCGGGTGGTATAAGAGTTCTTCCAATTCAGCAAGTCACCGCTCTGGAACATATAAGGGTAATCCGACAAATCAATCCTCTGCCCTCTGTTGTTTATGTAATAAAAGTCCATCCGATTACCCCCTTACAAATCCCATATCAGCAATCACCCTGCCAAACGGACGGCGTTCGAAATACACGCCCATATTACTAATACTCTTTTCAAGAGCCTGCCCCTGGCGATTTCCATACTCTATCATCGCAGATACAATATATTCTCCCAGCGTACTTACATCGATAGGATCCGCTGCTGCATTCGCCCGGGCGGATTCTTTTGCATACTTCACGGATATATCGTGAGGGATCACCTGGGATCCATTTGGAAGATATGTCAGCTCTCCGCGACCGCCTTCGTTCATGTAAGCAAATCCTCCGGTCCAGTTGTCTGTACCATGCGCAAGATAAGGGATTTCCCCAATTTCTACTCCCGGGAGCTTGTTGATTAAGCCTATCGCTGAATTAATGCCGCTAATGACTCCGTTGATAAATCCTGTTACTGTATCCACCAACGTTTGCACTGCATTACCAATTCCATCAAACACGTCAGATACAAAGCTGGTCAGGCCATTCCAAGCGGACTGGATACCTGCAAAAACGCCTGAAATAAAACTCTGGACATTTCCCATTACCGAGGAAACTGTTGAAAAAATATTCGAAAATACATCGGATACGGTCGAAGCAATTGGTGTAATAGCAGATACGATGTTAGAAACCACGTCTGCAATGAAAGATATAATCGGTGATATAGCGGAAATGATATCTCCGATAACGCCTGCCACAAAGGATATGATTGGGCTTATTGTCGTAATTATAGAGGACACCACCTCAATAACCGTAGTCAACACAGACATAATTGGCGGCATTAGAGCATTTATTGCTTCCATTATTGCCTGCAATACCGTAGTTAACGGCGGAAGTATTGTCGAAATTATTTCTGATACAGCCCCTATAATTGTCTGGATGATTGGTGCCAATTGCCCTATAAGTTGTGCAATCAATGGAGCTAATTGTGATATGACTTGTCCGATAAATGTAACTATCTGCGCAATGATTGGAGCCAGCGTCTGTAAGGTATCAGCTATTGTTTGCCCTATAACTGCCGCAATATTCTCCAACACGGGCAGCAACGCACTTAGCACCGACTGGAGAGACTTACCTATGACCCCGACCGTATCCATCACTGAGCTTCGAAAATCATCGTTTGTAGTCATTAAATACGCGAATGCAGCAACCAATGCCGTAATAGCCGCCACCGCTATTCCCACAGGTCCGGTTATCGCGGTAAACACTCCGGAAAGAGCAGCCTTCATCCCACCAACCGCTGCTATCTTCCCGCCCAGCAAACTAAAAACGCTCATCAGCTTCCCCACGCTCCCTGTCATCGTCCCAAGAATAACAAGAACGGGGCCTGCTGCCGCCGCTATAGCAGCTATTTTTAGCGCTAACTGCTGTAATCGTGGATCTGCGTTTGCAAATGCATCTACCATCTCTGTTGCTTTCTGAACCAACGGAGTGAGTATTGGCAACAAGTGTTGTCCGAGAGCAATGTTTAAATTGTCTACCGCTCCCTGGAATGTCCTGAGACTATTCGCTGTCCCATCAGATGTTCTTGCATAATCGCCCTGGGCGTTCGCAGCCATTGCCATCACATAGTTATACCTAAGCTGCACTTTTTCCGCCTGGCTCATTTCGTTGTAAACTTGCCCGGTTTGAGCCGCAAACTCTTCCAGATTCGTCTCAGTCATGACGATGCCAAGCTGTTTCAAGCTCTCCGTCTCTCCGGTAAAAACTCCTGCGAGTGCTGTCATCGCTTGATCTATACTGATATTTTTAAACGATGCCAAATCTCCCGCTAATCCTGCAAGTGACGTAGACATGTCTGCTGCGGCTGGCTGTGTCAGCCCCATAGACGTTGCCATATCCCCGAAAAGGGACGTGGCTTCCAGAGCCTGGTTTTTAGATAGACCGAATTGCTTTGTCGCATTATCAGCCCATCCAGTAACCGCGTCTGCGCTGTCCCCGAACGCCACATTTACTTTATTCAAATTTTCATCAAAATCGGATGCGGCATTCACCATGCTTTTTCCTGCAAGAGTAATAGGCGTGGTTATTCCGATCAGCATTGCACTCCCGACCGCTTGCATTTTTCCACCAATTGACTGCAATTTTCCGGACACCGAATCTATTTTGGCCAGGACTCTATTAAATGCGCTTTCCTGCTTTTGCGCAGAGTTGTCAGCAGCATACCCAATATCAGCATAAGCCTGTTTCATTGCCTCGGATTTTGTCATTCCAGCTTGCTGATACGCTGCGGCAGACTTCATCACGTCACTTCGCAACTGATTTACCGTTTTCCCACTTTCCGCAGCTATTTCAGCAAGACTTTTACCCGCCTGCTGGCTCGCACTTTTAAAAGATTGCGGCATCTTTTTTTCTAGATTGTCAACTGTTTTCTGCGCCGCAGACAACGCTTTGGCGAACCCACTGCTGTCACCGGTGATCTTCGCGCTCAAAGTATAATCAGCCAATTCATCCGCCTCCTTCCTTCCGTGGTGCCGGGAGCCTATTTGCCTGGTATATCTGTGTGATCCACGACTTTCCTTCCTTCTCTTCTACTTCGAGGATGATCTTAAGATTGTCGTGGATTACTTCCTTGTCTGCCTTGCGGACCCGGGCTTTCCTCCAGAGCTTCAACGCTCGCTTATTCTTCTTACGGTTCACGTTATACGTCGCCGTAAATACCGCATTGTAAATAAAGGTCGTATCTGATACCGTCTTGTTTTCCCATGCTTTGTAGATAAACGCCTTCTCCCGCTGTGTCAGCGCTTCATAATCTGCCTTTGAATACCCAAAATTGACCGCAAAAAAAGCGAAGTCTATCTCTTTCAGATAAGGCTCCGCTATGCGGTCATATTCGGGACTAGGTTCATTCTGGAAATACGCAAAATCGATTAAGCGCCCTGGAAGAAAAAAGGGCAGTCCCTCTCGAGCGCTTCCAGGACAGCGCCGTTCACTGCCATGTACCCTTCATTCTCGATCATCGCCTCTGCCATCGCCATGCCTTCTTTCGGCTTCACGAATGCATCTGCCCCCTCTTCTTTCAGTCCATAAGCAAAATACGCTTTAAGCGATGTGAGCCCAAGCATCCCGCGGTGTGCCTGCATTTCAGCCATTGTAGGCATTCCCACCGCATTTTCGATCATTTCAACGCGCTTCAGGTTATACTTCAGCACATAACTCTTTCCATTGATTTCAAACATTTGCACTCCTCCTTACGCCTTCGCTGTCACGGTCGCCACGCCAGCTTTCAGCGCCTTTCCCGCACTGTCTGTCTCAATAATCATTATCTGATTCCCTGTCGTGGCTGTGATAGCCGCCTCGCCGTCCCAGGTAGTCTGGGAAATCACTTCCCCATATCCCGGATATGCAAGCGGAGCCGCCCCGGTCCTGTAAAAATATTTGTTGCTGCCTCCTTTGGCAGGATTCACGTAAACATTTGTCTGCCCGGCGGAATCCCCCGCCACAGATACAACTGTCAGAGCTTCGATCGCCGCGCTTCCATCCGGCATTGTATCCGGGGACACAGGGCTGAGAGACAAGTCGACCAGTTTCCCCATGCCCTCGAACGTCAGGCTGTATGTCACCGAATCATCATACGGTGCTTCCAGTGGGTAATCCGTGATCACTGCGAGACCGCCGAACATCCCTTTTTTCGTTTTACCGTTTACCACTTTCAGGCAGACGGGATCTCCATTCTCAAACGCCTGTGAAAGGATCGTATGGCTCTCATCGTTCGGAACATAGATACCGTCGTTATCGATGCTCCATTCCTTCATCCCTGCGATCTTTGACTTCCATCCGCCTTCTGTATCCTTTGATGTGATCTCAATGCTGTCTGCCGACCTGTTGATAGTCAGCCCCTGCTGTCCACTGATCGCGAGCAGTTTATCCCCTGTCGCATTCCAGATAGCCAGCAGGATATCCTTTCCGGCAAGAGCCTTTGCAACAGTGCTTGAAAAGTCGCAGTATGCATTATTGTCATTTGCAAACAGCTGCAGCTTCATAAATTCTCTGTTCTTCACTTTTTTTTACCTCCTGTTCTACACTTTGCATTTATAGCCATAGCAGACCATAAACTCATATGCCAGTACGGCATGTTTCTCCCCGGACTCGTCTGTCTTAATCGTCTGGATCCCATTACTCGTCTGCATGATCAGATCATACTCTTCCGGGAGTTCGATATCCTCTGTCAGTGCTTCCTCCAGCTTCTGTATGAGTTCGTAAATCTGAACAGAAGACTCTCCCGGCTCTGCGATCGCATGGATCCAGACCGTAAAAATGTCCCGCCACATCGTTTTAGAATGCGCGGGACGTTTAGTAACAACATGTGCATAATAAAATGGACTGGGCTCATTTTCCGGGACAGCGTCAAAGCATCTGAGCTCAGTCTTGCTTTCTACTTTTTTCTGAATGGCGAAGATCAGCTCCACCAGACCCATCTGCTTATATGACATACCTTATCCTTTCTTGATAGCATTCTGGAGATCCTGGCGATATATCGGGCGTTGGATGTCAACGTTTTTCTGGAGGAAATGCTGACCCTGGACAAATCCGCCACCAATTGTGCGATGTCCATACTCAACGTGGGGAGCATATTCTTTCGTATATCCCACCTCAGATCCCGCGCCTTTCCCATACATATTGACTGACTGCATCAGTTCTCCTGTATCATAGGGCGTACCTCCAACGGCTGGATTTTTTGAAGCTGTTGCCCGATCTACCATCTCATTTGCCTGTAATTCCGCGACTGCATCAAACCGCACACTGTTGAGCCGTTGCAATTCCTTTTCAAGAGCAGGGATTCCATCGATGCTCATCTTGATTCCCGACACACAATCACTCCTTATATACCTTAACCTGTATTGCTGTCCATCGGGGAGACAGGTCAATCACCTGAGTGATCTCCTGCTCTATTCCATCGATCACGGCTCTCTGGCACTCAGGGATGCGTTTCCGTGGAAGCGGGATGATAAACCGCTGCTCATTCTTTGTCACATCACGGCCATCCAACGCGATCTGCTCGTCCGTCCACGGCGTAAACCTCGCCTTGGTCTCCATCACTGTTTTCCATTCGTAGATAGGGTTCTGGAGAGCATCTTCCCCGATCTTTTCCCTTGCTTTCAACTGACATGGCTTCCAAATCATAAGAAATGCACCACCTTCCCGCTACCACAACTATTCGACTGACGCTCCCGGTAGCGCTCGATTTCCTCCGCATATTCGCTCAATATATCGTCCACAAACGATGTGGTGATATTCGCCGCACCCTCAGAAGAAATCCCTTCATAATAGGTGCGGCGGTGCATCTTCACCACAGCATCCACACAGGCAGACTCAAACAGCCTGGGGAGAAGATCGACCCCAAGACGCAGACAAAGACGATCTGATACGGTGTATATGTATTCCTCCAGAACATCATCCGTTACTTCATCGGAATCTGGAATCCGTTTCCGCACTCTTTCAATCAGTTCCACGACCACTCCCTCCTCTCTTTATTCCAGGAAGGTCGCCTGCGCAAAATTGAACGTCGCAACAGAAGCTCCATCCACCAGGACCTCAAACGTATCGGATGCTGTCACCCGAAATACATTATCTGATTCCCACGGGATATCCTCTTTCGCAGCGGTACCGTTCTTTTTGAAAGTCATCTTCGTTCCAGTCTTGGCAAGCCGGAACGGGAAGTAATACCCTTCCTGCTCTGCCGGAACTTCCGAGTTGAATCCGGTGTATCCTGTCACATGTTTAAATGTCCCGGCTACTGTACCGTCCTCATATACTTTCATTCCATCCTCGATAAGCGATGATACCCGCTTTCCATACAGGGTCTGACCTTGGGATGGGATCGTCAGAATGTCAGACCCGATCATTCCCCCGAAATCGTACCGACAAATACACCGTCCTGAAATTCCGGGAAGAACTTCACGCAGGACACCAGCAGGGTGTCAACCGTAGCATTTCCCGTCTTTGTGGAATGAGTCATTCCGACAAGCCCGGTTGTGTCGGCAATAAGACCGAATGTCTGCGCCACATCACCTGACATAGGCACATACGCTCCGCGCAGGTTCTCCTTTGCTGTGGCGATCGGTTTCTTTGCAGTCACCTGAGGAGAGATAATCGCCGTGCCCAGCCCAAGGAAGTTCTCGATATATGTAAACCCGAACGCGGTCTGCATTGTGATCTGAGCAGTGCCCAGATAATCAGCAACATCCTGCTGGTTTACAAAATACACCGGGGTCACATCCTCATCCTCATAATACCCCTGGAGCTTCGCCCACAGGTTTGCAAGGACCTTCTGGAGATTTGCACCAGTTGCAGTGCCTGTTCCAGCTTTCAGGACAGTATAGAGGGATCCTTTAATGCCCTTCTGTACCTTCTGGACCAGCTTCTCATCGCTCTGGTTGATCGCGATATCCCTGCCGACCTTCTGGATCGATTCTGCCGACGTATTCCTGCGGTATTTATCCAGATCCAATGTGATTGTATCCGCCAGCTCTCTCTTAACATGGGTAAGACCGATATTTTCCGCTTCTCCGACCTGTGCCGCCAACTCATCCACTGTCCACTTATAGATCTTAATGTCTGTGCCGGCAGACATTGGGATCAGATCTGTAATGCCCAGAAGCTCCTGGAGTTCAACGATATTCTGCGCGATCCGGCTCGTAAAGTCCACGGAGATCGCCGGCGCAAGGTCCGCGGATACTGTTGTTCCTGTCTCAGCTGCAAAAAGCTGCAGCATTTTAAATTCTTTGTTCTTCATGTCATACCTCCATTATTTAAATAAATGCATATTCTCATTGATCAGTCTCTGGCGCTCAGCCCGATCTTTCACCTTCATGATCTGGTCTTTTGTCAAACTGGGAGATCCGCCTGCTTTGGGCGGCTCACCCTTCAGGGCATCCTTTACCGCCCTATTTACCGCTGCTTCAAACAGGGAAATAAAGTTTTCCACTGATTTCTTCGTTTTGTCAGCATCTTCGGAAACCAGAATGCCCAGAAGGTCATCACCGATATTGATATTCTTCTCACTCAGCATTGCACGAGCTGATTTCGACATTTCAGAAATCGCTTCTTTCCTGAGGAGCTCCTGAACCTGTTCCTGCAGTTTCTTGTTCTCATGTTCCGCCCTCTCCTGAGCGTTCATCTCTGTCAGGCGCTTAGCCTCGTCCAACTCCTTCTGGTGCTTCTCCATCATTTTCGCAAATTTCTTGTCAAAAATGCGGTCCAGATCTTCATCCGTATACTTCGGCATGGATTTCGGATCAGGTCCCGGCTCAGGATCGTCTTTTCCAGGTTTCGGATCTGCCGGCTTTGGATCGCCGGGATCACTCGGTTTCGGATCTGCCGGTGCGGAATCATCCGCAAATAACTGTAACGCCATAAATAACTTGTTCTTCATAACTCTCTGTACCTCCATAGTTTTAAGTGTCAATGCTTCACTTTGTCCGTAGCTTATAGCATCCACGCCTGGCTTTTCCGTAAAGTTTTCGGACATTCACGCCTGGTCACTCAACCCGTACATATTCCGGGAACTCATCGGCAATCCGACAGATGCCAATGAAAAAAGAATCCACCAGAAGCTTTCCTTCTTCCGATAGATTCCCATACTGTATATCAGCCCTTCCGGACGATACTTCATATTCAATTTCATCCCTGGTCAGATTCTCAATAGATCTGATCAGAGTCTGCGTCAGAGCCGTCACTCCTGCGCAGACGATATCTTTGCCGACCTCTGCATAATTCGCATGGCCATTTATCTCAATTCCGTCCTTTCGGACGCTTACTGCAATCAAATAGCACCACTCCTTTGCTGTTCCGGTCATTCCCTGCCGGAAGGAGATCATTTGGATCACCGCCTTTCATTCAGCAGGTTCATAAGTCTTCTCAAAAATATCCGGTTTGCATGGATAAATTTCACCATTCACTCCACGAATAATGTAATCTCCTGCGCTTGCCTTCATCATCCCTTCGAGCGTTTTTATTTCGCACCACGCCGGGTTCTCGTGAAATTTTCCAAAATCATGCGTGATTATAGTATTATTTGTCACTGCATCCCAAAACCAATCTTCTCCCACAAGTCCCCGCTCATTGAGCTGAAACGCTTCAATTACAACAGGCTTTTTTCTATACTTCATCATTTCCTCCTTTCAGCCAATTCACAACCTTATTCACATCGATCGCCCCTGTGCGGTTCATATGTACCGTTTCTCCGTCCAGAAGAACCACTGTCGGTAATTTATCCACGTGATATTTCTCCGCTGTAAATGGGTCAGCCTGCGCATCCACACGCTGAATTTGTCCCTCCCCGACAATCTTTTCCAGAAAAGAGATGAACTCTTTTTCATAGAATCGGCAGGGCGGGCACCAGGGAGCATGAAAGAATAACAGCTTCCTCATAAGCATCCCGCCTTTTTAAAAACCTTATATATTTTTGGAGCCTGTATTGCAAACCAGTCAATCATTTCTTCATGCTTTGCCCACCCATTCTGAGGAACACTGGCATTATCGCTTAGCCCACTTTCGTTCAGAAACGCATGCATAATTTCATGCCTCAAAGTCTTCTTTCTATATATCTTCTGTTCTTTTTCGTCCATATCAAAATATGGCTTTTCTGTCATATCCGCGATAACAATTAACTTGCTGTCTTCTCCACAGTATCCAGACCATCTATTATCTTTTAATGTGGAGTCCTCTGAAACTTTGTGTGTTTCAATTCTATATTTAGTGCCAAGGATGTTTACTTTCATAGCGCCTCCTAAAAATGAGCAAAATAATACCACCGGCGATCTATCCGGTGGTTTTACAATCCGGGAACCCAATCCCGCACTTCTTTTAATGCCTCATACATCTTTTTCATTTTTGAATTATCCTGAAGATATTCAATTCCTTTCATCGTAATCGTAATATCCTCTAACGACAAAATGCATCTTCCGGTCTTGGTCTCCAATATTTTGAACCCCTTCACATAACCTTCATCCAGCAAATCAGAGAAAATATCAAGCAAATATCCTTCCGGTATTTTAAATCGTGCCGAACTAATTGCCTGAAGGTCTACTCTTGAACCCTGTTTTTTGCATCCATACAATTCTGTCAAAATGACATATATGATCTTGAAATAATCATCATTCGCCATGTCTTTCATCTCCTTCTAAAACCACCAGAAGTTACTGAACAGTGATTAATCCATATACTCCATTATTTGTGCCAAGAGATCTCCCGCACCACTATCCAGAAACTCTTCCCTCTCCTGATTCGTGGCTTTGCGAAACTCCTCAGAGACTTCATCATTTATTTTTTTCCATTGTTCATTCGACCATTCTCCAAAAAAAATCTTATTTTGCAATTCTCTTAATCTACCGCCCATTACGCACCTTCTTAATCAGCGTCTTTATCGCTGCTTTTTTAATCAACCCCTGTTTTTCTGCTATTTCATTCAGCCATTCTTCTCTTTTATCCATGTCGACGTTAAACAAATCTATTGCAAAATCATAGTCCGACATATATGCACCTGAAATTCTGTTTATTTCTCTCAGGGGATCCACGTAGCCTTTGTATGTTGGTTTATATGAAATGTTGTTCTGTCTACAGAGTTCTTCCGCAAGCAGCTCGCAGGCGCCTTCCTCAAAGCCTCTATGCCTGTTCAGCTTCTTAATCATCCAACTGCTCGATCTTGCATGCAAATGTTCATGGATTATTGTTTTCGTATCAGCATCTTCTCTTAACCAAATATCGCAAGTCTTCTTCACCCCTCTAGCAGTCGCCATTGTATTGGCATCCTTCACAAATGTTCTTCCGCTCCATTTACTGCTTGGGATATTAAGCGTATTCAAATAATTATTTACTTCTCTAGACATTCTCACAAGTTCAATGGACGTATATTGTCGCTTGCTTCTCAATAATCCACTATCCTCAGGATCAATTATATCAGCTTTCATCCTATTTGCAACCTTCCGCGCTTCACCGCTCCCATGCCGTTTCTCATAGTCTTCCATCCACTTATCCCTATCAGAAATGTGCGGCGTGGCAGTGCAGTGACACCAGGGATGCATTGGCGGGAAGTTGATACCAGGCTTCCGCTCACTGTACTTAAATACCTTCCCGCCCAAATCATCACAGATATCTCTCCAGCCGCTCCTGCGCGGCTTATCATACTGAACACGGAAAATATATTCCTCTGTATCCGTTTCAAATGCTGCCGCGCGTGCTTCGTTCATTACATAGGTTCCTTCGGTATATATCAGCCTGTAAGCATCATTCTGGCTCACTTTTCCGAATCGATGGCGAAGTTGACGGGTAAGACGCTCATAGCTGTCGCCGCGCGCAAGCCCTTGAGCGATATCCGTATTCAAGTAGTTTGCAAGTTTTTCTACGTTTCCCCATATATTTTCGCTGAAATCTTTTCCATTGCACCATTTTGCATTTACAATCTTTTTAACCAGTTCTGAGTCCTCTGAATAAAAATTCTTCCCGAATCCCATCGTCTCAGCCACAGCATTCGCATTTAGGGCAGCCTGCCTCTTCAGATGCTCGGTGATCTGCTCATTTTCCGCTGCTCCGATCTCCAACTGCTGCATTCGAACGGAATACTGCAATCCCTCCAAACGGTTCAGCTTGTAAATGGATTCCCTGATTGGCATCAGGTGGGCGTATTGCGGATACTTCTTTGCAAACTCGTCCATCTGCTCGATCAAAAGGCGCTTGTCCGCATCCGGCAGGGACTCCATCAGACGACGATACTGGATCACATTGTCCGTCCCGTACTGCTTGTAATATGCCGCGATCTGCTTTTCCAACTTTCGGTATTCTGTATCAAAATAGGACGAGAGCCGCTTTTTCAGCTTTTCCTCGTCCTTTTCCATAGCCTTATTTAGTTCCTGCTGACGTCTTTCCCAATAGTTCATTATAGCTCTCCATTCAAGATTGACCTTGCTTCTTCCTTGCTGATCCCAATTGCAGTAGAAATCAGATTAACCGCCTGACCCTCCGTCAGACTCCCCGCGCTGAACTGGGACATAATAGCAATAAGGCTCTGCGTCTGTGCGCCATTAAGGGCTTTGCCTTGCACCTCAGTTACTGCCCCCCCAATATCACCCGCGGTACCTTCCGATTCATCAACGGTTCTATTGGTGGGATAATCCGTACTGTATCCAATGCTGTCCTGCTCTTCTTCGATACGCTCTATTTCTTGCTGAACATTATCTACGATTGACAACACTTTTAACTGTGTTTCCTGCGATGTAATACCTGCAAGATTCCCCGCGATCTGTGACTCTTCCAAGATGTTTGCCGGATAATTCTGCGTGAACCGATACTTTATCCCCACCCAAGCATCTTTCTGCATTCCAGATACTGGATTGCTAAAAATCAATTTGTATCGGCGATTCATTCCACTTGTAAACTTCCGTTCTTTCGCCTTTGCCAGATTACTCATAGCCAGCAATTTATACCTCAGCGCAATCCCAGAAGATCCCCCGAAGTTCTCATCGGAGATATTCGCAACCATGCTGATCTGGAATATGAGTTTCTCCAGCCGGTTGATCAGGTTTTCTTGTGTTGTATCGCCATTCGGTTTCTGAAGGAACTCTACGACCAGTTTTGATGAATCTTCCCCATCGAAGTTTATGATCCGTCTCTGCCGAAGCTGTTCCAGTTCCCCTTCCTCTAACGCTGCCCCCAGGATTTTCAAATAGGCATCGGCAAAATAATCGACATCGTTTGCCTTCTCGCTGATTGCCTTGTTGTAAGCATCGATCATGGGTAAAGCGCTTTCAAAGATTCCCATGCGTTCCTCATTCTCCACGAACTCAACCGCCGGCACGCCTTCGAATCCGTGTATCTTTGGCTCGCCCACCCATTTATACGATCCACGGTTTACGAAGTGCTGTACAACTCGCCCGTCAGACCAGCTCCCCCACTCAACATTATCTGCGTCCTTGTAATGCCGGATGAAGAATAACGGATGTTCTAGGATGCTGTCGTCATAGATCATAAAGGCATCCATCGGCGTCAAATAGGTGATTCCTATATTCCCCTGATCATCCACGTAGTACATCTCATACCCTTTGCCGTATATACTGCACACCTTCGACAGTTCCGCATTATTATCGTCCTGATCATTATACTGATCCAGGAATTCCAAATATTCTGATACGGTCTCATCGTCACAGGTCGTCTTGACCGGAATTCCGATGAAGAAACCATTCATCGTATCAGTGATATACTTTGCAAAGTTCACCGGGATACGATTGTCCGGCTTCCAGTCCGGCTTCTTTTCAAGACTGCTGATCTGATACTTGTTCTCGTATGCATCGTGGAGTTTCTGGTACCGCTGCGAGATCTCAGTCTTATGTTTTGTCATATATTCCGCCAGAAGTTCCGGCGTCATCTCTGTACCTGCCGCTACTCGAAACATTCTATATTCCTCCTGTCAGCCCACTGTTATAGTGCGACTTCTTGTCATATTTCCTTAAAAGGCTCGCTGCGGAGTCCGGGCTGTCGTCATGCTCCGCGAACTCTGAATAATCAAGAATCTCATTGATGTACTCCGGATCTGTGTCTTCCAGCCAGATAATTTTCTTCCAATCTCTTCTGAGGTAGGTCGATATCTTTACGAACTTATTCATGGATTCGCTATACGGATCCACATGATAACCAAGTCCCCGGAGTTCCTTCGCCAGATATCCTTTATCTGCATTCTTTTCGCAGGATATTGAGCCTGCTCTGAATCGTTTATGGTAGATGCCGATCTCGGAGATACAATCATCAACGTGCTTATCCCAGCGCTTCCCGAAGCCGATGATCCGACCATCCGGCATCTTCTTTATGATCGTGTATGCCGTGCCATCCTCGCCGTCATATGCTGCATCAATATGAGCCATGCCGCCGTAGATGAGCTGTATCTCTTTCGTAAACTGCGGGTTCTGAAACATCGCATCCTTATCCGCAATATGCTTCAATTCATAATTAGCAGCAAAAAGGCTGTCAGACATGGACTGCCGGAGTTCTTCCAGCTTGTCCCGGGTAATCAGTCCCGTGGAGTAGCAGTCGTACTTCCTAACATTCGGCATGATCGAGATGGCGTCCTCTTTGTGCCAAGGTGTTCCGGTATTGATAAACCGTCCGCCGCGGTTCCGGATGTTCTGCAGCTCCATGTACTGAGTCTTCGTCCGCTCCCGCTCCGCCTTACTGATCCTGTCCTTCAAGTTCACAATGTCATCCGTCACAACAATGTCAGCATGCTTTCCTGTGATGCTGGTGCCAATTCCAAGCCCCACGACCTGGGACACACCCTTTGTAGATGTGCAGAGGTTTGTATGGATCTCGGAATTATTCTCCTTCAGGAACTGCAAGTCAGTGCCGTACAGTGTCCGGACAATCCGCTGCATGCATCCCGCTTTCATGATCTTCTGAGTCTGAACCAGAACTTCCGTCACATCGTCATCCGTCTTCCGGAAGAACATCACATTTTCATTCGGATCGATCACCGTATGAATCGCCAGGAACAGTGACAGGCCCGTTGTCTTGTACGATCCGCGGTGTGCCAGAAGCGTCTGGTCTATATCGGCATAAAGAAAAGACCTCAGCCACTCATTATGCAGAGCGGTAAGGTCTTTGAATCCTACCCAATGTCCAATTTTATACGGCTCATTCCACAGGAGGTCCAGAACCGCTTTCTTTGAGCTGTTCAAAGTATGCCTCCATTTCCTTTATGGAATCATCGATTGCCGGAGTCTTGATATCCAATTTGTCATTCCACATGCCAAGATGCCGACCGAGAAGTTCCAGGGCCTTCTCCTTGTCATTCAGCTTGATCTCGATACCGTTTGCACCTTCCTTTATGCCGGCGATCGCCCGGATCTGCTCATCAGATAAAGCGTCTGTGTCTTTAATGCACACCGCGCCCCCTCTAACCGCAGCATAATCTGTTGCCCTGGCAAAAGCAATAGCCGCCAGTTCCTTGACGACCATGTCCTGAGTCACTTCCGTTCGCTGCTGGCGCTCCTGCATCCGTTCTGAAATATATTCCTGAACCTTAACATTTCTTAACATTCTCGCTGCTGCAGCTGCGGCTGTCTCATCCTTCTTCACAGACGGATAAGCCACCCGGTAAGCCCGAGTGGCATTCAGATCGATCAGGTACTCATCCGCAAATATCTTCTGTTTTTTTGTCATTCAGGCTCACCTCACTTTCCTGTTTTTGAAGCGGAGCACCCCGGAGTCGAACCGGGATACAAAGCATCTGCCGTTGATGATATGCCCGCATATGTCTAGGGGACTTGAACCCCTGACCAGTATACTGAAAAAGACACCCTCTCGGATGTCTTAAACTTGCCTGTTCTTTGGCTCCACCGCCTCAGATCGGACGTTGTGTCTTTGGTTCTGATTCTCCGGCTTCACCTTCTGCGTTATGTTGTTGAATTTATTCAGATTCTTCTGCCTGTTCTGTTGCTCCTGATGCTTTTTGTTCATGCTATCACCTCGGGGATAGTATGTGCAAAGGTTGGGAATGTATGTAAGGGAAAAGCACACAAGCAAGGTATCTCTTCTTTATGAATTAATTATTCAGTTAATATTATTTGGGCAGAGTCATCATGTAATTTCTGCAACTCCGAATCCCAAACCTCCGCTTCTTCTAATATTAACTTTATTTGATAGTAATAAGGATCTATATGTATGACTGTTGCTATAAGCGCTGCATATTGTGATGTAGGCAAAGCTTGTTGTAGAATACCAGTACATTTTCTATACACTCTATTACACATTCTCGTATTTGATTTCAATAAGTCTCTTTGCTCATCAATCTCATCATATAAATCTTTTAAACCTTCCTGTATTTGGTTTCCGATTTCGTATCTATCAATTACTTTTTCTGTGCTATTGTTCAAGTCTAACACATCTAGTGTCGTCATTCCTTTGTCCTCTTTAACAAGCGATCTGCTATGGTATCTATAATTTTTAAAGTATAGATATTCCTTAGGATTATCCTCTGCTGGATTTATTATTGGATTCTTCCCTGTATCATGGTCAGATTTCTTTTTATTACAATGCGCACACGCAGGTAATAGGTTTTCCCACTCCATGACTAGATCAGGATATTGCTTTTTAGGCTTAAAATGATCAACGTGTACTTCTCGCCCACTTTTGCCTATCGAACACTCACAATAACTGCACTTATTATGCGACATTTTGAGTAGCTGTTTCTTTATATATTTTTTGTTCCAAACCACTTTCTTTGTATCTTTTTTAAATTCTTCCGTTAACGACTTCTTAACAGAATCCGTTAATTGAGTTGGTTTAGGCAAACGCTTTATTTTTATCACTGCTATTCCCCCAAACCCGCCATTTGAATTTGTAAGAGCTTTCTCAAAATATTATCCGGATGTAACATCTTCTCTAGCATAAAGTAAGTCCTTCTTATCTCTTGTATGTCTTCATGGTTCATAGCATTATCGAAAGCATTTTTCACGATTTCAAAAGTTTCTGATCTTGTCTCCAACATTCCCATCACATCTTCCATAATCTCTTCCAGTGTCCATCCCTGAAGTCCATATTCCCCTAGATGCAATTCTTTAAGGAGTACGTTTCCTTCTTCATCTCTCATCAAGGGGATAATTTCTTCTCTTTTCAAATTTTGGAGTACACTTGGACTATGAGTTGTCATAATCAACTGCGCATTTGGGAATGTGTTCTTTAAAACCTGCACTATTTTATTCTGCCATACTGGATGAAGATGAGCGTCAATTTCATCAATAAGAATCACACCATTGAACTCTTCAATACTCTGTTCAAAACGATTTTCTATTTCTTCAATAAGTCCAATTATCAAGTATAGGCATGACTTATATCCCGAACACATTTCATATAAAAATGCATCACCGCTTTGTGTATGCAAAACAACATCTAAAGTATCTGCTTTTATTGTTTCTAAAGATATTTTCTCATCAAGCATCTGTAAGGCTTTCAACGCCAACATATAATTTTCTTTCTGAAATAAACGCATTGCGCCTTCTTTATCCGAAAACAAAAATCTATTTACAAGCCAATTAGTGATATATTCTGATTCTCGTCCTGTTTTCAACGCAATATTAGGATCGGCAGGAATAAGTTTTCTTGTGCCATGTAATTTCAAATCTGGATTATATTCAAATTCCCTTGTAAGCCCGATGCACAATATTTCATTTAACTTTTGGGATAAATTTACTCCGGACATATTTTCATACTCAACACTTGCAGAATGATCAACTGCTGCCTCACCCTGTTGTCCTCCCCTAGTAATTTTTCTTTTAATAGCACGTTCTTTTTCATCTGAGAAGAAATAAATGTCATAAGATCCTTCGGTTGCCTTTGAATTCTTAACAATTCTTCCCATATCATAAAATGCCTGTTCAATCAGATTCAATATAGTCGTCTTTCCTACACCGTTTTCACCGCACAACACATTCAGCTTGTCTCCAAATTCCAAATGTAAATCACGGATTCCTGCAATGTCTTTCACATCTAATTTCCGAATTTTCATATCTTTTCCCCCAATACCGATTACAAAAAACTTTGATATTTTCATCTTATCATTTCCTCTCTTCTCATTCAATATTTCTAATATAAGAAAATTTCATAGAAAAAACGTCCCGCGCATTGTGCAGAGCGTCCTCCATTTAGGTTTGTTTGGGGAAAAAGTATTCCGAGCCTTCCAGCTTTCGCCTTCCGGCTCGTAAGCCTTCCAGCATGCCACCTTTCGGCTTTATATCATACTACCACTTTTCAACCGGACATTACCGGACATTTAAGCAACTTTTTCAAGAAATCTATCATGTCTCTTCCGGCAGTTATCGTCTGTGTATTTGATTTTACGCTTTGGAAACATCTGGTTCATCTTCAATGCCACTTGATACCATGTCAGACTGTCAATATAGTACAGCCGAAACATGGTCCGCAGTTCGCTCTTCTGGATAGTCTGTATGTACTCCTCCACCCGCAGCTGCTTCTCGATCAGATCCGTCTCCAGCATTTCAAGCTTCGCCTGTCGCTTCTTCAGCAGAGCTGTCCTTCGTTTAATCTCTTCCCGCGGGAAGCCTTTAATCTTCACTGTACGGATGGGCTTTTTCCCTTTCTTCCCGCAGGTCACAGAATCAGCCACTACGGTACGCTCCAGCTTGCTGATCTTCTTTTGATCCT
>ERZ1090864.674-NODE-676-length-18010-cov-7.357004_pt1 | contig 18010 bp, 19 predicted proteins | sample MGYA00478479_ERZ1090864 | MGnify/ENA primary metagenome ERZ1090864 (study PRJEB33644, sample SAMEA5815743) | chicken gut metagenome | biome: Chicken; feature: Gastrointestinal Tract; material: Caecum | place: Ireland | collected 2019-01-01 | study: A study of the...
CAAACCATGTCTCTCTTTTTGCTTTTTAATTTGCGAAACTTATTGTACCTTATCGGGGCCATGCGTCCAGATGTGACCGCGTAACAGCTTTGTCAAAATCCATGCCGTTTAGCGCTTTGCCGTTTTTGCAGCGGCAGCGTCCGCAAAGCTTTTGCGATGCCGCGCGGGTTTTGCGCAACTATCGCGTTTCGCGATGTAAAAGGGCAGGACCGTCTTCATCGGCAGGTGGTGCCCACCATTTAAGCGGTCGATCAACATTTTTGCGCTCATGCGGCCGAGGTCTTCCGTGGGCACATGGATCGTCGTCAGCATGGGGGACATATATTGCGAGGTTTCCAGGTCGTCGACCCCAATGACGGAGATGTCTTCCGGCACGCGAAAGCCGCGGCTTTTCAGGGCATGGATGGCGCCGATGGCTGTGTTGTCATTGGCGCAGAAAATTGCCGTGATGTCCGCTTTTGCATCAATGAGCATATTGGCGCCGCGGGCGCCGCCCTCCGCGGAGAGCTTGACATTGGCCGCATTGTGCGGATGATACGGCAGATCCAGCCTTTGCAGGGCCGAGCGGTAGCCAGTATACCGGCTCTCATTGTTTTGCTCTCCTATGTAACCGATTTTCGTGTGCCCAAGCTCATGCAGGTAATTGACCGCTGCTGCGGCGATTTCCGTCCCCTCGCAGACCACCTGGTCGTACTTGCTGCCCATCGGGTTTAACCCGGTGTAGACAACATATTTGTAGTGTTCGGTAAAAAAGCGCAGCATCTGCTTGTCATAACGGCCAAGGACTACGACGCCGTCGACTGGCGTGGCCGCAATGCGCGCCGCGATTTCCGGGTTGAGGATGTCCAGGCCCGTGAAGGAATGGCGCAGAAAATAATTGCTTTTGAAGGCTTCCTGCTCGATCGCTTTGGCGATTTGCGAAAAGAAAAGGTCGGAGGAGGCGGAATTGCTGCGGGCGTATATGCAGGCAATCGTTTTTGGCTCAGGCGGCCGCGGGACAGATTCCTGCCCCAGCTTCAGGCTGCGCGCCATGGTATTGGGCGTATAGCCGCTTTTGCGCACGATTTCCCAAATGCGCTCCTGCACTTCGGTGCTGGCTGCCTTTGTGTTTTTTTGATTGATGACACGGGATACGGTCGAAATCGAGACATTGGCTTCTTTGGCGATCTCTTTTAATGTCATATGGAAAACCTCGCAATCGTTTGCTTATATGTTTATTATATACGAAAATACGACAAAAAAACAAGCGAAAACTGCAACAAACGTTTGCGCAATTCGTCTCCCTGTTGCACAAAAATTTGCGCTATACTTTAAAGGAAGCAACTGATTTCAGAAAGGATGGTTGATTGGCATGCGTCATGCGTACTACAGTTACAGCAAAAATGAGCTTTTGAACAATGGGCCCAAGCTCCCCATTCAGGTGCTTCCGGACAATGCCGCTGTATTCCGCGCCATAGCAGAGGAGATGGCTGCGGAGATCGAGCGCCACAACGCAGCAGGTGAGAAGACCGTGTTCATCTGCCCGGTCGGGCCGGTCGGGCAATACCCATACTTTGTCGATTTGGTCAACCAGCGTGGCATTTCCCTGCACCATGTCTGGTTTATCAACATGGATGAATATCTGGATGATGAGAAGGCCTGGGTCCCCATGGAACATCCGTTAAGTTTTCGGGGCTTTATGCAGCGCACAGTTTATGATAAAATAGAACCTGCGCTTGTTATGCCGCAGTCCCAGCGCATCTTCCCGGACCCGCAGGACCTTGGGCGCATTCCCGCCCTGATTGAGAAACTGGGCGGGGTGGACATCTGCTTTGGCGGCATTGGCATCAATGGGCATGTCGCGTTCAATGAAGCGGACCCCACTATGACAAACGAGGCTTTTCTGCGCCAGAAGACGCGTGTGCTGCCGATTACGCAGGAAACCCGTGCGGCCAACGCAATCGGTGATTTCAACGGCGCTCTGGAGGATATGCCGCATTATTGCGTATCCATCGGCATGTATGAGATCTCCCACGCGCGCAAAATCCGCCTGGGGTGTTTCCGCAACTGGCACCGCGCCGTTGTGCGCCGGGCCGCGTACGGGGAGCCAACGTCCGCATTCCCGGTCACGCTTTTGCGCGAGCATCCGGACATCCAACTTCGGATTACGGAATACGTGGCAGCACTGGAGGATTGAACCATGAAAACCTGGATTGTCAACGCAACGGTTTTCCACAATGGAATGCGCCAGCGCGCGGACCTATGTATGGAAGATGGGAAGATCTTATCGATTGAAGCCCCGGGCGTATCAGATCGGGATGGCGCGATCTTCGATGCAACTGGAAAGATGGCGGTGCCTGGCTTTATCGACCTGCACACGCATGGGGGCTGCGGCGTGGACGTCAATCACGCAACCCGAGCGGATTTTCAGAAAATCGGGCACTTTTTTGCGCAACAGGGGACAACCTCCTGGCTTTGCTCCATCCTGACGGACACGGAAGAGCAGACGATGCGCACGATTGATGAGGCGGTCGCGCATATGCGGAACCATCAGGATTGCGCGGATTTGATGGGCATCCACCTGGAAGGGCCGTTTTTGGCCAAAGAATATAAAGGCGCTATGCCGGAACACCTTTTGCGGCCGATGGATCTGGCGCTCTTGCGGCGCTACCAGGAACGCGCGCAGGGGAACATCCGCTACATCACCGTTTCCCCGGAGGTCGCGGGCGTGCCGCAGGCCATCTCGGAAATCCGGAAGCTGGGCATCGTGGTGGCCGTCGGGCATTCGGGCGCGGATTATGACACGACTTGGCAGTGCATCCGCAGCGGTGCGGCGTCCGCGACCCATACCTTTAATGCCATGAAGCTTTTGCACCAGCATTTTCCCGCCATCATGGGCGCGGTATTGGAGTCGGACATTTTTTGCGAAGCCATATGCGATGGCCGCCACCTGCACCCGGGGACGGTCCGCTTCCTGCTCAAGATGAAGGGCTTGGACCGCGTGGTGGCGGTGACGGATTCCATTATGGCGGCCGGCCTGCCGGATGGAGCATACCAGCTGGGCGTCAACGACGTGATTGTGCAGGACGGCGACGCGAAGCTCAAGTCGGACGGCAGCCGTGCGGGCAGCACCCTGACTACGGGTCAGGCGCTGAAAAATCTGCTGCGTTTCACCGGGCGGCCGGTTGAGGAGATCCTGCCGCTGCTGACCAGCAACCCGGCCCGCCTGATCGGTCGGGACAACTGCATTGGTACATTAGACCCCGGCAAAGATGCGGACATTGTGCTGCTGGATGCAGAAAACAATGTGACGGATACTTTTGTCAAAGGCGTTCAAATTCATAAAAATAAGGAGTGAGCAATATGCCATTGATCCCTTTGCGGCCGCTGCTGGAAGCGGTCGATCAATATCACTTTGCCCAGGGGGCATTTAACGTCAATGCTGTGGCGCAGGCCAAAGCTGCGATTGAGGTACACGAAATGTTCCGTTCAGCTGCGATTTTGCAGGGCGCAGACCTGGCCAATGGCTTTATGGGCGGACGCACGGATTTCCAGAATGCCACGCTGGAGGACAAAAAAGTGGGCGCCCGCAATATCGCTGCCGCTGTCAAGCAATATGCGCAGCAGTCGCCGATTCCGGTGGTGCTCCATCTCGACCACGGCAGGGATTTCGATTCCTGCAAGGCGGCCATTGCGGGCGGGTACACCTCTGTCATGATCGACGGCTCCGCGCTTCCATTTGAACAGAATGTGGAGCTGACCCGCGAGGTTGTCAAATACGCCCATGCGCGCGGCGTTTCGGTGGAAGGCGAGCTCGGCGTGCTGGCGGGCGTGGAGGACCACGTCTTTGCCGAAACCTCTACCTATACGAATCCGCTCAAGGCGGTAGAGTTCTTCCGCAAGACAGGCTGCGACGCGCTGGCTGTGTCGTACGGAACCATGCACGGTGCAGCCAAGGGCAAAAATGTCAAGCTGCGCAAGGAAATTGTTATTGCCATCAAGGAGTGCCTGCGCCATGAGCATATGTTCGGCGTGTTAGTTTCGCACGGTTCCTCGACGGTGCCGCGCTATATTGTGGATGAGATCAATGCCCTGGGCGGCAATATCCAGAACGCCAACGGCATTTCCATTGACGAACTCAAGGCCGCGATTCCCTGCGGCATCGGCAAGATCAATGTGGATACCGATATCCGGCTGGCTGTCACACGCAACATGAAGGAGTATTTCTACCAGCATCCCGAAAAACGCCGAAGCCCGTCCATTGGGGGCGTCTACGCGTTGCTGGAGCAGAAGAAAGAGCAGTTTGACCCGCGCGTGTTTTTCCCGCCGGTGATGGAAACGGTCATGTATGGCAAAATCCCGGATCAGGATGTCGCAGAACTGATGGAGGTTGTCGAGAAAGGCGTTAAGGAGGCGGTCGGCACGCTGATCGTACAGTTCGGCTCTTATGGAAAGGCGCCGCTCGTCAAGCAGACTTCCCTGGAGGAAATGGCAGAACGCTACCGCAAGATGTAAAAGGCGCAATACTGATGTAAAATTTTAAAATCGGAGTTGGGGAAAATTCATGATTGTGACGGTTCTGTTCTTTCTTGTTAGCATCGGGTCCTCGATTGTCGGGGCAATCTGCGGCATTGGCGGCGGCGTGATTATCAAGCCCGTATTGGACGCGACCGGCGTTTTGAGCGTGTCGGGTATCAGCTTCCTATCGGGCTGCACGGTGCTGGCCATGTCGGTGGTGTCCGAATATAAAAACCTGCGCTCCGGCGGGGAAAAGCTGCAAGTCAAGATTGCCACGGCGCTGGCCGTCGGCGCGGCTGTGGGCGGCATCGCGGGAAAAGCGATGTTCGAGTCCCTCAAGCGCATGGTGGGGGACGAAAATCTGGTCGGCATGGTGCAGGCGATCGTCCTGATGGCCATTACGCTGATGACGTTTGTCTATACGCTCCTGCAATCCAAAATCCGCACAAAGCACTGCAAAAATCTGGTCTTATGCCTGATCATCGGCCTGGTGCTTGGGATTTTCTCCAGCTTCCTCGGAATCGGCGGCGGGCCCATTAACCTGATGGTACTCGGCTATTTCTTCTCGATGCGCGCGAAGGAAGCAGCCATGAGCTCGCTTTATATCATTATGTTTTCGCAGATTACGAGCCTGGTGCAGACCATTGCCACGGGCTCCATCCCGTCGGTCAGCCCGCTGTATCTCGTCATGATGGTGGTGGGCGGCATTCTGGGCGGCATGATCGGCAGCAAGATCAACAAACGCCTGAAAGAGGAGGATGTCAGCCACCTGTTCCTCGTGCTCATGCTCGTGATCGTGGCCATCAATATTTATAATGCAGTGAAGTTTGGCATCGCCTGGCAGGGCGGAGCCTGAAATTTATTGGAAATGAAAAGGAAGCTTCCGGTATCGATCGCCGGAGGCTTCCCTTTATTTTCCTATATATATGTTTGAAACGTATCCCATTACACAGCCGGGCAGCGCTTTGCGGCAGCCGCCTGTACCATGTTCAGAAAATACCGGTGCACGGACAGATCATCGGTCAGCTCCGGGTGGAAGGCTGTGACGAGCAGATTCCCCTGTCGGGCGGCCACGATTTTGCCGTCCACTTCTGCCAGCGCCTGCGCCTGGCCCCATGTGCGCGCAATATAGGGCGCGCGGATGAACACAGCGGGAATTTTCCCGATTCCGCGAAACGTCGTCTGTGTGGCAAAGCTGCCGAGCTGGCGGCCATAGGCGTTGCGCCGGGCTTCCATATCCATCAGCGCAAATTGGGGGACTCCGCCATCCACTTCTTTGGCCAGAAGCAGCAGCCCGGCGCACGTGCCAAAGGCGGGCAGGCCGTTTTCCAGCATGTTTCGCAGCGGCGCAAACATGCCGAGATCGTGCAGCAGCTTGCCCATGACCGTGCTCTCGCCGCCCGGCAGAATGACGCCATCCAGCGGCTCTTCAAGGTCGCGCGCCTGCCGCAGCTCGACGGGCTGCGCCCCCAGGAGACGGAGCAGGTTCGCATGTTCCGCAAAGGCCCCCTGCAGGGCCAGAATGCCAATGCGCATCAGAACCCCCTCCTTATTTGCCGCGCTCTGCCATCAGCACCGCGATTTCCTCTTCGTTGATGCCGACCATCGCCTCGCCAAGATCGGTGGAGAGCTCCGCCAAACGTTCGGGGTCGTTGTAGTTTGTCACCGCCTGCACGATCGCCGCCGCGCGCTTTTGGGGGTTGCCGGATTTGAAGATGCCGGAGCCGACGAAGACACCCTCTGCGCCGAGCTGCATCATCAGCGCTGCATCCGCGGGCGTGGCGATGCCGCCGGCCGCAAAATTCACAACCGGAAGCCGTCCCTGCGCGTGCACCTGCTCGACCAATGCATAGGGCACTTCCAGCGCTTTCGCCGCTTCATACAGCTCGTCTTCCCGCATGTTTTGGATGCGGCGGATTTCGCTGTTCATCTTGCGCATGTGGCGGACAGCCTGCACCACATCGCCGGTGCCCGGCTCGCCCTTGGTGCGAATCATGGACGCGCCCTCCGCGATACGCCGCAGCGCCTCGCCCAGATCCCGCGCGCCGCAGACAAACGGCACGTCAAACTTCGTTTTGTCGATGTGATACACGTCGTCCGCCGGCGAGAGCACCTCGCTTTCGTCGATGTAGTCGATTTCGATGGCCTGCAAAATCTGCGCTTCCACAAAGTGGCCGATGCGCACCTTTGCCATGACCGGGATGCTCACGGCCTCCTGGATGCCGCGAATCATCTTCGGGTCGCTCATGCGCGAAACGCCGCCTGCCGCGCGGATATCCGCCGGGATGCGTTCCAGCGCCATGACGGCGCAGGCGCCCGCCTCTTCTGCAATTTTCGCCTGCTCCGGCGTCGTCACGTCCATAATCACGCCGCCTTTGAGCATCTGCGCCAGGTTTTTGTTCAGTTCATACCGATCTGACATATTGACAACTCCCATCTAGATTTTTGAAATGCTGATGTCCTCATTATAGAACTTTCTGTGATCCTTGCAATGCACAATTTTGAAAAAATAATAGGGTACAGTTGGCGGATAAGCAGAACAAAACGGGAACTGAACACTTAACATGTACAGTTCCCGTTAAAACAGCAAGGACAGTTTTGCCAAAGCCTTGAGATTATCCAATTTCCCCGTGCTTTTCGTAGTCCATGCACTTGGTGATGTGGTTCTTCTCGTCAACGAACACGACCTTTGGCCGGAAGGTTGTGGCTTCCTCCGGGGTCATGGTGCAGTAGCACATCAGGATGACCTTGTCGCCCGGCTGCACCAGCCGGGCGGCCGCGCCATTTAAACAGATCATGCCGCTGCCACGCTCGCCGGCAATCGTGTATGTCGTCAAGCGGCTGCCGTTGTCCACGTCCACGACCTGCACCTGCTCGTATTCCAGAATGCCAGCCGCGTCGAGCAGGTCCTGATCCACCGTGATGCTGCCGACGTAGTTGAGCGACGCCTGCTGGACGGTTGCCCGGTGGATCTTTCCTTTTAACATAGTGATCTGCATGCGTTACACCTCCGGCGGATAGAAAAAGTTGTCGATCAGCCGCGTCTTGCCGATGCGCACCGCGATGGCGCACAGGACTGGCTTCTCGAGCGTTTCCACAGGCTGCACGGTCTGCATGTCCACCACCTCGACGTATTCCGGCTCTGCCAGCGGCTCTTCGGCCAGAATGCCGCGGATGGCGCCGCGGATGCGTTCCGCGCTTTTTTCGCCGCTTTCGGCCAGTTGGCGGCCTGCCTCCAGCGCGCGGTGCAGCACCGGCGCTGCCTTGCGCTCGGCGGGGGAGAGGTATGTATTGCGGGAACTCATCGCCAGGCCGTCGGCCTCGCGGATGATCGGGCAGCCGATGATCTGAATGTCAAAATTCAGGTCCCGCACCATGCGGCGGATCACCAGCAGCTGCTGGGCGTCCTTTTGGCCGAAATAGGCGCGGTCCGGCCGGACAATATTGAATAGCTTTGCGACGACCGTGCACACGCCGCCAAAATGGACGGGGCGGCTCTTGCCGCACAGCGCTTCCGTGATCCCGCGCATCTGGACGGAAGTTGTGCAGTCCGGCGCGTACATCTCTTCCACGGCCGGGTGGAACAGCAAAGAGGCGCCCGCTTTTTCACACACGGCGCTGTCGCGCGCGAGGTCGCGGGGATAGCTTTGCAGATCTTCCTGCGGCCCAAACTGGGTCGGATTGACAAAGTCGCTGACCACAACGCGGTCGTTGTCGCGCGCGGCGCGCTCGATCAGGCTCTGGTGGCCCGCATGCAGATAGCCCATGGTCGGGACAAGGCCCACGGTAAGGCCTTCCTTGCGCCAGGCTTTGACCTGGGCGCGCACTTCGGCGATGGTTTCAACACATTGTAACATAATAAATGGAATGCTCCTTTTTGATTTCAATTAATACAGCTTTTCCAGTTCGCTTTCGTCCATGCGGAAGGTGTGTGATTCGGTGGGGAAGGTGCCCTGCTTCACTTCCGCGATATACTGCCCGAAAGCCGCCTTCATCGCGTCGCCGATTTCCGCATAGCGCTTGACGAATTTCGGCGCCAGTCCGCCGTAAAGCCCCAGCATATCCTGATAGACGAGAATCTGGCCGTCGCAGCCCGCGCCCGCGCCGATGCCGATGGTCGGCACGGAAACGGCTTGTGTAATGCGCTGCGCCAGCGGCGCGGGCACGCACTCGAGCACAATGGCGAATGCGCCCGCCTCCTCCAGCGCGCGGGCGTCGTCGAGCAGCTTTTGCGCGGCAGCGAAGGTCTTGCCCTGCACTTTAAAGCCGCCGAAGGCATTGACGGATTGCGGCGTCAGGCCCAGATGCCCCATGACCGGGATGGATGCCCGCGTAATCGCGCGCACTTCTTTGCAAAAATCCGCGCCGCCTTCCAGCTTGACGGCCTGCGCGCCGCCCTCCTGGATCAGCCGGCCGGCATTCGCCACAGCCTGTTCGGTGGAGACATGGTAGGCCATGAAGGGCATGTCCGCCACGACGAGCGCGTCTTTTGCACCGCGGGCCACGGCCTTGGTGTGGTGGAGCATGTCCTCCATGGTGACGGGCAGGGTCGAGTCGTAGCCGAGCATGACCATGCCGAGCGAATCGCCGACCAGGATGCCGTTGATGCCGGCGTCGTTGACAAGCTTGGCCGTGGAGTAATCGTAGGCGGTCAGCATGGCGAGCTTTTCGCCCTTTGCTTTGGCCGCGCGGAAGGTAGCCGTTGTGTTTTTCATGATTTGAATGCACCTTTCTTTTCTTAAAAATACTGGGGAGGCCGTCAGGAATTGAAAGCGCCGCTTTCCTGCAGCGCCCGCTCGACTGCGCGGAAATCCCGGTTCGGATGTTTCGCACGGGCAATTTCGACCAGCTTTTGCGACAACGGTCGGTAAAGCGCCGCGTCCTTTGGCGGGATTGCCGCCAGATGCCCCGCCACAGTGCCCGCGTCCGCGCGCTCGACGGGTCCGGTCAGGGCCGCCTGGGCGCCTTTTTCGCAGAAAGCCGCCGCGTTGCCCGTGATCATCGGGGCGAGCGCCGCGCGCGCCTCCCCCTCGGAAAACCCGCAGCTTTCCAGCAGCTCCACGGCCGCCTGCCACAGGGCGATCGGCAGGTTGCTCGCGAACGACGCCGCCGCGTGGTAGCGCGGTTTATCTGCCGGTTCGATCACCCGCACCGGGTTGCCCAGCTTTTGCAGGAGGGCCGCAAATGCCTGCGTACAGCAAAAAGAGCCCTCGAGCGTGAAGGACGCGTTCGAGAGCTCTTGGACGGCGCGGCGGCTGCTGACCGCGTACAGGGGATGCACGGAGCACCCAAAAGCTCCCGTGGACCGGATCCCTGTGAACACGGCAGACGACAGATAGCCGCTGCAGTGGCCGATTTTTTTATTTTGGAGCGGCAGCCTTCGCAGCTGTTCCCATACCGCGGGGATCGCCCCGTCCGGTACGGTCAGCAGGAGTGTATCGCTCGCCTTGACGGCTGCTTCCAGTGAAGAAAAACACGCTGTGCCGGTGAATGATGCCGCTTCTTGCGCGGAGGAAAGGCTGCGGCTGTAAAAGCCGCTGACAGCCGCGGCCTGGGCGAGATACCCGCCCAGCGAGCAGCCGACTTTCCCCGCGCCGATAAATCCAATGCGCATAAGGCCCCAACCCCTTTCCAGATTGTCCAAAAAGAGGCGGGCGATGCAGTCCCGCTCCGCACGGCGGATGCAGGCCGCAGCCAAAATAAAAAATCAAAAATACAGGGTACCGCTTCCCCAGCTGGGGAATACAATCCGCAGCCAGTATAGCACCCCAGCAGTGAAAATGCAAGCGAAAAATGGCAGCTGGATGAGGGGCTTTTCGGCAAAAGGACGAAGAATTCCCAGAAATTACACCCAGATTTTTTGCAGGATTTGCGGTAGATCCCTGCCAGACGGGCTTGACTTTACCAACGGCAAATGCTATAATTCACATAAACCAAAGGGCGGCGGACGTGACATACCCGGCGCCATTTGGGGTGAGTTCGATTACATGCATGCGCAAATGCACAAACACATTTATTTTAAGGAGGACAATTTGAAGATGAACAAAAAAATGAGCAAAGCTCTTGCTGTCGCACTTTCTGCTGCGATGGCTGCGAGCGCGTTTGCCATCGGCACCGGCTCTGCCTTTGCTGCGGTGACGCCGACGAGCGCGAAGGCGACACTGGCCGCTGCAAAGAGCATTCCAGAGTACTTGTGGAACGACAATAAGCCGGAGACGCCCACCACTGATGATAACACAGTTGACAAGATTGAAGTCAACTTGACCGACGCATATGATCTGGCAAATCTGCTGGATGATGCAACGCTGACATTGAATGATGGCAGCACTGTCAAGCTTGGCGACGTCAATGCTAATTACAGCAAAGTTACGTTTAATTCCGACAGTGACATCGTGACCCTTGATAATGGCAAAATTTCTGCAGTGGCAGACGCGACTGGCACGGCTCAAATCACCATCAGCGGTCTGACTGTTCAGAAAGACGACACGACTTATGCTGTTGCCCCGATTACGCTTGATGTGAACGTGATTGCCCCGAATGACTACTCCGAGGGCGTTTGGAGCAAGGATGGCGCCAAAACACTTACGAACGAAGTAAGTGTGGGTGACACGGTTTCCCTCTATGAGGCGAAAGCTAGCAATGTTCAGACACCTGGCGCCTTTGCAAAGTTTGCATATACCCAGCTGAAGCCAGATAATGATACTCCTCGCCAGGGACGCTTTGATGAGAGTGATGCAAAGAACTTTGACTCTCTGAAGTTGAAAGGCAATCAATTCAATGCAATTGCGGCTGGCAGCGGTACAATTGATTACTATCCGTCCAATGCAGCAGTGAAGGGCGAGAATCCGGAAGCGAAGGCTTCTCAGGAATTGACTGTCAAAGGCGTCTATACAAATGTTTCGAACATCACGAAGAAGGATGACGGTACATACAACGTCAAAGTTGGCACACAAACGGTCAACCTGACGGCTGATGAGCTGGCAAATGGCACGTTTGAGCTGGCTTCTACTGTGAAAAGCATTGCAAATTCCGATTCTACCCAAGCGGCAGACATTAAGATTGACACGAAGCTTGGTACCGTAAAGGCAACGACAACGGCGACTTTAGGGTTGTACGGCGTCGAGATCGACACAGTGAGCGCTACTCATGATGTGAACGTTTACTCCGCTGTCAACGCTAAGACGAATGCGTATATTCCGGCAACGGTCGGTACGGTCGAAACGGATGCCAGAGTCCAAGTTGGCGGCAACGAAAATTACCCCAACGGGACGCCCAACTATAACACCATTACGGTTGACACGATTAAAGCAAATACAGTGTCTGTAAACACCAACAAGGCTGAAATCGGTGCGATTACAAAGAAGAATGAAAAAGCTTCTGCAAGTGTAACGACGACTACGGCCGGTGTTAAGCTGCCGGCACTCGATGGCTATACACTGACCACTGCGGGTAATGCAACAGTTGCTTCCATTGCGAATGCTCCGTCTGCATCGATTAAGGGAACGTTGACGGTTTCCGGCACAGCTGAGTTTGAAGGCCCTGTGACTGGAGGCACAATTTCGATTGGTGCGGCAGACCTGACAATCGCTGGCGCAACGAGCGACAGCTTTACACTTGACTTGACGAGTGGCGTCCAGGCTGGCGCAACTGCTTTCAAGACGAGCAATAAGCTTGAGAAGAACACGAATTATACGCAGAAGTCCACAACTGAGACTGGCCTTGGTGCTCTCATAAACATCAAGACTCCGGGCTACACGGCTGTTGCGGATGGCAACTACAATGCGATCATTGACCAGACAATCGTTGCCGGCGGCATTCAGGACGCAACCAGTGGTGCTGTCTATAATGAGAAGACCGGTTGCTATGACCTTGAGATCTCCGATGGTGAAGTCGCAACCCTGGCACTCCAGCCGAAGAATGTCGATTCGCTCGACAAGACGCAGTCCATTACTTGGACACTGCGTGGTGCGGATAACATGAGCGCCGCTTCCGATAACTGGATGATGGGCGGTGTCTATTCCGATGGCACGACAAGGCCCTCTGCAGTGCGGGGCGGTCTGACCCAGACGGTCAGCGCAGACTATGTGCGCAACTATTCTGATAAGAATACCGCTTATGTCACTGCCAAGCTGGGCGATTCCACGGTTACTTATTGCATCAAGGTTGTCAATGAGAAAACCACGCAGACGACGGGCTTCTCCCTCACGACTAGCGCAAATTATGTGCAGCCTGGCGAAGAGATGACCATCTATGCAACCCCGAACGGCAGCCAGAATCTGACGAACGTTCGCTTCTCCAGCTCTGACACGTCCGTCGCAACGGTTACGACCGGCACGCAGGGCAAGAGCAACTGGTCTGCGAAGATCACTGGCGTCAAGAATGGCACAGCTACCATTACGGTTGTTGGAACTGTCGCTGATGGCACCCAGGTCACTGAGACAATCGATGTGTCTGTCACCGATACGCCTGTCCTCGCTTATGTCGACGGCAAGCTCGTTGGCCCGACGGATATGATCGACGTGGCACAGTCCACTTCCAAGGACGTCACCTTCTTCTCTGTGAATGGCAAGACGATTAACTCCTTCAACTATGTGACCGGCAATGGCAAGGTCATTGGCACCAACACGCTGAATGTCTGGAACGGCACTTCCGGTGCTTACCAGGTTTATGCGGCTGGTAAGGTCGGCGAAGCGACGGGCATCTATGTGAATAACCAGAAGGTCTTCATGGCAAAGGTCACGGAACGTCCGTTTACCTCTGACACGACCATGAACGTCAACCTGCCGGTTGGCAAGACCTACACCTTCAAGATCTCCCTGAAGGACAAGAGCGCTCCGTTTACCTTCACAACGGCAAATGGCACGGCTCTCTCCACTTCCTACAATAAGGCCTATTATCCGGATGCAAACGGCGACTATCTCTGCACCATTAAGGCTGAAAAGGCTGTCGGCGGTGTGGGCGTCTACGTCAATATCGCGGGTGTCAACTACAAGGTCTTTACGGCTGTCACGCAATAATGCGCTGGCCTGAGGAAATGGTTAAACATCAACTAAACCAAATCTCAACAAGATAAATGTAGTGTATTTGCGTTGCGGCGGTGCCGGGGAAATCCCGGTACCGCCGTTTTTTGTTTTGGCTTTTTCCAATCTCTGGTTGCCATCTGCCACAGGAATCGGTATACTGGAAAGGAAAAAGCGGAAAGGATGTTTTGCATGCAGGTTCAGGATCGATTTTTGAAGTATATCGCCGTCCACACCACTTCGGACCCAGACGGGAAGGGCAGTCCCAGCGCCGTGCGGGAGTGGGACCTCGCCCGGCTGTTGGAATCGGAACTGAAAGCACTCGGCCTGGTGGACGTCCGCTTGTCGGACACCGGCTATGTCTATGCCAAAATTCCGGCCACGCCCGGCCTGGCGGACAGGCCTGCGCTTGGCTTGATCGCCCATATGGATACAGCGCCGGATTTTTGCGGCGAACATGTACAGCCGCAAATCCACGCATCGTATGACGGCGGCAGCATCAATCTGGGCCATGGCCTGACGCTTTCGCCGGATCAGTTCCCACACCTGAAACAGCTCAAGGGCCAGACGCTTATCACGACCGACGGCTCGACGCTTTTGGGCGCGGACGATAAGGCGGGCATCGCCGAAATCGTCACTGCCTGCGAGCGCATCTTGCGGGAAAACCGGCCGCATGGGCCATTGTGTATCGCTTTTACGCCGGATGAGGAAATCGGCCAGGGCCCGGCGCATTTTGACATCCCGGGCTTTGGCGCGCAGTTTGCCTATACGGTGGACGGCGGTGACCCGGCTGTGCTCTCCTTTGAAAATTTCAACGCGTGCAGCGCGGAACTGACCATTCATGGCCGCAATATCCACCCCGGCAGCGCGAAAAACAAGATGCACAATGCGGCCCGCATTGCCATGGAAGCGGACGCCATGCTGCCGGCAGGCGAAGTCCCGGAACATACGGAGGGCAGGGAAGGCTTTTTCCATCTGACGGATATGCAGGGAAATGTGGAGCAGGCGCAGCTGCATTATATCATCCGCGACCATGATGCCGCGCATTTCGCCATCCGCAAGGAAATGCTCCGCCATATCGCGGACCTGCTCAATGAAAAGTATGGGGCGGGTACGGCCGCACTGGTCATCCAGGACGGGTATCGCAATATGGCGGAATTTGTGCAGCCGCACCCTGCGATCATCGAATATGCCAAAAAGGCCATCGCGGCGACCGGACTCACGCCGCGCGAGGAACCGATCCGCGGCGGTACGGACGGCGCCGTCCTCAGCGAGCGGGGCCTGCCCTGTCCGAACCTCGGCACCGGCGGCTACGCCTGCCACGGCCCGTTCGAGCATATTACGGTCGAGGCAATGGAGCAGTGCGTGCAAATCCTGCTGGAACTGGTCCGGGCCTGTGCCGAGGGGCCTTCCACACAATCCTGATCTATGATCTATAATTTTCAAAATGCGCCCGCGGCGTTCGATCGCCTTGGGCGTATTTTTGATTTGACAGATCGTACAATTCTGCGTACAATATTATTAAAGATGCTTAAAAATAGAAAAGCAGCGCAAAAATGCTGTGCGAATTGTCGAAATTCACACATCTATTCTATGCACCGCCAATCCACCCGTCAAAAGAAAGGACGCATGTATATGAAAATCGTAGCTATGGAACCGCTGGGCGTGGATCGCAGCCTGATCGATTCGCTCGCAAAACCACTCGAGCAGGCCGGCCATACCCTGACCTATTATGAGCAGCGTGAGACAGATACAGCCAAGCTGATCGACCGCATCCGCGATGCGGAGATCCTGATCGTCGCGAACCAGCCGCTTCCGGCGGAGGCAGTCGAGGCGTGCCCGAACCTGAAAATGATCGCGGTGGCTTTTACAGGCGTGGATCATATCCCGCTGGAGACCTGCAAAGCGCGCGGAATCAAGGTCAGCAATGCGGCGGGCTATTCGACGAATGCCGTGGCGGAGCTGGCGTTTGGCCTGATGATCAGCCTGTACCGCAGCATCCCTGCCTGCGACCAGCGCGCCCGCACAGGCGGCACCAAGGACGGCCTGGTGGGCCCGGAGCTGAAGGGAAAGACCATGGGTATTGTCGGAACAGGCGCCATTGGCTCGCGTGTGGCGGAGATTGCGTCGGTGTTTGGCTGCAAGCTGCTGGCCTACAGCCGGACGGTCAAGCCTGCCCTGGAGCAGAAGGGCGTCCATTTTGTGTCGCTCGAAGAGCTGCTGCGTGAGAGCGACATCGTCACGCTGCATGTGCCGTGCACGGACGAGACGCGCGGCATGATTGGCAAGGAACAGCTCGCGCTGATGAAGCCCACCGCTGTTTTGATCAATACGGCGCGCGGCCCGGTGGTGGATAACGCTGCGCTCGCTGATGCGCTGAACGCCGGGCAGATCGCCGGCGCGGGCCTGGATGTCTTTGACATGGAGCCGCCCATCCCGCAGGATTACCCGCTGCTGCACGCGAAAAATACCGTCCTGACGCCGCACGCCGCCTTTGCGACGAAAGAAGCCATGATTGCCCGCGCGCACATCACGTTCGACAATGTGACGGGCTACCTGGACGGCAAGCAGATCAATGTGATTCTGTGATTCTGCATCTGGAAAATACATCTTTAAAAATTTACTGCTGTATCGCTTGATGCACAGCAAACGGGATTTTGAACGCTGCCCGGTATGACGTGTTCCGGAATGCGGCGGATGTTCTATGCTCTAAGGGACTTCTGAATCGCGGGATTTTCCCATGGCTCATGAAATGGTTCCTTAGAGCATTTTTCTATCCGCGCTCTCTGTGTAGAAGTAGGGCGATCCCAAAGGCCGGGAGCCAGCGTGCTGGCCGGCATGGAAAAACCGCCGTACAGGTTTTTCTCTGTACGGCGGCCAGCCTGAAATCATTTGTCAAATAAATCGCTGTGTGTTCCGGTACGGGTCAGCGTCAATACCAGCACATCGTCTTCTATGCGGTAGATGAGCAGCCAGTCCGGCTGAATGTGACATTCCCGGCATCCCACCCAATCGCCGGAAAGATCGTGGTCTTTGTTTTTCTCGGGCAATTTTTCGCCCCGCGACAAGGCCCGGATAATATTATCCAGCAGGTCTATGTTCATATGCCGCTTAATCGCCCGTTTGTAGTCTTTTTTGAATTCTGTCGTCCAAACAATGTCGCGCTTCATCGTTTCAGCTCCCGGAGTGCTTCTTCCACATCGGAGTAATGCTTCACGTTGGGATCGTGCGCAATCCTTTCTGCCTCCCGGATGGCTGCAATGGTTTCTTCGTTGGGCTGTTCCAGCTTGACGTCAAAGGGGATGCCGCCCTCACGAAGCGACTGGCGAACAAAAATGTTGAACGCCGTCGACAAATTCATGCCGAGTTCCGCGAACAGGGCATCGGCCTTTGCTTTCAAATCCGCGTCCATGCGGATACTGATGTTTGTGGTATTTCCAGCCATATCATCAACCCCTTTCAAATAGCACTTTTAGTATATGCCATTTGCACGAGAAAAACAATACTTTGCACGAAAATATACCGGAAAATTTATGTTCCGAAAATTCCTGCATAGTCAATCAGCTTGTCCGGCGCCGTCCGTATCAACTTTCGGATGCCCTTTTGCCGCAGATGGATGCGCCCGCCATGTCTGCGGCGGAAAAACGCCCCTTTTGGAGCGGCCAAAGGGCCTCCCCAAAGGGGGCGTTTGCGGTTACTCCTCTACATGCTCGCACGCCAAAAATTGTGCAGCGGTCATGCATTTTGGGTGTTCCATATCAAGGCTCAAAAAATCCTTATCTCCTGTCAAGATCATGTCTACACCCGATACGATCGCTGCATTTAAGATGGGCTGGTCTTTGGCATCGCGGATCAGTTTTTCCGCGTGGTCGACCGCAGGAATCAGTTCATAGGACAATTCTGCAAGGAACACTTCCGCATCCGGCAGAAATTGAGGCGCTTTCCGCTCAAGAATGTCCCGCAGCTCTGCAATATTTCGATCGCATAAGACGATCTCGTGGTTATCCGCGATGTAGAACAGCGCTTTTGCTGGTTTTGACCGCGGAAAGAGCAATGCGGAAAAAAGAATGTTTGTATCAATCAGCACCCGCATTTGGTTGGTCCTTGCCGTAGCGCACTTCATCTATCAGCGCCTGAACATCCTCTTCGCCGGAAACCCCCATCGCTTTTGCAGCCCCGACAAAGGCGGCCTGCGCTTTGCGGATAGCTGCCGCGGAGGCATTACTGATAGTGATCTCCCCGTTTTGCTTTTGAAGGAACAGAATTTTATCTCCGGCTTTCAGGCCGAGCTGCCGTCGGATTTCCACTGGTACGGTGATTTGGCCGTTTGCTGAAATTTTCGCCAAATTCATAAAAATTCCCCTTCCTATTCTTGAAATCTCAAGTTTTCTTTATATCTGCTCTTATTATATCCCAAACAGCAAGGAAAGTAAACGAACATAAACCTGCGTGCCTTTTGCGGATTTCTGAAAAAGTTTTTGACGACACACTGC